>JABAOH010010922.1_pt2 | contig 11255 bp, 8 predicted proteins | sample 7062181 | NCBI WGS metagenome assembly JABAOH01 (sample SAMN14538630, study PRJNA623070) | marine sediment metagenome | biome: marine biome [ENVO:00000428]; feature: marine pelagic biome [ENVO:01000023]; material: deep marine sediment [ENVO:00002113]; isolation source: pool of 5 deep marine... | reverse complement strand
ACTCTTGAGTGGATTAAGGTCAAAGCCATCGATGATTCCTCCGGTGAGGTTAAAGAACGTTATGTGTATTTTGCTGATGTTGGTGTTTATCTTGTTAAGGACGTGCCCAGTAAAATAAACATACGCAAAATCGTACTAAATAATTGAATATTAATAATAATATATTAATGCGATACAATATATCAAAAATTCATAATTTCATAACGATCCATTATGAAGAAAGGAGGTGCGACTGAGGAAAATAAAAAATAAGGCATATTGGAATCTTAAAGTTGAAAACTTTAAGTGGACAACAGGCATTAAAGAATAAGGAGGAAAAAGAAATGAGTAAAAAGGTAGCAAGAATTTTGCTGATCGCGCTTGTTATTGTTGGGCTTTCATCTCTCGGATTGGCTCAAAAAACAACTCAGACTGGAACTCTAGTAGGGACTGTTATTGATGATCAGGGTACACCTCTTCCTGGAGTGACAGTCACTGCAAGTTCGCCTTCTCTTATGTTGCCCCAGGTCTCAATGCTAACCGATGAAAAAGGTTTTTTCCGACTTCCTCAGCTTCCCACAGGAATTTACAAGGTTGTTTTTAATTTAGCTGGATTTAAAACAATAGTCAGAGAAGGAATAAAAATAAGCCTTGGCGTGACGATTACCCTTAACATGACGATGGAACCATCTACTATTGAAGAGACTGTGGTAGTCGTTGGGGAGGCTCCTACTGTAGATATGAAAAAAACTTCCCTAGGGACGAATATTGATCACGATTTTCTGGTGAATATTCCGATAGAAAGAAGATATGTGGATGTGTTTGCCATGGCTCCTGGAGTCATATGGAGTGATGACAATAGACCTATTTCGCACGGGTCACACCAAACTGACAACGATTACAACCTGGATGGAGTCCTTGTCGGCGAGCCTGGCTCCGGTACAATGGCCTCCGTTCAGATTGGATATGAGATCGCCGAAGAATTCACGATTGAATCGGCCGGGCTTACAGCAGAATATGGAAATGTCAAGGGCAGCATGCTCAATCTCATCACCAAATCCGGAGGAAACAAATTATCTGGCGAAGTTAATTTTTACTACAGAGATAAGAAGCTGCAGTCCGACAACACAGAAGGGACTCCATTTGAAGGCAAGTTTGTAGGGACCAACTATGATTACGATGGGTCATTCAGTTTAGGTGGTCCAATCATCAGAGATAAGGTGTGGTTTTTTGCTCATTACTCTCAGCAATATGTTGAGACATTTGTTGAAGGCTTTCCTTACGACAAGGATGAGCATGTTCCTGCTGATTATAAAAAGCAATATCCCTATGTTAAGCTTTCCTGGCAGATCAATCCCGCTATGAAATTTGTGGGCAGCTGGAACATGTGGAAGGGAGATCGGCACAATCGAAATGCGGACTACCGAAGGAATGAAGATACGACGTGGGAAGGGGATTTCAGATCATTTACCTTCAATCTTGCCTATTCCTACATGATATCGAAGAATTTTATCGCCACAGCTAAAGTTGCTGCTGTTGACATCTATACCTATTATTATCCTATGAATGACTTGCCAAGTTACTACGATTATGCCACAAGACAGTATACAGGCAGCATGGGAAGACAATATATTGCAGACAAAAAACGTTATCAGGCTATAACCGATGCCACTTATTTTGTTGATGATTTCTACGGCCGCCACGAATTTAAGACCGGCTTTGAATACATATTTGAGCAGGTGGATGGGGGATATAATTACAACAAAGACCCAAGAAACGGCGTAGGATATCTTATCTACACTAGGAATAATGGGCGGCCATACAGGGCATATGACTACGTAGATTACTTGTCAACTAGCCAATATTCTTTCTTCGGATTTTACATTCAAGATAGATGGAATCCAATGGATAGGCTTACTTTTAATTTGGGGATAAGATACGACCATCAGGAAGACATCATTCCCAAACAGGGAGAAGACAGGGAATACGAGCCTGCCCGAGTGCTTGAGACTTTTAAACCGGTTGTCGTCAATATAATCTCTCCCAGGTTTGGTGTGAGTTATGATTTAACCGGTGATGGAAAGACTGTTATCAAGGCAAGCTACGGAAGATACCAAAAGTCCTATTATTCGGGGAGATATTCCAATCCTAATGGCTATGAACAAAGACGCTACTACCTCAATTCTGACTGGTCTCTTGGTAGAATGTATTATTTCTCTGCCTCAGCTGCGACCAGTGTTGACCCAGATATAAAAGCTTCTTATTTGGATGAGATCCTCATCGGAATCGAGAGAGAGCTATTTCCCGATATTTCCTTGAGTATCAATTACATCAGGAAATGGGATAAAAATCTTCATGAAAACGTTATTGTCGAAGCTTTAGATATCGAAGCCATCAAGAAAGGCGAGTACATATGGAGCCACTACACCCCAGTTACAACAGTCGATCCTTTTAATGGTAATACAGTTACCTTCTATGAAAGGGACGCAAGCATAGTAACCCAAACCGCTCTTATTACCAACCCAGAGCCGTCAAAAAGATATTACTCGGGACTTGAAATCACTTTAAAGAAGAGGTTTTCCCACAACTGGCAGCTGATGGCTTCCTATAATTACAGCAAATCCACAGGTCTTGTCGGACTTTCCAGGGGTAGCCATGCACAGAGTAGTTATTTTAATGATCCCAATGCCCATATCAATGCTCTTGGTAGGTTTGCCAACGAAAGAAGACATCAGTTCAAGGTGCATGGAACTTATCAGGCTCCGTTTGGAATCGTTATCAGTACTTTCTATAAGGCTTTAGCTGGCAGGCGATACACTCGTTATATCCGTAGCGGTGACTTAGGATTAAGTTTAAATCAGGGAAATGTCTCGATTTTGGCTGAGGAAAAAGGATCAAGCGGACTTCCCTGGCTCCATATCTGGGATGTAAGAGTGGAGAAACGGTTCAGAATCAAGCGGTTCAGTCTAGGATTAATCGCCGATGCCTTCAACGTGCTCAATTTGAACACAACAACAAGTGTGGAGACACTTTCAAGCAGTCCATCTGTTGAATTTGAAAAAATACTTGGAATAATGGATCCCAGAATCCTAAGGCTGGGAATTCGCATTTCTTGGAATTAGATAGGCAGAGCTGAAATTAAAAAGAGACGGATCTTTCAGATCTCTTTTTCTAGTCTGCTCTGGATGAAACGATCAGTTGGTGTAATAAGTTCTCTACTTGCCTGAGAAGGGAAAAAGTCAATCGGACAGCAAGTGTGTCCTTCGAGAGGCAGAATCTGAAGGAAACCACAGGAAAAGCACCAGTTTGTCGATATTCCCTGGAAAAGCTTCCAGATTAACATCCTCTGCGAAGAAAAAGGTAAAACAATTCCTACGGAGGCGACTTCAATCCTCAACTTCCCCAAATCAGGAGCATCCAGGTCTGTATCTAGGTATTCAGCACAAGCAGGCACATTGACAAAGCTAACACTTTCTACTCTTCCATCCCTCATTCTCACATTTACTTCGACCTGTCCAGCTGGCGGTCTAAGCGTAATTCGAGTTATCGGCTACTGCGTCTTGACCATTCCTAGTTCTGCCAAGGCAGTGGCAATCTCTTTTGTGCCATGTCCACATGTATTCTGGTATCCTAATTTATTCATAAAAATTAACCCATAATCAGATCCATTCGATCAGGGTTGAGTAAGAAGGCTGTCAATCTTTCATCCTTGGGATTCTGCAATTAATGGAGTTCGAATATGATCGAGATCTTCTTGAAAAAAATATTTTTTCAACAGAAAATTTAAGAAGGAGAATCAAATTAAGAGAAAAAAGAGATGAATAAAAAAGACAAATCCCTTTGCTTGAGCATTAATGTATTAACTTTTTTATTCATAATCTTTTATTGCCTCTTTTATATATGTTATGCTGAAAATTCCTCCAACGGAATTTTATCTTCCAGAATTATTGTTGCCGATAGCATCGATGAACTCTTCAAAAATTCATTAATAATAGATGGCCTCCTTAATTACTCGGTCAAAAAAGATCCTGAATGCCGAAAGGATTGTGAATTGCAAAATATTGACCTTGGCTTAATCAAAGGCCTGACAGGGATAGATGTCGGGTCTTTAACCATTCCCAGGCCATTTGAGAGGCTCATGGCAATTCATGATTATGTCACCCAGGAACAAAACGAAGGAGGGTTTGTTGTTAAGAGGTTCAATGATCTTGAGAAAGCCAAAAGAGAGAAGAAATACGGAGTGATTTTTTACTCCCAGCAGCATGCAAAACTCGATGGTAGCGTAGCGCCCATCAGGAAATGGTTCGACTATGGGCTTAGAATCGTTCAAATCCATTACAGCTCTCAAGATAGCCAGAGTCAATCACCAATGGAAAAATTAGGAGGAGGTAGTGATGAACCTAACCAGGGACTTACCGAGTTAGGGAAAAGAGCAGTAAAACAATTGAACCGCCTGAATATGATCATCGATCTTTCCCATTGCAGTGAGAAGACAACCATGGATGTCATTCGGATGACAAACATCCCCGTGATGGCCAGTCATGCCAATGCTATGGCGCTTACCCCTGTCTCGAGAAACAAAAGCGATACAGAGTTAATGGCCATCGCCAATTCAGGAGGTGTGATTGGAGTTACTCCTATTGCCTGGATGATTGATAGAGACGGAGATGGAAAAGGAAATATCGATGACTTTATTGCTCACGTCGATTATATTGTCCATCTGGTCGGAATAGACCATGTGGGTGTTGCCTCTGATTCTGTCTTAGACGGCTGGGGAGTTGAAGACAGGCATTATGCGGATAATTATCTTGCCAGCTTTGACCGATGGAAAATTGTAGCCAGGAAACTCCAGGATGAGTTGGGCTACACGGATTTGGAGCTGAAAAAATTATTCGGGCTGAATTTCAAGCGGATCTATGATCAGATTCTACCGGGATTAACATCTCCAAAGTTGCTAACCCCCCAGGATTATGCTTCTATTCCACGAGGAAATGTTCGGTTCGAATGGCAGCTATCCGAGTATAGAGGCTTGGAAAACCTTAGAAAAAAGAAAATACCCTCCATTCGTCGCAATCCACTTGGATTCAATTTTTTAGGTTCGTCTTTCGCCTTCCCTAACAGGCCGGTGTTTGAATTCGAGGGCAGAGCCGGAGAGTTTTTTGACATAGGACCTCTGCGTTATGATTTATTTATTGAAAAGAAGACAGATTACGATTATGACTTAGAGCGGTCTTTGAAAGATCTCAGTGAGACAATAGCTGTTGTTGATGATCTGCCTTTCGGCTCTGAATACCGGTGGTATGTGAAGTCATATATATGGATCGAGTCGGAGCTAATCGAGAGTCAATCCAATCGAAGATTTTTCACCATTGGGCCCTGATACATTTCTTTTATGATTTTACAGTCCTTAGAAAGGAAAAATCAATTTAAAAAGGAGAGAGACATGAATCATCGGAAGTTCTTTTTTCCGGTTATATTTCTGGCTTCAAGCTTATTTATTTTTTCTTGGTGTTTCTCGTTAGGAGGAGACACGATCGATAAATTGCATAAGGATGCACTCGTCTGGGATTGTCATAATGACCTTGTTTATCGGGTATTGTATGAAAAGCTCGATATCGGTAACCGCCTCCCTGCTGGACATGTTGATATTCCAAGGCTAAAGGATGGCTATGTCGATGTTCAAGTTGTTGCGCTGTTCGTCCAGAATTTCCTTTATCCAGATAAATGTGCGCGCCAGGCCTTCCAATTGATTGAGGCGATAAAAAAGGCGATTGAAAAGAATTCAGATTCAGTGGAATTGGCCCGAACTGGCTCAGATGTCGAACGAATCGTGAAGGATGGTAAAATTGCCATGCCTCTTTCCATCGAGGGTGGACATGCCATCGAAAACAGCCTGGAACTTCTTCGCAAATTTCATTCACTCGGAGTTTCCTCGATGACACTCACTCATGGGATCTCTCATGATTGGGCAGATTCCAGTACGGATAAACCCAAGTGGAATGGCTTGAATGATTTTGGAAGAGAGGTTGTCAGAGAGATGAATCGAATCAATATGGTCATTGATATCTCTCACGTATCTGACAAAACTTTCTTTGACGTACTGGAAATCAGTCGTGATCCAGTCATCGCCTCTCATTCTTGTTCCAGGGCCATTAATCCTCACCCTCGCAACATGACAGATGAAATGTTGCACGCTCTGGCAAGGAATGGCGGAGTCATTGGGATTAATTTTGTCCTCTATCATCTTTCCTCAGAATACAATAAAGCTAGAGAAGAGCTTAGAGCAATCAGCCGTCCTTGGCTTAAGAAGGTTCCAGAAATTGAAGATCTGGATCTCAGGATAGCCATCAAACATCTAGATTCAGGTAGAGATTGGCCTCTTGAAGATTTACCTACGGTCGAAGATATCCTTGATCATATCGACCATGCCGTAAAAATTGCCGGTATTGACCATGTTGGACTTGGAGCGGATATGTATCCCCGCATGCTTTCCCCCGTGGGAATGAGAGGAGCCCATGACTATCCCAACATAACACTTGGCTTGAAGAAAAGAGGCTATTCCGATGAAGATATTCGAAAAATCTTAGGAGGCAATTTTTTAAGGATCTGGAAGCAGGTGACAGAGAAATAATTTTTTCAAAAAAATAAGCCCGTCATGAAGTCGATGACTCTCATCTTATCCACCTAGCAAGATAGGGAGATAAGAGCAAACTAGACTAAAGAGGTGAAGATAACTGATAAGCAAGCTCTATGGCTTTGATCATACTCTGAGGGTTGGCTTCTCCTTTGCCCGCTATATCAAAAGCTGTGCCATGATCAGGAGAAGTTCTGACAAAAGGAAGGCCCAAAGTCAAATTAACTCCTTCGTCGAAGGATTCTAGCTTAAAGGGTATAAGACCCTGATCATGGTAAAGGGCGATGGCGATCTTGTTAGGCTGTCCTAATGCCTGACGGAAGACAATATCAGGTGGGAATGGACCATTGATATCCATTCCTTCTTTTTGAGCCTTCTCAACTGCAGGAAGAATTTCATGCTCTTCCTCAGTGCCCAGAAGCCCTTCCTCTCCTGCATGGGGATTCAAGCCTGCGACAAGATATTGAAATTTGTAGGGAAGGGATTTTTTTAGGTTGTGGTCCAGAATCATTAAAAAATCAAAAAGATGGTCTTTCTTTATTTTTTCTATGGCTTCTTTCAAAGGCAAGTGATGAGTAAAAAGGGCAACTTTCAGTCTTTCTGACCAAAAGGCCATAATCGCTTGAGGAAAGAGATGATGAAGATAATCTGTGTGTCCGGACCATGGAATCTCTGCCAGCGCCCATGATCTTTTGGATATGGGGGAAGTGACCAAGGCTTGGATTGACCTTTGCCGGGCCTCTGTGACGGCCTCTTCGAAGAATAGAAAAGAAGCTCGGCCATTTTCGCTGCTAGGGAATCCTTTTTCTACAATTTTTAATGGATTGGATACTTCCCTTATCGAGAACGATGGAAGATCAGAAATTTTTTTTATGTGAACAGGCTGTATTTCTAATTTTATTCCCAGCTTTTTCTCTTCTTCCTCTAAGATGGATGAAGATCCGAAGAGGATGTATTGAGCCTTGGGAAGGGATTCCTTAAGGCTGAGAGTTTTGAGAGTGACTTCCGGGCCGATTCCCCCGGGATCCCCAAGAGTGATCCCTATCTTGGGAGGAGTCATTTCCTTGCTTTTTTTCTGGATGGGATGGTTTCTTTTTTATCGTTGAGTTTAAAGAGATATTTAATTCTGTTTTTGAAGATTAATAGATTCGGAGCATCATCTCGGTTGAGTTTGATGCAATTCCTGTCATACCATTCAATGTATCCTTCGATTGTTTCTCCATCTTCAAAAACAACAGCCATAGGAGTTTTCTTGTTCATCTGTTTAAGATAATAATAATTCTCTGCAAAAGTCTCAGAAGGTGGATGTGTTTTCTTCTTTGAAGTTTCGCGAGTCATTTTTTCCTTGATTTCGGCAAAATTTGGTCTTATAAGTTTCCTGTTCATGTTTTTTCTCCCAGGTTCAAGCTCGATAAGAGTTTGGAGTCTTTATTTAAATCAATTCTACCATCTTTTTAAAAAAAATTCAAATTTCTATAGGAGATCTCGTTATTATTTTGTTTTAGATATTAATTTCTTTCCAACTTTTTTCATGACGGGGTTGTTGATTTTTTTAAAGTCTGATAGATGAGAGGAAGGACTAGGAGGGTCACTAAAGTCGAGGTGAAAAGCCCTCCAACCACAACTGTAGCCAGTGGTCTTTGGATTTCAGCTCCGGGGCCTCGAGCAATCAATAGGGGTATGAGTCCAAACATCGTTGTAAAGGCCGTCATTAAGACAGGCCTGATTCTCAGACTCACTCCTTTTATCAAAACTTCCTTCATATCTAAACCTTGAGCCATCAGTTTGTGTAGATAAGAAACCAGTACAAGTCCGTTTTCTAAAGCAATACCAAAAAGTGCGATAAATCCTATAGAGGCAGGCACGCTTAAATATTGACCAGAAATCTTTAAAGCCACCACTCCACCCATCAAGGCCAAAGGAATATTCAAGAAGATGATTAGGACATCTTTTAGAGAATAAAATACTGTAAAAAGAATGAGACCGATGGCTATCAGAGTTATGGGGATGATCAACATCAATCTTCTGTTCGCTTGCTGCTGGAGCTCAAACTGGCCACCCCAGGTGATAGTGTGCCCAGGAGGCAAAGAGATGTCTTGTTCTATTTTGTTTTGAGCTTCTTTGACAAAGCTACCGATATCTCTTCCGCGAATGTTGCACTGAACAGTGACATATCTGTTGTTATGCTCACGATTGATATGGCGGGGACCAATAACCTCTTTGATTTCTGCTAAATTCTTTAAAGGGATTGATCCTCCTGAAGGCAAAGGAATCAGTATATTTCCAATCTCAGGAATGTCTTTTCTGAACTGGGATTGAAATCTCAGGAAAATATCAAATTTTCTGTTCCCTTCATAGATTTTGCCCAAAGTGATTCCCCCTAAGGCAGCTTCTATGGTTTCCTGGACATCTTTTATATGGACCCCGTAGCGAGCAATTTTATCTCTATCCAATATAATCTGAAGCTGATTCTGCCCTGTGAATTGTTCTATTTGAATGTCAGTAGCTCCTCTAATTTGGGTAATGACATTTTTTATTTCCGCACTCTTTGCTCTCAGAGTCGAATAATCTTCGCCGTATATTTTGATAGCGATTTGGGCTTTCACTCCAGAAATGAGTTCATCCAAATTATGGGCGATAGGCTGAGTGAAGTTCAGAAGAATGCCTGGAAATTTTTCTAAATTCTTTTCCATGGCTTCTATAAGCTGGTCTTTTGTCTTGAAGTTTTTCCAATTATTCAGTCGCTTAAGAGTTATCAAGATTTCTGCGTTATTCACAAAATGAGCATGACTGCCGACTTCTCCTCTTCCAATTCTAGTCAAAACACCTTGGACTTCGGAGAATTTTTTGATTTCCCTTTCGATATCAGTGCTGAGACGGATCGCTTCTTGAAGACTTATGTTAGGGACCATAGTGACTCTTAAGTGAGTAGTGCCTTCCTCTAATCGAGGAATGAATTCTGTTCCTAAAAAAGGAACCAAAGCCACGCCTGAAAGAAAGACAATAATTGTGATGAGAAAGACAATTTTTTTCTTCTTGAGAGCTTTTTCGAATAGGGGTAAATATATTTTCTTTATATATCTAATGATGAAATATTCTTTTTTTGTCTCCTTTTTTTTTGAGATGATGAAATACGAGACGGCGGGGACTGCAGTAAAGGAGAATATAAGAGAGCCCAATAAGGCAAAAGTTATAGAATAGGCCAGGGGACGGAACATGATTCCTTCTACACCTTTGAGAGTGTAGATGGGGAGAAAGACTAGGATAATAATTACGATAGCATAAAATATAGGCCGGGTGACTTCCCGGGCAGCCCTCAGAAGGGAACGCTGAATGGCCTCTCTAGAGGCTTGGACATGTCGGAATATATTTTCGACCATGACAATTGAGGCATCGACAAAGATTCCAATGCCTATGGCTAATCCTCCGAATGACATCAAATCAGCAGACAGCTTCATTCTGTTCATCAATATGAAAGCAAAAAGAATGGAAAATGGGAGAGAGATTGTGGCAATCAAAGATGACCTGAAATCCCCCATGAAGAGAAAAAGGATGAACATAACCAGAATGATCCCCAACAGCAAGGAGGAACTCACCGTGAATACACATTTTTTTACTAAGGAAGCTTGATTATAGAAAGGAACGATTCTAACTCCTGGAGGAAGAGATTTGTTGATATTTTCGATTCTTTTTTCGATGTTTTCTATGACTCGGACTGTGTTGGAACCGAACAGCTTGAGTATCATTCCAGCCACAACCTCACCTGCCCCTTCAGCCAAAGCTGTCCCCCTCTTGATGGCAGGGCCTGTTTTCACTTGTGCTAAATCCTTGATGTAAACAGGAGTTCCTTGATAATTGGCGACATGAATATTCTGGAGGTGGGAGACTTTTTTTGCCAGTCCAATGCTTCTTACGATATATTCTTCTTTTCCCTTGGTAATAAAACTTGCCCCGATGTTTTGATTGTTTTTTCTAATGGCTTCGATCAATTCATTCAGAGTTAAGTCGAATTTGATCAGTTTATTGGGATCCACCAGAATCTGAAACTGTTTGATGTCTCCCCCAATACTTAAAACTTGGGTGACTTCGGGTACGGACTGAAGATCGAATTTGATGATCCAATCTTGGACAGTTCTCACTTCTAAAGGCGAATAATTTTCTCCTTCAAGATAATAAAGATAGACTAATCCCAACCCCGTTGATATGGGCCCCAATACTGGATTCTCGGCTTGAGGAGGAAGCTGTTCTCTAACCTGAGGAAGTCTGTGGGCAACAAGCTGTCTTGCAAAATAAATATCTGTTCCATCTTTGAAATAGACGCTCACCATAGACAAGGCAAAAGTAGAGAATGACCGGATGTTTTTCACTCGAGGGAGCCCAAACATAGCCGCCTCGATAGGATAAGAAATCAATCTTTCTACTTCCTCAGGGGCCATTCCTTCAGCTTCAGTATAGATTTGGACTAGACAGGGAGAAGGATCAGGGAAGGCATCGATAGGCAATCTTTGGTAGGAAAAGATGCCTAATATAAGAATTATAATGGAGGTTGCGATGATGAACAGCTTTTGTTTAACAGAGAATTCGATGATTTTATCTAGCATGTTGAATCGTCAAGAGTTATTTCTGTGCTTTCAGCGGACAA
>JABAOH010169344.1_pt1 | contig 11256 bp, 10 predicted proteins | sample 7062181 | NCBI WGS metagenome assembly JABAOH01 (sample SAMN14538630, study PRJNA623070) | marine sediment metagenome | biome: marine biome [ENVO:00000428]; feature: marine pelagic biome [ENVO:01000023]; material: deep marine sediment [ENVO:00002113]; isolation source: pool of 5 deep marine... | reverse complement strand
GCCTGGTACAGCACGCCGTCGATGCGGTACTTGATCACGACCTCGCGGTCGCGGGTCTCGATGTGGATGTCCGAGGCGCGGCGCTGCAGCGCGTTGAAGATCGTCGAGTCGACGAGCTTGATGATCGGCGAGGAGTCCGAGGTCAGCTTGTCGATCGAGAGCGTCTCCTCGCCGGTCTCCTCGTCCTCGGTGACGATCTGGATGCGGAACTCCTCGGTGGCCTCCTCCAGCACGCGCTGCGAGGACTCGCTCTTCTTGAGGATCTCCTGGATCGCCGTCTGCGTCCCGACGCAGACCTCGATGCTGGTGCCGAGCAGCAGCTCCAGCTCGTCGATCATCAGCACGTCGGTCGGATCGGCGACGACGACCTCGAGCCCCGTCTCGGTGCGCCGCCGCGGCACGAAGTTGTAGCGGAACATCAGGTCGACCGGGATCGAGCGGAACAGCTCGGGGTCGATCTCGAAGTGCTCGAGGTCGACGTACTCCAGGTCGAGCCGGTCGGCGACCTTGCGGGTCTCGAGCTCCTCGTTGAGGGCGTCTTCCTGGCTCTGCACCTCTTCGAGGGCTTCCGCCGGGTTCTCCGTGATGTGCGTTTCGTCCGCCATCTTCCTTACTTGCTCCGCGATCAGGCCCGGGCTGCGCCGTAGGCCTGGATCAACGGCATGTAAACGGCCATCAACATGAAGCCCACCAGGACCGCCATGAAGATCAGCATCAACGGCTCGACCAGTGAGACGAGTCGCTGCAGCTGTGCGTCTATCTCTTCGTCCACAAAGTCCGAGCAGTTGGTCAGCATCTCGACGAGCATCCCCGTCGATTCACCGACCTTGATCATCTGCACCGTGATATCCGTCATCAAGCCGGTCTCGTCGAGACTCTCCCAGAGCGACTGTCCGCGCCGCACCTTCTCGCTCACTTCAAGCAGACCGGCCTCGTAGACCCGGTTGCCCACCGCCTGTGCCGACAGCTCCAGCGAGGTGACCAGCGGGATGCCGCCCGCCTGCAGCGTCGCCAGCGTCCGCGTGAAGCGGTTCTGCGCGTAGTTGCGCACGACCGACCCGATCAGAGGAAGCCTCAGTTTGAAGCGGTCCAGCGCCAGCCGGCCCCCGGGGGTTCGTCTCCACAGGAAGAAAGCGATCACTGAGCTAATAAGCACGGCCAGCAGGATTTGCCAGTGTTCCGTGCAAAACTCCGCGATTCCGATCGGAATCCGGCTGATCAGCGGCAGATCCGCGCCCATCTCCTTCAGGAAAGTGCTGAACTTCGGCAGGATGAAGAAGATCAGCAACGAGATCAGCCCGATGCCGAGACACAGCAGGATCACCGGGTAGATCAGCGCCGACACGACCGTGCGTTTGATCTTCAGCAGGTTGTGCCAGTAAGAGATGAACCGCGTCAGCACGTTGGCGAGCTCGCCCGAGCGCTCGCCGGACGCCAGCGTGGACGCGTAGAGCGGGGGGAACAGCTCGCCCTGGGCGGCAAACGCTTCCGACAGCGCCTCGCCGCTCTTGACGCGATCCCGGATGTCCTGCAGCGCGTTGCGGAACGTCTCGTTCTTGCGCCGCTCGAGCAGGATCTCGAGCGAGGTGACGATCGGCAATCCCGCCCGGATCAACGCCGAGAATTCCTGGTTGAACAACAGGAAATCGCGCGACGAGACGGTGTTGCGGAGCTTGAACAGCTTCGCCAGGCCGCCGAACAGCGAGCTCTGCCGCCGCACCGAGAGCAGCATCAGGTCCTGTCCTTCGAGATCGCGCCGCAACGACGGCTCGTCGGCGTAGACGTACGAGCGCTCGATCACGTCGCCCGCCGGCGTAGCCACCCTGCAGACGAATTCCGGCATCGCTATTCCGCCTCCACCTGCATGGTCAAGAACAGGGCGCGGTCGGCACCCGGCGCCGACGCGGCACCGAGGACGTTCAGCATGCCCGTCTTGAGCGTTCCCGCCGTGGCGTACAACCGCTCGAGCGTCTCCTTGCCTTCGTCATCCCGCCCGACCCGTTGCAGCACGATGCGATCGAACTTGACGATCTCCTCGCCGCCGCGGCGTGTCACGGTGTCGATCTCGAAGGAGATGCGGTAGTCGCTGGACAGGTCCGCGACGGTTCCGCCGCCCTCCTGCCCACGCACCGAGCGGCTGCCGAGCGGCTCGTAGGAGGTCCACTTGGTGACGTCGGCGAGCGCTTCGATCACGGCATTCACGTCCTCCGAGAAGACGCTCGCGCTCGACGCCGGACGCGAGGGTTTCTCACGGATGTCCCGACCGAGGAACAGGACGAACGTGACCTTCACGCTGCGTGGCGGAAGGTCGAAACTTTCCAGGACCTGGCCGATGCGCTCGAGCACCGAGGAACGATCCTCGACGATCAGGCTCTTCTGCCGCGGGCGCATCATCACCCCGCCGTCGTCGGTCAGCATCGGCTCGATCAGCTCGGCCGCCTCGGACAACGGCTTGAACTCGACGCGGAACGTCCGGGCGCGGATCGGATCGGCGTCTTCCTGGGCCGAGGCGGGCAACGCGAGGAGCGCCCCCACGGCCAACGCGATCGCGATTGCGGTCCGGGGTCGCATCATAGGTCGATCGACTCGTCGAAGATCATCACGATTTCGGTTCCGCCGACGTTCAGGTTGAGCACCTGGGCGTTCTCGCCCGAGGTTTCGATCACCTGCATCCCGGCGACCTCTTCGTCGAGGAGCGGGAGGGCTTCGATCTCATCCATCGTCGCCACACGCCCGGTCGGCCACTCGTGGTTCCACAACACACCGCCGAGCACCGCGGCGAGCAGCAACGACGCCGCGATCGAAGCGATCCGGAAGCGCAGCCGGCGCGTTGCCTGCGGGGTAAGCCGATCGACGGCGGCGCCGACACGGGCGGAGAGCTCGCGCAGCTTCGGCTCGGGGATCGGTGCGTGCGACAGGAGAGAAAACAGCCTCGAACCGTCCTCGGCCAGCCACGCGGCGCGGCACGAGGCGCAGTCGGCCACGTGCGCCAGCACGGCCTCACGGCGGTCCCGGGCCAACGCGTCGAACCCGACGATCTCGGCTTGTTTCGGATGCTCGGCCATCATTCCTTCGTCTTCTTGTTTGCCGGGGTCGGCACCAGGTCGGGGTAGTCGCGTTCGAGGCCCGCCTTGAGCGTCTTGCGCGCCTGGAACAGATGGTTGCGCACCGTCGACTCGGCAACGCCCATCACACGCGCGACCTCCGCCGTGTCCAGCCCCTCGATCTCTCGCAGCACGAACGCCGCGCGTTGCTTGGGAGCGAGTCCCCCGGCCAGCCGGGAGAACGCTTCCTGCAACGTACCGAGATCGAGACGTGCTTCGATCTCCGGCTCGTCCACGGCGAGGTGGTCCGTGGGATCGTCCGGCAGCGGCTGGATCGTTCCCTTCGGCCCGCGTCCGCGGATGAAATCGATGGCGGCGTTGACGGTCACCCTGTACAACCACGTGTCGAAGCGGCGGCGCGAGTCGTAACGGTCCAACCCTTGCCACAGCTTGATGAAGACGCTCTGGGCCACGTCCATCGCGTCGTCCAGGTCACCCGTGACCTGGAAGGCCGTACGGACCACGCGCTCGCGTTTGAGACGAACCAACTCGTCAAACGCCGCTCGATCGCCGGCTGAAGCGTCACGGATTAGCTGCGGCTCGTCCCGCATCGCTCCAACTCGCCCCTCCCCGAAGGGCACACCCCTCGGGTCGAGGCCTCCGACCTCGAGGGTGGTACGACGCTTCCCAGGCCCACGTCTAGTGCCAAGAAAGCCAGAAGAATCACGCTTTTGGCTGGGCGCTCATGATACCGGCCGGGGCCGGGGCGAGCCAGCCGCCACGGATGGGCCCGTGGCCACAAAAAAGGCGCGGAAGGTTGGATTTCCGCGCCTTTCGAAGCGATTCTCCTGTCCGGCGATCAGTGCATCGGCTGGAGCGTCTCCTGGCCGACCGGGGACTCGGACACCCGAAGCCGATCCGCGCCCTGCAGCGCGATGTCGAAGACCTCGCGGATGTTCTTGACGAAGAAGAACTCGAGCTCGCGCCGGATCGCCTTCGGGATATCGTCCAGGTTCTTGCGGTTGGACTCCGGCAGGATCAGGTTGGAGACCCCGGAACGTCTTGCGGCAAGGACCTTCTCCTTGATCCCTCCCACGGGAAGCACGTTGCCGCGCAGGGTGATCTCCCCCGTCATCGCGATGTCCCGGCGAACCGGGCGCTGGGTGAACACCGAGAGCATCGCCGTGGCGATCGTGATTCCGGCGGAGGGTCCGTCCTTGGGGATCGCCCCTTCGGGGATGTGGATGTGGATGTCGCGGTCTTCGAAGTAGCCTGCGGGGATGCCCAGCTCGCCGGCGTAGGTCCGTGCGTAGGACAGCGCGGCCTGCGCCGACTCCTTCATCACGTCGCCGAGCTGGCCGGTGAGGATCAGGTTGCCGCGCCCGTCCATCGTGGTCGCCTCGATGAACAGGACGTCGCCGCCCGTCTCGGTCCAGGCCAGGCCCGTCGCGGCGCCGATCTGGTCCTCCTTCAACGCCTCTTCGCGGGTGGCGGGTGCCGGCCCGAGGTAGCCCTCGAGGCTGGAGGCGATGATGCGCACCTTGGTCTTGCGCCCTTCGGCGACCTGGCGGGCGACCTTGCGGCAGACCGAGGCGATCAGCCGCTCGAGGTTGCGCAGCCCGGCCTCGCGCGTGTAGTCGGAGATGATCGCCTTGAGCGCGTTGTCGGAGAACTCGATGCGCTCGTCGCTCAGGCCGTTCTCATCGACTTGCCGCGGCACCAGGTGGCGCTGCGCGATGATCAGCTTCTCCTCCTCGGTGTAGCCGGACAGCCGGATGATCTCCATGCGGTCGCGGAACGCCGGCTGGATCGGGTCGAGCAGGTTCGCCGTCGTGATGAACATCACGTCGGACAGGTCGTAGGGCACGCCGAGGTAGTGGTCGCGGAAGGCGAAGTTCTGCTCCGGGTCGAGCACCTCGAGCAGGGCCGACGACGGATCGCCGCGGTAGTCGGCGCCGATCTTGTCCACCTCGTCGAGCATGAACACCGGGTTCGCCGACTCGCCCTGGTGCAGCCCCTGGATGATGCGGCCCGGCATGGCGCCCACGTAGGTCCGCCGGTGGCCGCGGATCTCGGCCTCGTCCTTCACGCCGCCGAGCGACAGCCGCGCGAACTTGCGACCCAGCGCGCGGGCGATCGAGCGCCCCAGCGACGTCTTGCCCACGCCGGGCGGCCCGACGAAGCAGAGGATCGGGCCCTTGCTCTTCTTCTTGAGCTTGCGCACCGCGAGGTACTCGAGGATGCGCTCCTTGATCTTGTCCAGCCCGTAGTGATCCTCGTCGAGGATCGTCTTGGCCTTGACCAGATCGAGGTTGTCCCGCGTCGTCTTGCCCCACGGCAGCGTCGTCAGCCAGTCGAGGTAGTTGCGCACCGTCGTGGCCTCGGAGGAGTCCGGGTGCATGCGCTCGAGCTTGCGCAGCTGGCGCTCGAACTCTTCCTTGGCGTCGGCGGGCATCTTCATTTTGGAGGCCTTGAAACGGTACTGCTCGACCTCCTCGGAGAGCTCGTTGCCCTCCCCGAGCTCGGTCTGGATCGCCTTCATCTGGTGCCGCAGGTAGTACTCGCGCTGCGAGCGGTCCATCTCGTCGCGGGCCAGCGAGTCGATCTCGCGCTGCATCGACAGCAGGTCGAGCTCGCGCTTGAGGAAGTCGTGCACGCGCCGCAGACGCGCGATCGGATCGAGCGTCTCCAGCACCTGCTGGCACTCCTCGAGCTGCAGGTCGAGGTTGGAGGCGGTGAGGTCGGCCAGCCGCCCCGGGTCCTCGAGGTTGTTGGCGATCACCATCACCTCGGAGGGCAGGTTCTTGCCCAGCCCGGTGGCGCGCTCGAGCAGCCGCTTGACCGAGCGCTGGAGCGCCTCCCGCTCGATCGAGTTCGGGTCGTGCGGCTGGTCGGCCAAGCGCTCGATCTTCGCGGTGATGAACGGTCGCGTGCCGGTGATCTCGGTGATCCGGGCGCGGCACACGCCCTGGACCAGCACGCGAATCCGTCCGTCGGGGAGCTTGAGCATGCGCATGATGACGGCCACGGTGCCGGTCGTGTAGAGGTCCTCGCCGTCGGGATCGTCGTTGTCCTTGTCCCTCTGCGAGGTGAGCAGGATCATGCGATTCTCGGAGAGCGCCTGATCGACGGCCTGGATCGAAAGCGCCCGCGCCACCGACAGCGGTGCGATGATGAACGGGTAGACCACCATGTCGCGCAGCGGCAGGACCGGGAGCTCGTCCGGGATCCGTACCTCTTCCTGGTTTTCGCTCAGCATCGGGTCGCTCATTTGCCGCTCACCTCGATCGGCACTTCCTCGCCTCGGCGATTGGGAACTTTCGGAAAACGCACCTCGAGCAAGCCGTTGTTCAGCTCGGCGGTGGCCTGCCTCGTGTTGACCGGAACACCGAGCTGGATCACGCGCTTGAACTGACCGAACTGGCGTTCCGCGGCGTGGAACTCGACCGCGCCTTCGGCGACCGGCCGGTTCTTCTCGCCACGCAGGATCACGTTGCCCCCGTGAACCGAGAGGCGCAGCTTCTCGGGTGCCACGCCCGGCAGCTCGACCTTGAGCACCAGCGTGTCTTCGGTCTCGAGGATGTCCGCGTTGGGCATCCAGTTGCCGGCGCCGCCGGGTGAGTCCTCGAGATCCAGCAGGTTGTCGAACAGGCGGTTGATCTCGCTCTGGATCCGCGCCACCTCCATCAACGGTCCCATTGTTTTCTGCACGGCTTCGCTCCCTGACCCGCGAGGGTTACTTGCGGGTCTCCAACAGATCACGCAGTTCGGACATGAATTCCTGGACGTCCTCGAATCGTCGATAGACCGAGGCGAAGCGCACGTAGGCGACCTTGTCGAGCTCTTTGAGCTTTTCCATGACCCGTTCGCCGACGACTCGGGCCTCGACCTCGCGCTCCGGGCTGTCGTGGACCATCGCCTCGATCTCGTCGACGACCGCCTCGATGGCCTTCGCCGAGACCGGCCGCTTCTCGCAGGCGGTGTGCAGCCCGGCGGTCAGCTTGGCGCGGTCGAACGCCTCGCGGCGCCCGTCCTTCTTGATCACCAGGTACGGGATCTCCTCGATCCGCTCGTAGGAGGTGAAGCGCCGCCCGCAGGCGAGGCACTCGCGGCGGCGGCGGATGGCCTCGCCGTTGTTCGCTTCCCGCGAATCGACCACCTTGTCCTTCGGATGGGCGCAGAACGGACAGTTCACGAGACCCCCTCCAGTCGAGTCGCCGACTCGTCGCCGAGCCGGCGGAGCCGGCGAGCGGCGGCGATCAGATCGCTCCAGCGGACTTTTTCCGTCCAGAGCAACACCACACCGGTCACGATGACCGGGACCGTCATCATCATATGCGCCAGCAACCCGGCGCTGACCGCGGTGACCTGCGAGACGCCGAAGAGCAGCAACCCGGCCTTCATCGCTCCGTGGTACCCGCCCGCCCCGGCCGGTGTGGGTACGGCCACGCCGAGCACGAGCATCGGGAGGATCACCAGGACCGTTCCGGCCGATACGTCCGCGCCGGCGGCGCGGATGCAGATCCAGGTGCCGGCCGCGATCATGCTCCAGGCGGCGACGGAGTGCAGCAGAAGCAGAACGATCGCGCGCACCGAACGGAAGGCGCCCGCACCGTGCGCCAGCGACACCGCCGCCCGCCCGAGCCAACGCAGCACCCGGCCGCGCCGGGCGAACCACCGCGCCAACCGGTCTCCCATGACGGACGCGGCGACCATGACGACGAGGACGGCCGTCGCGGCGGCCGTCATGATCACGGCGCCGAACCGCAGCAGCGCCGCGTGCTCGGCGGCCTCGACCGTCAACGGGGTGGTCAGGATGCCGAGGGCAAACAGGAAAGCGATGGCCACGATGTCGAGCACGCGATCGGCCACGATCGATCCGACCACCGGGCCCAGGGCCAGATCCTCGCGCCCGGAGAGCAGCATCGGCCGGACCAGCTCGCCCAGCCGGCCGGGGACGATCCAGCTGGTCATGTAACCGAGGACCACGGCCGAGAACATCGGCCGAAAACCGATGTCGCGTCGCAACGGGGTGAGCAGGACGCGCCAACGCAGGACGCGAAAGATGTTGTGCCCGAAGTTGAGCGCGCCACCCAGCAAGAGTCCCAGGATCGAGGCGTTCCGGATCTCCCCCCAGAGCGTCGCGGGGTCGGTGCCGCGAAACACCCAGACCATCAGGACGACGGCCAGAAAAAGCCCGAAAACGTACTTCGCGAGGTCGCGCAACTGCATGGCGTCGCTGAATCTAGGGCAGGGCCGAGCCGGGGGTCAACACGAAACGGCGATAGTTTTGAGAAATCCTGCTCAGGTTTTCGAAAAACCGGGCAAGGTTGGAGCCGATCCGGCCTGAAACGGCCGCTACGTGGGCAGTCCGGGCCGGACGCGGATCGTCTCGAAGCGCTTGAGCACGACCGTGCCCGGCGGGGCGCCGCGGGGCTTCTTGACGTTCTTGCGGGCCGTCCACTGGACGTCGACCAGGGGTTGCGTGGCCGCCTGGCTGTGAAAGGCCGCGACGGCCGCGGCCTCGGCCAGCGCCGGCCCCGGTTTCGATGCGCGCGTCTCGTTGCGCAGGATCACGTGGGCGCCGCGGACGTCCAGGGCGTGGAGCCAGAAATCGTGTGGGGCCGCCAGCTTGAAGGTCAGCCGGTGATTCTCGCGCCCACCCTTGCCCGCCAGGATCATCTCCCCCGACGAGGCGTAATAGAGTCGCACGCCCTCCATCCGTGGTTTCCCGCGGCGGAAGGCCTCGCGGCCCGCGCGGGTGTCCGGTTCGAGGGCGACCGGTAGACCCAGCGCCCGCATGTCGGCCGTGACTCTCTCCTCGCTCCAGGTCTCCTCGTCGAATCGTCGTTCCAGGTCCGCCAACTCCCGCTCGCGACGGCGGAGACCGTCCAACCGATCCTGCGCGCGCTCACGCCCACGAACCGCGCGCCGGTGACGCGCGAAGAGGCGCTCGGCCACCTTGGCCGGCGGTAGAGCGGCGGGCGCCGGGATCACCAGGTCGGGGCCATCGGGATCGCGGGGATCCGGCACGGAAAGGCTCGTTCCGATCCGTCGCGCCCGGGTCAGGCCGGCCAGGAGCGCCTCGCCCTGGCGTCGGTAGCGCTCGGGGTCCTCGAACCCCTGGAGATCCCGCTCGCATTTGCGAACGGCCTGGTGGATCCGGGATGCCTCGCCGCGCACGATCTGAACCAGCGCCCGCCTGCGCAGCGCGGACTCGCGGCGTGCATCACGCGCCTCGTGCCACCAGCCGGCCGTCTCCGCGGCGTCGCCCCCGCGGAGCCATGCACGGCCGGGATGCGGCTCCCGTTCGGGCTGCCAGGGCCACAGCGTCGCTTCTTCGGGATCGAGATCGGCGGCCGTCTCCCCTGCCCTGGCCTCGATCATCGGTTCGAGGCGGCCCTCGCGGAGCCGCGCGATCCGATCGGCCAGGATCGTCCCATGGGTGCGCCCCGTGGCGGAGGCCTCCTCGCCGATCAGGGTCGCCGCGGGCGATCCGACCCCGAAGAGGTGCCGCCGTGTCGATTCGAAGAGCGGCTCGCCGCGTTCGAGATGACGCTGCAACACGGCGTCGATCTCGGCTGCGGTGTTCGCGAACGGATCCGCCACACCGGCGGGAAGATCCGGTGGCCGATAGAGCTGGCCTGCCGTGACCCGATCGTGGGCCTTGCGTGGGCGCCGAAGACTGCCGAGGACGCACCCTCGGGCGTCGACGAGCACGAGGTTGGCCCCGTGGACGGCCAGCTCCACCACGAGCGTGTGGCCCTCCGCGAAGCGCATCTCGATGCGCCGGTCGGCGCTGGGCTTGACCACGGTGTCGAGCCGGGCACCGCGACAGGTCTTCAGGAACTCCCGGGCAAAGCGGCCGCGGGGAAAACGGGCCGGCTCCCTACGCCGGCACGGTCGTGCGATCCAGGGCTCTTCCGGTTGCATGGAGATCGCGGTCGACCGGCGCCGCCCCCCGGATTCCCAGCGTAGTCGAAACCGTTGGATCGAATCCTGCTGGACGTCGTCGAGGACGTGCCCGCGCAAGCCCTGGTCAAGGACCCTGGCCACCGTGGTCAACACGAAGTTGTCCATCCGTCTCCCCGAAAACGAAAAGGCCCGGCGGGGTTCCGCCGGGCCCGATCTTACGAATCATTGGAATCCGGGACTAGTGCTCGACCGACTTGATGCTCTTGAGCCCCTCGGACAGGGCGTCGTCCACCTGGGTCTCGACGACTTCGGCTTCCTTGCCGGTCGCCTCCGCCAGCTCCGAAATCAGGAGAAAACGGGCGCGGTCGAGCATCTTGCGCTCGCGGTAGGAGAGCGGCTTGACCTCGTTGAGCATGGTCAGGCTCTTGAGCACCTCGGCCACGGCACGGATGTCGCCGGTGCGCATCTTGTCCGAATTGGCCTGGAAGCGCCCCTTCCAGTCGTCGTACGTCGCGATCTCGCTCTCGCGCAGGACCTTCAGGACGCGGTTCGACTCGCGGCGGCTGAGCAGCTTGCGCAGGCCCACCGCGGCGACGTTTTCCACGGGAACCATGACCGTGGAGTCCGTGGAGAGGATGCGCAGGCTGTAGAACGACGTCTCGACGTCACCGATCGCTCGGCGCCGAACGTCCTCGATGACCCCGACGCCGTGGTTGGGGTAAACGACCTTGTCACCGACCTTGAAATTCAAAGGGGCCTCCGGAAGAAAGGCGTGGCGGATGTAGGGGGTTTTGCCACTGGGGATCTCGAACAGGATATCGATAATTATACGTTTTGTCAACAACTTATGGCGGTTCCGCCCTTTTTGGGACGCTCCCCGGAGGAACTGCGACGGCGTTTAATGGAGCTTCTTGCTCTTCCAGTACAACGTGGTTCGAAGAATGCGGCTGGCGTGGACCCGCGGGCGACCGCGCGATCGTTTTCGGGGCGGAGCGACGGCCAGAAACGGTCCCACCGTCGATCTTTCAATCGACCGGCTCGATTCCGGTTCGTCGGAAGCGGTCCGTCAGAGTTCTGTCGATCGGAAACGCCCTCACTTTCCGGGAACTCTGGGTGCGCCTCGCCGCCCGACCTGCCCCCGCTCAGCGGGTCTGTCCGCATCCGGACAACAATGGACCGCATTCTTCGAACCACGTTGCTATCCGGCTCTCCGAAACGTGCCCACAATCAGGTGGTTCACCGCCACACCTTCGTGAACCAGCTCCTCGGCGGGCGCACCTTCGGGATCCCGATCCGC
>JABAOH010005701.1_pt2 | contig 11256 bp, 10 predicted proteins | sample 7062181 | NCBI WGS metagenome assembly JABAOH01 (sample SAMN14538630, study PRJNA623070) | marine sediment metagenome | biome: marine biome [ENVO:00000428]; feature: marine pelagic biome [ENVO:01000023]; material: deep marine sediment [ENVO:00002113]; isolation source: pool of 5 deep marine... | reverse complement strand
GATTACAGTCCCTTGCAAAATTCCAGGCATTACCATCATCGACGGTCTCAAAAATGGCTGGTATAAGATTCATAAGGGACTTGAACTCGCGTTCAAATCAAATAAATGAATGGAGCTGCTAANNGCAGCCATTTAGTAGAACGATTAGTTAAGTTAAAAAACAAAGTAAAATGTTTTGTAAGATATAATTCTAGAAATGATTGGGGATTCATTGATGTATTATCAAATGAGGTAAAAAAGGAATTAGAGATTATCCCAGGGGATTTAAGAGATATTGATTTTCTTAAAACTATAACCCAAAATGTTAATGTGATATTTCACCTAGGAGCGATAATTGCTATTCCCTATTCATATCTTCATCCTAGAGAAACCATTGAAACAAATATAATGGGAACTTTAAACATTTTAACTGCAGCAAGGAGAAATAATGTTGAAAAAATTGTGCAAACTTCTACAAGTGAAGTATATGGTACTGCACAATATGTGCCAATTGATGAAAAACATTCATTAAGTGGTCAGTCTCCATACTCAGCAAGTAAAATAGGTGCTGATAAGATTGCTGAAAGTTTTTATTTAGCGTTTAATTTACCTGTATCAATAATACGTCCTTTTAATACTTTTGGTCCTAGACAATCATCAAGAGCAGTGATACCGACAATAATCACACAAGCATTAACAAATAATATTGTCTCCTTAGGAGCAACACATCCAACCCGAGATTTTACATATGTAACGGATACAGTAAATGGTTTCATTAAAATTGCCGAATCTAATAAATCAATTGGTGAAGTAATTAATATAGGTTCAAATTATGAGATTTCTATTGGAGATTTAGCTAATAAGATTATTTCTTTGATTGATCGAGAAGTAACGTTAGAGTATGATTCTAATCGTTCGAGACCTACTAGAAGCGAAGTTAATCGGCTTTGGGCAGATAATTCTAAAGCAAAAAATTTGGTGGGCTGGAAACCAGAAATTTCACTAGATGAAGGATTAAAAAGAACTATTAAATGGATATCAGAAAATCTCAATTATTACAAGGTCGATGTTTATAATATATAAAAAAGTGTGATTTAGTGAGTTTAGATAAGAAAAGAATATTTGTAACGGGAAACCGGGGATTTATTGGATCCTATCTTACAAGAGAATTGAAAATAAGAGGTGTTAATATTGTTGGTTTTGATATTCTCGATGGTAATAATATAATTGACTGGAACCAAGTAAAAAATATCAATGGTATAGATGTTGTTTTTCACCTAGCAGCGGTAATTAATATCCCATTTTCGTATGAAAATCCTCGACATACATTCGAAATTAATATACTGGGGACATTAAATATATTGGAATTATGTAGGTTAAACGATGCAAAAATAATTATTCCAAGTACTTCTTATGTTTATGATATTCCAAGATATTTACCAATTGATGAGGAACATCCTCTGAACCCTTTAAGCCCGTATGCTAAGAGTAAACTAATATGTGAGAGACTTTGTAGAGATTATCATGAGAATTATGGAGTGCAGTGTATTATAAACAGATTGTTTAATGTATATGGTAGAGGAATGAGTCCAGATTCTTTGATTTATCAGGTTATAAAGCAAATAATAAATGGAGAAAAAATAATCGTTAGAGATTTGGTACCAAGAAGAGATTTTGTTTATATAAAAGATGTTATTAGTGCTTTTTTAAAATCAGCAGAATATGAAAAAAAAAGTTTTGAAATTTTTAATATTGGTTATGGGAAAAGTTATAGTGTAAAAGAAGTTGTGGATATCTTGATTGAAATATCTGCAAAGAATATTAATGTTGAAACCTTAAATAAAAATGAGCGGAGGGGGATAACGGACTTTGTCGCTAATAATAATAAAGCAANNACTTTTTTATCAATCAAAAAATGTAGAAATTGAGAGTATTTAAAAGCAGATTTTTTTATAATGAATTATATAAAAATAATTGATACAGATATAAATATACTAATATAAACAGGATCAATTATAATGAAATTTCTTGTTTTTACCAAAGTGTTAATAAATTTTATTTTGCTTCAAATTCAAAAGAACATACAGAACAGATTATGAAAAAGAAATATTTAATTAATCCGATTCTTATTTTGGAAAGAACTCAAAATTGTATCCTATCTTTGTGGTAAAATGAAAATTGCATTGGTATGTTCACACGGCGGACATTTAAATGAAATGTTATATATTCTACCTGCTTTTAAAGGACATAACATTTTCTTTGTAACCTATCATTCTGAGACGACAAAAAATCTTAAAAATTCTTACTTTCTTAATTGGTACGGATGGAATTTTAAAGGTAAATTGATGGAAATAATAACTTTTTTTCAAGCATTTCAGATATTACTAAAAGAAAAACCAGACATAATTGTTTCGGATGGGGGTGGTGAAATTGCTGTTCCATTCTGTTATGTTGGAAAAATTCTTGGAGCTAAGATTATTTTCATTGAATCTTTAGCGAAAATAACAACCCCAACAGCAGCTGGGAAGTTTATATATCCAATTGCAGATTTATTTTTAGTGCAATGGGAAATGTTACTTAAAAAATATGGTAAAAAAGCAAAGTACTGGGGTTCTATAATATGATATTTGTGGTTATTGGTTTAACATATGGATTTGAAAGATTAATAAAAAAGATGGATGAAATTGCAGGAAAAATTAAAGAAGAAGTCATAATCCAAATCGGTCTAACGGATTACAAGCCGAAAAATGCAAAATTTTTTAAATTTTCCTCAGAAGAATATTTTAATAATAAATTTAGAAAAGCAAGAATTATTATCTCTCATGCTGGAACAGGAACTATACTGACTGCTAGGAAATTTAAGAAGCCGATTATAATTGTTCCAAGACAAAAAAAATATGGGGAAGTAATAGATGATCATCAGATGGAAATAGCTACAGAATTGGAAGGTCATAAAAATATTAAAATAATATACGAACTAAACAAATTAGAGGAGAATTTAAATATTTCATATGAAAATTTTAATTCAATTAAATATGACAGTAAGTTAGTTGATTCTCTAAAAAATTATTTGTCAAAATTTAAAGAATAATATTTACGATATTAACTATTGTAGTAATTGGAATAAATAAATCAATGATTAAATAAAGAAAAATATAATTGAAATCATTGAAGATAGTATAATAAAATTAGAAGAAGTATGTGTAATACTATTGAGGTTATCATTAACATTTATATAATGTTATAAATCATAATGGCGATAACAATGAAAATCTGTATGCTACTAGCAGTTCCATTTCCACCTGAAGAGGGAATTGGAAGTTATACCTACCATTTATCTAAAAAATTAATCGAAAAAGGACACGAAGTAGTAATTATTACTCGTGGTTCTTGGAGAAAATTAGAAATTGAATTTATAGAGGGTATAGAGGTAAAAAAAGTACCTTTTATTCCTATATATCCTTTTTATCTTAAGATTCATAGCAAATTTGTTAATAAAACTTTTAAGTCATTAGAATCTGATATTGACCTTCTCCATTTTCATTCACCATTGCCTCCGCTCATTAAAACGATGTGCCCCAAAGTGATAACTTTACATACTCCTATGTTAACAGATTATCGTTTTGTTAGATTAGAATCGATTTATTCTATATTAGCTAAGATTTCTGCCAGATTTGTCAGTTATCCATTGGAATTAAAACTCTTAAATGCCTCGAAGGTGATTATGACAGTATCAGATTCAATTGCTCATGAGTTGGAAGTGGAATATCACATAAATCAAAATCAAATATTTACGGTTGGTAATGGAGTTAATGAGGGATTTTTTTATCCTAAAAAAAATAAGTCTAAAAATAACAATAAAAATATATTGTTTTCAGGGCGTATAGAAGGAGAAAAGGGTATATTTGATCTCGTAGAATGCGCAAAATACATCAAAAATGTTAAATCTAATATTTCTTTTTTAATAGCAGGCAAGGGGAGAGATTTAAATAGAATGAAACGGAAGGTAAGAAGAGAAAAACTTCAAGATATGTTTATATTTCTAGGCCAGATTAGTCAAGAGAAGCTTGTTAAATTATACCAAGATGCTATACTCTTCGTATTTCCTTCATATCATGAAGGCTTACCTACAGTTCTATTAGAAGCTATGTCTTGTGGTTTACCGATTGTTGCATCAGATGTTAGAGGTAATCGTGATTTGATATCTAATGGAAAAAATGGGATTTTGGCACCTCCTAGAAATCCCAAAAAATTAGCCGAAGCTATATCATTACTTCTTAGAGATGAAAGATTAAGAATTACATATGGTAGAAATGCAAGAAAGACAATAGAGCAAAACTACACTTGGGATGAAGTATCAAGAAAAGTCTTGCGATGTTATAAACTGGCTCTTGGAAATAAACTTTAATAATTTATATTATAAGTTGAACTTTAATATCATATTGTATCATTATAGAATATTTCATTTGTTATCTAAAAATTGAATCCAAAAATTTTAAAAAGCTATTCAAAATTTTATGTTAACCGACTTATTTCAAAATAGATAAAAGTGAGATTTATATGACTCAGAATATAAAAATTTGTATTTTATCTGAACTTGCCTACCCTTTTTTAATTGGACGGGGAGGGGGAGGTGCTGAATTACAAATGATTATTCTTGCCAAAGAATTAATTAAAAGATCATATGATGTTTCTTTTGTAACATTTGAAAAAACCATTAAATCATATGAATTAATTGATGGTATTAAAATTTATAATCCATTTAACAATCGAAATAGCGGTAATACTTATCTATATCCACAAAACATATATAAATTATTTAAAATACTAAATAAAATTGATGCAGATATATACATTCAGAGAACAACAAGCCCTTTAACTGGCTTCATAGGGTTCTTTACTAGACTAAATAATAAAATATTTTTATATTCAGTTTCTTCTGATAGTGATATTACCAATAATCTGCTTTTTAAATCGGTTAAAGACTTGAAGAATGTATTTTTTAGATTTGGTGTTAAACATTGTAGTGTAGTAATCTGTCAAACAACTCATCAAATGAATTTATTAAAACAAGTATTTAAAAAAGAAATGAAAGTAATTAAAAATTTTTATCCCTTTCCAAAAATAGAACAAAATAAGAAAGCAACTTCTAAAATTAAAATACTTTGGGTAGGAGGTATTCGAAGGGAGAAAAGACCAGACCTATTTTTAACCTTAGCAAAAGTTTTCCCAGATTTAAAATTCTTGATGATTGGAGGTCCTTCCTCAGGTGATCCAGAATATTATCAAGAAATAAAAGAATCTGCAATAAAAATAACCAATTTGGAATTTAAAGGATTTGTTCCACATGATGAGATAGGAAAATACTATGCTGAATCAACATTGCTTATCAATACCTCGTCTACGGAAGGATTTCCTAATACTTTCCTTGAGGCATGGATAAATTGCATTCCAGTAGTTTCTATTAGCTCCGATCCCGATGAAATAATTTGTAACAACAATCTAGGACTACATTCAAAAACCTTCGATCAAATGATCGAGGATATTAAAACTTTATTAAAAAATAAGAAATTACGAATGGAAATAGGAATAAATTCAAGAACATATGTCGAAGAAAATCATAATATAAATAAACTAGTTAAAGAATATGAGCGAGTAATTAATAATCTAATCGTGAAAAATAGATTATAAAGAATAGTGCGACATGTTAACTAATTTAGATGAGGATGCATGATTAAAAAATATATAAATATTGGAAAATTTAAAGATGAATCACGATTAAAAAAAATATCTATTTTAATTTTTATATGGAGCGCTTTGCTGTTTATTATAGGTTTGCAATATGATTTTTTAGATGAGTTTGATATTATATTATTTTGGTTACCAATGCTTATTATAATTGGTACTATTATTTACCAAATTTTTATTTTAAAAAATAATACGTTCGTTCTCTTTGAGATTTTTTTAGTATATCTATTTTTACATTTAACTTATATAGTTGGATATTATGGTCTTCGTGGAAGCGACTCATATGTTGATTATCATATCTTGAAAGGTATATTAAATACTCATAATTTTAGTTTGGGCAGATTTGTCCAGGGTTACCCAATGATACATATTTATTCTTCAATAATTTCAATTATTGGAAAGATAAATCCTTTGATTGTTGCAAAATTTCTGCCATCACTAATATCCTCACTTATAGTTTTACCAATATATCTATTGAATTATAAGATTTTAAAAGATAAACGGATAGCTTTATTTTCAAGTTTAATATTTGGTACTATTCCTCAATTTATGAGCTTTGAAGCAGTTTTTGTAAGAGAGGTTTTCGCTATCTTCATTATGATTCTGTTTTTTTATCTTGTATATAGTTCTCGCCGAACAAACTATTTTGGTTTTTATTTATTGGTATTTACTCTAATTCCTGTTTGTATATTTTCCCACCATTTAACTTCGATTTTACTTTTATCTTTACTTTTAATATATCTCTTTGTGTCAAAAATAATTCCTTATGTATATAAGTTTATAAAAATTTTCTATCGCAAAAGTGTATATTTGATAACAGGGCTATCTGGTAGAATAGATCAACGATTATTATTAATATTTTTAGCATTCTCTATTTCTTTATTTAGCTATTGGGTGTTTCTTTATGGATTGGAGTTTGGCCTAACTTTTTTTAAGGACGTTTTATTCGATGCTTTTGGGATTAATTATGAGGGAGGTACATTTGCTGAATCTATGAACTTGGGAACACCAATAGTTACATTAAAAGGAAATATTATATTCTATGGTTTTTTTCTCTATCATATTCTTTTTGGTATATTACTAATTATTAAATTTTTTATGAAAGATATAAGTGACAAAACCGAGAATATTACTTTTACTATGTTTTATTTTTTTTGTACCTTTTTAGGTTTTATGGGAATGTATATATTAACTATATTGGCTGTCCCACAAAGATTTTTACCATTTGCATTGATGTTTGGTTTAATTCCCATTACAGGTATTATTTGTGTTTTTAAAAAAAATACATATAAAAAAATACTCATAATCTTCTTAATTTCCTTTATTGTGTTTAACTTATATAATATTGATACCAATAATTACACGTACAATGCATCCTTCACAGGAGGTTCTGTTACAGAAAAGGAATACTTAATAGCACAAAAAATAAGTTTTCCAAACTATTATTATGGTTATATTGCGGCGGTAGCTGCAATCTATGATCTACAAGGTATTGAACAGAGAACAGGTGGAGTAGGTCTTCAGAATTTGGAAAAACTCGGAAATAATTCAAATATTGCTGTAATAAATGAGGCTATGTATTCATATTATTTTGAAAGTTTAAAAGCTAAATCAAAAGATGAATATATTCAAATTAAGGAGTTGTTTTCAATAAAGAACGCCAAATATGTACACAAAGTTTGTGATTTTGGTCATATTTATATAATTGAAAGTGGTGAATGATGTGAATATTGCTATTATTTCACATCTAATATATCCATGTAATTCTGGTGGTTTAGAGATATTTAATCATTATTTTATAAAAGAAATATCATCTCTAGGTCATAGGATATGGTTATTTACTTGTTGTAACTATGATTGGAACAATGAATCCATCCATCGAGTAAAATTACGGAAAGGAAAACCTGGATTAATTAAACTTATATTATATTTTTCTTTAATTTTCAATTTAATAAAATATCGAGATGAGATTGATATTGTGCATATACCTTATACCAGTAATGATTTCCTAGCATTTCCGATATTATTAATTAATAAATTATTGGATATTCCATATGTTGTTACAATTCATGGTGGGGGAATGTTAAAATGGAAATTGAAAGTGCTACATCAGTCATATTTCAGAAATGCAAATGCCATTGTTGCAGTATCAGAAACTATAAAAAAAGAATATGAGAAACGTAGCAGTAGAAAAATCAAGATGATACCACCCTTAATCCCTTTTGTAGAAACAAAGGTTCCAAAGAGTGAATTAAAGAGTAAATATGGATTTAACAACAATGACTATATCATACTTTCTCTGGGCAGAATACGAAAAAACAAAGGTAGTGATATCTTACTCGAAGCATTTATGAATTTAGGTAAAGAATATATTGAATCGAAAAATCTAAAACTTGTATATGTCGGAGATGGGAATTTAAGAACCGAATTAGAGAAAGAAGTTGAGGTAAAAGATTTTAATCAATATATAAAATTCTTTGGTATACTTCCTCACGAAAAAGTATCTGATATTTATAAAATAGCGAATATATATATAATTCCTTCATTTTTTGAAGGAACACCTATATCATTATTAGAAGCGATGTTTAATAGCTTACCTATAATAGGGACAAATGTTAGAGGTATTAATAATCTAATTTCTGATAAGAAAAATGGTCTTTTGTTTGAAAAGGGAAACATCGATGATTTAAGAAGTAAAATAAGAGCTCTTATAGAAGACAGCAATCAAGCTAAAAGATTGGGTTCTTCTGCAAAAAGAGACTACTCTAAAGGATACTTATTTAAAAATATGATTTCAGATCATATAAAATTGTATGAAAAGGTTTTAGACTATACATAATTATTAAAAATAATGGTTTTTATAACTTCTTGAAATATTTCATTATTATAAATTATTAATATTTACATTGGTAGAGGAAATTGTATGGTAAAGAAGCAAATCTGGGATATCATTTTAAAGATAACTAGAAAAGGTTATGAAAAAGAATATTCAGAATTTAAAAATCTCAATAATGGGAAAAAACTATTAAAATTTCAAAACAACTCTTTAAGAAATTTACTTTATCATGCATATAAAAACGTTCCTTATTATACAAAAATTATCGATAAAATTGGTATTGTAAAGAATCCAGATATAATTGATCTGTCTAAATTTAATGAAATCCCTATACTTACAAAAAATATAATTAGGAAACATACAAATACACTTATTTCCAAAGATTATCAAAAAAGAGGTTGGTATCATTATTCCTCAGGGGGTTCTACCGGAGAACCATTGAATTTTATTAAAGATTTAAGTTATAATAAAAGAGCTAAGGCTACCTGGAAATATTATAAACACACTATTGGGATTAATAACGATCCTAAAAATATCTATCTCTGGGGTTCGGATAGAGATATCCGCGAGGGCACTTGGGATATAAAAGAGATTTTAGAAAAATGGTTTACCAACACTAAGCTTCTTAATTGTTTTAAAATGAATGAGGAGGATATGAGAAAATATTGTAAATTTATAAATTTATTTAAACCAAAATATATATCGGGATACACTGGTTGTTTATATGAAATATGTCAATTTGCAGAGAAAGAGGAATTTGAACTTTTCACACCAAAATTAGTTATTAGCGCAGCAGAGACATTAAGAAAAGAGGTAAGACAAAAAATTGAAAATGTGTTTGGAACTAAACTATATGATTCATATGGTTCAAGAGAAGCTGCTTGTATTGCTGGAGAGTGTAAATATGGATTGATGCATACATTTAGCTTCAATAATTATGTTGAAATATTAGATAAAAACAATCTACCTGTAAAAGAAGGAGAAGAAGGAAAAGTTATTGTAACAAATTTACATAATTATTCAATGCCATTAATTAGATACGAAATTGGTGACATGGCAGTACTCGGGCCTAAAAATTGTAAATGTGGAAGTCCTCTTCCACCTTTGAAAAAAATTACTGGACGAATTACTGATCATTTTAAACTAAAGGATGGAACAATGGTTTCAGCAGAATTTTTTATTCATCTTATTGGAGTTGTTTGTAACAAGGGAAAGATTATCAAGTTTCAGGTAATTCAGGAAGATTATAAAAAAATAAAAATTTTAGCAGTTCTTAAAGAAAACATAAGCTATACCGAGAGAAAAGATATCGATGATAAGATAAAGATTGTAATGGGAAAAGATTGTAAGATTAATTGGGAATTTGTTGAGGATATTCCAAAAACCAAGAGTGGAAAATATATATATACAAAATCTATGGTTTAGAAATAATCCAAATAAAAGCAATCATTTATTTATTCATATCTGATATTATCTACGGATTATTGTTTTAAGTTAGAAAGCATTACATAAAAGTGACTGTTATTCTCGCCAATATTAAATAGTACATATTATTTATTAAGTTAATATTGGACAGGATTGAACATCAGTATTCAACAAATAAAAAAATTATTATAAATTCGATTCTGAATAATATGAAAATACCAAATATATACATTATAATTATTGATGCATTACGTAAGGATTTTTCAAAGAATCTAGAAAATACTTTAAAAAATTATAATTTTGTAAATTATAACAACGCAATTTCTCCGTCCTCATGGACAGTTTCCTCCCATGTTTCAATACTGACTGGCTTATATCCTGTTTTTCATGGTATACATGAAACAAAAAATCTAAAAGGACTAGATATAAAATTTAAAAAAAATAATTTAATGTTAACTCACACATTATCAAACTATGGATATTTTAACATATTATTAACGGCAAATCCACATCTAACTCCTAAACATGGATATAAGGACTTTGAGATATTTTACGAGGAGCCACCGTATTCACCTAAAACATTCATAAAACAAAAAGACATCGAAGAAATACAACAAATTGCTAATATAAGTCCTATCGATAAGAAATTTAATATTATCAAAAGATTAATAATGCATAAAAAATATAAAATATTAATAAAAATTGTTATTTCAAAGATTTTTGCAAAAGCATACAATAAATTTTTTACAACTTTAAGTAAATGGCCAAAAGATAAAGGAGGTAAAAAACTAATAAAATATCTATTAAAATTAACAAATCGGAATGATACAAAAAAATTTCCAATATTTGCCTTTATCAATTTAATGGAAGTTCATAATCCTTATTTCAACGCCGAAATCGGAAACTTACCATTTCATTTAAATTATAAATCTAGAACGGAAAAACAAAAATTATTTTTAAATTATAAATTTAAAAATAAAATAAAAAAATTGTATGAACGGGAAATTAACTTGACTATAGATAATTTAAATTATTTTTTAAATAAAGTAAACAATTTAGACAATTCTTTAATAATAATTACTAGTGACCATGGTCAATTATTGGGGGATCATGATAAAATTAGTCACGGAACTTATCTATATGATGAACTACTTAGAGTACCGCTTCTAATCAAATATCCAAAAAATGCAGATATTAAAATAATGAAGTATAATGATAAGTACATAAGTTTAATCAAATTAAAAACATTTATTGAAAAATTTATTGGA
>JABAOH010003495.1_pt2 | contig 11257 bp, 8 predicted proteins | sample 7062181 | NCBI WGS metagenome assembly JABAOH01 (sample SAMN14538630, study PRJNA623070) | marine sediment metagenome | biome: marine biome [ENVO:00000428]; feature: marine pelagic biome [ENVO:01000023]; material: deep marine sediment [ENVO:00002113]; isolation source: pool of 5 deep marine... | reverse complement strand
AGTGATGTCTTCACCGTAAACATTTCTTGCATGTGCTCCGTTTCTGAGCATGACTTTTTTTCCATAAATGTCTTCGGCATGGGCGTCTTGACCAATGATGACTTGCTCTGCCTTTATGGGTCCAACTACTCTGCCTCTTCTTCCTATTCTCACGGATTGAGCTGCAACGCCCTCTTCGGTGACTATTGACCCGCCAACTCTGACGCGCTCTTCTGCTGTGACTTTCCGTGAACGTAGCGAACCTCCAACCTCTATGTTCCTTGCTGAAGCTTCTTCATCAACTTCCACCTTACCTCCAACCTCAAGGTCTCCTGAAAGCCTCAAAGACTTGTCTGCCTTCACCTTGCCTCCCACTTCAACGTCGCAGCCTTCGCCAGAACCACCTATCTCTACTTTTCCTCCTACGCTTATTTCTCTGAATTCCAGGTCTCCCTCAACCTTGAACGAGCCTCCTACGTTCACGTCGCCACCCTTGCTTCTGTTGGTCAGTCGAACGACTCCGCCGACATTGATCTTCTCAAATTCCAGTGAGTCAGTTGACTCGAAACTTCCGCCCACGTCTATTCTACCGATCTTGCCGCCTCCAACTTTCGCGGCGCCTCCGACGTTCAGTTTCTCGATGTCGACTTTGGAGCGAATTGAGACACGTCCGCCAACATCTATTTTCTCTGCCGATGCTTCCCCTGCCGCTCGGAAGCTTCCGCCCACGTCTATATCTTCAGCCCTTACATCTCCATCAATCTCTAGACTGCCGCCTACATTCACTACCTCGACCGCTAGATCTTTTCTGACGTGCAGTGCCGAATCTACATCTACACGTTTTGCCGTCATTTTCCCGTAGACTTCTAGGCGACCGTCTTCCACTTTGACATCATTTTCGATTTCCAGATCTCCATGAACAGCCACGTTGTCTTCAGATTCCAAGCTCTCTGCTGAAAGATTACATTCAAAGGTGTTCCAACCCTCACAATAGACTGCGCCAGAAACCTTTAGTGTAGGCGGCGTTCCAGTGCCTTCGACAACTGCATGGCAACTTACCTCTAGGTCTCCTTCCACTGAATCCAGCTTGGTTCTGCTTCTTGCAGGAACGTCTACTTTGCTCACTGCTCAACTCCTCTGACATATGAACCCGTGTCGTCGATACTTAAAAAGGAAACTTACATCATGTAGTCACAACTTGTGACTATTTTCACACACTATATCACTTTCTTCGTCTGTAGAGCCAGATAAAAAGGGAAGGTCTGCAGGTGGTATCTCTAGCAGCTCCTCTAAATCTGAATTTCGACTAGGACTTGAACGGAATTATGTGGAACAACCGAAGTTTTTGGCTATCAACGCTATGTCTCTCAAGTTGATTTTCTCGTCGTTGTTTACATCAGCATCAGGATTCCACCTCTCGTGTCCCGGATAAGATCCGAATGCTTTTGCAGCAACACCTATGTCTTGCATGTCAACTCTGTTATCGTCGTTCATGTCTCCAAACAGATGTCCAAGCCATCTGTATTCAAATGCTCCTTGGTCTCCCCATAGAATTCCTACAAGTTGTCCTGAATCATAGAAAGGCTTGATTCCGGGATAAACTGCATCAGTACACGCTGCACCCAAAGGCACGGCAGAAGGTCCGCCGTGCCGCCCTTGTATAAACTGTATCACTTGTTGGGCGCCAGGAGTCCCAGAGCATACCTCCAACCAAATGTCGAAGTCTTCTGCACTCCGGCATTCCTGCATCAGGGGCAGATCGCCTATAGCGTTTCCGTAATGGTCAGTACCTTTTGCTTGCCAGGTGTCATCTCCGAAGGTCTGCATGCCAACCTCGTTCCCTGGAACATAACCAAGATACACAACATCAGTTCCGTATTCTAGACCGTTTTGCAAGGTTTCCGGCCATAAACTTCTCTGAATGTATCTTCGCCTATTAGGGCGATAGGCCAGAAGGCTACTCCGATGACTCTGAGTCCTCGTTGTTTGCAGTGGAAGAGAAAAGCTTTAGCTTGGGGGTAGTTTTCTGACAAGGTGGATGGCCCGAAGTCAAAGCTAAGAATCACAACCGATCCTGGCGAAAGAGACTCTACAAAATTGTAGATTCCCAGCGTCTCTTCACTTGGTTCTGGCCAGATACTATGATAAAATGCTTTTACTCCCACATTCTCGGCTGTTAAGTTGCTTCTCCATGTTATGTTTATTCCGTGAGTTCCTGTTCCTTGGAGGGTGTAGCCTGCCCCATCAATTACAGTGTTATCTTTCTCGATGACAATGGAATCATAGATATTATCTGTGAAGGTGTATACGTCTCCGTCTCGCTGAATCTTATCCGTAGCCTCAACCGTCCCACTTGGTCTGATGTATACAGTTCCGCTTGCTTTGGCTGGTTGGAAGTTAAATACCGACGTTAACATGCCTATTAACAGCAGTATCAGTATCACTTCGATAAATTGGCGCTTCATTTCATGTTTCCCTCGTTTTACTACACCTGCGTATTTCTTTCTGATCACCCTAAGATAACATTTATGAAATTTTCTTCTATTTCATTTTCCAAGAAACTAAAATGGGGAGTTTGCGGGAAAAATCGGGTGACATCTCCACTGTTGTATATTGTAGTCACAACTTGTGACTATTTCTATACAACAGCGTGCGATAAGAGGAGTTTGATCTTTTGATAGAAGAATGTTTCACAATTCTCTTATATCTGACAATTTAGTACGCTGTAACACAAAGGTGATATGAGAATTGATGAAAAGGAGAAAGGGAGCATTCATCTCTATACTTCTTCTATTGCTGTTTGTCGCAACTCATCTTTCTATTTTCAAGGTGTCGGCCTCCTCTGTTAACGAGAAGGAATTTCAGGACACGCTTCTGTTTAAGAAGGAGTATCTAAGTTTCCCTACGTGGAAGAGGAAATGGACTAAAGATCTAGGCTGGGCTGGAGAAGTTGAAACAAAGGTTTTCTTCAGTCTGGGCAACTTCTACGTTAAGTTGCCAGTTACACTGAACGCCTCGTATGACACAACAATCTCGCCAGGCGAGACCAATAGTGTTGAGTTAGCTGCAGACACGTATAATGGGGATGGACTTGAATTTGAGTTCACGATAGGATTCAACGCCTCCATTACGTGGTCAACCCTCTTAGGTGACGTTGGAGTCGGGGACTTCTTCACAGGTTTTGATTGGGAGGGCGATTTTACTCCTCCTCTTGGCGAAGGAGAACATGAATGCACTTCCAGCGATGGCGCGGCCGCCCCTATAGGCGCGTATAAGGTTGTCAGCTTGGATGTAGGCGTTGACATTCGCTTCAAGATAGAAGGACTTAGGATATACGGCGGATGCTGGCTTGATGACGACTATTGCGATTTGCATGACTCTCCTCAAGGCTTTCTAATCAGTAGCAGGAATGCCTATTCCCCACAATTCAGCATCGAGCACCTGTATGACTTTCCCACACAGCCATATGATGGCTACGTAGACTTTGGATTGAAGAACCTCTTCTACCGTATCAAGTACACAGTGCAGGTCGCTCCCACTATAGGGCTGTCAGCCGCAGGAGTGTCCTGGAGCTACACCTTCGACTATTGGATTGATCTGTTCAGCATAGAAGATGACATCCCTCTGGCCGGCGACAAGTCTGATGACACAACGTATCAAATGACAAGAGAACTTGGTGCAGGACTAGAGCCTGAGTGCGGCATTGCCCTACTTGATATTGGAAAAGTCTTCATCAGCGCTAAACTTGGGGCAGGAATATCTCATGAGGGAATCTACGTCACGGTTGAGATAAAGATACAGATTCGACTGATAATTCTGCATCCAGCGAGTCTCAGTTTTGACGATACAGTCCTGAACATAATATGCGAGAACGGAACGGCAACGACCTGGCCAATCAGTAGTGCAGATTTCTATCCGGCAAATCAATGCCATTGGATCACAGTAGGCCCGCTCACGCTCATGGAGCCTCATCCTGGGCGAGAATGTCATAATCTAGACTTTTCATTGAACGTGCCTACGATTACCACGCCGGAAGACTACTATGTCAAGGTAGACCAGAATCTCATCCCGACGCCGTCAGCAAGACTGATGTTCAGCTATGACAATCAACCCAACCTAGATATTCAGCGGTTGGGTCTTACAGTGTTGGATACATCTCCACTCCCCCTCAACATGTACGAGATCAACGCAACGATCAAGAATACAGGAGCTAATTCTTCACTTGCCACTGATGCTAGATTGTGGCTGTATGAAGGAGTTCCTGCAGCACCTACCGCCGATCTGGAAGCGCTTATTGATCAATCTGAAGAACTAACGCCTCCGCAACCGGTGCCCCCTCTTCCTCCAGACGGTGAAACAACAGTTGTTTTCAATCCGTGGGATCCCGACACTTCGTGGACCGGCAAGAATGCTACTTTCATTGTAGTAGTGGATAAGAATGATATCGTCCCAGAACAGAGTGAAGTGAACAACGGCGCCTTCACCACCGCCTATATTATGGATAAAACACATGACGTAGCAGTCACCGCTCTTTCAGGCGTTCCTTCAACCATCCAGAAAGGGAACACAATCAACAATATACAGGTCACCATTAAGAACGAAGGTACGGTGACAGAGAACAGCATTAACGTGAACGTCTACGCTAATGAAGAATTTGTTGACAGCGATACTGCTTCTCTCTCAAGTGAACAATCCATTGCACTGGGACCGTTCAGTTGGACCCCTCCTGACAAAGGCTTCTACATAATATCCGCCAAGGTTGACCGTGTTGATGGGGAAAACGATACGCTTGACAACTCAGAGATCAAGGTAGTCACAGTTTACGAGCACGACCGTGACGTGGGAGTCGTTGATGTTACTTTATCAGAGAGCGAGGCATTCCAGAATACGAATCTGACTGTCAAGGTTATAGTGGCGAATCTGGGAACAGTTGCTGAGACCTTCGACGTATCCACGTACTACGATGGGAACAGCATTGGAACCCAACAGGTTAGCGGGCTGATCCCGGGAGGTTCGGAGACCCTAAGTTTTACTTGGGACATAACGACTGTAACCCCTGGCGTCTACACGATAGAAGCGCAGGCGTCCATAGTTCCAAGCGAAGGAGATACGTCGGACAACAGCTTCACAGATGGGTCAGTCAACGTTAAGCCTCTTCCCAATATAGCATTGACCGCAGTCAGCACTTCAAGGACGGTGGCGTTCGAGGGATACGACGTCGATATCAATATTACAGCGACAGTCAAAAACCAAGGTGATTCCCCACAAACCTTCAACATCGCCGTGACCTTTTACATAGCAAATACTTCTTATCCTCTCGACACTGCGCTTCCTTTCTACAATACCTACACTTTCCATCCATTCACAACAACAGTAATTGACCTGTCTGCAGGCGAAGAGAGAAACATTACGCTAGCGTGGAACACGAGAGGCTTGTCGAAAGGTAGTTACACAGTAGCCGCCTTCGCATACCCCGCTCCAGGAGAGGCAAACACAACAGATAACTCCATAATCAACGGCCAAGTGCACATCTCGATGGTCGGAGACATCACGGGATCCGACGGCAGGCCTGACGGTAAAGTAGACATGAGAGACGTGGGAACTGCTGCAAGAGCATTTGGAAGCTATCCTGGCCATCCAGGATGGAATCCAGATGCGGACGTAACTGGACCTGAATCCTCACCTGACAACAAGGTTGACATGAGAGACATAGGATTGATAGCCAGACACTTTGGGGAAGAAGACCCATAATCCTTTTTTTCTGTGCCTTTAGGATCATCCGACTACTAAACACCAAGTCTATGCTTTGTGACACGTGCTAATCTGTTTCAAGAGAATCACGCTTAACAAATAAGATTCCTTCCACAAGTCATAAAAACTGAACCGGTACAAATGAAAAGCTAAGTTAGGTGAAACGTCATGAGCAAGAAGCCTGTTTTCTTGATGTTTTTGGCTATCATTCTCATTGGATTGGTAATTGCATCTTTCCACGTTCACAAGGTTGAAGCTCAGCTTGGAACCATCTACATCAGGGCTGACGGATCCATTGACCCATCAACAGCAAACATTACCAGTCTGGACAATGTCACCTACACCTTGACTGGTAACATTGATGATGAGATTGTGGTGGAAAGGAACGACGTTTTTGTTGATGGAGCAGGCTATGCTGTGCAGTCTGAAATAGTCGCTTATTCCAGAGGAATTGACCTAACTGAAAGAAGCAACGTAACAATTAAGAATCTGGCGATAGGAGGATTCAGCACTGGCATCTACCTCAATTCCTCTTCACATAACTCAATCGTCCGAAACACCCTGACCAACAACTTTGTCAGTATAACGGTTATCGACTCTTTGAACAATACGATCGCTTGGAACAACATAACATCATATCTAGGTCAGGGCATATTCGTCGACACTTCGTATAACAACATCATTACGGGGAACAATATTTATGACAACCGTTATGGTATCGAGATGCAAGGGCAACATGGATGGCCCCCAGATCGCAACATAATTGTTGGAAACAACTTTACAGGAAACATTGAATATGGAGTATTCTTGTACCTCACTTCAAATGACAACATTTTCTACCATAATAACTTCATGAACAACACTCATCACGCATCTACGTATCCTGGTGCCCCGTCGCTGCAATCCTGGGACAATGGTATTGAGGGTAACTACTGGAGCAACTACACAGGAGCGGATGCGAATCATGATGGAATAGGGGATGCATCGCATGTGCTTGATTCAATAAACACAGACTACTATCCTTTGATGGGGCCCTTTCACAGCTTCGACACTTCACTTGGAAAGTCAGTCAATGTTATCTCCAACTCTACTGTTGACAGTTTCCAGTATGAATCTCCTAGCACGATTCGCTTCCATGTTTCCAACACGACAGCAAGCCAAACTCATGGCTTTTGCAGACTGAGCATTCCCTATGAAGTGTTGTCTGCACCGTTCAATGTGACTATTGATGGAGCTAATCCAACCTACTGGAACTACACACTCTATGACAACGGAACACACAGATGGATCTACTTCGAATATGAACACACAACACGAGAGATAGTGATAATTCCAGAGTTTCCATCATTCCTCATTCTACCACTATTCATGATAGCAACACTACTAGCAGTCAAAATCTACAGAAAGAAACAATAAACATCATATTTTCTTTTTCTTAATCCAAAGAGGAGATTCTTCGTCATGCGCACCCGCAACCCTATAAGCGCATTGAGATATATAACTAACCGGTGAAAGCTGATCGGACCGCTGATTTCGCCGCAAGTCAACGCTGTACTGCAGATTGGCATTTTGGTTATTCTGTTTGCTAGCATGGGCTTCAAGTGGAAGAATAAGTATTGGCTGCATGGCGCTTTGACATTAGTTGCTACTGTACTGAACCTGTTTTCGTTTCTGCTGGTGATGCTTCCTTCGGCGCTAGGGAAGGAAATCATTCTAATCCAGCCTTTCCACATTGTATCCATCGTTATTCTCTTTCACTCTGCTATTGGAGCTGTAGCGGTCCTGCTAAGCGTTTGGCTTGTGGCTGCTTGGCATCTGCAGTCGGCACCAAAAGACTGCTTCAAAAGAAAAAGCTTGATGCGGGTAACCATAGTGTTGTGGACGCTGTCCCTAATTCTAGGCTATCTCCTTTATACATATCTTTACACAACTCTTATACCCTGAACCCTGCAAGAATATATTTTTGGAGTGGAACATAGTGCTGAGAAGAGGCAAAGTAGGACGGCTAATTATTCTGGCATTGTCTTTCGCATGTGCTACTATTTTTGTTAAAACTGTTTCCGCTGGCTATCCAGAGGTTTCAAATGTGATTGTCTGGAACAATGGTGCCAACACTGTTTTGAATGTCACAGTTTCTCACTCTCCACAAACATCCATCCATTATCTGGATCGCGTAGAAGTGGATTTGAGCAGCGACAACAGAATCTTTCCAGTCACACATCGCCCTGAAACAACGTTTGTCGTTCAATGCGACTTAGGAATAATTGAATCCCCGACGAACGCGACGGTCCGAGCACACTGCAACATCGACGGCTATTCACTTTCGCTCTATGGGCCAATACTTGTTCCAGAGTTTTCATCTATGTTGTTGTTGCCTCTTTTTATGATAGCAACACTACTAGCAGTCATAGTCTACAGAAGAAAACATTCCATGTAACATTGGATTAACTCTTAAACAACCAATCAAAGAACCAGCTAACAAGATCTTCATTGAACAGAATAGTCCAGAACCTAAGAGAGTAGAGGTTATTGCTGAACCGAAACTAATTTAACTAACAATTTAGATGGAGAACACTCTTTGAGGAGTTGTTGTATATGAAGAAGAGAATGATGAGTCTTCTTTTGGAATATTTGAAGGGTTCCAAGAGGAGTGATAGGGAAATAGCAAAGGTTTTGGGAGTGTCACAGCCAACTGTAACCAGAATGAGACAGAGACTTGTAAAGGAAGGAGTGATAAAAGAGTTCACTGTAATACCCGACTTTGTTAAAATGGGTTATGAGATTATGGCAATTTCTTGTGTTAAAACCAAAACTCCAGTTGGGTTGGAGGAAAAAGCTGAAAAATGGATGAGGAAGTATCCAAACATCATATTTGTGGCAAGAGCTGAGGGCATGGGAAAGAACGGAGTAATGATATCTCTACACAGAGATTACACAGATTATTCCAATTTCATTACAGAACACCTACGATATTGGAAAGATGACTTAGAAGGATATGACAGCATGCTCATCAGCCTAGAAGGAAGAATTGTCAAGCCATTCTCTTTAAAATATTTAGGAGAACAAGAAACATAGAAAGCTAACTCTATTCTATACATTCATCATGGCATGTTCATTGTCTTAGATGTGATAGTAGAATTGCATGCATGCATAACCTTCCGAGTGCGCCCGATCACATAAACTCCGAAATCTTAATTTCATTAGTTATGAAAAAGCTAAGCAGGTGAAAAAATGAAAGTTTTGGCTTTAGGATGCGGAGAAATGGGAAAAGTCGCTATCAGAGATTTGGTTGAGTATGGAGATTTCGGTGAGGTAGTTGTGGGAGATATTGACCTGAAAAAAACGGAAGATTTTGTTGAGAAATTGAAGAGTGAAAAAACCAAGGTGTCTGCCAAATTCGTAGACGTAATTGATGATGAAAAATTAGTTAATTTGATGGGCCACTTTGATGTTGTGCTTAGTTGCGTAGGGCCTTTTTACAAGTTCGCGCTTCCAGTTGTTAACGCTGCGATCCAAGCAAGAGTGGATCTTGTGGACATCTGCGATGATTATGATTCAACATCTAAAGTCTTGGAGCTGGATTCAGCTGCGAAAGAAGCTGGAATAACAGTCATCAGTGGCTTAGGTGTGTCTCCTGGGGCAACCAATATCCTTGCCAAAGCTGCAGCTGAGATGCTCGATGAGCCTGAAGAAGTTCACATAGCTTTGTTAATGGGAGCTCCCGATTTAGGTGGAGTAGCTGAGATATCTCATAGATTTCATTCCATGTACGGAAAAGTTCCTACTTTCCAAAACGGCAAATTCATAAAAGTACGGGCTCTTATCGACGGAAAAGAAACAGTTGAATTTCCAAAGCCTTTTGGCAGATTCGAAGTCTTTCATATAGGGCATCCAGAGCCGATCACAATTCCGAGATATATGAAGAAAGTAAAATATGTAGATACTAAATGCGTCCTCAACCCGCCGTCAGTTAAGGATGTAATCGTATCGCTGGGAGACATGGGATTTTCGTCTGAAGAGCCTCTTGATGTAAAAAGTGCATCAGTAAGACCACTGGATTTCGCCGCCGCTTTTGTATACAAGTTAAGCAGTCATATAAAGGACGTTCCAAAACTTGGAGCAATTAGAGTTGAAGTCGGAGGGATGAAAAACGATAAGAAAACTAGAATTATCTTTGCCTCCACTGGAAGGATGAACGAAGGTACCGGCATTCCGGTTTCCATAGGAGCTCAAATGTTAGCCAAAGGAAGAATCAAGGACAAAGGTGTATTTGCGCCAGAGGGATGCATCGATCCATCAGAGTTTATCACAGAGTTCATGAGAAGAGAACCCGAGGCTCCGGTTGAAATGACTGAGTGTACAACAACACTTCTCTAACTATGCGCGCATGCATGCATTATGGATTTGATTTCTTTAGACACCACATAACCGCCCTCTGCATTAGGTCCCATTCTGAACCTTTGTCATCGAATTCGTCGCCAAACGACACTTCGTCACGATCACTATCTTCATCGATTTCAGGATGTGTGCCTATAAGAAATCCTTTGCCATAACCATATTCAAAAGCTAACATGGCGGTTTGGTTTCCTTTGTCATAGTTTCCCAGTACGGTTACATTGGCGTTCCTGTTTGGGATAAGAGCTGGGCCCCAATAATAAAGTACCCATTCGAAATTTCGCCCACACTTGGTAATTGGATGTTCAGCATTCATAAAATTGACTTTGCACATAGTGTAGTTGGGATAGGTCATTATCTCGCTAATGGGACCCGTAGCTGTTCCGGAAAGCAGTCTTAAGGGTGTCATAGGCAGTCTGCTGCCTTGCCAATAGACTTTTTCGCTTGCAAAATAGGCTCCACCACAGATTCCAATGTAACCGCCGCCGTTATGAACGAAACTCCTTATGTTTTCTTTGCCCTCTGAAGAGATATCCTGGGCGTAATCGTACATGTTACCACCAGGTATGCATAGAATACGGAAAATTGCGAGTCCATTGTCAATTTGTTGTGCACTTATAGTTTCAACTGTGTAATTCATCCACTCAAACATTTTCTTAGCAGCCTGAACGGATTCGTCCCAAGTGCCTCGGTCTGCATATATAGCTATATCAACTTGTCGAGGTGAGGGCGTGTCAAAGTTCCTTACGAGAAGAACCATGACAATTAAAGACGACAGTAAAACTATCACGCCGACTATCCGCCATTTCATTGGGCTTCCCATTTTCCTACAAGTTTTGTTTTCCTCAAAATATAACGTTATTCTTGTGCACGTGACGTTTTTTTGTGTGTGTTTGGGTTTGGGTTTGGGTTTGGGGGCATGCATGCATTGTTTGTTTAAGAGACAATTAACATTACACAGAAAGTCTTCTTCTGTAGATTATGACTGCTAGTAGTGTTGTTATCATGAATAGTGGTAGAATGATGAGTGATGGAAACTCTGGGACTATGTCAGTCCAATGAATAGTTAGTTTAGGCATATACAGGTCAGACCCTTCTTTGGAATAGAAAGAAACCGTCAAATCCCAGCCTG
>JABAOH010021047.1_pt3 | contig 11258 bp, 8 predicted proteins | sample 7062181 | NCBI WGS metagenome assembly JABAOH01 (sample SAMN14538630, study PRJNA623070) | marine sediment metagenome | biome: marine biome [ENVO:00000428]; feature: marine pelagic biome [ENVO:01000023]; material: deep marine sediment [ENVO:00002113]; isolation source: pool of 5 deep marine... | reverse complement strand
CCTCCGCCCCCTGTGCCAAACCACAGCGCGCCGTCAGGGGCCACGGTGATATCGTAGACCATATTGTTCGCCAAGCCGTCTTCCGTCGTGTAGGTGGTCCATGATTCACCATCAAAGCGTGAAACGCCTCCGTTGGCTGTACCGAACCAAAGAGCCCCATCTGGGGCTACGGTGATGGCCCAGACGATGTTGTCGGCCAATCCGTCATCGGTGGTGTACGTTGTCCAGGTCACGCCGTCGAAACGTGAGACGCCGAGGAGATTGGTGCCGAACCACATGGCGCCATCCGGGGCGACGGCGATGGCCTCGACGTAATTGTCCGCAAGACCTACGTCCTTCGTGTATTTCGTCCATATTTCACCGTCAAAGTGGTATACCCCACCCGCTCGGGTCCCGAACCACAACGTACCATCACCGGCACGTCCGATGGCCCAAATGAAATAGTTGAAGATGGGGTCGTCTTCGTTGGTGTATACCTTCCAGGTTTGGCCGTCAAATCGAGTGACACCATGATCAACCGCAAACCAGACCGCTCCATCTGGGGCTATAGCCACGTCCCAAACGTCGTTATCTGCAAGACCGTCCTCGGTCGTGTACGTGGTCCAAACATGACCATCGAAACGAGATGCACCTTCCCTCGTCCCGAACCATAACGCGCCGTCGGGAGCCACGGTGATAGACCAGACGTCGTTCCCCGCCAAACCATTGGCAACCGTATAGGTCGTCCAGCCTGGTTTCAAAGACTGCATCGCTTGCGTGACAGGTAGTTTCGCTGTTGGTAGGGGAGGTGGGAATGTCGTCCATGATGTGAGCTTCGACAATTCCGTGAGCATGGCATCGGCCATCTCTTCGAGTGGTGGGGGAAGTCCGAGTTCCCTTGCTTTTTCGACATCGTCCGGCACTAAAGGGTATTGACCCGCCCTCATGTTGGCGATTGCGCGGTCGATGTAAGATCCAGCGAACTGGGGGTCGATCTCGATGGCCTGATCGTAATTGGCGATCGCCTGATCCAGATCGCCCAGATTGTCGTAGGCATTGCCACGGATGACGTAGGCGATGACGTTTTCAGGGTTGAGGGCAATCGCCTTGTCTAAATATTCAATGGCCAGGTCGAATTCACCCTTGAAGAAATGGGCGAAACCCAGATTGTAGTATGCTTCTGGGTTGTCGCCTTCGAGTTCGATAGCCTTATCAAGATCAGGGATTGCAGTTTGGTACTCTCCCATGCCCATATAAGCCATTCCACGGAGCAGGAAGGCTTGTGCCTTGTCTGGGTTCGACTGGATGACCTTGTCGAATATGGTGATCGCCACCTCGTAGTCGCCCAGTCTTACGTAGGCCATGCCGAGGCACAAATATGCCTCCGAATCTTCGGCGTCTAAGGCGATCGCTTGTTCGCAATCCTCTATTGCACGCTCAAATTCACCGATCTTGAGCTCGTTGTAGATGAATCCTCGACTGGTGTAGGCCTGGGAATACTGGGGATCAAGGGCGATGGCTTGAGTGAATTCCTCGATGGCCAATTCCAATAGGCCTTGCTCTTGATAATCCACGCCCTGATTGAAATGATCGATCGCGCTGGGTGTTGGCGTAGCTGCTGGAGTGGTTGTAGCGGTGACCACCTCCACCCTATCGGAAGGTCCGCATGCGGTAAGTCCTAAGATCAAGATCAACCATAAGTGACGCTTGGAGCTCATCCACCCACCTCCTGGGCTTTACAGAGAACGGTTCGTAATTGAAGATCGGTTTCAGGATCTGATTATCTTGATTTCTTGTTCTTGGATCGCGATCGCTCGCACGCTGAGGTTAATCTCGCTTCATCGAACGGCTGGCGGGCTCCTCCTTGTTTTCAATTGCGTGATTATATTGTGCTCGGACTCCATTGAAGGATGTTCAGTTCCAAGAATTGCAGATTTGAACTCCCTTGCGAAAGGATCATTGCGGCTCAAATTGTACACTTAACAGGATTTCCATGATTTCGGGATCTCCCAGGGCATTTGCGTTCGTCGCAGTGACCACGATTTGGTAGACGTCCTCACCATGAACCACAACGACGATTATTTTAAAGTAGATTCTCGACGGGTCGAGTAGCCCAGGTGCATGAAATACTCTTATAACTGCAGGCAGTCCGCCAACATCTATGGCCGAATGTGATTCGACCTCGACTTGATCCTTTAGATCGAGCATATCATAGATGGACAATTGTGCATCCCACAACGCCTGCTCGATGGCTTCCGGTGTCTCCATCCCTGGGAAATCTCCAAGCGTTCCACGTGTAAAGTTAATATTTGTGCCGTCAGCTTCACGGATCAGGAATAGGAACGTTACACCCCCGAAAGGATTTGGCTGTGGGCTCTGTTGTAGCCATGTCTCAGGGTGTATGAGCTCAAGACCTTCTCCTTGAAATAAGATCCAACCGGGAGGAACGGTACGTACTGAGGTTGGGGTGGCGATTGGAGAGGCTGTGGGTTCCGGTGTTGTTGTTCTGGTTGCAGTCGGGATGGGAGGCGCCGTCCCTGTTGGGATCTCAGTTCGCGTTTTGGTAGGTGAAGCGACTAGCACTTCCTCCTTCCCCGCGACGGCGGTAGCAGTCTGTTGAGCAGGGGAGGGACCGCAGGATGATAGTAGCGCACATAAGAGAATTAAGTTGACAACCTTCATATTGGCCTCCGACTAGTCAATTGGCGGACTATTTCGGTGACGAATTGTCCCGTAAAGTACCGCGAAGGGAAATAACTAAGCTTCCTTCGTTCGACGAGTGCTGTGGTACTCGCAAGCTAACCAACACAAATCAATAGCGACTTGAAAAAACCCGTTTGTTTCTGTGCGAACCAGAAAGCAAATCGCTGTTCGTGCACATAAGCGCGTCCTAATCCAGGATCCAAAGTTCGATGTTCGTCATCCGGCATTTGGTGCCGAAGTCACGGTTGGTTCCGGATAACAGGGATAGCGCCAGATTCCCGGATGTTAGGGTGGTGTCATGTAGCGTGAAGACTTTTTCGTTGTCGACAAAGGCGGTGAATTTCTCGTCATCGACGGCTAATAGGAAATGCAAGTCTTCCGTGCGAACACTGCCGGACCCGTAGCTCCCTCCTCCGACCCTCGACATGCGACCTTTGTAGACACGATCCAAGCCGACACCACCATACATGTTGACGATAAACAAGTAATGATTCTCTGAGTCTTCTTCTCGGAAGACAAGCGCACATCCCGAAGCTGAGTCGGCATAGGGAGCGGCGGAATCCATGGCTGCGTCCGCCCGGATCACGAAGTCGGAAGGCGAAAACCTGGTGTACCACCATTGATACCAATAGATTTGCGCCCAGCTTTCATTAAAGGGTGGGAGCCGGTGGTAGGTCCCACGTGTAGTGCTGATGTGGCCGTCGGCAGCCAGCTGGCGCACCTTGGCGTACAATGATGACGCTTCGGCTGTCGCAGCGACGATCGTGGCCTCTTGGGTTGCGGTCTTCTGTGCGGATCTCGTCGCTGTAGACGCATAGGCTTGTGTTGCTGTGGACGCCTGTTGGAACTCAAAAGTCACCGTCGCGGCGTTGGAAGTGGCTTCGGCGTCCTGAGTCCCCTGTCGTGCCTCCTGTGTTCCCGCGGACTCCGTAGCTTGGGCATCGATGACGGCTTGTGTCTGTGCGTTGGCGGTGGCGAGTTCGGCTTCTGATGGCCCGCAGGCAGATAGCGTGAAGGTTAGAAGGACGATCATGGCTGAAATTCGATTTTTCCGCATGATGTTTCACTCCCTACACAGTTTGGGAGGGTAGGCAGAGTTTGAAATTTGATCCTCGCGAGAAGACCTACAAGTCACACTTACTCGAGGAAATGATGCTAGTTAGCCACCCCACCAAGACTTCACCGCGCCCTATTCATTGCAATAGCACATGTTTGACGAACGCTATTGTGTTAGTTCCTCAAGAATATCTTCGGCGAATTGTTGGGCCTCTGGTTCCAAGCCTAGCTCAAGAGCCTTCTCGATGTCCGTCATCGCCTTCTCGCGTTCGCCCAGATCCGAATACAATGCGCCGCGCACGAAATACGTACGAGCGAGGCTGGCGTCGAGCTCAATTGCTTTGTCTAAATCGACAAGCGCTTGGTCGTATTGACCCGTTACCGCATAAGCCACTCCACGATTACTGTAAGCGTCGGCGAATTGCGGATTGATCTCGATGGCCTTGTTATAGTCGACGATAGCCTGGTCGAAGTCACCTTTCTCGGAGTAGGCGACGCCGCGGTTCAAGTAAGCATCGGCGAAATCAGGATTAATAGCGATAGCTTCAGTGTACGCCTCGATCGCCAAATCCAATTGACCTTGTTCCTGATAATCAACACCTCGATTGAAATGGTTTACGGCGTCCCCTACCGTAATAGCACTTGGGCCGATCAAAATAATGGCTCCCAACACCACGACGGTAAGGATACCCACTGCGATGGGTATTAGGTATCCGCTTTCCTTCATGGTGGTTTCGCCGTAGGTAGCCGTCCACTCTTTATGAGCTGGCAATTGGAGATAGGTCAGTAGGCCGCCGATCCCAATGTTGATCCCGTATCCTACCAGTTCGGCGAGGTCCTCAGAAATCGGTAAAAACGTCAGAGCAGCGAGGAAGGCTGCCATTCCGGCCAACGATAGAAAAATCGTCGACCAGGTGCGTTCAGGTTTTCCGAGCCGCCGCCAATTAATTCCAGCCAAAATCCCTGAGGCAGCAAAGGAGAACAGGAAAGCCATCCCTGTGAAAAGGGTGGGATTCCATGGCGGTTTTTCGGAGGGTGTTGGAGGTGTCTGGCTGACGACAGGCTCCTCTGAGTAAGTGTGTGTGTACGACGGTTCAGACATCGCTTTCACTCCCAACTATGAGCTCGGCGTGACCTAACTCGCTTTTTTGGCCGACTTCTCGGCCCTTCTCTTGACTTGAGCGATCTGGCCCGCTCCCAAATCCCGTAGGGAAGCTAGGTCCGTCCCGGCGAACAACCCCATAGCCAGATTTACGACTTTCGAGACAGCACTAAGGGTTTCGCGCTCCGCCGTTGCTGTGAGCGTGGTCAAGGCGTCGATCGCTTTCCAGGGATCCGGATCGCTCTCAAGCGCTTCGCGAACCTTGGCTGCGGTGTCGATGACGTGGCGCAGACGAGTGGATCCATCGGCCTGTTCCTCTAGCAGGTAGACGTACCCCATCTTCAACTGCGTAGCAACGAGAAAGCGGTTGGGCTCTTCGTGCGTGATACGCCCCCTGCGGGCGAGTTTGTACGCCTCCTGCCACACCAGGGAAGGTGGGGCTAGGACGTCCGTGGTTTCGTCAAAGATCGTCATTGGAAATCTCCTTTTCACTTAAGAAACGTCGTTCGACGTACTTTATATGCACCGGGCAACTTTTGCTGCCCGGTGCATCTTGCGTCTGAAGGATTTAAGGCCGAATAGGTCTGACCTGTCCGCGGATCTCCCCATCGGGGAAGGCGATTGTTTGCACACTGAGATACGTATCGCCGCTTCGCATGGCGGCAACCACGGTATCAAGGTCCGCCCAACCGCAAGCATTCAGATCGTCTGGAGCCGTGATGGTGCCCCAGTACAATCGTCGGTTACTGGGACCGCCGCNNCGTTCTTCAATCTGGCCGTGAACATGCTGTACCTGAGCCTTGTCGACCTCCTGTTGAGTCTGAGCAGACTGTAGCCGAAGGCGTCGCTTTCCACTGGCGGGACCTGGTTGGCGCCGCTCAGGTAGGCACGGAAGACGCGTTGTGAGGGCGGCGGCAAGACGATGACAGCGTCATGGGCTTCAATGGGCAAACCATCGATCGTGTGACCTCTGAGGATGCCATCGCTATCCCCTGGTTGGAAACCTGCCAACTCGCTGCTGAAGTTGCATAGGAGGTCCTTCATGCCATCGTGGTTAACGTCGATGGCGTATCGCCTACATCGCGTCAAACTATCCTCTGCACCTGACCGACCGAAGGTGAGCGATGTCCGGTCTACTTCGCTGGGCGCGTCGAATGCGGGGGTAGATAGAACAGCCACGGGGATGGGATGATTCCTGCCTAATACGACGACGTTGCGCTTCAGGAACGGCCAGATAACGATCGCATCCTCGTCGCATTTGTCCCCTTGCCCATTCAGATTGAAGTCGGCTTGAGCACGGTTGGGAATACCTGGACAGTTGTCGATATCATCATCGACCCCGTCTGCATCCGCATCGTTTGCACCGGTCACGACATTCAGTGTGACGGTCCTATTCTCCCAGAGGAATCCGCTTACCTCCTCACCCCCACAAGTTTCAGGTACAGGCTGTCCCAGGTGTAAGGTTGAGCTAAGAGAGTGGATCCCAGGTTGAAGATCGTAAAGATCATGGTCAAACCAGGATACATAGGTTGAGGGCCAACCACAGGCTGCATTCGGTGAAGTGAGTTCTATTGGACCGAAGAGCGCGTTGCTTTCTTCGGTTGATGAGAAGAGTGGAACATTATCGAGTACATAGGAGTGGATATCGATAGCGTCAAGGAATGCCTGTACATTCGCCTCACTCTGTTCCATCCAGCCCCACTTGATCTTCGCCGCCTGACCGGGGCAGACGGTGTACTCTGTCCCATCAAGGAAGGGTAAGACCCGCACATATTCCGGGGATCTGTGGTTCGGCAACCTATGCATGGTTACATCCCCGTCTTCGTCGCCTAACCAGGCGTGTGCCAACGCGGCAGGTGGTACATCGTGTCCCATCGAGCCGAAGTCCGCAGTCCATTGACCGTTAATATCCGTGTTCACCTCCATCTCAAATCCCCCGTTCACATCATCGACATGGACGATGAAGACAGCCTCAGGATCAGCGCGTCCCGTGACAACGTCTGCATCTGCGTCGATATTCTCGATTTGGAGTTCGCTGACTAAGAGAGCTTTTGTTAGCCCGGTAACATCATCGGTTACAACGACGAAGTCACCAGGAAGTATGAAGTGGCATCCGAGTGTCGTGTAATGCGAGTAGTGATTGCCCTCATCATCCGTTTCTCTGGATTCAGGTCCGAATACGAGTTTCCCTTCCGAGTCGTAGATTGTGATCGTTACGGAGGCATTGGGCGTGAATTCAAAAGCGCTGACGCCGTCGAACACCTCGAAGATAGGTAAGGGTATCCACCAATCGACCCATGTTCCGTCAAAGTCATCATCCTCCTGCACGATCGCGAAACCCGAGCCAGGGGTGACAATGGACTCACCTGAGAAATCTGCTGTCCATTGGCCTGGTGGATCGATCGGGACCAGCTTCTGCTTATCCCAATCCTCATGTGGAATGACCAGCACCTCAACACCGGTTGATGCCGTGCCGAACACCGTCTCTGTCTCTATGTCGGCTCCATTCACGGCGACATCGGTTACTTCGTGAACCTTGATGATCCCTCCACTTGACATGGTCACGATATGGCCAGGCATCAGGTCGAAGCCTTCCGGCAGCTCGAACCCGACCCAGACCGTGTTGGGGTCCCATTCCGCCGGTCCGGCGGTCTGGGTGTCGGTATACAGTTCGCCCTCCACTGGGTCCTCGATTGATAAATCGACGAGGGCCTGATCTGGCCAATCGAGTCCTTCTACGAATTCGATCTCCGGCCAGGATTGGATCCTCGGGTTGGGGACCCTCCAGAAGATCCAGGTCTCATCGCCATCATCGTCCCACTGTCGCGCGTCACCCGCATTTCCGATCTCGAGATCAGTGATCCATGAGAAATCGGCGGACCAATTCCCGAATTCATCAGGAAATACGGTCATCTCCGCACCATCGACATCATGCACCGAGACACTCACTTCACTTAAAAGAGCCGAGGTCCCTGAGACTGTCTCCGTTGAGATGTCGATCATATCCACGTATAGATGGATGACCTCGTGGACCTTTTCGACCCCATCTCCATTGATCGTTACAATGTCTCCGCGTTTAAGGTCGTACTCGCCCCCAAGCTCGAACATTCCGACGGCTGCATCTGGATCCCAATCCGGTACCACAACTTCCGTTGTTGTCGTGTAATCCGGATTTTGCGACGTATTTGGATCATCGATCATCAGTTCGAGCATTACCCCTAAATCCCACCCCCAAGCATCGATCCAGTCATGTATCGGAGCAGCAACGAGGTAGGGCGTAGGTACCCAGGCCAGCTCGGCCATGGTGGAGTCGCCATCGATGTCGGTGATGAAGGCTGCAAACCAGGTTTCGGGATTGAGGAAGTCGGTGAACGTCACTGACCACACCTCTGCTTCTACGACATCTTCCATGCTCCTGCAATCCCACTCCACATCAGGGATGATCTCATTGCAGGCGTCCACCCGGACGGTTTCCCCGTCTGGTGCTGTACCGGAGATTTCGCCTGTACCAGGATCGAAGACATCCAGGGTGAGAGGAAGCACAACGAGGTCTTTGAGGTAATCGCCCCCCACAACTTCTACATAGTTCCACGGTTCTAATTCGCCCAATCCCAACTCCCAGAAATCGAACCAGGCGTGGCCTGAGTTATCCGATGTCTCCGTAGCCTCGAAGAGCGGCACAGGCGAAAGATCGTTCTCATAGACGAAGACGGTTATTTGGGTGAATGCAGGGAACTCGTTGGCCGCGATCCAGTTACCCGTGATGTTGGCCTCAAATTTCGGATCAAGAACCCGCCATGGGACGACCGTCCGATCTCCATCCGCATCAACTTGTTCGGCTGAATTCCATTCACCAGGAACGAGTACCTCTGGCGCGAAGTTCACAGACCATTCACCTGTTGCGTCAGGGGTCACCCCAATATCGCAGGGCGGACCGCAAGCGTCGATCCAAAACCGAACTTCGCTTGATGGATCTGCGCTCCCAGAGACTTCGCCTGTAATCGGGTTCACGACCGTGACCTCTAAAGTTGATACATGAAGGACCTTCTCGGTCACCCAATCGGTTAAGGTGATAAAATGCCCAGCCTTTAGGTCGAACTTGTCCTCTAAGCCAAAGTTGATCCAATTCTCGCCAGGTGGGATAAGACCGGTATCTTCGTATTCGTATCCATTGGTGAGATCCGAATCATCGTCAATGTACAGATAGATTGTGGATCCTTCCGGCCACTCGTAACCATCCACCCAATCGTGGTTCGGTGAAGCTGCTACGATCGGATTTAGTTCTGGAGGCGGTTCTTCGCGGCACGAATTCCAGATATCTAAAGTTCCATCGAGGATACCTGCTTCTGCGGCATATAACGCGTCTTTCGCGCTCTGCGGGATGGCTTCGTCCGTCTCGTGAAAGGGCGCGAGTCCTACCCCGCTTGCTACCAGACCGTAACGAACGGTCCCTGAGGTGAACATTTCATTCAAGTAATCCTGAACGGTGAGATAAACGGCGTTGTCGAGGCGCTTCATGGCGCTGGTGAGCAACTTATCCGAACCGTCAACTGCGCCATTGTTGAACACAGATAGGTACCAATCCGTATCGACGCCGATCCCCCACACATCGGTTTGTGTGGTCCTAAGAATTGCGCCCTCACCGGTAAGTCCGGCCGGCGCAAAGATGATGTCCGCGCCTTGAGCGATCATCCCGGAGGCTATTTCGCCCCCCAGATCCGGATTACCGAAGTCGCCCGCATACTCGACAAGAACTTCGACGCTGTCGTTTGCGCATTGCGCGCCGTTGGTGTAACCCGTGATGAAGTTCTCAATGGGAGGAATCGGAATCGCACCGATGGCGCCGATACGGTCGGTTTCCGGCATACTCCCCGCCAGGGTTCCAGCCAGGTACCCGGCCTCCTCCTCGGCGAAGAAAATCCCGCGTAAGTTGTCGGGGTAGGTCTCCCAAGCGGAGTCGAGGATGGCAAAGGCCGTGTCGGGGTTCGAGCCGGCGACACTCATGGTTGCGTCCCTCAGTAGAAAGCCTACTGTGAAGCAGAGCTCATTCTCGTTCGCGCATTGCTGGAGGGTGGTTTCATACTCTGCGGCGTTTGCGGGTTCGTACAGTCTGCCAACGATATTCAAATCGGTCTGAGCTCTAAGTAACCCTTGGTAACTGAGCCAGTTCCAACTGTTATCGGCGATGCCGTTCTCGTCGGTGACGAGACCGACGCCTGGTTCCTCATCATTGGCATACCCCGGAAAAGCAAATCCGAAGATAAGCGTTAGAGCACACAGCACGGAGAAAAAACGCAGGGCGATCTGTGGTAGGCTGCAAGATAAGCCTCGTCTCGTTATAAGATCATTCCGATTCATCTCTCGCTCCTCTCACAAGCGAGAACGCGTGGTGTGAAGGGACTATCGTCCACTATCCTGTCGCAGGCCGATAGGAGGATGCGTTCGCTGAGGATGATGTTTATCTAGCTCTGCGTGAATGCTCAGGACGCTTGATGCTCACCATCGTCGCAAAATTCCTCTAGCAGGAAGGCGAACAGCTTGCTCAGGTCGGCGAATCCCCTGTGTTCGCCTGTTGCAGGTTCCTCCAGAGAAACGCGCCATATGGGTTTCCTCTCCTCCACCCGCCAAAATCGTAACAAGAAGGAACGATAGTCTTCCTCTGGGTAATTCTCTTCCGAAGATTGATCAGTCATGGTTTACCCCATCTCATTCAAGCCCCTTGCCGTAAAGAAAGCGTAAACGCAGCGTAAATACTTCCTGCGATGGGACACGAAGTGCGCGTCGAAGCGTTCCCAAGCGGGGTAGAACATACGACCAAGGTTTGATGCTTTCCCACGAAGAATACAAACCAGCAGTGCTCCCGTACAATGACGTCTCACATTTACTGTGCCTCGATCTTGACCATAAAGACCAACTCATCGTCCAGACTCGGCCAAAACGAGACCGTCACGAGTCGACCGTCCTGTGTTGTACTTTCCTCCTTGCCAATCTCGAGCGCCTCAAGGTTGACGAGCAGCCAATCGATTCTGTCTTCCCAATCTGGCATACCACTGTCGAGCAAGGCCGCCATGTGGTCGAGGCCCTGGAATAGCTGTTCCCTCGTCGGCTCGAGTGGATAGAACACCGTGACCCACGCAACGCTGGGGTTCTCAGTTGGTCCATCGATGAAGACCAAGGTCTTCACCACGCCTTGGAATTCCCCAACGACCTCCTCTCCGTATATGCCGTCGTGAGGCGGTGTAAAGTTAAAATCCAGATCCTCATAAACCTCCTGGATGTCAGCCCGTGAGACACCCAGTCCGGGTGGCGGCGTGGGGCTTGGAGTGAATGTCGCGGTTGTCGTGGGAGTGATCGTTGCGGTGACCGTCGGTGTCAAGGTCTTTGTGGGCGTTGGCGTCGGAGTCGGCTCTGGTTGAAC
>JABAOH010029500.1_pt1 | contig 11260 bp, 9 predicted proteins | sample 7062181 | NCBI WGS metagenome assembly JABAOH01 (sample SAMN14538630, study PRJNA623070) | marine sediment metagenome | biome: marine biome [ENVO:00000428]; feature: marine pelagic biome [ENVO:01000023]; material: deep marine sediment [ENVO:00002113]; isolation source: pool of 5 deep marine... | reverse complement strand
TCCATCGTGATATAGTGCGTTCCTTCTTCTCTATTCAAGTCATACATCTGACACACATTCTTATGTCTAATTTTTCGGGCAAATTTCAACTCATTCCTGAATCGCTCAATTGTGTTTTTATCAGCTGCCACCTCAGGTTTTATCAGCTTAATGGCAACTTTCTCTTTTAGATCAGTATCAAGAGCCTTGTAGACCTTCCCCATGCCTCCTTTCCCTAACTCTTCAATAATCTGGTATCTTCCGGCAAATGTGGAGCCGGTGGTTAATTCTTCTTTGGGTGTTTCGAGAGTTTCAGTGACAGGGATTTCCTTTGAAGAAGGAAGCGGAGTGGCGCACTTCTTACAGAATTCGGAATCAGAGGTGTTTTCGGTTCTGCATTTAGGGCACTCTACTCCCATTGTTCCCTCAGCTTACTTGGCAATAGCATAATAATTTATGAAGGGGGTGTCAAATTTGGAATTGCTAGAGACCTCCATCCATCTCACAGATTTCTAACAAAAATTGTTGATTTTCGCTGAAAACACGGTAACAGGATTGAAAACCGAAAAATCAAAAAATCAAGAAAATAACAGGGGTAAAGGGGGATAACAGATGGTACGCCCGGAGAGATTCGAACTCCCGACCTTCTGATCCGTAGTCAGACGCTCTATCCAGCTGAGCTACGGGCGCACCTGGAAACGTGTTTCTTATTATATCAAAAGGAAGAGATTAATTGTATGAGATTGCTTCGCTATGCTCGCAATGACGATTTCATTATATGGGATTGCTTCGGCCTTCAAGGCCTCGCAATGACTGTAATATTCGCAATGGCTATAATGCTTGCAAGGACGTAATGCGTTAGGGAATTTTAAGGACACCAGCACCATCGATCTTGCTCTGCTTGAGGAGCTGTAAGACCTTGTTTGCTTCTTCTAAAGGAAAGATCTGGGTAGTGGTCTTGATCGGAATCTCAGCCGCGATTCGAAGCAGCTCCTCTCCATCTTTTCGGGTTGCATTGGCCACGCTCCGGAGCGTTCGCTCGTAGTAAATATATTTGTACTCCATTTCAGGAATGGGAGTCATGTAAATCCCGGCTAGAGCTAGAGTCCCTCCTTTCTCGAGGACTTTCAGGGCCTCGAGTACAAGTTCTCCGGCTGGGGCAAAAATGATTGAACTGTTGACTTTCGAAGGAGGTTCATCTTTGGCTGTTCCTGTCCAGGAAGCACCGAGCTTCTTGGCCAGGGCGCGGTGTTCTTTGCTTCGGGAAAAGACATACACCTGGCAGCCCCAATGGACGGCAATCTGGATGACCACATGGGCAGAAGCACCGAATCCATAAAGACCAAGGCTCTGTCCTTTCTCAAGTTCGCTCATGCGGAGGGCTCTGTAGCCGATGATTCCGGCACAGAGCAAAGGCGAGGCTTCCTCATCAGTAAACTCTTCAGGAATAGCATAAGCGAATTTTTCAGGGATAACAATAAACTGCGAATAACCCCCATTGACTTTATAGCCTGTAAAGCGGGCGCTTTCGCAAAGATTCTCCTTCCCATCCTGACAGAATGAGCACTGGCCGCAGGATGAATAAAGCCAGGCAACTCCCACCCTGTCGCCTACTTCAAAACGGGAGGCCTTCTCCCCCACTTTTTCCACAATTCCGACAATTTGATGGCCGGGAACGACGGGTAATTTGGCTTCGGGGAGCTCTCTCTCGACTGTGTGGAGGTCGGTGTGGCATACTCCGCAGACTTTATTCCGGATGAGAATTTCTTCAGCTCCGGGTTCTGGAGCGGGAAGGTCAACGAGTTCAAGGGGATTTTGCTCTATAGGTGCGAATTTTTTCAAGAGCATGGCTTTCATGACAATTCCTCATGTTTGGAATACTTATAAATATATGAAGTTTAGGGGGATGTCAATTTATGGGCAAATCGCAATGATAATTTATTGTATGGGATTGCTTCGTCGCTATGCTCCTCGCAAAGACACTTTTATCTTACGAGATTGCTTCGTCGCTGCGCTCCTCGCAATGACGATATTTTTGGCTCCGCAATGACTGAATAAAGCGTTTACACTGACAATCTTGTTGTATGAGATTGCTTCGCTTCGCTCGCAATGACTGAATAAAGCGCTCGCAATGACGCCGTAAGGTTATTTTTTCTGGCAGGATTGGCAGTAGCCAAAAACCTGGATGGAAAATTTATCTGTCCTGAACCGGCTTTCTTTCCCGATCTTGTTTAACATGGAAAGGACTTTATCATCGGTAAATTCGTGTACCCGTCCACAAGAAATACAGACCATATGACCATGGGCGGATTTAACAATTTCAGGCTCATAATGGCTGTGACTTTCTCCCAGGTCAATCTCACTCACTAGCCCGCTTTTGACCAAAAGATTCAAAGTCCGGTAGATCGTGGCCAGGGAGATTTTCTTTCCTTTCTTCTTTAGCCGCTGGTAGATCTCGAAGGCATTGGGATGAATTTCCTTGGTGGAAAATATTTCCTCAAAAATCAGACGCCTTGTCCTGGTGAGTTTCAGCTTGTGATAAGAAAGGTATTCTAAGAAAGCTTCGAATTCTTTTTTCATTTTTTCTTTGCTTTCTTTGTTTTTCTGGTTTTCCTTGCTTTTTCTACTTTTTCTCCCTTTTCTGTTTCCTCTTCTGTATGACTTTTGATTTTCTGCCTCAACCTCTCCATTCGGTAGGCAAAATCTTTCTCGAAAAACGATGAAACTCCCAGAGAAACAGCTAACCCTTCCTCGGTCAGTTTCTTGGCTTTCTCATATTTCTTTTCCCGGTGTTCATAGTACATGGCCAGCTCCCGGAAGGAAAAAAGTTGATCCAGGGAAGCCATCTCTTTCCATAAAGCAATAGCTTTATCCCATTCCTGGTTCTTCTTGAAATGATAAGAAAGCTTCTTCTTAGCCGCTATGGCAATCTCATCCGATAACTTTCCCTCCAGAGCCTGTTGAAAATATTGAACTGACCTTTCCATCTCACCGATTTTTTCCATGACCTTCCCTGCACCATAGAGGTCCATGGCATCGGCAAAAGCTTCTTCCCCTTCCTCAGAAAAGATAAGGGAGCCGACCACCACGACTCCTAAGAGCGAAAGAATATCTTCCTGGTTGTGGTAGAGGATGGGCTCGATCAGGTCAAAATTCCCTGTCTGGAGATACTGGAAATACCTGTAGGGAATCTCAGCGGCAGGGATATCGTCTGCCCGGTCTGCTTCCACCACCTCACGGGCCAGATGGAAGAGGCGGCAGCTTTCATGTTTATGCTTCCAAAGGCTGCGGGCAGAATAAAGAAAATCGAGATGGGGCAATTCACTGAGGATATACGGCTGCCTGTAGAGGATGAAGCGGGTCTCGAGAAGGGGAATATCAAAGCCCTTCCCGTTAAAAGTCACCACGGATTGAAAATTCATCTCCGCGAAGAACTGCTTTAATTCTTGAATCATACTTTCTTCCTCAGCCAGGTCTCCTAGGAAGGACTGGGCCACCCAGAACTTGTCATCCTTGTAATAACCCATGCCCACTAGGAAAGGAACAACTCCTGTTCCTCCGGATAAACCGGTGGTTTCCAGATCGATGAAGAGAGCACTGGAGAGGTCAAGGTTCTCAAAGGCTTTTTCTTTGCTCAAAAAGGAAAGGACATCTCCTTTTATTTCCAGGCCGAGGGAGAGGGGTATTTTTCCGTATTTGATAGTCAGAGAGAAAGGGTTTTCAAAAAATTGAAGAGGCTCTCTCGGCGCAGGCTCGAATATGCTCTCCGGCTTTTCTTCTTCCTTCTCATCCCTCGTCAGATTAATGAGTTTCTGTAATTTTTCCTTTACGGATAATTCAGCCTCTTTCTCGATTTCTTCCCAGGTCTTTCTTATTTGCTGTGATTTGGAGCGGGCTTCTCTTTCTTTTTTCAGGTGTTCGAGTTTATCTTTGATATCCATCTCAAAACAAAATTGGATTCACCGCGCTGTTTGGGCCTACATTACTGCGAGGAGCACAGCGGGTTCTTTCCCTATGCTCCAAAAGGTCAAACAACCTGCGTTTTATATCCGTTTGAAAATATAAAATGTTATCTCAGTACTCCTTCTCTCTTTTTCTCTTTTTTTCGTCTTGTTCGCGTCTCTTCTTCTTTTCTCGTTCTGCTTGTCTTTCTCGCTTTTCCCACTTTTCCATATCATCATCCCATTCTCGTCTCTGGCCTTTCTCCCTTTCCTCTCAATCGTCATTTCTTTCTTTCATTTTTATTCCCCCAAGAATTGAAGAAGGATCGTTCTTGAGCGGGAGCGATTGTCAAAATCAACAAAGACAATCTGCTGCCAGGTACCCAGGTTCAGGGTCCCTTCGGAAAATGGAACCGTCAGAGAGGGGCCGAGCAAGGAGGCCCTGACATGGGAAAATCCGTTCCCGTCTCCCCATCTGGCGTCATGATGATAAGTAACATTGCTGGGGATGACTTTTTCCATGAGCTCCGAAAAATCCTTCACCAGACCAGACTCATACTCTATAGTTGTCAAGCCGCCAGTAGAACCAGGAACAAAGAGATTAACGAGCCCGTTCTTAAGCCCATGCTCAGAAAGCTTTTTGGAAACAGTTCCAGTGAGGTCTTTCATATCGCTGTACCCGCTGGTCGATAAACTCAGGGAATCACTAATGATTTTCATCATGAAATCTCCTTAATAATGTTAGCGAGTAAACGTGAAACAGTAAAGAGGAAAAATCAGAAATGGGTGAGATTGCTTCGTCACTGCGCTCCTCGCAATGACTAAATAAAGCGCTCGCACTGACAATCTTGTTGTATGAGATTGCTTCGTCGCTTCGTTCCTCGCAATGACATTCTATAAGTAGGATCAGGCATTTATAACTTTTATAATTTTCATCCATTTGTAGTATATTGATAGGTCATGAAAACCAAGGAAAAGGAAAATACAGATTTGGGACTTCTGAACAACTTACACCAAAAGCCCCATAAGGAGAAAACTATGAAAAAAATAATCATCCCTGTTTTCCTCATCATGTCCTTAGTTTTAGCAATACATTCTATTCCGCCTCTTATGGACTCAAAAGAAGATGCGGTCGACAAATTGCACCGTGAGGCCTTGGTGTGGGACTGCCACAATGACCTTTCCTACCGGGTTCTCTATGAAAAACTCGATATTGGAAATCGCCTTCCGGGAGGGCATGTGGATATTCCCCGCCTTAAAGAGGGAGGCGTCGATGTCCAGGTTGTGGCCTGCTTTGTGCAGAACTTCCTCTATCCGGACAAATGCGCCCGCCAGGCCTTCCAGCTTATCGAGGCTATGACGAAAGCGATCGATAAGAATTCAGATTCTGTGGAACTGGCTCGAACTGGAGCAGACGTGGAACGAATCGTGAGGGCTGGAAAAATTGCCATGCCTCTGGCTATCGAAGGAGGACATGCCATCGAGGATAGCCTAGATCTATTGCGGAAATTTCACAGTCTTGGTGTCTCTTCTATGACCATGACTCACAACATCAGCCATGGCTGGGCAGACTCGAGCGGAGACAAACCCAAATGGAACGGACTGAATGACCTAGGAAGAGAAGTCGTTAAAGAAATGAACAGGATAGGAATGGTCATCGATGTCTCGCATGTTTCTGACAAGGCTTTTTTTGATATCCTGGAAATCACTGAGGATCCTATCATTGCCTCTCATTCTGGATGCCGAGCTCTCAATCCTGTCCACCGCAACATGACTGATGAGATGCTGCGCGCCCTGGCAAGAAACGAAGGAGTGATAGGGATTGTGTTTGTCCTCCCCTTCCTGACGCCTGAATATAACAAAGCCATGCGAGAGCTTATAGCCATCGGCCAGCCCTGGTTCAAGAAGGTTCCTGAAATCGAAGATCTAGAGCTCCGGATAGCCATCGAACACCTCGGTATGGCCAGAGATTGGCCTCTGGAAGATTTGCCGACCATTGAAGATGTTCTCGATCACCTCGACCATGCTGTAAGAATGGCAGGAGTAGACCATGTCGGTCTGGGAGCAGACATGTATGCCCGCATGCCTTCACCTGTTGGAATCAGAGGAGCACAAGATTATCCGAATATCACCCGGGGGCTAAAAAAACGAGGCTATTCTGACGAGGACATCAGGAAGATCATGGGCGGCAATTTCTTGAGGATTTGGAAACAGGTGACGGATAAAAAAAAATAGATTTATTTATCGGTCAAGAATAATACCGAAGAGGGCCATTTACTTTTTATTTGGGCTAGCCACTTCTCGAGAAGCTTTTGATTATCAGCCTTCTCCATCTTAACAAAAAGCCCGGCATCCAGGGCTCCGGTACGCATTGTTTGTAATAATTCGATCTTACACTCCTCAGGCTGGTTGCATTCGGTACAGTCGTTTATCTTCTTCTTCGACACACATTCTCTTATTTCACAATCTGGTCTGCCGCCACCCTTCAAACACCCTGGACACAAAGGCATACCTTGAATCGACTCCAGCCCCTTTTTAAATTCCTTAAAATCGAAATCTTTAGGCGCCCAATCTTCCAAATCATACCTAGTTATGATTTCGTCGTATTTCTTCGTCAGTTCCTTTAAGGCTCCATTGCCAGCCACACAACTGCTACACCAGATTCCACAAGCTCCTATCTGATCTTTTACATTTTCAAACGCTTTAGCTTTCAATGGTTTGCCTCCTTGTGATCTTCTTATCATGAACGGCGAAAATTATAACATCTCTTTCCTTTTTTCTGAACTATTATTTTTTATCTGTTTTTTAGGAACATTAATCATTATTTTATGAGATTGCTTCGTCACTACGTTCCTCGCAATGACAATATCATTTTAAGCAATTGATTTGATTCGCTCGCAATGACATTCAAGTTATAAAAGCTATAAAGGCCTAAGCCTATTGAGTTGACATTTGAAGACAATTTTTTACATTTATTTGACATTTTGATTGCCAAATTTGATAAAATTTCAGCACGCTTAAACAAATTTGGGCCTAATTTGGCGTCAGCAGTGAAGATATTTACGCAAGGGATATTTGCCAGAAGGAAAATTGTCCTCATTTTCCTGTTTGCCATTCTGCTCCCTTCATTAATCGTAGGCTATTTAAGCATAAGCACTTCCATCAGAAGGCGAGAAGTCGTCAGCAGGCTTCTGGAATCAAACCTCTGGATTTCTGGCGAATCGGCTCTGAAATCTATCGAGGAAGCGCTTCTTGAGCACGAAATAAAAGTCCTAAAGCCCGAAAATTTTATGCGTCTAATCCAGTTTGAAGATGATAGCCAGGCTATCTCCGAAAGTTCCGCATTATTAAAAAATATCGCTGGAAGGCTTTTTCTGTTCGATCAGGACGGCCAGATCATCATCCCTAAAACAGGAAGCGAAGATGTTTCAGTCTTTCAATGGGAAAAGGATCTTCAAGATACCGAGTTTGCTAAGGACTTTAAGAGAGCAGAATCATTCGAATATTCTAGAAGGAATTACTCCCGAGCAGCTCAAATTTATCGAAAGTGCTCTTTAAATGCTCCCTCCAAGCAGCACACAGCCCTCGCCTTGGAGGCCTGGGGACGCTGTCTTCTATCTTCCAGAAAATATAGTGACGCTTACAAAGCCTACAGCGAGCTTTCTGCGAAATATGGACAATTCGTAAACAAAGCTGGTCATCCTTACGGTATACTGGCTGCTTTTCAACTGTCTGAAATCGATCGGCGTCGAGAGAGAGAACCAAACAGGCTGAAAATTTTGCTCAACCTGTATGAGCAAATAAGAAATGGAGTTTGGTTGGTCAACCTTCCAACCCATGATTTTTTCATCGGCGAAATTGAGTCAATCCTAAGTGGGGAATTTAAGGAAGGAAAATTCCCTGAAATCCAAGAATCTTATCAAGCGCTACGAAGAGAGACGTCTCCTTATTTAGAGGATTTGATTTTCTCAGATTTTTTAAAGAGGGAGGTCGTCCCCAGGATAAAAGAAAAGCTAGCACTTTTACGGATTGGCGGAGAGTTACAACCGAGCCGTTTTCTGGCCGCTCAAAGAGAAGAACTCTGTCTAGTCTCATATTCAGCCCTCCAGAATTTTCGATCAGAAAAAACCTTTTATGGCGGACTCTGTTGGGCTCTCAACACTCTAAGGGAAGAAATATTCCCTGGAATTCTGGCCAAGGTCACAGAAGATACTGGACTTCAGCTCCAAATTATCGATCAAGAAGGTCAAAATATTCTTACAAGTAAGGAAGAATTGCCTCCCCAGGACTCCCTAGAGCTTTCTTACCGTCAGTTTCCATTCCCCTGGAAACTTCTTGTCTTCCAGCCTGCCCTGGATGATCTAGAGCAGACAGCTCGCCGCGAAAATATTTTCTATGGGGTTCTACTGTTTTTCATAGTGGCTTTAATGATTTTGGGTGCTTTTCTCATCGTGCGGGATATCTCCCGCGAAACAGAAACAACACGCCTGAAAACCGAATTCGTTCATAATATCTCCCACGAGCTCAAGACTCCGCTCACTCTGATTCGTCTTTACGGCGAAACCCTCCAGCGCAAAAAAAGCTTGAAAAAAGAAGAAAAGCAAGAAGCCTACGAGATCATCACCAAAGAAAGCGAGCGTTTATCGCACCTGATAAACAATGTTCTTGACTTTTCCCGGATTGAGATGGGAAGAAAGGAATTCGATTTTAAAAAGGGAAATCTGGCCCAGAATGTACGAGACACTCTGGAATCATACCGTTATCATCTGGAAAAAAAAGGTTTTGCTATCCGGGAGGAAATTTCATCCGAACTTCCGGAAATGACTTTTGACGGAGAAGCCTTAGCCAGCGTCTTAATCAATCTCCTGAGCAATGCCATGAAGTTCTCGCCAAAGGAAAAAGAAATCACGGTCAAATTATACGAGTATAATGGGAACGCAGTCCTCCAGGTCACAGATAGAGGCATAGGTATCTCTGATAAAGAAATATCAAGAATTTTCAAAAGATTTTACCGGTCAAGAGACGAAATTGTCTCAGAAACCAGAGGAAGCGGGCTGGGCCTGACTCTTGTCAAGCATATCACTGATGCTCACGGTGGTCAGATAAAGGTCGACAGCGAGCTGGGAAAAGGCAGTATTTTTTCTGTCATTCTTCCTCTTTCCGGACCAAAAAAAGAAAAAACAGAATGAAAGAAAAAATATTAATCATCGAAGACGAAGAAGACTTGGTCAAAGGATTGAAGCTTAACCTGGCTGACGAAGGATATGAAATTGATTGGGCATCTGATGGTGTGGAAGGCCTCCGCAAAGCCCTGGAAGAAGCACCTGACCTGATTATTCTTGATATCATGTTGCCCGGCATGAACGGTCTGGATATCTGCCGAGAGCTCCGTCAAAAAAACATAAGCATTCCGATCATCATGCTGACCGCCAAAGGAGAAGAAGTTGACAAGGTGGTGGGGCTGGAAATCGGAGCCGACGATTACATTACCAAGCCTTTCAGCGTCCGGGAACTTTTGGCCCGGATTAAAGCGCATTTAAGGCGGGAAAAAAGGGAGGGGATAAAAGCCCCCAAGACTTATAGCTTTGGCAACGTTGAGATTGATTTTGTTCATTTTAAAGTCAGGCGCCAAGGCAAGGAAATGGACCTAACCTCCTTGGAAATGGAAATACTGAAATACTTTGTTTCCCATAAAGGAGAGGTCATCAAAAGGGAAGCTTTGCTGGATAAAATCTGGGGTTATGAAAGCTTCCCCACAACCCGGACCATTGATAATCACATCTTGAAATTGAGGAAAAAAATCGAAGAAAATCCCTCTAATCCCAAATATATCCTTTCTGTCTACGGAGAAGGATATCGATTCATGGGGTGACAATCTTTTACATTCTTTTACTTTTGTTTGACACCAGAGGAAAGCGACAGAATTATATTGTTCGTGAGTATGAAAATCACCAGCAGGAGGAAGTAACATGAATATTAAAAAAGCTTCGATCTTAATTGCCTTCACATTAGTCATCTTGATGGCTTTTAGATTCCAGAATTCCTCTGAACACAAGGTGCTCTTCGAAAAGGCGAAATTCACCATGGAAACCAAAGGCGATCTTAAAGGAGCGATTAATCTCTTTGAGCAGATCATCAAAAAGTATCCGGATGAAAGAGAATATGCCGCCAAATCTCAACTCTATATCGGTCTCTGCTATGAAAAATTAGGTTTGAAGCATGCCCAAGAAGCTTTTCAAAAAGTTGTTCAAAAATACCCAGAACAAACCAAAATAGTCGAGATAGCTAAAGAAAAACTCGCCAATCTTCTACGAGCACAAACAGTTATTGAAAAAGGGGATAAAGAATTAAGAATCCGAAAGGTTTGGACAGGTCCTGGAGTAGATAACCTCGGTTCGCCCTCCCCCGATGGTCGCAACCTATCCTTTGTAGACTGGACTACTGGTGATCTTGCCGTGCGAGAGCTTGCCACTGGGAAGAATCGTCGACTCACAGATAAGGGTTCCTGGTCTGCATCTCCAGAGTTCGCGCTTTTTTCTAAATGGTCACCTGATGGCAAACACCTTGTTTACAATTGGTACAAAAGGGATGAATTCTTTGATTTGCGCATCATCGGAATTGACGGTTCTGAGCCTCGAGTCCTTCTTGGTACTGATGAGAAAATGATGTATGTTCACCCCTTAGACTTGTCTCCGGATGGGAAGCATATACTAGCTTATTTTCAAAGAAAGGATAGGTCCGTAGAGGCTGTTTTGATATCTGTTGCTGATGGCTCTGTTAGGGAATTTGAAAAATTAAAGGTACCAATCACTATGTCGCCTAATGGAGCAGTCCTTTTTTCACCTGATGGAAAATATTTTGTTTATGACCTAGCTCAGGAAGAAGAAAGCCTCGAACATGACATCTTCCTTCTCTCGGTTGATGGAGAACGTGAAATTCGTCTTGTTGAGCACCCGGCCGATGACTTTGCACTCTGCTGGAATCCTGATGGAAGATGGTTGCTCTTTGCCAGCAACCGTTCGGGATCCCTTGATGCCTGGGCTATGCAAGTCGCCGATGGTAAACCTCAGGGAGAACCCGAATTGATAAAAAAAGATATAGGGTCAATTTTGCCAATGGGAATTACACGCGAAGGTGATTTCTATTATGGTGTCCTGACTATGGAAGCTAATGTTTATGTTTTCTCACTCGATCCAGAATCAGGAAGAATCCTTTCTCCACCAAAGAAAGCAACACAGCGTTTCGAGGGGTCTAACAGGTCGCCGGACTGGTCTCCTGATGGGAAGTATCTAGCTTACATTTCCGCGCGAGGCCATAGGCCAAGAACTTACAATGTTCTC
>JABAOH010042265.1_pt2 | contig 11261 bp, 9 predicted proteins | sample 7062181 | NCBI WGS metagenome assembly JABAOH01 (sample SAMN14538630, study PRJNA623070) | marine sediment metagenome | biome: marine biome [ENVO:00000428]; feature: marine pelagic biome [ENVO:01000023]; material: deep marine sediment [ENVO:00002113]; isolation source: pool of 5 deep marine... | reverse complement strand
CAGCGGATGGTTGAGCTGGGACGGGCGCTGATGGCCGATCCTCAACTCTTACTTGTCGATGAACCGACAGCGGGACTGGCTCCTATATTCGCCAAGGAAATTCGCAACAAGCTAGAGGAACTAAAGGGGGAAGGGAAGGCGATCGTCTTGGTAGAACAGAACATCCGCGAAGCCATTGGGATNNCTGGGCAGAAACAAGGCTGAGGGCTCTCAAGAAGAGTTCGCAACCGATCTGAAAGACCTCGTAAAGGACTGGCTATTTTAACGCCGCTAAAAGGGCAGGGCTTCGAGAAAAGTTTCGTAATCTTTCTTGAAGATCTCGCTCCTGAGATCGATTGCCCTCTCGGCCAAATTGTACATGACAAATAAGTAGTTTTGTTCACCGAAATCGAGGGTCAGGGCGACATGTGAGAGAACCCTGGCGATTCCGCATTCGCTGAAGCCCGTGAATTCATCCGGGTGTTCGCTGAAGTACTCATACTCCTTTTGGTTGTATTCCCACAAGTCGAGCGCCCAGATGTCCACCACATCCGATTCACTCGCCGTCCGGTCCACTTCCAAAGCTCGATAAATCCTGTTGAGGAAAGAGAGAAAGCCTGGATCGCTCGTCTCTATCTTTTCGGCGGCCTCGAGGCGAAAGACGAGGTGTGGACTTTCGTCTTGGACAAACAGAGATAGGGATCGGATGCGATCAATTGTGTCAGCAAGGGGTGCCTTCACGGGATCCTCGTTTTGGGTGAGCTATTTTCGCATTTCGGATCTGAAGCGAGATCGGAAACTCTCAATGACCGAGTAAAGGGTAGGCACGACTCCCAGTGTCAGGACAGTAGCCACGGCCAGACCGAAGATCACAGCGACGGCCATGGGCCCCCACCACTGGCTGCTCTCACCACCAATCTCCCATCGGAGTCGTGTGAAATCGAAGCTCACGCCGGTAGCCATCGGGATGAGACCGAGGATTGTTGTCATGGCCGTAAGCAAGACAGGCCTGAAGCGGACTGTACAGGCCTGGATCAAAGCCTCCGCGACCGAGAGCCCCCGGTTCCGCAATTGGCCGATATAGTCGATGAGCACAATGGCGTTGTTCACCACGACTCCGGCAAGGCTGATCACACCAATGCCCGTCATGAGAATTCCAAATGGAAGACCCGTGACCAGGAGTCCCCAAAAGACCCCGATCAAGGAGAGGACAACGGAGGTCATGATAATCAGGGAAAGGCTGATGGAGTTGAACTGGGTAATCAGGACCAAAGCGATGAGAAAAATGGCCGCCACGAAGGCCTTACTGAGGAACTTCTCGGCCTTTTCCTGTTCTTCCTCTTGGCCCGTATATGAAATGGCGTACCCCCTCGGGAGGTTCAGAGCGGCCAGTCGTTCTTTGATCTCCGCCAGTACATCGTTTGGCAGTCGGCCTGTTACCTCCGATTGCACAGTGACGACCCGTTTCTGGTCGATCCGATTGATTGACCCCAGTCCGCTTGAAACAAAGACCCTGGCAACACTCGTCAGCGGAATGGGACGGCCCTGGCTATCTGAGATCGTCAATCTCTCGATGTCCTTCACACTCTGGCGGTCCTTCTCAGGGAGTCTCGCGATGATATCGATCTCCTCGTCCAAAACCCGATAGACCCCGGCCTTGATGCCGTTGATGGCCGCTTTTACCGTATTCGCGATGGTCAAGGTGTCCAACCCCAAAAGGGAGGCCTTCTCCTTATCGATCTCAACCTGAATCTCTGGCTTGCCCAAAACATAGTCGTCCTTCAGATCCACGATGCCTGGAATGTCTTTGATTCTCTCCTTTGTCTGTCTCGCAAGTGCGCCAAGGGTTTCGAAGTCGTCTCCAGAGATCTCTAAATTGACGGGGGGACCGGTCGGTGGTCCGTGTTCCTCCTCCTTTATGGTGATTTCAGCACCTACAATGGACTGAAATGCTCGCCTCCCTTGCCTGATGATTTCTGAGGATTTCCCCTGACGTATTCTGGCATCGACAAAATCGATGGAAACACGGCTCATGTGGGTTCCAGCGCTCTCTTGACCCGGAGATCCTCCGACCCCCACCGTTGCGATGACGTATTGGATGTCATTGTACGCACTCAGCTTTTCTTCGATTGTTTTGACGAGCTCATTGGAGGCATCGAGATTGGTTCCCTCAGGAGCCTTAACCGTCACAAACGCCCGGTTCGGCTCAACTCGTGGGAAAAACTCTACCCCCTTTCCCCAGAATCCGAAGGCAGCAATCGCGAAAATCAGCATGAGAAAAGCGAGGGTCAGGGTCCAGAGGCGGTGCTCGAGAGCCCATTGAAGAAAGGCCTCGTAGCGTCGGATGACACGAGGGCGTTCCCTCTCTCGGCCGTGTGGGTTTTCCACTTTGAGGAAAACCGCGCAGAAAGTGGGATTGACCACGAGGGCCACAAAAAGTGACGCAGAAAGGGCAATAATCAAGGTTCTTGGCAGGTAGCTCATGAACTCGCCCATGATTCCTGGCCAGAAGAGCAGCGGGAAGAAGGCGNNTTCCTGGCCAGAAGAGCAGCGGGAAGAAGGCGCATAGAGTCGTCAGGGTGGATGTGAAGACGGGCCAGGCGACTTCGGCTGTGCCGCTGATGGCCGCCTGGATTCGGGTCTCCCCCTCATGCATATGACGGTAGATGTTTTCGACAATAACGATCCCGTTATCGACGAGCATTCCGAGGGCCAGAATCAGGCTGAAGAGGACGACCATATTGAGCGTTATGCCGAGGGCCTGGAGAATCCCGAACGCAATCAGCATAGACAGGGGGATGGCCATCGCCACAAAAAGGGCGCTGAGGCCTCCAATGAAGGAAAAGATGACGGCGAGCACCAGAACCAATCCGGAAAGGATGTTGTTCTGGAGATCATTCAGAAGGATTCGGATGTCTTTGGATAGGTCTGAGGTGATCGCAAGCTCAACCCCAGGGGGGACTCTGTTCTGGTGATCCTGCACGATCTGTTTAATGGTATCCGTAATGCGAATAACGTTTTCTCCGGATCGTTTCTGAACAGAGAGGGTTACACTCTCTTTGCCATCAAGTCGAGAATAACTCGTTCTCTCCTCGAATCCATCAACGATTCTGGCCACATCCCGCAGGTAGACGGGTTTTCCATCCCGGACAAAGATGACGAGATTGTGAATTTCCATGGGGGACTTGAAATCTCCCGGAACCCTGAGCAAATACTTCCCGGTTCCAATGTCGAGACTTCCCCCGGGAAGGTTGATGTTGCCCCTTTCAACGGCTTCGATAATTCGGCTAAAAGGAATATTGTAGGCGGCGACTCGGTTGATATCAAACTCGACTCGGATCTCTCTTTCCAAGCCGCCCGTGATCGTCGCATCGAGCACACCTGGGATTGCTTCGACGCGGTCTTCTAGATCTTCGGCAATGTCTTTGAGCTGGAGGAGACTCATATCTCCCGAAATGTTGACCACCATGATCGGCCAGTCCGAAAAGTTGATCTCCTGGATCTCTGGATCGTCAGCATCGGGAGGAAGTTCGGGTTTGACTTGATCCACTTTGTCTCTGACCTTCTGCAGGGCATCATCGATGATGACGTTGGGAAAGAACTTGATCGTAATGGTCGAACTCCCCTCAGCAGATGTGGACCGAATTTCTTCGACATCGGCTATTCCCTTGAGTTTCTTCTCGAGGGGGATTGTCACGAGCGTCTCCATATCCGATGGGGCGACGCCTTCGTAGCTCGTGGTAATAATGATGTAGGGGATGGTTATGTCCGGAGCGGCTTCCCTGGGAATATTCAGGTAACTGTAAAAGCCGGCTACGGTCACAAAGATGACCAACACGAAGACCGTCGTTCGATGCTTGAGAGAGAGTTCTGTGACCTTCATTTGAGAGTTCCCTGAACGAGCACTCGATCGCCCTCGCTGAGGTCTCTGTGTCCTTTCACAATGAGGTGGTCTCCAGGCGAAAGGCCCTCGAGAATCTGAATCCGGCTATTCTCGATGACGCCGAGGGTCACAATTCGCTCCCTGGCGATCCCTTGATCCTCGACGAAGACAACTTTTCTGTCCCCTCGGTCTAAGATCGTGAAGAGGGGAATCGCGATGGTGTTGGGGAGAGTCCGTTTGACGATCGTAATGCGACCGATCATTCCCGGCTTGATCCGAAAGGTGGGATTATCCAGAGCCACCTTAATCGTAAACGTGCGGGTAACTTCATCACCCTTGGGGGAGAGATAGATGATATCTCCCTGGAATGCCTCTTTTCCGAGGGCATCGAGGGTGACTCGAACCCCTTGGGAAACCCTCACAAATGGAACATCCATCTCAGGCACGGCTGCGACGATCTTGAGCCGGTCGACCTCGACGAGGTTGAGGATGGGATCCCCCACACTCACGTACTCGCCGGCGTCCCGATATATGCGGTTCACTAACCCATGGAGGGGAGAACGGATGGTGCCCTTGGACAGTTGGATTTTTGCGACCTCTAAACTCTTGAGCGCTGAATCCCGCTCTGTTCGGGCTGCGTCGAGCTGCTCTTTGGGAATGAATCCTTTTTCGAACAGCCTCTGTCGACGTTCGAGCTGGCTTGCCTTCAGGCGATAGAGAGCCTCAGCCTTCTCTACTTCTGCCTGAAGGGCCTGCGAATCAATTTGAACGAGGAGATCTCCCGTCCGGACTCTCTCACCTTCTCGGGGTCCAACCGATTCGATCTTTCCAGGAACCTCAGCACCGATCTCTATATCTTCCCATGGCTCGACACCCCCCGGGAGAATGATCTTTTCCCTTACCAGAGATGGTGTCAACGGCAAAACCATAACTTGGGTGACTTTTTCGGCTTGTGGCTTCTCTGCCGCTCCTTTTTCACCGCAGCCAGAGAGGATTAAAGGCAGACCCAAGGAGAGCATAAGAGGAATGATCAGTCTGCGGAGCTGTCGCCTCATTCGTTTTCCCCATCCGTCTTCTCGATCCCCCGATAGAGGATTTCGACGACCTTCTTAACCGTTTTTTTCGAAATGTTCCCCTGACCATAGACCTGGTCCATGGCATAGATGTTCACAATGGCAAGCAGCGCCACGGCGAGGTTCTCGGTGAGTTGTCCATCCAGTTCTCCCCTCTCAACGCCGCGATCGACGATCTCCCTGAGCGCAGTGAAGTTCGCTTGAGAGAACCGATCAAAGTCGTAAGCGGGCACATCGGGTGGAGGATTACACAAGGCACCATAGCAAAACCGGATAAGTCTCTGATTTTCATGGCAAAAATCCAACTGAACTTCCACTAATCGGACGAGTTGATCAACCGTCGTCCCGTCCGTGTCCAGGGCCCTCTCCAGCACACCCCGGTACTTATTCAAGGCCTCTTCCACCAGCGTTAGGTAGAGTCTCTCTTTGTTCCCGAAGTAATAGTAAAGGACCGGCTTGGTTAAGCCAGCACGCTGAACAATCTCCCTCACAGCCACCCCGTCATAACCCTTTTCAGAAAAGAGGTGGATGGCACTGAGCAGGATACGTTCTCGAGCACTTTTCTGTTCGTCCTTGGAGTCTGGGATCATGAGGAACATTCTCCATTTTTGCGTAGAATTTTACCTACCGGTAAGTATATTCCGTGTCACCGAAAATATCAAGGAAAAAGGTCTTCTTCGAGTTTCTCGACCTTTTTGATCTATCCGAAAGGCGAGTCGCTCCGACCCCGTTGAGCATTCCTGCAGGTGTTTTTTGCTCATAAACCTTATGGGCGAAGTGCAAGATAAGCGCCTTCAACTGTCTGATAAGTCTCAGGCGGAGAGTTTTGAGGACGCCTGAATCGCGAGCCCTAGATTTATCAAGAGAGATTTTGGAAAAGAGAAAAGGGGAATCTCAAGGCGAGGTAAAGTGGACGAGCCGGCGCGGGGGTCCCTGTGGAAACGCCACACGCCGGCCCGATTCTGCAACATCCCGGCAACTCCAAAGGCAAGTCTGAGGCAGAACATAGGGGAGATCATCACCCAAAACCCGAACTTTCCCATGGAACTGCGTGGGATGGGATATTTTTTCCAATTGTTGATAATTTTTTCAAAGATGCACAATCAATATGTTGATTCAGGCTTCCGTGAATTATATAAACTGACAGAATTCAAAAAACAGGTGTGGATGGGGATTTCTGTCTATCTCCATCAATTTGGATTTTTGGGAGACCTGCGCTTTCTCTGGAGGCCTAGGNNGATTGTTGTGCAGGAAAATTTGGCTTCTTGTGATGGTATGGATCTTGCAGCTCCGACGATCGAAAATGTTTGCAGGTGAGTTATGACTTTTCCCCTTGGCCCGTAGGGTGGGTATTCTAACATTAGTTCGATTCTGAACGAATCGATATTGTGAAGCAGGCAGTTCCTCATTCTCGCACTGTTCGCGCGACATGTAGAAAGGGGGGGGAAGCCTGCTTTTTTGTTTAGCTCAGGATTTCATGATGACTTTCTATTCTTTTCGTTTTCCAACAGCCAGAGGGGCATTGGAGAGACCATGATGCCCCCCCCTGACAAAGGAGGCCCAAGATGTCCAAGATCGACTTCCAAAAAATCATCGATGAGTCTCGGAAGGAAGAGCTGCCGACCCAGTGGGAGGGGACGTGTATCGAGTATATGGAGTTGATAAAGGGCAATCCCGACATTGCTCAGCTTGCTCCGGGAAGGCTTTACCAGATGGTCATGGACAAAGGTACAGAGCCCATTCAGGATTCAGTGAAGCTCCCTGATTATGAGGACATGGTCAGGTACCGCTTTTTCCAGGATGAGCTTTTCGGCCTTGAGGAGCCCCTTCACGACATTATGAGGTTTTTCAAAGCCGGAGCCCGAAGAACGGAGACGGGGAAGCGGATTCTCATCCTGGTGGGTCCGGTGTCGAGTGGGAAGTCCACCATTGCCGCCATGCTGAAGCGCGGGCTGGAGGTGGACCCTACACCGATTTATGCCATCAAGGGATGCCCCATGAACGAGGAACCNNGTCCTATGTGTCGATTCAATGTCCTGGAAAATGAAGAGTATCGAGATAAGGACGGAAATGTCTTGTGGGAGCAGTTTCCAGTGATTCAAATCGCTCTGAGTGAAGCGGCCCGGTGCGGGATTGGGACTTTTCAACCTTCGGACCCGAAGAACCAGGATATTGCGGAACTGATCGGGCGGGTTGATCTATCGAAGATCACCCGATACGGAGAGACCGATCCGAGGGCTTACAGCCTTGATGGGGAATTGGAAATTGCGAATCGGGGCTTGGTGGAGTACGTTGAGATTCTCAAATGCGACATCAAATTCCACTATATCCTCATCACCGTTGCCCAGGAGCAGGTGCTCAAGGCGCCGGGATTCCCTCAGATTTATGTCGACGAGGTCATCCTCTCTCATACGAATCAGACGGAGTTTGATAAGTTTAAGTCCATCAAGGAGAACGAGGCCCTTCACGACCGGATGTATCCGATTTTTGTTCCCTACAACCTCAAGGTTTCCGAAGAAGAGAAGATCTACCAGAAGATGATCGAACGAAGCGAGTTTCGGGATCTCCACCTCGCTCCTTATACCCTTAATGTGGTCGCCCAATTCGCGGTTCAAACTCGCCTTACAGAGAGCCAGATCTGTCCAAACCTGATCAAGAAGATGAAGTATTACAACGGAGAACCCGTGGCGGAGAAGGAGAAGGACCAGGTGGACCTGATTGAATTGCGATTGGAGGGAAAGAAAAAGGGTGAAGGCATGTCAGGGATCAGTCCGCGGTTTGTTGTAAACGCCCTCAATGTCGCCCTGGGAGAGAAGGAAGCAGCCAAATGTGTTAACCCCTTGGACGCCATTCGGGGGCTCCGCGCAAATTTTGAGCATCATATTGGGTTCACTGATGAAGAACGCGCGAGATATCTCAGTCTTCTGACGGGGGAGAAGGATAGCGTGCTCAGCGAATTCAAGGAGATCGCCAAAAAAGAGGTAAACCGGGCCTTCTTGTTTGCTTATGAAGATCAGGCGCAGGCCCTCTTCGACAACTACATGAAAAACGCCACGGCTTTCTGTCTGAAAAAGAAGATTCGGGATCCCGTGACCAATGAGGATCAAGAGCCTGATGAAAAGCTGATGAGAAGCATCGAAGAGATGATCGGTGTCTCTGAGAATGCCAAAAAGGAGTTCCGTCAAGGCATCTTCGTCTTCAAGAGTGACGCCATCGACCAGGGACGGGATTTCAGTTTCGATACCTACACCCCTCTCCAAGAGGCAATCGAGCGGAAGCTGATCGGGGACCTGAAGAACGTCGTTTCCCTGACCATTGCGGACAAGACACGAAAGGATCCCAAAACCCTGAAGCGGCGCCAAGACGCAATCGAGGCGTTGCAGAAGAAAGGCTATTGCGCTGTCTGTGCCGAGAACCTGTTACAATTTGTCGGGGACGTTCTCAGGAAGGAAGAGTAGCCGTAAACATGGCCATCAAGAAGCAGGATTGGGGGCTTTCACAGCGGGGAATCAAGGATGCGGCCCGTCACCGCCAGAAGATCAAAGAGTCCATCCAAAAGAACATCGCCGACATTATCAGCGATGCCTCCATTATCACGCGTAAGCGGGGACAGATTGTCAAGGTTCCGATTCGAGGCCTGAAAACCTACCATTTCATCCATAGACGGGAGAGCTCGGGCGGCACGGGTGTCGGTCAGGGAGAGGGTAAACCAGGAGATGTCATCGGACGTCAACCGACTCCGGACCGACGCCCTGGACAGCCTGGTGACCAGCCGGGTATCGATTTCCTTGAAACAGAGATCGACATCGAAGAGCTGATCGAGATGATGATGAAAGATCTCGGCCTCCCCAACCTCATCAAGAAGTCCTTGACAGAGACCGAAATTCCAAAAGGATGGAAGTTTGAGAGCATCGAAAAAACAGGTGTCATCGCTCACCTCGACAAGAAACGGACCCTTAAGGAGGCAATCAAGCGGACCTCGGCCTTTGTGCGTGAGTTAATGGATAAGACAGGAAAGCCGGAAAAGGCCTGCCGCGAGGCCCTCTCAACAGCGAAGGGCGATTTCATTGAGGCGGAAAGGATTCTCCGTGAGGGATCTGTTCCCGGCGAGACGAAACCGTTTATCGCCCTTTTTAGTGAGGATTTAAGGTATCGGACCCTGGAGAAGGATGTTGAATATGAGTCCAATGCCGTTGTCCTCGCCATGATGGACGTTTCAGGAAGCATGGGAACCATGAAAAAGTATCTCGCCCGATCCTTCTTTTTCTGGCTCGTCGAGTTCCTGAGGCTGACCTATAACCAGGTTCAGATCCGTTTCATCGCTCATACGACAGAGGCCAAGTTAGTGGACGAGCATGAATTCTTCCACAAGGGAGAAAGCGGGGGCACCTTCTGCCATTCTGCTTATGATTTCGCGATTCACCTGGTAGAGGCAGAATACAATCCAAAGCGGTGGAACATCTATCCCTTCCATTTCTCAGATGGCGAAGACTTCGATCCGATGAAGACCGTTGCCTCGGCAAAGCGGCTCATGGAGCTGGGCGTCAATATGCTGGGGTATGGTGAAATCCAGGCCGATCCATACAGTGCCTCCACCCTCATGAGCAACTTTGAAAAGGAACTGGATCTCGAAAAACAGAGCATCGGCCCAAATGACTATGAGATCCTCACCGGAAGAGGTCAAGCGATACCCTTTATGGGAGCCGTTCTGAAAGACAAATCACACGTTTATCTCACCCTCAAAGAATTTCTGAGGAAAGAAAAGGAGTTCTAAGGAAGAGCGATGAATTCTGAACTGGAGCGCCTCGCCGATTTTGATCAGAGAGTCCAAGAGATTGCCCGCGAGTTTGGACTCGATTTCTTTCCCCAGGAGTTTGATGTCATTCCTGCCCAGAAGATGCTCGAGATTCTGGCCTACCGATTCCCCTCGAACTTCTCCCATTGGTCTTTTGGGCGGGATTATGAGAGGGAGAAGACCAAGTACGAATATGGGTTTGGCATCCCGTACGAGGTTGTCCTGAATTCAGATCCGTCTCGAGCCTACCTCATGAATACGAATCCCTTTCCGGTTCAGGTCATGGTTATGGCCCACGTATACGCCCACAACGATTTTATGAAAAACAATTTCCACTTCAGGCCAACCCGAAGAGACCTGCTTCCCTCCGCCTCAGAGGCTGCTATCCGCTTTCAGAAGTATGAGAAGCGGGCTGGCCAGGAAGAGGTGGAGCGTGTTGTCGATGCTGGTCTCAGCATAGAGGTCAACATCGATCCTGATTTCTTTATCCGCGAGGAGAGCGAAGAGGAGCAGAAGGAGCGGTTGACGGAGCCGTTGGCTAAGCCAGAGACCCCAGGACCCTATGATGATCTGATCAACCGCAAGAAGCCAGATCGGCCTCCTGTAGACTCCTACAACCGGAAGACCCCACTCGAGCCCGAACGGGACGTCCTCCTCTATGTGATCAACCACTCACCCAAACCCCTTCAGGAGTGGGAGAAGGACGTTCTTTCGGTCATTCGGGATCAGTCCCGTTACTTCATGCCCCAGAGGCGTACCAAGATCATGAACGAGGGATGGGCCACCTACTGGCATATGAGAATCATGGATCGTCTCTTCAAGGAGGGGCTTCTGAAGGAGGAAGAGCACGGGTATTATAACCTCTATAATGCCCGAGTTCTCGCGACCAATCCGCGAGCGCCCAATCCTTATCTGATCGGTTTGAGATTCTTCGAGGACATTGAGGACAGATGGAACAAGGGGAAATTCGGAAAGGAATGGGAGGAGTGTGAGGATCCCAGGAAAAAGGAATCATGGGATCTGGGGCTGGGTCAAGGAAGGGAAAAGCTCTTCGAGGTCAGGCGTCGCTACAGTGATAGATTCTTTGTGGAGCAATTTCTGACGGAAAAACTGGTGGAGGATCTTAACCTCTACCTTTATGAAGGACAGCAGGAGCACGGGGAGATACGTTACGTGATCACCGAGAAGAATTGGCATCGTATCAGAAGCCTGCTCGTATTCCAGCTCAGCACATTCGGTACCCCGCTGATCATGGTCGAGGACGGGGACTATAAGGGGAAGCGAGAACTCTACCTGAAACACGCCTTCGAGGGGATCGAATTGGATCAAGAGTATCGGGAAAAGACCATGGAACATGTCTACTATCTCTGGGACCGGCCGATCCACCTCGAATCAATGGTTGATGGGAACAAAATGGTCTTTTCCTTTGACGGAACCAATCACACGTCGACCACTTCATAACTCGGCTTTCAATACTCTCCGGTCACCCGTTCTTCGATAACCACGGGGATGGCCTGGATGGGAGTCGGTT
>JABAOH010142429.1_pt1 | contig 11263 bp, 10 predicted proteins | sample 7062181 | NCBI WGS metagenome assembly JABAOH01 (sample SAMN14538630, study PRJNA623070) | marine sediment metagenome | biome: marine biome [ENVO:00000428]; feature: marine pelagic biome [ENVO:01000023]; material: deep marine sediment [ENVO:00002113]; isolation source: pool of 5 deep marine... | reverse complement strand
TTTGCAGCCTCAACATTTGGTGACTGAAAACCCACATCGTATATGTGAAATCCTAGATGCATAAACTTTCTTTCCAGGTGGATATAAGGAAAATAACCATCCACCGGAAGCTGAGGAGCAAGCTTAACAACCCCGGTGATCATAAGAGGGGCAACCTCTCCGGTTGCTCTAGCGATAGCCAGAATTAATCCAGTNNCAGAATTAATCCAGTTAATATAGCAGGCATAGCGCTTGGGATTACGATTTTCCAGGTTGTTTCAAATTTGGTTGCTCCAAGAGCAAGCGAGCCGTGTCTGATTTCTTGAGAGACCGCAGCCAGTCCTTCCTCGGTTGCTACGATTACCACTGGTAATGTGAGCAGAGCAAGCGTAAGTGAGGCCCAGAGGATACCGCCTGTTCCAAATGTTGGGTTGGGAAGGGCTTCTGAGAAGAAAAAGCTGTCGATTGAGGCTCCCACACCGTATATAAAGAATCCCACCGCAAACACACCAAATACAATCGAAGGAACACCCGCCAAGTTGTTAACGCAAATTCTTACAAGCCTGACCAGGGTTCCCTGTTTTGCATATTCTCTAAGGTATAATGCCGCTAAAACTCCGAATGGCAGCACCACAATACTCATGATAAGAACCATCATGATAGTTCCGAATATTGCCGGGAACACACCGCCTTCTGTGTTTGCTTCTCTGGGTTCATCAGATACAAATCCCCAAACCCGATGAAGATATAGACCCGCTTTTTCAAACCAGCTCATTGCGTTTGGTCTAAAGGCCAGCACAATGTTACCAAGTGCCATTTCCTTTTCTCTTCCGTCCACAGAAAGCATCGTGATTTTTTCTTTATTGAGTTCATTGTATAGAACTTCGAGTTCTTTTTCTTTTTGTTTGTACTTTTCTTCTTCAAGGGCTATTTTTTCTTTAAGCTTTGCAATTTGACTTGTATCTCCGCCCTTAAGCTCAATTCCTCTAATATCAAGCCTATAGTTCTCTATTTTCCGGTTTATACCGCCGATCTCCCCCTTTTCAATCTTTCTTATCTCATTAAAAATCCCTGAATACACAGGAATGTCCTCTTCCAATTTGGACCAGCATTCCTCATTACCCTGGCATAGCACCGTTCCGTCTTCTGTGATTTCTTTGATAAAGCCGTAGAAATTTCCCCACTCCCTTCTCTCCATAACGACTGCGTATTTGGGCACAGACGTGGACACTATCTGATCATCATCTATCCATCTGAAATCAAGGCCGTAGAGGTCTCTGTTTCCTATTTTTAGCTGAGTTCTATATCTTGGCTCACCCTCGGCTTTTCCGCTGATACCCCTTATTTCTTCATGGTCAGTCACCTCACCCATCACTTTTGTTCCGTTCTTAAGCTCAAACTCGGTTACTTGGGTAGGCCAGAAAAACCCAAGACCTTTTGCCATGATCAGCCAGAGAAGACCTGCAATCATAAGCAGGCTAAACATGAGGGCAACGCCCGTAAGCCAAACAAAAGGATCTCCAGTTTTCCAAAATTTCTTGTTCATAATATTTAAGCCTTATAGTTGCCCGTATTTTTTCCTCAGTCTTTGTCTTACAAGCTCTGCAGCAGTGTTAACCAAGAAAGTGAAGAAGAACAGCAGCAGCGCTGCTAAGAATAGCACTCTGTAAAGCGTCCCGCCGTGCGGCGCCTCAGGTATCTCCACTGCAATATTAGCTGACAGTGCTCTAAATCCGTTAAATATGCTCCAGTCCATAATAGGGGTATTTCCAGTTGCCATAAGCACTATCATCGTCTCACCAATCGCTCTGCCAAGGCCAATCATAACAGCTGAGAATATTCCCGGACTTGCGGTAGGGAGTATCACCCTTATAGCTGTCTGCCAGCGGTTGGCTCCAAGAGCAAGGGAGCCAGCCTGCAAGTGTTTAGGCACACTTGAGAGTGCGTCTTCTGATATAGTGAATATGATAGGAATTACTGCAAACCCCATGGCAAATCCTACAATTAGTGAGTTTCTCTGATCATACTGGAGGCCTAAAACGGTATATAACCATTCTTTGTAGTTTCCTCCGAATAACAAGTTTTCAATTGGACCGTTTAGCCAAAAAGAAACTAAGACTCCGATAATAATTACAGGGATCAAGAGAAAAAGCTCAGACCCGAGTTTAAACCTGCCCTTAATACCCCGTGGAACATACTGCCAAATAAATACCGTTAAGATAGCAAACAATGTTAGTACAATAGGCATGGTAAATATTGCCGGAACCACTTTTTCAATTATCGGAGCTAGCCACAGCCCTGCAAGAAAACCTAAAATTACCGTTGGAAGAGCAGCCATAATTTCTATAACAGGTTTAATAGTATTTCTAAGAGAAGGATGCATAAACTGCGATACGCATATTGCTGAAAAAATAGATATTGGTATTGCAAAGAATAATGCATATATCGCACCCTTTAGTGTTCCAAACGCAAGCGGAGTCAAGCTCAGCTTCGGTTCAAATTCATCGGTTCCGCCGGTTGACTGCCAAACATACTCGGGTTTTTTATAACCCTCGTACCAAACTTTTCCAAAAAGCGTCTTCAAGTTTGTTTCAGGATGAGGATTGTCGACATCCCAGTTGTACATTTTCCCCTGAGCATCTATAGCAAGCACACCGTTTGATTTTGGTGCGAAGGAAAGCCTCTTTACAGATGATCCGTCAGTCTTAAGCTCCTGAAGCATTTGTCCCGATGTAGAATGATAGAGATTAATATTCCCGCCTTTATCCGAGGCTATAAATCCTCTGTCTCTTGCAGAGGAAGTAATGTTCGTAATAGGCAGCTCAAGGGGCGAGAGCTGATGAATCCTTGTAAGCACATCACCGGTCGGGGAAGATGAGTCCGGTACTTCAAACCATACAGACACATTACCATCAGAGTCTCCAACCAACAGCGAGCGGTCTCCGAGTAGGAATGCAAGTGCTGTAATTGCAGTTTTTGGGCTTGAGGTCGCATCTATGGCCCTTAGGAACTCAGGGTTTTCTCTGTCACTTACGTCCCAGTGAAATATCTTCCCGTCTTCAGTACCAACGAATAAATTCTCTATTGCACTATCGAGCTCTATGGTAGTTACTGCGCTTCCGTTTATTTGTTCGGTTAAATTGACTGTTATCGGAGAAGGCTCATCCTCTTCAATTCCGAATCCATCGTCCTCGGATGCTATAAGTGCAACATATACTAGGTTGCCTGATGCTGTGTAAGCTGCGGCAGCCGATACATCATCTTCTATATTTTCTTCATAAGCAATTATGTCGAGCTGATCATCATATACTTTAAATAGATCTCCCTCTTTGACTTCTGGGGTTATGATTCTTTTATCACCAACGAAATTGATCTTGTATTCGGTTGTTACAGGAAGGATAAAACCGTCATTCGTTCCAAAACTGTATAGCTTGTTATTAACAGATACAAAGCTTGATGTAATCGTGCTTCCTTCAAGTTCATTAAGTGCGTACTGTTTTATAGTATTGCCGTCAGTTAGAGAGAGGAAAGTCAGCATTCCATCCTGAGTGACCACAAAGCCTATCTCTCTGTATTCTTCAAGCCCGGTTGCTAAGAAAGGGAATGTGTTGTCGTCAGTATTTTCAACTGAGTATGAGGAAAGCTCGGGCGATTCTCTTAGTACAAATGAGCTTGCAAGATTGGATTTCACGCTTTGGAATAGCGGAACCGTCTCTATCCCTATGAATACAAGTATTGCGAGAATGCTTAGTATTACCGCTATGCCGCCTGTAGTGACAATGCTTGTTGCAATAAAATCAGCAATCTTCCTCCTTCTAATACCGGAGGAAGATTGCTGTTCTTTTCTTTTCAGTCTGGTTTGAGCCGTCATTGAGTAACCGTGTGAATTAAATTAGTTAAATTTCCCGCTCATAACAAATTAGTTGGCGGTAAGTTTCTCCATTATATTTGCATCAACGTCAGCTGGCAGCGGAAGATAGCCGTCTTTAACAACAACTTCCTGACCTTCTTTGCTAAGTACAAATTTTAAGAACTCAAGGCGTAGAGGATCAAGTTGCTCATTGGGCTTTTTATTTACATATAGATAGAGATATCTTCCTAGCGGATATTTTTTGCTCACGATGTTCTGAAGGTTAGGTGCAGCACACTGTCCTTCTTCTTTTGCAAGCTCAATAACCTTAACACCGGAGGTAATGTAACCGATACCGCTGTATCCGATACCGCCCGTATCTTCTGTGATACCCTGAACTACTGAAGCTGAGCCTGGCTGCTCTTTAACTGTGTCTTTGAAGTCACCTTTGCAAAGTGCTTTCTTCTTGAAGTATCCGTAGGTTCCGGAAGCTGAGTTTCTGCCGTACATGCTGATAGGCACATTAGCCCAGTCGCCTGTTAGTCCCAGCTGACCCCAGGTTGCAATATCTTCAGAGGCGCCGCATTTTCTGTTCTTGGAGAAAACTGCGTCAACCTGCTCGATGGTCAAACACTCGATAGGGTTGTCTTTGTTAACAAAAACTGCAAGAGCGTCGATTGATGTTGGAACTTCGGTAGGTTTGTAGCCGAAAGCTTTTTCAAACTCATCGATCTCTTTACTTTTCATAGCACGTGACATAGGTCCGAACTGTGCTGTACCTTCGATTAATGCTGGAGCAGCTGTACTAGAGCCTTTTCCTTCAATCTGACAGTTTATATTCGGATAGTCTTTAGTGAATTCTTCGCACCATAGTGTCATAAGGTTGTTCATTGTGTCTGATCCTACGCTGTTGATATTTCCGGAAACTCCGCTTGTTTTTGTGTATTCTGGAATACCTGCATCAACTTTTACGGGTTCTTGTGCACTAGCAGTTCCTGCAGCTATAACAAACACTAAAGCAATAATAGCGCTACTTATTTTTACACCCTTAAACATCTTTACTACCTCCTTTTAAGTCGTTTGATGAAGGATTAAACCCTAGCAATGTTAAGATTATGTTAAGAAAAAGTGAAACCGGAGTTAATCATATTGCCCCTTTTTGTGTAAATGCTTGAATTGTTCTGTGAGATTCGAATATTATTAATAACAGGTTTGCTTTAAGAAAATATTTCTATATACTCAAAATTAATCCTAATATGTGTGGTAGGGCAATGCACAAGTACTTTACCGTTGCGTCAATACTGCTGCTGGCAATTGTTGTTACCGCATGCAGCTGTCAGCTGGGATAACTAGTTATAGAAAATTAACTGCTCAAGGGGTTTGGAAAATGCACTACTATTTAACAATCGCATCAATTCTTTTCATAGCTTTGTTTGCTGCCGCCTGCAGATGCGGAATAGGCTAGCTTATCGTAGAAATAATCAATAAGATTTTAAATGAATACTCATCACGGATCTGATGTTGTTATAATCTGCGTTTTGTTTTGGCGGCTTTCTCAAGTTCTGCTCTGAGAGAATCAAAGTCCTCATGCTGTATTGCACTCTCAATTCTCTCAAGGGAGCCCTTGAAAACAGCCAATGCTTCAAGCAATTGCTCTTTGTTAGCAGTAAATATTTGAGACCACATCTCAGGCGAGCTTGCAGCAACTCTCGTGTAATCTTTGAGTCCTCCCCCGGCAAATTCCAAAAGCTTCTCGGAGTCCTCGGCATCTGCAACAGAGTTAATAAGCGAGTATGCCACAGCATGCGGCAAGTGGCTCACTATGGCAAATACATGGTCGTGTGCTGCAGGGTCCATCTCAAATACTTCACTGCCTGCGGTCTCCCACATTTTAGCGACCCTGTCCTTTGCATGTGAATCTGTTTTTGAATTAGGAGTAAGGATACATCTTTTTTGTGTAAACAGATTTTTATCCGCAGCTCTAATTCCCGAGTCCTCCGTTCCTGCAATCGGATGCCCGGCTACAAAGTGCAGATTTTCAGGTAAGAATGACTCCACATTCGTTACAAGCTGCGATTTCACACTGCCCACATCAGTGATAATTGCCCCGTCTGTGGCAAATTCAAACACAGTCTTAGCTGTATCTGCAATACTATCCACGTATGTTGAAATGACGATTATCTCTGATCCCGAGATCACCTCATTTATCTCAGATGCCCCCTCATGAATTAGCTCATTATCAAAGGCATATTTAATTGAGTCTTCATTGGTATCAACCCCTACCACTATTTCAACTTGCTCCGATTCTTTGAGCGCCCACGCAAGCGAGCCCCCGATCAATCCAAGTCCGATAACTGTAATTTTTTGAAATTCCATGATTTTATTTGCCTAATACTTTTTTAATACCCGCTATAAACTTTTCGTTTTCATCACGTGTGCCTATTGTGACACGCAGGTGCGTTTTAAGACCATAACCCATAACTGGTCTTACAATCACTCCCTCTCTTAGCAGAGAATTATAGACCGGCATCGGGTCATCTCCAAGATCAATCAGCACAAAATTAGTAAATGACGGAGTATACGGGATATCCAATTTACCCAGCTCACCGCATACATACTCAATGCCTTGTGCATTAGTTCTTTTTGTCATCTCTATATGCTCTTTATCATCTAGCGCTGCAATTGCTCCTATTTGTGCTAGGGAGTTAGAGTTAAACGGATGACGCACCTTATGCATATGTGAGACGATATCCTTATGCGCTACCCCGTATCCAAGCCTCATGCCCGCAAGACCGTAAATTTTTGAGAATGTCCTCACAGTTAGAATCGATTTGCCCAAGTTCTGGTACTCAAGAGAATTTGGATAGTCCGTATCGTCAACATATTCAAAGTAAGCCTCGTCGATGAGCACCAAAATATCCCCGGGCACATTGTCGATAAACCAATCAAACTCATCCCTTCTGACCATCGTGCCAGTCGGGTTATTGGGATTCGCAATGAATATAATCCTTGTCTTCTCAGTAATCCTTGAGTGCATATCTCGTAAATCATGTGTGTAGTCGGGCATTGGAGACACAACAGCTTTTGCACCGACTGCTTTTGTTACAATCGGATATACGATAAACGCATACTCTCCGAATATAGCCTCATCCCCGGGTTCCATATATGTTCTTGCGGCAATATCGATCACATCATTTGAGCCGTTTCCAAATATAATAGTGTCCGGCTCAACACCGAGCTTCCCTGCAAGCTTATTTTTTAGATAGTATGCATCCCCGTCCGGATAACGGTGCAGATTATGCAAGGCTTCGCTTATTGCTTTCTCTGCAAGCAGAGAGGGGCCGAGCGGATTCTCATTGGAGGCAATTTTTACTGCATCTGTGATACCTATTTCCCTCTCAAGCTCTTCTACCGGCTTGCCGGGAACATAGGGTATAAGGTCACCCACAAATGAATTAGGTTTAATCAATTGCTTTTCTGCCTCATAACATAAACACCCTCCTTAATTCCGTTGAAGAACTCTGGAACAAGCGGGTGGTCTACTGGCTTCCCCGACTCATCTGTCTCCAGGTTTCTCTCCGCCACATAGGTTTGATGTGAGGCTCCGTCTACTAATACATAGTACCAAGGCTTGTCTTTTGGAGGCCTAGAAAGAGCTACCTTCTCATACCACTCCTCTGTGCTGTTGAACTGGGGGTCTACATCTACAACAACTCCCCTGTAGTCAAACATCTTGTGATGGATTACCTGTCCAATCGCAAATTTCACGCTGTTCTCTTTTGTCATTGGTTATGATTGTAACACCAACATCCGTTCCGGCAAATCTAATTGTAATTAAGTAGTTCTTTAAGTTTTAATTGAGTCTTCCCCCTTGAGTTGATATAATCATTTAGCAATGTCTGAGCAGACCCCGATGCTAAAGCAGTATGTCGCTATAAAAAAAGAGTATCCGGACTCAATACTCTTTTTCCGCCTGGGTGACTTCTACGAGATGTTCTACGACGATGCCAAGGTTGCCTCAAAAGTACTCGGTATAGCGCTCACCTCTAGAAACAAGTCGGGGAAAAACCCTGTCCCCCTTTGCGGGGTTCCGTTCCACAGCGCAGAGCCCTATCTTGCAAAGCTTTTAAAAGAGGGCCTCAAGGTGGCAGTGTGTGAGCAGGTAGAGGACCCCAAGACTGCAAAGGGTGTTGTAAAAAGAAAGGTAGTACGCGTGCTCACCCCCGGTGCGATAATAGATACAGAGAAGCTGGATTCCAAATCCAATAACTATCTTGCAAGCGTCTATGTAAATAATGGCAGCTATGGTTTTTCCTACACAGATATATCGACCGGAATATTCAGAACTACTTCTTTTAACTCTCTTGAGACCCTAGTAGACGAGCTCTCACAAATCGAGCCAAAGGAGCTGCTATTGCAAGATGAAGAAAGCCGGGGGAATATTTCAAGGGCAGATTTAAGTGGGTCGAGAAACCTTCTGGTTACAGAGCTTGATCCCTGGATTTGGGACCTTGATAGAGCAAAAGAGGCTCTGTTGGAGCATCTGTCTGCAAAGACGCTTGAGCCGTTTGGGCTTGAGGATCATCCGGATTCAATCTCCGCAGCAGGAGCCCTGATTCAGTACTTAAAAGATACTCAAATGGACGAGATGCCCCCTCTCGATGAGCCAAGGTTCTATGAAAAATCGAATTTCCTGTTAATCGATGATTCAACAAAAACAAACCTTGAGCTTCTCAGCAATATAAGAGGTGATGGCGAAAATGGCACCCTTTGTTGGGTGCTCGACCAGACAATGACTGCAATGGGCGCAAGAATGCTCAAGTTCTGGATAGCAAACCCGCTTATCGATAAAAAGGAGATCGAGCGGAGACTCGACGGTGTTTCTGATTATATCTCAAGTCCCCGCCTAAAGACAGACTTAAGAAAATTATTAAAAGACATAAGTGATATTGAGAGATTAATCGGCAGGATTTCTACTACATCTGCAAGGCCAAGAGACCTTGGATCGCTCAGAGATTCCTCCGCTCATATAAAAGATATAAAAGAGAGGCTCGGGGGCTCGGATACAAAAGTTTTAGCACAGCTTTCTATAGATATAGACGAGCTGGATGATCTAAGGGATCTTCTTGAGAAAACTCTTGTTGATGAACCTCCTGTATCTGCGAGGGAAGGCGGCATTATTAAAGAGGGCGTAAATGCCGAGCTAGATGAACTTAGGTCAATAAGACGCGACGGCAAAAAGTGGATTGCCGAGCTTGAGGGAAGAGAAAAAGAAGCAACCGGAATCACCTCTCTTAAGATCGGATACAATAAGGTTTTCGGCTACTATATAGAGGTAACCAAAACACACCTGTCATCCGTTCCCGATCACTACATAAGAAAGCAGACCCTTGTGAATGCCGAGAGGTACATAACTCAGGAGCTAAAGGAATACGAAGAAAAACTCCTGGGTGCAGAGGATAAAATCCTGGATATTGAAAAAGACCTATTTGAGGATATAAGGGTCAAAGTCGCAAGTGAATCAGAGAGGGTAAGAAAGACTGCATCACTCATTGCAAAGTTAGATGTGCTTTCATCTTTAGCAGAAGCTGCAGAGAAATATGACTATACAAGACCTATTATTTCCGAAAGCAAAATGTTGGATCTTAAAGACAACCGACATCCGGTAATCGAGAGAATGGAATTGGGTGAGCGTTTTGTTCCAAACGATATTAAGCTTGACTCAAAAGAGAATCAGGTGCTCATAATCACTGGTCCCAATATGGCGGGAAAATCAACTCTGATCAGACAAGTGGCCCTTAGCGTACTTATGGCTCAGATGGGTAGTTTTGTTCCCGCAAGCCATGCAGAGGTCGGTATTTGCGACAGAATATTCACCAGAGTCGGGGCATCTGACAATTTGGCCAAGGGGCAGTCCACTTTTATGGTCGAGATGGTAGAGACCGCCTATATCCTGAGACACGCAACTGATAAGAGTCTTGTAATTTTGGACGAAATAGGAAGGGGCACGAGCACATTTGACGGTATGAGCATCGCATGGGCAGTGGCAGAATACCTGCACGACCTAGGTGCAAAGACACTATTTGCAACTCACTATCACGAGCTTGCTGAGCTTGCCATATCTAAGAAGCGGATCAAAAACTACAATATATATGTAAAAGAGAGCGGGGATAAAATAGTATTTCTTAGAAAACTCGTCCCCGGCGCTACATCTCACAGCTACGGAATACAGGTTGCGAAACTGGCGGGAGTTCCCGATGCGGTCATCAAATCTGCAAGAAAGGTGCTTCTTAATTTAGAGAAATCACAGTCCCAGCTAAGAGACTCCATATTAGGTGGCCAGGCTTCTCTATTCAATAGCTCACCTGTTGAGGATGCTGCTGCTGTGCACCCTCTATTAGAAGAAATTGCCGAGCTTGATACTAACTCAATGACACCTCTCGATGCGCTCACAAAATTGGCCGAGTTAAAAAAGAAGCTTGAAGAGGACTGAGCATAACATCTCAATCTGAATATTCTTATGAAAACCGACAGCAGACAAATAGGAAAGAAGGGAGAGGGTCTTGCATGCAAGCATCTTAAAAAGGACAAGTATAAAATTATCGAGAAGAATTTCCGCTGCAAGCAGGGCGAGATAGATATAATTGCAGAGGACAGAGCGGGCGTTCTTTGTTTCATAGAGGTTAAAGCGAGAAGCCGGCAGGATTACGGCTCTGCTATAGAAGCCGTTACTCCTTCAAAACAAAAAAAGCTTCTTGCAGCAGCCTTTGTGTTTCTTGAGAAAAATAATATAACATTCAAGGATCTGCGCTTTGATATTGTCTCGATTGATCTTAACGCTGAGGAAATTCATATAATGAAAAACGCTTTTGATGTAAGTTATTATTGAGAGGATTGTGTTTGAAATCTGTTTTAATTTAAAAATCTAAGCAGTAAATTTACCTGCATTTTTTTGTCTAATTAATTTAAACTCTTGACACTTTTAATTTCATGCATACCTTATAGCTAGTTTTTACTAAATTGGGTCAAAAATATACTTGAAAAATCTGGTTCAGGAGGATTATCCAATATGGCTATAAGACCGCTAAGTGATAAGGTTCTAATTAAGCCGATCGATGCCCCGGAAACAACCAAAGGCGGTATCATTATTCCGGAGACAGCAGAAGATGCTGAAGCAGGAAAACCTCAAGAGGGAGAAGTACTCGCTGTAGGCAATGGTCGACTACAAATGGATGGTTCTGTTATGCCTTTAATTGCCAAGAAAGGCGACAGAGTCTTATACATAAACTACGGTGGTACAGATGTAAACTTGGATGGAGAAGATTGCATAATACTTGAAGAGCATGCAATCCTTGCCATTCTTGAAAAATAACAGGAGGCAATAACCATGGCAAAGGACATAAAATTTGACAGAGAGGCACAGGACTCAGTGCT
>JABAOH010025132.1_pt3 | contig 11265 bp, 9 predicted proteins | sample 7062181 | NCBI WGS metagenome assembly JABAOH01 (sample SAMN14538630, study PRJNA623070) | marine sediment metagenome | biome: marine biome [ENVO:00000428]; feature: marine pelagic biome [ENVO:01000023]; material: deep marine sediment [ENVO:00002113]; isolation source: pool of 5 deep marine... | reverse complement strand
AGCCTTTCCAGTCAGTATTTTTCATTGTTTTTTCGACTGTCCGCTTTGGGTCAAAAGCGGCCGCTCAAAATTATCCTAATCCTAGCAGTTGAACGGCTAGTTTTGGCGCATAGCGGCCACTGGACACTCGCAGCAAGCCCGCTATGCGGCTGTGGCGAGTTGACCCTGCCCGTGGCTGTGCCAATATTCAGTGACCGAATAACACGAATATCCAAAATCCCCGGGGGAGTAAGGCATGGCTCAAGAACGCGAACTGGACCGTCGTGAGGTTCTGAAATCTGGTGTGGCTCTCGGAGGGCTCGCGGCAACGGCAGGAATGCCGTTCTGGTCGAAGCTCGCCCTGGCGCAGGGTGAGGAACTGGTCCCCTTCACGGACGTGCCCGAAGGCTACGCGGTAGCGCCGAAGGCGCCGGGCGCGATCCATTTCGTCGACACCCGCTACATCGATTCATTCTATACATCGAACGAAGATTTCTATGTCGTGCAGCACTACGGCCAGCCGGAAGTCGACGTCGACAGCTATTCGCTCAAGTTCACCGGCCTGATCGACAATCCGCTCGAGTTCACGCTCGACGAGCTCAAGGCGATGGACAAGGTCGAGATCGACGCCGGCTTCGAGTGCGGCGGCAATCGCCAGGACTTCTACCACGGCCTGATCGGCAACGCGAAGTGGGGCGGCGTTCGTCTCAGTGACATGTTGAAGCAGGCGGGCGTACAGGACGATGGCATCGAGGTGGTCTTCTACGCGGCGGACGTCGGCAAGGAGAACATCCGCGATACCGACGTCGAGCAGGCATTCGCCCGCAGCATGCACATAGACGATGCGATGCGCGAGGAGGTGCTGATCGCCTACGAGATGAACGGCGAGCCGTTGCCAGGCTTCCATGGCGCGCCGGTCCGTCTGATCGTGCCTGGCTGGTACGGCGTCGCGAACGTCAAGTGGATGAACCACATCCACGTCCAGGACCGGCGATTCATGGGCCGCTTCATGGCGCGCGACTACGTCACCCTGAGCAAAATCGATGTCGGTGGCGTCGAGCGCTGGGACGAGCGTTCAGTAACCTGGATTCAGCTCAAGTCCTCGATCGTGCGCGTGACGCAGCTGGACGGCAGCCACAAGGTTACCGGCTTCGTGCTGAACGACGGCACGCCGCTCGAGTCGGTCGAGATCAGCATCGACGGTGGACCTTGGCGCAAGGCGTCGATCGATCCGGATTCCTCACAGTACTCGTGGAAGTTGTTCTATCTCGACTGGGATGACGCAACGCCCGGCGAGCACACGCTCGTATCGAGGGTCACGGATGCCAACGGCCAGGTCCAGGCAACGGCCGACCAGATGCCGGAGAAACCGTCGCGCTGGGAGAACTATGCGCAGTTCCCGCGCACGGTGATGATCTCCTAGTTACCGACCGCTTTAAGCAGGTTCCGGGTCGTCTCTCGCAGAGACTTCGCGATCGTCGTCGCGTCGTTGGCTTCCTTCGGCGTCGCAGTGCGATTCATTGCCGCCGGGTCAAGGAATTTGATGCGGTGGTCGCCGATCGAGATGATGTCGTTATTGATCAGCACCTGGTTGTCGATGCGCTTGCCGTTGACATAGGTCTCGTTGCGGCTTTTGAGATCGAGCAGCACGATCGCGGTGCCGATACGAACGAGCACGGCATGCTGGCGGCTGATGTACTCGTGATCGATGGAGAGGTCGTTGTGCTCCGATCGGCCGATCATGAAGCGCGGCTTGTTGACCGAGAGCTTCTNNTTGATCGTGACGATCAGTTGCGGCAACGAGTCGTCCAGTTCCGGCTCGACTTCGGCTGCCGCGGGTTCGTTCAGCACGGGGATGTTGCTCGAAGTGCCTGCACCCCCTTTGCGCGGCACATCGTCGACATGAACGCGGGTATCGGCGGTTTTCTTCAACGCGATTGAAGCGAGGCGATCGACGACGCCCGGCAATCCGTTGGATTCCATGTGCAGGCGGCTGCACACTTCCTGCGGGAAAAGCGCATCGGGATCTTGGCAGCCCGAGGCTTTCAGCTTCTTTCTCACGTACCGGATCGTTTCCCGGATCTCCATCGGCTTGAGGACGAACTCGCCGGTCAGGCGATTCAGGATCGGCCTCATCGCCGGCTTGCGGACGATCGGCATCATCGGCTGATCGCTGGTGAGGATCATGCGGATTGCACTCTTGCCGTCCGTCTCGATCGCCGCCATTTCACAGAGCGCGACCATGCCGCTCGGTTCCAGCGCATGCAGGTTCTCGACCACCAGCAACGGCGCATGGCCCTTGCTGGTCTGCTGGGTCGCAAAGACGCGCACCATGTTGAAGCGTTCGTTGGCAGAGTCGAAGTTGGCGTCGTAGCCGAACTGGACGAGGATCTCCTGCAGCAGGGCCGATTCGTCCATGCCGGCGCCATCGACGATTGCGACCGGGTCGTCCGCCGCCAGCGACGTTCTAACAAAGTCTTTGATGATGGCCGTCTTGCCCGACTTGGCAGGCCCCTGGAGGAGCCCCATCCCGCGCTTGTTCGAGCGGGTCTTGCCGATGAACTTGGTGGCGGCTTTCTGCGAAGAATAGGTGACGAATGTCACCGGTGTTTCCTGAGCAATGAACGGAGAGCTCTTCAGTCCTGCGGTATCAAGGTCCATGTCGCCGATATTCCCGGTAGGCAACGAGAGATACGGACGCAGCGCGCGGCTCGGCAGGATTGGCTAAGGGGGATTGCTGGTTGGGGGCCATGAGGCCCGGCGATGATATGCAGAATATCGTTACTCAACTGGCAACCCCGCTGTCCTGGACGAAATCAGTCTTTAGACCGGTGGCTTTGCGTCCCCATCTTTCGATGAGTTTGCGATTTACAGTTGTTTCAAAGTATTGCAGGCACAGGGGTGTTGCAAGCGCGATTTGACAAAAGCTGCGTTTCAGCGCTTGCAGTGTGCGCTGCGTACCGGATGTGGGCTGTCGCTACCAGCGCCTTCAGGCGTTCCAGCGGCCCAGCGTGGCTACCAGTACCGCGACCAGGTTCACCAGGTCGTCGATATCGACCCATTCATTCGGGCCGTAGAAGTTGCCGCCGACCGAGCCGATGCCATAGGCCGGGACGCCAAGCAGGCGGATCGGATAGCGGATGTCGCCTGCATAGTGATTGGGGTAGGCGTCCGGGGCGCGACCGGTGACGTCCTCGATCGAGGTCCGCAGCGCGCGGCTCACCCTTGAATCCCATTGCGCCTCGCCGGGATTGGTTCGGTAGCCGGCAAGATCGAGTTGAACCTCCCACGGCTCCGTCGTCATCTCGGCAAGCGCTGCTCTCGCCGCGCCGAGCAGGTCACGCCAGGTGTGCTCCCCTGTGAACTTGAGGCGGAAGGTCGCGGACGCCTCGTCCGCAACCGAGCCGACGCGATCGCCGCCCTCCATGATGCCGAGATTGAACTCGACATCGCCGAACGCGCCGTCGCGCAGCTGCTCGATCAGTTCCCAGCACCTGTCGAGCGCATTGCCGCCGGTCGCCCAGTCGGACGAGTCGACGCTGCCGATCTCCATCTGCGGCGAACGCCAGCCTTTCACCTTCAGCTCGAGATCGACGACGCCCATCACTGCGTTCTTGATGTCCTCCAGTCCGCGGCCAGTCTCGGCAGGATGCACGTACAGCACAGAATTGATGCCGTGATCCGTCTTGCTCAGGCGATCGAACACGGGGAGGCTGCCCCGGCTGCCGCCGCCTTTGCCGTGCAGGCTCATCACGACCGGCAGGCTCTCGCCCTCGCTTGCGAGGATGGCCGCCGCCACGAGCATCGCAGCGACGCCGCCCTTGTCGTCCGATGTCCCGAGTCCATACATGCGATTGCCGACAATCGTTGGCGAGAACGGTTCGGTCTCCCAGCCATCGTCGATGCTGTGCGTGTCGATATGCGAGAACATCGCCGACTGTTTGCCCGATCCCTGCTCCGGCCAGCCGATGACGTTCACGAACGGACCGTCGCCTGCCGGGTTCGGCGGCATGTATTCCGCGTGATCTTCGTACCGACTGGGGCGGTCGGCCGATTCCTCGACACGATAGGGAAGGTCGGCGAGATAGTCCTTGACGATCTGCTGGGCGTCGGCGGCGGACTCACCGGACAGGCTTTGTACCCGGATCATTGCGGACAGCAGATCGACGAGCTCGTCGCGACGTTCAGTCGCGAGGGAGACGATACGCTCGTCGGCTCTGCTGGAAAAGGCGGTGGCCGCGCACATTGCNNAAAGGGCGGTGGCCGCGCACATTGCAGCGGCACTACCGACAAAACGACGTCGACTGATAGTCATGCAGGCATGCTACTCCGCGGGGTTGGTCGCATCCACCCCTGTGACCATGGGGTAATCCGGGTCGGCCGCCCATTCCTGCAAAGACGCCGTGTAGACAGCGACGTCCTTGTAGCCGAGGCGGGTCATGATGAACGCATCGGCCGACGCCGAGATGCCTCCGCCGCAATAGGTGATCGTGCGCTTGTCCTTGTCACCGCTGAACATCGATTCGAGTTCGCTGTTCTGCTTGAAGCGCCCGGATTCGCCCGTCAGTTCGCTGGACGGCGAGTTGCTTGCGGTGGGGATGTGCCCGGGCCGGGCGTACATGGCAAATTCGCCCCGATAATGGGCTTCCGGCAGCGCATCGACCAGGTCCACCGAGTCGTCATCGATAGCCGCGCGCACTTCTTCTTTTTCCACGATCAGTTCCGGCCGCAGGTTGACCGTCAGTGTCCTCGCGGGTTCCGTCGACGCATCGGTCGACAGGGCGTAGCCGGCGCCTGTCCAGGCATTCAGCCCGCCGTCGAGCAAAGCGGCGTTGTCGAAACCGACCCAGCGCAGCATCCACCAGACGCGGGCCGCCCATGGTCCGCCGCTGGTGTCATAAAGCACGACCCGGCTATCGTCGCCGACGCCCAGTGCGCCCATTGCCGCGGCAAATACTTCGGGCGACGGTACGGCGTATTTGTTGGGACTGCTGGTATCCACCAGGGCGCCCATCAGGTCGGCGAAGCCGGCCGTCGGGATGTGGCCTTCGTCGTAGGCTGCGCGGCCGTTGACCGTTCGGAAGCCGCCGTTTCCGTCCGCTTCGATGGTCACCGATGCATCGAGTATGACGAGATCCGGATCGTCGAGATTGGCGTTCAGCCACTCGGCGGTGACGAGTGAATCCATCGCGGTTTGGTCAGGATGCGATGTCGTCGACTGGTCGCGAGACGGCGAGCAGGCGATCGTGAAGAAGAGGGCAAAGACGAGGGCAGTTATCGCCTTCGAGACGCGTAGTAGTGGCATGTTCGGCTCCTGGACAGCGTGGGGCCAACCCCTGGCACCCTACTGTAACATCGGCAGCCAGGCGTTACTCGAAGATCAGGTCCCCCCAGCGTTCGGGAATATGCATGTTGATCTCGCCCTGCGGGCTCCACACCCAGTTGTCCTCCGGGTGTTCCTGTTCCTCCGGATCCAGGCTCTCCGCCAGCGGCGTGCCGTGCGGCGGGACACGCACGTAATGTCCGTCGATGACTTCATGTCGCCACTGAACCCGCGAGAAGTTGATCCGCCAGCGATCGCCTGCTTCGGGCGGGCTGGCGCCGTCCTTGTGATACTGACGAAGCCCCGACCACGGGATCGCGACCTCGACCGACCAGCCCCGGTCGGTGTCGGACGGATCATTCAACGTGCCGTCGATGCGTACGCGACTGACGAGACCATCAATGTTGCAGCCGAGGATCGCTGCGCCCCCTTTGCCATAGGGTTTCGGCAGGCTCAGTTCCCAGATGCTGCCGAGCGCATTGATCTCGAATTCGTAGTAGTTCAGGCCGTCACGGTCGGGATCGATGAAGATCTCGAAGTCGTTGTCCTCGAACATCACCGCATTCTTCTCGGTGATCGTGCCCCAGACGTGCGGCTCCTCGAGTTCCGTGTTCACGTACAGAAACTGATCGTCCCAGCCCATCCGCACCCGGGTCTCGAAGCAGGGCTGCAGTTCATCCGCGCCCGTGATGTCGACGAACGCTTCGCTCCAGGCGAGCTCACGCCATCCGGGGTCAGGTTCGTCGGCGAGGATAAGCAGCGGCCGCGCGACGCGCCTGCAGACGTATTGCCTGCGCATGCTTTCCTGCCAGCTGTCACCCGTCTTCGCCATCAGTCGTTGAAACGCAGGCGCACGATGCCTGCCGCCGATAGCAGCGCAACCGCAGCGAGTACCGTGCCGTTCATCGCTTCACCGTAGATATAGAAACCGGTGCTGAACATTACGCAGTAGACTGCGACACAAGCGAGCAGCATGCAGACGATGCCGCGCGGGATGTTGACGCCGTCGGTCGTCGGCCGGGTGCCGTCTTCATCCAGCTCGCGATAGATGTTGCTCCAACCCGGGCCACCCGGATTGATTCGCCGACAAAATGACTTGAGCGTCTCCTTGTCAGCCGGCGAGGTGAGCAGCGCTGTCGACACCCAGCATGCTGTCGTGATGCTGATGCCGGTGAGCAATTCCTGCCAGGCCGCAAGCCCGAAGTCACCCAGGCTAAGAATGACGGCAACGGTAAACGAGACGACCATGGCGACGACTTCGCTCAGCGCATTGATGCGCCACCAGAACCAGCGCAGGATGAACAGCAGGCCGGTCCCTGCGCCGACCTGCAGCAGTATCTGAAAACCCTGCAAGGCGTTCGACAGCTGCAAGGCGAAGAAGCCGGCGACCAGCATCATCAATACCGTCGATGCCCTGCCCACCATGACCTGCTCGCGTTCGCTCGCCTCCGGCCTGATGAAGCGGCGGTAGAAGTCGTGCACGATGTACGACGAACCCCAGTTCAGGTGCGTCGAGATCGTCGACACGTAGGCTGCGAGCAGTGACGCAACGACCAGGCCGAGCCAGCCGTGCGGCAGGACGCGTTCGAGCATCGCCGGATAGGCGAGATCGTCGTTGATGATCGACGCGTCCGCGTTGGGGAATGCGCGCGCGATGCTGTCGAGGTCGGGAAACACGACGATCGAGCAGAGGGCGACGATGATCCACGGCCACGGGCGCATCCCGTAATACAGCGCATTGAAAAGCAGCACTGCCGCGCGCGCATTCTTCTCGTCCTTTGCGGCGAGCATTCTTTGCGCGATGTAGCCGCCGCCACCCGGTTCGGCGCTCGGGTACCACACGCTCCACCACTGCACGGCGAGCGGGATGACGAGCAGCGAAACGACGAGGTCGATGCTGGCCGTCGTGTATGCGCCGTCGGGACCGCGCTCGAGCTGGGGAAAGAACGAGAGGCTGCCCTGCAGCGCCGGCGCGTTCACCAGGGCGTCCAGCCCGCCCACCTCGGGGGCGCGCAGCGCGAACACGGCAGCTGCGATCGCGCCAACCATCGCCAGGGTGAACAGGAACAGGTCCGAGTGCAGCACGGCCCGCAGCCCGCCGAGCGCGGCGACGGCCACCGTGATGATCGACGCCCAGATCAGCGAGTCGAGCGGCGACAGGCCGAGCATGATGCCGCCGATCTTGATCGCGGCGAGCGACACCGCGGCCATGATGATGACGTTGAAGAAAAAGCCGAGGTAGAGCGCCCGGAATCCCCTGAGGAAAGCGGCCGACTTGCCGCTGTAACGCAGTTCGTAGAACTCGATGTCGGTCAACGCGCCCGACCGTCGCCAGAGACGCGCGTAGACGAAGACGGTCAACATTCCCGTCAGCAGGAACGCCCACCAGACCCAGTTCCCGGCCACGCCGTTCTTGCGCACGATGTCGGTGACGAGGTTCGGCGTGTCCGTCGAGAACGTCGTGGCGACCATCGACACGCCGAGCAGCCACCAGGGCATGTTGCGTCCCGAGAGGAAGAACTCCGCGGTTCCCGATCCCGCGCGCCTCGCGCTGTAGAGACCGATCGCCAGCGTCACGACGAACGTGGCGATGATAATGACCCAGTCGATCGTCTCGAGTTGCATGCAATAAAGCGCCCGGATCCGCTCGTCAGATCGAGCCTTCTTTGAGCATGTCGACCGCCGTCGCCGATGCGCGCGCCGTCAGCGCCATGTAAGTGAGCGACGGGTTCTGGCAGGCCGACGACGTCATCGCCGAACCGTCGGTGACGAACAGGTTCGGGATGTCGTGCGCCTGGTTGTGTTCGTTGAGCACCGACGTCGCCGGGTCGCGACCCATTCGCGCAGTGCCCATTTCATGGATGAGATACCCGGGCGGGGCGAGGTTGGTCTCCGTTCGAATATTCGTAAGGCCGGCGGCGTTCATCATGTCCCGGGCATCCTCCGCCATCGCGTCGATCATCGCGAATTCGTTTTCGCGATGAACGCAATCGATATTGAGCAGCGGGATCCCCCATTGATCCCTTCTGTTCCCGTCCAGCCATACGTGGTTGCGCTCGTCCGGCAGCATCTCGCCGAATCCCTCGATCGAGAATTGCCATGGACCGGGCTGCCTTAATGAAGCTTTGAAATCAGCGCCGATTCCCGCGCCGGCCCGCGTCCAGTTGAGTCGCCTGGCGCCGCCCTGGTAGCCGAAGCCGCGCAGGAACCGCTCGTCCCGCTCGGCGACATTCCGGAAGCGCGGCACGTAGCACTCGTTCGGCCGGCGTGCAGAATGGTATTTGTCTTGGTGACCGTCAAAAATGCCTGTCGACACGGGACCGCCAATATGATCCATCAGGAATCTTCCGAGCGTGCCGCTGGAATTCGCGAGCCCGTTCGGGAAACTTGCTGACGCCGAATTCAACATGATTTGAGCCGTGCCGAGCGTCGACGCACAGAGAAAGATCATCCGCCCTGTATACGTTCGACCTTCGCGTGTATTGGCATCGATGACGCTGACGCCCGTGACGCGCTGCCGGTCTGCGTCATAATTGACACCGGCAACGACCGCATCCGTGACCGTGGTCAGGTTGCCCGTTCGCTCGGCTGCAGGCAGCGTCGCCGACAAGCTGGAGAAGTAGGCGCCGAAAGAACAGCCGCGCTGGCACTCGTTGCGATTCATGCAGCGGCCGCGGCCGAGTTCGAGCTGCTCGTCGGTGGGTTCGGTGAGGTGTGCGGCACGGCCGATGATCAGGTTGCGCTCGGGGAACGCGGCCTCGATCTTCGCCTTGACCGCTTTCTCCACGCAATTCATTTCGAACGCCGGCTGGAATACGCCGTCCGGCAATTGCGGCAGTCCTTCCATCGAACCGCTGATGCCCGCGAATGCTTCCACGTAGTCGTACCAGGGCGCTATGTCCTTGTAGCGGATTGGCCAGTCGACGCCGTGACCGTCCTTCGCATTCGCGCCGAAGTCGATGTCGCTCCAGCGATAACACTGCCGGTGCCATTGCAACGACCGCCCGCCGAGGTGATAACCGCGTAGCCAGGAGAACGGCTTGTCGTCCGGCGTCGCGTACGGGTGCTCGCGGTCGTTGACGAAAAAATGCTTCGTAAAATCGTTGAAGGCATAGCACTGCCGCTGAATGGCATAGTCGCTTGCCTCTTCCGACTCGGGGATCAGGCTGCGGTACGGCAACTCCCAGTTACCCTTGCCCTCGGTGACGTAGTCTTCACGATGCCTGACATTCCGGCCGCGCTCGAGCAACAGCACTTTCAGGCCACGCTCGGTCAGTTCTTTCGCAGCCCAGCCTCCGGAGATGCCGGAGCCGACCACAATGGCGTCGAAGTCAGAGGCCATGGCGAAATCCCATCCAGAACCACGCCCGGCCAATGTCGTCGATCGGTACGCAGGCTTTGTATTCCGGCGTCAGCGCCTCGTACTGCAATTCGATCGTCGCGCCTGCTTCTGACGAGTAGTAGCCGAACAATGCGATCCGCTTGAACTCGCGGAAGAAATCGTCGCCCGCGTCTTCGGCGTGCGCTGCTTCGTCGACCGCAGCCAGGCGAGCGAGCCGTTCGTCTGCAGGCGCAGCAACGAAGTCGGCTCCGAGGCGCGCGTCCAGATCACTCATCCCGGCGCGAAAACGCGCCTGGCGCTCCGGCGATGCCCACTCCGTCAGCATCAGGTCCAGGAAGTAATGCACCCCTGCGCCGAGCGCGCCGGGCGTGTCCGTCTCCGGGATCATCACGTCGACGATGCGCTCGACCAGCGCGAACTGGTCTTCGTCGAAAAAGCGCGGTGCGGCGCCCGCATTCTGCGCGTGAGCCACGCGACTCATGAATGGCGCCAGCTGCGCGGCGGCAATCGTTCCGCCGACGACCGAGGCCGCGCCCCGGATGGCCTGGCGGCGCGAGATCAGCCTGTCGCTCTTCGCCGGCATCGTTAGCGCTCCGTCGTGGCGTCGACTTCCGCCGGCGGCTTGAAGCCGACGGCCAGCAGCAATGCCGCGAGGATCGAGATGACGATCGGGATCATGAACATCGAGCGAAAGTCGGTCACGCCGTTCTCGGTAAACACCGACTGGATCAGCCACGGGCCGACGCTGTTCGCGATCAGCGCACCGACGCCGAGGATCATGACGTTGAACAGGCCCTGCGCGCTGGCGCGCGCATCCTGCGGGAAGCAGGCGTCGACAAAGATGTAGACGCTTGCGAAGAAGAATGCGTAGCAGATGCCGTGAACGATATTGACCGCGACGATAAGCCACGTGACCTCCGGCAGCAAGGCGTAGATGCCGAAACGCACGACGTAGGCGAGAATGCCGACCATCATCGTCGTGCGCCAGCCGAATTTCTTGAGCACGGTCCCGAGGACCAGCATCGTCAGTATCTCGGCGACCTGGCCGATGCTCATCACCGGCATGATCCAGTTGCCGGGGATGCCCACCTGTTCGCTGCCGAAAAAGACGGCCGCCCAGTTGAAGAACAGGTTGTGGACGAACGCATCCGCCAGGGTCACCACCCAGAGCACGAGGATGAAAGGGTGCTTAAGTAGCTTCGCCGCTTCGAGCCAGGCGAGCTTGTCGACGCCGTCGCCCTTCTGGGCAGGCGTGTTCGGCAAGGTAAGGGCGTAGGCCGCGAGCGCCAGGCTGGCGATGCCGGCGACGCGGAATGTCCAGGGCGTGGCCGCCCGCAACTCGTCGCCGGTGAGCCCGGAGCCGAGCGCCGTGCCGATCAGTTCGATGAGGCCCTCGGGTTCCGCCGCCTGGACCGCCGCCCAGTCGACGAGGATGAACGCGAACGGCCACGCCGCCGCTATCCAGCCGATCGTGCCGCCCATGCGGATGGGCCCGAACTCGGCCGTGGGGTCGTTCATGTGGGCAAAGGCGATCGAATTGGTGATCGAGATCGTCGGTACATAAAAGAGGCAGTGCACCCACATCAGGATCAGGAAGCTCCAGAAGTCGGTCGTCATCGAC
>JABAOH010010030.1_pt1 | contig 11265 bp, 8 predicted proteins | sample 7062181 | NCBI WGS metagenome assembly JABAOH01 (sample SAMN14538630, study PRJNA623070) | marine sediment metagenome | biome: marine biome [ENVO:00000428]; feature: marine pelagic biome [ENVO:01000023]; material: deep marine sediment [ENVO:00002113]; isolation source: pool of 5 deep marine... | reverse complement strand
TACCGGATACCTGTCGGGCAGAAAGTCTCCCTGAAGCACAGAGAGCAGCGTCTCTGCCTTTTCCTCCCCGCTAACGAGGATGATGACGCATGCTGCGCTGCAGAGCACGGGTGGTGTGAGTGTAATCCGGCAATAGCCTAACTTCGCAACCCTCACAGCGGCGACGAGCCGTTCCCTTTCGCGGAGAACGCTGGTGTTCGGAAAGAGCGATGCCGTGTGACCGTCGGCTCCCATACCCAGAAGTACCAGGTCGAAGCGAGGCATTTCGCCGCTTTTGAGTTGAAAGATCTTCTTCAGCACCTCCTCGTAATTTCTTGCAGCCCTGTCCGGGTCCGGGTTCTCTGCCTCGATGCGGTGGAGGTTGCTCTCCAAAACGGGAACCTTTGAGAGCAGAGAGGTTTGTGCCATGTGAAAATTGCTTGCGGGATGGTCGGGACCAACATGACGCTCATCACCGAAGAAGAAGTGTATCCCGCCCCACGGTATGTTATTACGAAACGTATCGGCCTGATCTGCCAGAAGCTCATAGAGACCTTCCGGTGTTGTGCCGCCGGAAAGGGCTACGGTGAAATGACCCTTGAGCTTTACCGCATCCCGTGACAACCGGACGAATTCCCGGGCTGCCTCCCGGGAGAGCTCTCCGGCGTTCTTCACGATCCGGATTTCAGGTTTGGGCGGTCTCATTCTGTTCCCACGGACTTCTCCTCATCCCCCAAGGTACTGCATCTGGGAAGTATTATCAGCGGGGCAGGGCATCACCGTCAAAAAACCGCTCGAAAAGTTTCACGTCCTCTGCGCTCCCGATTACCAGGGGAACCCGCTGATGGATCGATTCTACCGGGATGTCGAGAATCCTCTCTTTCCCCGTAGAGGCCCGTCCGCCGGCATGCTCCATGATAAAGGCGAGGGGAGCGCCCTCGTAGAGCAGGCGGAGTTTCCCCTCGGGGTAACCTTCATCTGCCAGATAAAAGTAGAATCCCCCTTCCATCAGGCAGCGGTGCAGGTCGGCGACCAGGGCTCCCGTGTACCTGAGGGAGTAGGGACGGTTTGTCGAGGGGTCACGCTCGGCCAGATAGCCGATGAGTTTCTTGATACCCGGGTTCCACTCCTGATAGCGGGCCATGTTGGCGCTGTAAGTCCTTCCCCGCTCCGGGCAGCGGATGTTTTCGTGGGAGAGGATAAAATTTCCGATGTCCCGATCGAGGGTAAAACCGTGAACGCCGTGGCCGAAGGTATATACGAGGATCGTGCTCGGCCCGTACATGATGTAGCCTGCCGCTATCTGTTCTTTGCCCTTGCGGAGAAACTCCCTTTCCACGTCCTCGTCGGCAATTCCTTCCCTTTCGTAGATCCCGAAAATCGTTCCCACGGCNNCAGAGGATGAACCGGGCGTCGGTTGGACAGGACAGGAACCGAACATGTTCCTCTTCCTCGGATGCGATGGCGGCGACGAGGCCCGTGTCAGCGAAGGCATCTATGACCGTATCGTTGCAGAACACATCGAGTTTTTTCTGAACGTCGCCTGTTGGGTTCCTTTCGCCGACGAGGCCCAGCCTTCCGATGAGGGCAGCTCGGCCTATTTCTCTCGAGAGGATTTTTGCCGAGAAGGCGATCTGCGCGAGAATCGTCCATGGCTGGTGAGCGAGTTCAGGATGTTTTTGTCTTTCCTCCAGGATGTGGCGGCTGAGAGTAGTTCCGATCTTTGCCATAACGTCCTTCCTTTTTTTATTCCGGGCCCTGCGCGTAATGTCCCGGCTTTTTACGCTTGCCTCGAGAGAATGAGAGCTCCCAGTCGCGCCGCTCCGAGCAGAGCCGCCTGATCGTTCAGGATGACCTTTACCGGAATCGGCTCGAGGAGCGTCCTCATCCGGCCTTTTGCCCTGAATGACTCCATGAAAGCCGGCTGCTCCAGCTTGGGGAGGATTTTTGGCGCGATGCCGCCCCCCACGAACACACCTCCCGTCGCTTTGAACTTCAAAGCGAGGTTTCCCGCCTCGGCACCGTAGATCGAACAGAACAGATCGAGCGCACGGGCGCAGAGCTCGCTCTTTCCGTCAAGGGCTGCGCGCGAAATGATCGCTGCGGGATCTCCTTCCTCTATTTCATCGGCGAGCCATGAGGGCTCATCACCCCGTCCGGTATCGCGTAAAAATCGGTAGATGTTATAAATTCCCGGGCCCGAGAGAACGCGCTCGTAACTGACGCGCTCATAACGGTTCAACAGGTACCTGAGGAGTTCCACCTCGAGCTCTGTGCGCGGCGCAAAATCGGCGTGTCCCCCCTCGGTGGCAAAGGGGAGCAACTCTTCGCCGTGCCGGAAGAGCCCGGCCTGGCCCAGGCCCGTCCCCGCTGAGATCAGTGCAGCGTTTCCCCTCTCGTCGGGGGCGCCGATGTTCAAGAAGGCGAAATCGGCCTCTCTTAATGCGGCGATTCCGTAAGCGTTCGCTTCGAGGTCGTTGATAAGCTCGACAGCCCCGATACCGAGCTCTTCTGCGAGCCGGGAACTTTCCACCACCCAGGCGAGGTTTGGCGTTTCGCACCGCCCTGCTACCACGGGGCCTGCCACGCCGAAGCATGCGTGGGCCACCGGCCGCTGCTCATAGTGTGCCATGAATATTTTGACGATCTCCTCGAGGCCGCTGTACTCACCGCTGGGGTAGACCTCCATCACATCCTGATCCAGCCTCTCTCCGTTTGTGACGAAGAGAGCGAGCCTCGTGTTCGTTCCGCCGATGTCTCCGGCGAGTATCGTCAACCGCATTTCAGCCAATCTCTGCCCTCCCTTTTCAGCAGATCATCTTCCTCTTCCGGCCCCCAGGTTCCCGCTGCATAGTTGGGAAAGTCCCTGGGGGGCAGGGCTTTCCAGACATCGAGGATCGGGGTCACCACGCTCCAGCCGGCCTCGACCATGTCGGCCCGCTGAAAGAGGGTGGCGTCTCCCATCATGCAGTCGTAGAGCAGCCTCTCATAGCCCGTGCTCGGTGTGGTTCCGAAATAGTCCCTGTATTCGAAGTCCATGTCAACCGTTCCCAAGTGGACGACGGGACCGGGCACTTTTGCGCTGAAACCCAGGGAGATTCCCTCGTCGGGCTGGATCCTGATCGACAACCGGTTCGGCATGAGCTCTTCCACACGGGTCTGGCGAAAGAGCACGAAGGGTGCTCGCTTGAACTGTATGACGATTTCGGTAACCCGTTTCGGGAGGTGCCTTGCCCGTTCTCAGGTAAAAGGGAACGTCGGCCCACCGCCAGTTGTCGATGGAGAGCCTGAGAGCCACGTACGTTTCCGTGTTGGAATCGGGTGCCACATTTGCTTCCTGGCGGTATCCCGGGATCCGCTTACCGTCGATGGTCCCTTCTCCATACTGCCCCCGGACCGTGCACGTGAGCACCTCTTCGGGAGACATGGGCTGGATGGCCCGCAGGATCTTGACCTGTTCGTCACGAACGGCGTTGGCTTCGAAGGATATTGGCGGCTCCATGGCAACCAGGGTGACGAGCTGGAATATGTGGTTGGGCACCATGTCTCTCAGGGCGCCCGCCCCTTCGTAGAAGGCCCCCCGTTTCCCCACACCCAGGTCTTCGGCCACCGTTATCTGGACGTTGTCGATGTAGCGTCGGTTCCAGATGGGATCGAAGATCCCGTTGGCAAACCGGAAGATCAGAATGTTTTGCACCGTCTCTTTTCCCAGGTAGTGGTCTATCCGGTAGATCTGTTTTTCCTCGAGGACCTTCCTGATATCGGCGTTCAGGCTGCGGGCCGAGTCGAGGTCATGACCGAAGGGCTTCTCGATGATGACCCGGCGGAACCTGTTCCCTTCTTCCTCGAGGAGACCCGATTCCCCGAGTTTTGAGACGGTATCAGAGAAGAAGGAGGGTGCCGTGGCAAGGTAGTAAAAATAGTTGCCCCCCGTTTCGTGCTCCCTGTCCACCTGCTGGAGCAAATCCTGAAGCCTTTTGTACGTGTCCGCTTCCTGGATGTTTCCCGGCAGATAGTAAAAGCGTTGAACGAGAGAATTCCAGAGCTGGGGATCGACCTCGCCGGTGGCAAATTCCTTGATGTTATCGTTCATTTCACTGCGGAACGCTTCGTCATTTTTTTCCGATCTGGCGATGCCGACGACAGCGAATTCCGGGGGTAGCAAATTGTTTTTCGCCAGGTTGTAGAGGGCGGGCACGAGCTTTCGCCTGGTGAGATCGCCAGATGCACCGAAGATGACCATTACGCACTTCTCTGCCGGTACCCCGGACATCTCGGCGCTTCTTTTTTCGTCTTTTCTAGCCGTCATGTGTACATTGCCCCTCTTTTCAATCACGATAGCACAGAATGGTTCTTTCTCTTCATGCCTCACCCGTCACGGCTTCACGTGTCCTTCTTCGCGGGAGGTTCCACGTGACCGCCGAACTTGTAGCGCATGGCCGAGAGAACCTTTTCTGCAAACGTATGCTCCTGCCTGGACCTGAACCGGGTGTAAAGAGACGCAGAGAGAACGTCGGCGGGAACTGACCGCTCGATGGCAGCCATGATCGTCCAGCGGCCCTCTCCGGAATCCTGTACTGACCCCGAGTAGGCGGTGAGTTTCGGGTCTTCCAGCAGGGCCTGGGCGGTGAGATCGAGCAACCAGGAGCCGACGACACTTCCCCGTCGCCACACTTCGGCTATGTCTGCCATGTTGAAATCGTAGCGGTAATCTTCGGGAAGTTCCAGCGAGTCCGCGCTGCGGAGTATGTCGAAGCCCTCTGCGTATGCCTGCATCAGGCCGTATTCTATGCCGTTGTGGATCATCTTGACGAAGTGGCCTGCGCCCGATGGGCCGCAATAGAGGTAACCCTTTTCGGCTGTCCCCCCGGCATTCTCACGGCCCGGGGTACGGGGAATGTTCCCCGGGCCCGGGGCGAGCGCCTCGAATATTGCGTCGAGGCGAAGGACGGTCTCTATTTCTCCACCGATCATGAGGCAGTAGCCGCGCGCAAGCCCCCAGACGCCGCCGCTCGTGCCCACGTCCAGGTAGTGGATCCCATTTGCTTTGAGCGCTTTCGCCCGGCGTACGTCGTCCTTGTAGAAGGTGTTGCCTCCGTCGATGATGACGTCCCCCTCGCTGAGGAGACCTCCCAGCGTGGTAACGGTCTGTTCCGTGGCATCACCCGCCGGGACCATGACCCAGACCGTTCGCGGTGGGCTCAATATGGCAACCAGTTCCTCCAGGGACTTGGCCCCCGTCATACCCTCGTGCGCGAGCTCATTGACGCTTTCCAGATTCCTTGCATATCCTGCGCACTGATGACGGGCCTTCATCAGGCGGCGCACCATGTTTCCTCCCATTCTCCCCAGTCCGACCATTCCAATTTGCATATCCAACGCTCCTTTTTCCCCGTATCTTTTAATCCACTAAAACAGGGCCTTTTTTATCGCTTTCTCCAGTTCTTTCAGTCCCCCGGATACGTCTTTGCCCACGTGAACGCGCAGGGCGCGCCTGTTTCGTTCCGTTAGAACCTGAAAGTCCCCCCGTGCCTGGGCGCTCTTGACGACTCCGAAGGTGTACCTCCGTCCGGGTACGGGAAGGTCCACTGAATCGTCACAGGTAATCTGGAGGAACACGCCGGAATTGGGTCCGCCCTTGTATGCCTGCCCTGTGGAATGGAGAAACCTCGGGCCGAAACCGAGACATGTTGCCACACGCTTGCTGTCACGAACAGCCAGGCGGATTTTCTGAAGTCGCTCCTCGTGGTCATGGTTCATTTCCACGTAGGCCAGCAGGGCAAAGTAATCCCCGGGCTCAATCCCGCTTACGTGGGCCCGGAGGTATCCTGCAAGTGTCCTGTCTTCGCCGGCAGTCTTCTCGAGTCCCCCGGCGTAGCTGTCGCCGGCGAACAGGCGGATTTCGTCATCTGCGAAGAAGGACTCTTCCGGCGGGAGCGACCCCTTCTCTTCATACTCGTCGGTCAGTTTTCTCGCCGCTACCTTGGCCGCCTCCACATCGGGTTGATCAAAGGGGTTTATGCCCATGACGGAGCCTGCAACGGCCGTCGCTATCTCCCAGCGGAAGAACTCCTGGCCCAGGGCATAGGAGTCCGCGACCGAAATGTGAACTACCGGGTGACCCGCTTCCTTCAGGGCGTCGATGGCTGCATCTTGCGCCGGATCCGGTGAAGATTCCAACCGTATGTAGACAAAGAGGCGGTCCTTTCCGTATACACCGGGTGGTCCGGGTGGTTCCCGGTCCACGGGAATGAGGGCTTTCCCCTGCTTTCCCGTCGACTCGGCCAGCAGCTGCTCGAGCCACGCACCCAGGCCGCGGATTTCGGGTGAGGTAATGAAGGTCACCTTGTTTCGCCCCGCCTTTTCCAGTACGCCGAGAAGGATTCCCAGAAGGACGCCGCTGTTTTCTTCGGGTGGTATACACGACGAGCAAGCCAGGGCCATCTCATCGGCTCTATCCAGAAATTTCAGGGCATCTACCCCCATGATGGCACCGGGGACCATACCGAAATTGGACAGGGCAGAGTAGCGCCCGCCGATGGACGGGTCGCCGTGAAACACATGCCGGAACCCTTCCTCTTCCGCTGCCTCCTGCAATCTAGAACCGGGGTCTGTAATTGCGATGAAACGCTCGCCGGCGCTGTCTGCTCCNNCGCTGTCTGCTCCTACCTTTTCCTCTACTTTCTGGAAAAAATACCGCTTCAATATAGCTGGCTCGAGCGTGGTCCCCGACTTGCTCGATACGATGAAGAGCGTTCCGGCAGGATCGATTTTCTTTTCAAAGGCCGATACCTGGGCGGGATCGGTGGAATCCAGGACGTGCAGCCGGGGATATCCCTCGATCTCGCCGAAGGTCATTTTGAGCACTTCCGGGCAGAGACTCGAGCCCCCCATTCCCAGGAGGAGCGCGTGGGAATACCCTTCCTTTTTCACCTCTTCGGAAATGTCGAGCAAATGGTGCCCGTGTGACCGCTGGTCTTCGGTGATGGTAAGCCAGCCGAGCCAGTCCCCCTCACTTCCCCCCGTCCAGATGGATGCGTCGCGTGACCAGAGCCTCCTTGTCTTTCCGCTAACCTTCCAGTTTTCCAGTTCTGCGTCGATCCGGGACTTGAGATCCCCGGGAATCGTGTAAGAAAGGCTGTTTACGCGTACTTCACCGATGTCCCTGCATTTGTTATCTACGGAAGAAAGGAGGGCGTCGAAGGCCTCGGCGAAGAGGCGCACCCCGTCTCTTTGCAGGCCCGCTGTCACCTCTTTCAGCGATATGCCGAGCTTATTCAGGTTTTCCATCGTCTTTTCTGCCCCTTTCGTATCCTCATCCAGGCTCTTCCTGAGGCGACCGTGATCCCTGAAGGCATCGTACGTGGACGGTGGCATCGTGTTGACGGTGTCGGCCCCGATGAGTTCCTCAACATAGAGGACGTCCCGGTAAGCGGGGTTCTTGGTTCCCGTGCTCGCCCACAGAAGCCGTTGCGTTCTCGCTCCCCTCCTTGCAAGGGACTCCCAGCGCTCCCCGTGAAATATCTCTTTGTAACGGCGGTAAGCGATCCTTGCACTGGCAATGGCAACGGTACCGGCGATTCCCTTCAGCAGATCTCTCTCTTCGGCACTCTTCGCGGTTTTGAGCCTGGCTGAAAGAATGGCGTCGACGACAGCGTCTATCCTGCTGATGAAAAAGCTGGCCACACTTCCGATACTGCTCACATCCCCGCCCCGGGATGCAAAGGCCTCCAGGCCGGAGATATATGCTTCCGCAACGCTCTCATAGGTAGCGATGGAGAAGATCAGCGTGACATTGACGTTTATGCCTTCACCGATGAGCCGCTCTATGGCGGGGATACCCTCGCCGGTTGCGGGAACTTTTATCATCAGGTTTTTACGGTTTACCGACTGCCAGAGCCGCATCGCTTCCTCGATCGTTGCCTCCGTCTCACGGGCAAGGTAGGGAGATACCTCGAGACTCACGTACCCGTCCCGGCCTTCAGTGTTTTCATAGACCGGTCGCAGAACGTCGGCGGCGTCTCTGACGTCGGCGATTGCGAGTTTTTCGTAGAGCGCCATAGGGCCCAGGTCTTCCTTTTTCTCCAGTGATTTGAGCGATTCTGCGTAATCTGCGCTTCCGGTGATTGCCTTCTGGAATATTGCGGGGTTCGAGGTGACCCCTCCCAGGCCGTCTTCCTCAACCATGTGCATCAGTTCCCCGCTGGTGATGAGGCCGCGGCGGATGTAGTCCAGCCAGACGGACTGTCCGTATTTGCCCAGTTCTTTCAAAGGATTCATCTCTCACCTTCATTCTCACCGTAAAATGGTTTGTTGTAACGGGTTTCCAGGGAGCGAACTTTTTCCAGCCTCCGTATATGCCTCTCTTTTCCGGAGAATGTGGCACCCAGGAATGCCCGGATCAGCTCTCTCATCAGTTCAATTCCGATCACCCGAGCGCCCAGTACGAGAACATTCATATCATCATGCTCCACGCCCTGATGGGCAGAGTAGGTGTCGTGACAGAGTCCCGCCCGGATACCGGGGAGCTTGTTCGCTGCCACCGACGCACCTACGCCGCTGCCGCAGAGGAGAATCCCCCGGTCGGCTTTGCCTTCCAGGAGGGCAACGCCCACTGCTTCGGCATAGTCAGGGTAATCTACCGGGTCTGGGCTCTCCGTGCCAACATCTATAATCTGATATTCCCGGTTGCCCAGGTACGATATAAGGTTTTGCTTCGATTCGAATCCTGCGTGATCAGAGCCGATAGCTATGCGCATATCTCACCTCGTACGTTCTACCTGTTCACGGGCCGCTTCGACGATTCTCCCGGGGGTGAACCCGAATTTCTGGAGCAGGTTCTGCAGGGGAGCCGATGCCCCGAAGGTTTCCATCCCGATGGTTGATCCTGTGGAGCCTGCGTAACGCTCCCACCCCATGGTAGAAGCGAGCTCAACCGAGACCCGTGCCTTCACGTGAGGGGGAATTACACTGTCCCTGTATTCCTGGCTCTGCTTTTCGAAGAGCTCCCAGGAGGGCATGCTCACCACACGAGCCTTGATTCCGTCTGTAATCAAATGCTCATATGCCTCGATGCACAACCAAACTTCGCTACCGCTTGCAAGAAGAAGCACATCCGGATCGTTGTCTTCTGGATCAGCGAGAACGTAGGCTCCCTTCGCGAGGCCGGACGCCGGTGCATATTTTGACCTGTCCAGTGTCGGAAGGGCCTGTCGTGATAGCACGAGTACTACCGGTTCGTGGCGGAGTTCCATGATCACCCGCCATGCTTCCACGATCTCATTCGCGTCTCCCGGTCTGAGGGTGATAAGGCCCGGAATTGCCCGGAGGGAAGCCAGTTGCTCTATTGGCTGATGGGTCGGACCGTCCTCGCCGACTCCGATAGAATCATGGGTGAAGATGTGTATCGTGGGAAGCTCCATCAGGGCGCTCAACCTGATGGCAGGCCGCGCGTAATCGCTGAATATCAGAAATCCTGACCCGTAAGGCCGTATTTTACAGTGGGACAACCCGCTCAGGATGGACCCCATCGCATGTTCCCGTACCCCGAAGTGAAGGTTACGTCCCCCGTAGTGATCGGCAGAGAAATCTGAAGCACCCTCGAAGGTGAGACGGGTTTTGGTAGATGGGGTCAGATCTGCAGAGCCGCCGATCAACCACGGAACTTTTTCCCCTATGGTGTTGAGAACTATTCCCGACGCATCTCTGCCGGCTATGCCTTTCCCATCAGGTGGGAATGTGGGAAGATCCTTGTCCCAGCTTTCGGGAAGCTGTCGACGCTGCATCTTGTAGAGGTTGCCTGCTAGCTCAGGGTACCGGTCTTCATATTCGTTGAATTTTTTCATCCAGTCTTCCCTGAGGGCTCCTCCACGCTTCCCCATCGTTTCACGGAAGTACTCTCGTACACCCTCCGGTATGAGGAAGGAGCTGTCCTCGGGCCACCCGTAGTTCCTCTTGGTCAGCCTGATCTCCTCTTCCCCGAGGGGGGTTCCGTGGGCCGCGCTGGTGTCCTGTTTGTTGGGGGAGCCGTAGGCGATGTGGCTGTCGACAATGATCAGGGTTGGTCTGTCTGAAGTATTTTTGAAGGTCCGGAAAGCTCGCTCGAGCATCTCCAGGTCATTGGCGTCACCGACTCGAGTGACGTTCCAACCGTATGCGATAAAGCGTGTCGCCACATCCTCGGTAAAAGCCCAATCCGTGTGTCCTTCGATTGTTATCTTGTTGTTGTCGTAGATCCAGCACAGGTTGGAGAGCCTGAGATGTCCGGAAAGGGAGGCGGCTTCAGAGGATACTCCTTCCATCATATCTCCATCCCCGCAGAGGGCATACACATCATAGTTGAACATTTCAAATCCGGGGCGATTGAAGTATTCCTCCATCCATCGCCCGGCTATTGCCATTCCGGTACTAACAGCTACGCCCTGACCGAGAGGCCCGGTGGTCGTCTCGACACCTGAGGTCCAGCGGTATTCCGGGTGGCCGGGGCACTTGCTGTCGAGCTGCCGGAATCTCTTTATATCGTCGAGAGTGACGGAGAGCTCGCCGAGCGTTTCGTACTTGGGGTTGACGGCTTTCACCCCGGTAAGATGCAGCATGGAGTAGAGGAGCATAGAGGCGTGTCCGACCGAGAGGACGAAACGGTCCCGGTTCGGCCAGATCGGATCTTCGGGGTAAAAGCGCAGGAAGTGCTGCCAGAGGCAGTAGACGACGGGGGCAAGGGCCATGGGGGTCCCGGGATGGCCTGAGTTCGCCGCCTGGACAGCGTCCATTGAAAGCGTGCGTATGGTGTTGATGCACAAAAGGTCGATATCTTCTTTCCCCGTACCTTTTACCGGTGATTCCATACAAACCTCCCCGTATCGGGCTGGCCCCGGAGTTTTTCGTTACATATCCTCACCGCAGGCTCTTCCCTTGAGGTTGAACAGGAACTTGAGACCCTTTTTGACCCTGTCGGAAAAAATCTTTCCTGAAAAGAAGTTTCCGGTGACCCTCTTGTTGATTTCGCCGAGTGTGGGATATGGGTGCACGGCGGTAGCGAGAGTGGAGAGCTTCACTTTTCCGTTCATGACGGCTACCCATTCATTTACGAGTTCACCCGCATGGAGCCCCAGGATCTGGATGCCGATAGGTTTTTCCTTGCTGTCCAGCAGCATTTTTATCTTTCCTACCTTGGCTCCCTCTGCAAGGCTCCTGTCATTATTTTTAAACTCCTCTGTCCAGACCGAATATTCGATTCCCGCGGCTTTGGCCCGTTTCTCGTTCATACCTATGCTGGCGAGTTCGGGA
>JABAOH010007653.1_pt1 | contig 11266 bp, 13 predicted proteins | sample 7062181 | NCBI WGS metagenome assembly JABAOH01 (sample SAMN14538630, study PRJNA623070) | marine sediment metagenome | biome: marine biome [ENVO:00000428]; feature: marine pelagic biome [ENVO:01000023]; material: deep marine sediment [ENVO:00002113]; isolation source: pool of 5 deep marine... | reverse complement strand
CGTGTAAATTAATCATATTACCAATACTTCTTAATGAATTTTAAACCTGTGTCACCATAAAATTTTCTGAAACCCTTACCATTAACAATACTCATCTCAACTTCTGACATTTTGATCCCTTTTTCACCTGCTTTCAAAGCCTTTACTGCAAGTTTGATTGCTTCATCTTCACTCATATTTTCTTTCCAACCTTTTCTTAAAACTTTTAAAGCTTCAGGTACTCCTCTTCCTATTGCATGCGCTTTCCATCCATAAAATGTTGAAGATGGGTCAATCTCAAATAATTGTGCGCCTTTTTCATCAAATCCTCCTAGTAAAAATGCAACACCAAATGGTCTTACACCACCATATTGTGTATACATTTGCATAATATCAGAAATCTCTTTAACAGCACCCGCAACATCTAATGGTTCATCATAAGTTAATTTATATACTTGTGCTTTAACTCTTCCTCTGTCAACTAAAACCCTTCCATCTGCTAAAAGTCCTGACATCGTGATTCCTAAATGATCATCTATTTGAAATATCTTTTCTCCGCCCATATTTGGAACTGCTAATTCCATTAAAGGTTTTGTTGCTACTAAAACAATTCCATCTGAAAATATTAATCCTATTGATGTAGTTCCACGTTTAACAGCTTCTCTAGCGTACTCTACTTGAAATAACCTCCCATCAGGAGAAAATGTTACTATAGCTCTATCATAACCCATCATTTCAGGTATAGCCTGAATAAAATCACCTCGTAATTTATAATTTTTAATATAGTTCTAAATTTATAAAGGTTACTTAATTAAAATAAATTATGAATAATCATTTATTAATTTTGACAAAACGTTATTCTAAACTTGCTGAATTTTTTGAAGTTCCCTCAAAATCAAATAATTATGCTGTTCTTAAAGCAGTTGTTGAATCATCAAAAACCTTTTCAAATTTAATGTTTGGATTAAAGAAAAATCCCTCTATTATATGTAGATCTACAGAAGAATTAACGCTATATGAGTTAATAAAAAAAGAAAATAGATTCTATAAACATACAAAAGCAGGTAAATTTGCTATTGAAATAGGTGAACGTGATATTAGAACAATAGATACACAAAAAACAGCAGAAGATATAATAGAATTAACTCATATGGTAGATGTACTATAATTATCTTGTAAATTCAGTTAATCTACTTTCTCCAAAAAATTTCATTTTAGTTGCTTTTACAGACCCAGAAATTCCTAAAACTCTAAAAACAACTTTCGTATCTCCTATTCTTTGAATTAGAGCCAAAGCAGCTCTTGCTCCTTCCACACTATCATGAGAGCATCTTATTATTCCCATTTGTCTTTTTTCATCATAAGTATCTTTAATAATCCTTATATCAGCTTTAGATACTCCAGTCTCTCCTAAAAAGTTTAAAACAGAGTGCCAAATCGTGTTAATTAAGTCTTGTAATAATACTTTTTCTTCAGAGATTACATGAAAAGCTAGATATCTTCTTCTACCCCTTAAACTCGGAGGTAATGGTTTTGGTCTTTTTTCTTCGTTCATATAATCACTCAACAATTTTATTAGCTTCTTTTTCACTTGTTGCATTTATAAGCTAAACAAAATTTATTCAACTATTTCAACTCCTTTTGTTATTTTCCTACCTTCTAAAGTCTTTTTATTTTCCCTAATAATATCTAAAGGAATAGAACTCATAGATAAGAAAGCTTTTCCAATTTCCATTCCAAGAGAATTTGCTATTGATATCAGATCTCTTGGATTTCTCATTTCCCATACAGACTGAGCACCAGAACATATAATCATAGGAGTTCTAAAATGGTTGCAAAGTTTAATATTTTTAGATATGTGATTGATTATGTAAGATCTTGGTCTTCTATAACTGTGTAAAATTTCTCTAAAATTTATCTCAATTGTAACTTTGTTTCTTGTAGCTTGATCTAGACAAGGTCTATCTAATCCACTATCAATTCTTCCAGCTTCAGGATGAGATAATATGTCTACTCTAGGGTCCTCACAAGCAGCCCTATTAATAGAGTAATCTCCACCACTCACAACTACTATCATTACTTTTTCCCTAACTTTGCTTATAATATCTTTTAATTCTCTTGCATCTTCTGCTTGAATTTTTACTCCAAGATAAACTTCTATATCAGTTTTTACTTTATTTATGTCATCTTTTAGTTTTTTTAATTTTTCCAAACCTTGATAATTATCGCAAATAGCTATTCCTGAATATCCTAATCTCTTTGCAAAGTCTATTATTTGCTCAACTGTGCTTTCTCCACCTGATAAATTGCTCTGAATGTGCAAATCGTAAAATTTTATAAAATCACCTTTTTAGAATTTGGTTTATATATTTAAAAATTTCCCATTCTCTAAAAAATCATCTAGCTTTAAATTCCGATTTTTCTATATCTTAACGAAGAATTAAAATCTTCTTCTTTGCCTTCTCGGAGGCCTATGTTTTCTATAACAATCTCTACAGTATATTGGTCTACCTTCTATTGGTTTAAAAGGGACTTCACACTCTTTTCCACAATCAGCGCAAATTGCCTTATACATCTTTCTCTCGAAACCCCTTTCTTCTGGTTCTTCTTCTGGTTCTTCCTCTGGTTCACTCTCTTCTTCACTAACTTCTGCCTCAGGTTCTTCTTTAGTTTCTGTAGTTTCTATTGTTTTCTCTTCAGCAACTTCTTCTAGTACTTCTTTCTCCTCTTCTGGTTCTTCCTCTGGTTCACTCTCTTCTTCCTCTTCAAATGTTTCTTCATCCACAATAATCTCTCCTTAATTTATAATGTAATAAAATTCGACAGTATATAAGATTATGTTTTTTATACATGACTCCAAAAGCATTCATTTTTACATTTTGAATTCATACAAACCTTCTAAGAAATTTATATAATTTACCTTTTTTCTTTCGCGTTTCACCTTTTATTAATTTATAAAAATTATAGATAAAAAGTCCTATGAGAATCCATAGCAGCCCTGTATTTATAGCATTTTTTTCTAAGAACAAGAGTAAGAAGAGGGGTAGAATTATTCCAAGTAAAGATGTGTAAGGATATAAAGGTACTCTATAAGGTCTTTTTAGTTTGGGTTTTGTTATTCTAAGGAATATAACACTAGAACAAACCATAGAAATACATACTAAATAACCAAAATCAGCTATTGAGGCAACATATTCTACAGCATTTGTCATTATAAATAAACCTGAAATTAAACCACTCATTATTATAGCAATGAAAGGAGTACTAAATTTACGACTTACTTTTTTTATGAACTTAGGTATCATTCCATCTCTAGAAAGAGCATATGCATTTCTACTTGCAGCTATAAGACCCGCATTCATAGAAGTTAAAGTTGCAAAACTGGCAGCCAGTACTATAAATGGAGCTAGAGGTCCACTTATATCTAATAGAGGGGTTTGTTGATTTTGTATGTTAGGGGGAAATATGAAACCAATTATAAGCAAAGAAGTTATGACATAAACTAAAGTTACAATTATTATACAGTAGATGAAAGATTTTGGAAGATCTGTAGGTTTTTTAGCTTCTGCTGAAACAGCTGAAATTGCCTCGAAACCAATAAAAAGAACATAAAGTAAGGATGCTGTTGTGAAGATTGGAATGAATTTAGTTTGATAGAGGGCATATTGTATGTTAGTTGGATTAAAGCCAGTTCCCATATAAATCCAAAAAATTAAAAACACTATTAGTATGTCAATAGTTAATATTTTCTCTATTCTGATAGATGTTCTCATGGTTATTGTATTTAATATCATAAAAAAGAGAAGAGAAAGCAAAGCTAATGGGATTGGATTTGGGATATTTAATAACATTCCAAAATACATAGAGAATCCTAGTGCTGAAAGAGCAATATAACCCATATTACCTAACCAAACCAACCAACCTACTATAAAACTACTACTATCTTTTCTAAAGGCTTTAGCTACCCATGAATATCCACCTCCTTCAAGAGGTAAAGAAGCAGCAAGCTCCCCATAATTAAATGCAACTAATATAGTAATGAAAGATGCAAATAGAAGAGATATGATAATACCTAAACCTGCCATGTTTATTCCAAAAGGAAGGAGTACAAATACACCAGCTCCAATAGTAGATCCTATAGCAGATAAAAGAAGATCTGAAAAACTAAATCTTTTTCGAATTTTTACTTCTTTTTTAACAGCCATTAAATATCATTGTATTTAGTAATAAAAATGTTTTTCTATAAAATACACTTCTTATTTAAGCTCAAATCTCAAAATTTTATTATGAAAAGAAGGATTAGAAAATTTTCAATATTTTTTTTAATGATGTTAGTTTTTGCAATATTCGAAGATATACTTGCAGCATCTTTTTCTGGAGGAGCATTAATTATTGGAGCACTTCCTTTTATTTTTATAATTGCATTAATTTTCACACTTCTTACAGAATTATTGGAAGAGCACTTTGAATACGGTAGACAACCTTTAGAAAAAATCATAGATAAAACATTTACCCATTTAAGAAAACATAATATAAAACCTACTTATGAAAATGTGAAAAAGCACATGAAAAAGCATGCCAAAATTTTACGCAGACTATAAAGTAGAACTATAGTTTCTCTTTCTTTTTAACTTTTTTCAGTTTGAATTTTTTTGATCTAACTTTGTAATCTTTGGCAAAATAATAAGGTGTAAGTAATAGAGCAAGTACTGCAATACCAATGAATAAAATTCCAAGTACAATGAAAATGCCCACTGTAATAATGCCTAATGCAATGAAACCTATTATACCTAATAAAATAAGAGCTAATATAAGTCCCAAACCTCTTACATAAGTTTTTACTTCTTCTTTCATGTTTATTTCCTTAGCACATTTCTAGCTAATGCTCCGCCTAAACTAATACCAACTCCAGCAGCAAGAGCAGCATTGGGATTTATTCCAAGTTCTGCAGCCAATTTTTCTTTTGTCATGCTCTGAAGTACAACTCTACCTGGTCCAGTGAGCCTTGCTAACAATATTCCTTGTCCTCCAAATAATGCAGTCTTAATACCACCAGGTCTTTGCACATCATAACTAACTGTCGGGTCAAAACCTACTATATGACTTGTTGCAACTTGTATAGATTGTCTAGCTTTTAATTTATATTCAATTAAATCTCCAACAGCATGTATAAAAACTTTTCCTGGGCCAGTTAGTTTTTGCAAAATAAAGCCTTCTCCTCCAAAAAATGCAGCACCAATTTTAGCAAACTTAAAATCTATAGTCACATTATCTTCAGCACATAAAAAAGCTCCCCTTTCTGTAATAAAACTCTTTCTAGCTGGTATTTCAATTACTTTAACTTTTCCAGGAAGATCTCCAGCAAATCCAACTAGTCCTGTGCCTTCTCGACATGTAAATGTGGCAACAAAAAAACTCTCTTTTGCCATAACTCTTCTTATTGCTGCTCCAAAACCACCTTTTACTTTGGCTTCCATTTTAACGTTTTCAGATTTGAAAACAAGTCTTCCAGCTTCAGAATAAACAGCTTCGCCTCTTTTCAATTCTATATTAATTATCTGGAGATTGTCCCCAATTACTTTATATTTCATACTAAGAAATTAGTAAAAACTAATATATTAAGTTTTTAAATCTCTGGATTTCTTTCCAGCAGAAGTTAATCCTCTAAAAACTCTTTTTCTATGAGCAGGTTTACAAATCCAATTTAATTTTGGATCATTTTTAATGCAAGAATGATTAGTATCAACTAAAATTACTTCAAACCATTTTTGTTTTCCATCTTCAGCAACATAATACGAGTTTAAGACCTCTAAATTAGGAAACTTTTTTGCAACTCTTACTTCTGCAATGTGTTGCAAGTTCATTTTTGGTGTTATGCTCGTTAATCCAGCTTTTCCAGGTTTTCTTCCTCCTGATGGTTTCTCTCTTTTGCTAGAACCTTTACCGATTCTCACTCTTGCCAATACAAAACCTTGTTTAGCTTTATAGCCTAGAGAATGAGCTCTGTCTAATTTTGTTGGTTTTTCAATTCTAATTATAACAGGTTCTCTTCTCCAAGAAATTAACCTTTCTTTAATTAATTTTTTATAATTTGCATTTTTCCTTAACTTTTTAAAGTATTTATACATTCCCATCTCACATCACCCAAAGGTTTCAAGCTAATTACTTATATACATTAAACATAAGTGTTTTTATTCTTTATGGTCATTAGAAAGCTTTTTATATTAAAAAAATTATAAAGCTTTTTAGGTGAATTAATGGGAATAGGTAAAATAATATTGGGAATAGTTTTAATCATAATAGGATTATGGTTGTTGGCTCCAGAACAATATGGAAGAGCATGGTGGCCCTATCTAATAACAGTTATAATGGGAGTTGTGCCAATATTCCTTATATTCGTTGGGGCAATACTAGTTTGGATAGAATCAGAAGAAATAAAAATGGAAAGACCTAGACCAGCAAGAAGATCTACACCAACAAAAAGACGTAGAAGAAGATAAATCATATCCTAAGATTTTTTATTTCTCTTTCTTTTATGCTTATTACTATTAATTTTCTTTTCAATTTTCTACCATATTTTACTTTAGCTTTTCTTTTGGCATCTGAATATCTAAGAGTTAGTTGAGCAGCTAATTTTATTGCTTTTTTTGTTTTAGGTCCTTGAAGAATTGTAATAGGACTTCCTATATCAGGAACTTCAAAGATATAGTCTGTTTTTTGTTTTAACTCTAATAATTTTTTATTTTCTTTTTCATTTCTTCCAACAATTATTTTATTGTTTTTAAGTCTGAAGTGTCTGCCAATTTTTAAGAGTTCTAAATCCTTTATTATTATTCTCTTTTTATGTTTTATCAAATCCTTGATTTTTTTAGCAAATTCTTTATTAGTGAGTAAGCAACCTCCACCTGGACAGGGATAATCTATTTTTAATTTTTTAGCAGTTTTCATTTGCTCTTTTCTTCTTCTTCCACTGATTCCTAATAATTTATTTCTGTCAACCCATTTTTTCTCAGCTTCAGTAATTGGTAGTAATTTTGCTGATAATGGTCTTAACAATTTTCCTTCAAGTCCAGCTTCTTTTTCAATAATTTTTAATGCTTTCATGTGTTGACTCATTGGTCTCTGACCTAAAACTTCTCCTGTGAAAATGAATTTTGCATCGATTTCTTTGGCATATTCCTTTGCTTTTTTTAACATAAAAATTCTACAGTCTATGCACGGATTCATCTCAGAACCATAACCATGTTTTGGATTTCTTAAAATTTTTAAATAATCTTTACCTTTGTTGATCATTTTGAACGGAATTTTAAATTTTCTTGCAGCTACTGCTGCATGGCATACCCCTCCTCTATCACATGTGCAGAAGGGTGATGTGAATTTTACAGCTTCTACATCTATACCTTGATCTAGAATAAGTTTTACTGCTAGTGTTGAATCTAATCCTCCTGACAACAAACCTAATGCTTTTACCATGTTAAGAAATCATCTTAAAGATTTAAAAATATGAAGATATCAATTATAGAATCTATTTTTTCTCAAATATTTCTGTTAATATCAATCCTATAATGATAATCTCAACAATAAGTATGAGTATAAAACTAAAAAATGGAATTATAGCATCCATAATAACAATTTGAATAATTCTGTATTTAAAGTTAATTAGAAAATAATCTTAACAACAATTCTTAGTATAAGAATTTTTTTCTATCTCTTTCTTTCCTTAAGATATCCCTTTTGTAACTTCCTAATTATTAATGATAATACTAAAATCTCAATCAAGGCTATAATTACAAAACTAACAAACGGAATTGTAATTCCTAACAAATATGGTAATGTAAAGTATGGAGATTCCCCTTTGTATCCTTCTATTTTCTTCATCATACCCTCTGTTATTTTTTTAGGACCTTTGAACTGTCCTTTATATCCTGAACAAGTCGTTTCATAGTATCCTGCAAGAACCATGAAATCATCATAGTCAACATCTCCGTCTTTATCAAAGTCTGCACGTGCATCATAGGCTGGTTGTCCAATACTCGAACCATAAGCCCCTGCAACAACAATCCAATCATCATAGTCAACATCAAAGTCCCCATCAATATCTCCACGACAATTAACTGATAAAACTCGTGAGCCACTCTCACCAGGATCATCAAAATCTCCATCCCAATTTTTATCTATACAAGCATAATAAGTATGATTTCCACCCAAATTAGGTGCTTTAAATTTACACATACAATTTGAGCAAGTTAAACCCCATAGACATGGTGGATATGCATACCAATCTTCTAATTCAAAAATTTCACAGGCACCTACTCCATCACAAGAATCCTTTCTGATATATATTATTTGATTAATACATCCAGAAAGACCTTGAGCGATAGCTTCTACTATATTTCTTGGTTCTACTTCTCCTGGGGGCCAAAGGCCTAACGTAACGTCTCCAATACACTCATGATTATTTATAAAAATCTCATTAAATGATGGAGCGTAATATTCATCTAAATTAGCAGGTGAGGTATATATTATTTTATCCTCTGGATTTGAATCTGGATACCAAGAATATCTAATAGCAAATCCTATTTTGTCAGCAGGATTTTTAACAGTGAGGTCGCTTTGATCAAGACGCCTGCCATCTAATCCAACAATCAATATTAGATATTCAGCTTCTAAATATTTTTCACCGTTCACATCTGTATATTCTTGAATATTATCTGCTGGGTAACCCGTTCTAACTCCATACCAACCAACCCCACTAAATCCGATATTAAAATGCCCATCAAATAAAAGACTAGAACCATCAGAATATATTTCAAAACATTTAGCATCTTCTTGTCCAAGTTTTGAAGCATAATCTCTGGAACCACTACCATGAAAACCATCATCACCTTCATCAAAAAATAAACAAATTTGAGAATTGTCGCTCAAGTTAGCGTTTCGGATTCTAAGACCTATCATTAGAATGCAGGAAGTTGGTGGGGATTTTATATACAAATCAAAATTATTATTTGTTCCAAGATTGGTATAAACTGAGGCATCAGCCCATTCAGATTCTTCTATTTTTCCATCTTGCACAATATCAATAGAAGGATCTGTAGGAAGAACTGGTCTAACTAAAAAAGGTTCTGGAGGAATATAAAATAAATAAGGAATTCTGTACAATTTTCCATTGACATGGATGTTAACATACCCATAATAATGTGATATTCTTGGTAGAGTTTCAGAAATTTCAACAGATAAAATAACATTCTCTATGTCACCTGGACTAATTGTGAATGATGAACGATTAACATAAGAAATTGAATAACTGTTACCGTAGTCATCAACAACTTCAGACGTATCGATATTAACTGTTAAAATTTCCTGATTAATATTTTCAATATGTAAAAATTCAGAAATAATTGGATTACCTTCCCTAATCACTCCAAAACTTATACTTTGTGGGAAAACATAAATGGATGAATCAACAGCATCGAAAACATTTATTCTTCCCGATCCCTGGGTTAATGGTGAAACGTCTTGATCTTTTGCAGTCGTCATGAGAGCAGATTTAACCATTTCAGGTGTCCAGTTTGGATGTGCTTGTAAAATTAAGGCAGCTGCACCAGCTACCATAGGAGTAGCCATGCTAGTACCACTCATTTCTGTATAATAATAAGCATTCATATCCCCACACGTCCAACTTCCTGGTATACCAATACTTGACAGAGCTGCACATGTTCTGGTGCCTGGTGCTATAACATCAGGTTTAATCCTTAGGTCTGCAGTCATACCCCTGCTACTAAAACAAACAGGTTCCCCTTCTGTAATATCCATATCAATACAATCACCCCAATTCTTTTCTTCCCAACCTTCTAAACGGGAACTATAAGAGGCACCTACAGTGATTGCCTTTTCAGCTACCCCTGGTTCCCCCAAAGTCCCTAAACTTGGCCCAAAATTACCGGCAGCAACTACTACAATTACACCATTATCAGTTGCTCTGTTAACTGCTTCAGAAAGAGGATCAGTTCCATCCCCGTTTATTGGAGATCCTAAACTAAGACTTAATATATCTGCTCTATCTTGTGCCCATTCGATTCCACTTATAATATCGCTCTCTAAACCATAACCACTTCGGTCTAAAACCTTTACTCCAATAAGATTTGCTTGAGGGGCAACGCCTATGTATATATACTGATACAATCCAGGCGGTAAATCTTTACTAGCCTGGATAGAGGCATTACCATTTCCCGCCGCTATACTCGCAACATGGGTTCCATGTCCATGATCGTCTCTTGCATTATCATTCTCAGATTGACCATTTGGACAACATGCATTTCTCCATTCTGCAGGACTGCAAAAACATTTTTCTTCAATTACTTTAGGGTCATTTGTATAAGGATCATCATCAAGATCATCTAAATCTGGATGAGTTTTATCTATTCCCGTATCGATAATGGCAATAGTGACTCCACTTCCATTCAAAGGTCCATATTCAGATTCAACTGTTTCTCTTTTTACAGGATCAGCAATATCAGGAACACTCCATTTCAAATATACCTGTACTTTAGAATCCACATAAACATTTTTTAATTTATCTCCAAGATTTGATTTTAAATCAGATTTAAAGTTCTTGAGTTTTGTTCTAGAAATACTTAAAGCAGTATAAGAAATTGTTTTATAGGATGTTTTGAATTTCCCTCCGTTTAAAGAAGTAATGGATCTAATACTATTGATAGTATTTAAATTATCTGAATTTGAAGTCAAATCTCTAACTTGTGTCTTTCCTTCGGGACTAACTTTACCTTCTTCCTTTCCTTGTGTAACAGGTGAATCATACTCTACTATCAGAGGTATTTCTGTTGCATTAGAATAATCTATTAAGTCTTGTTGGCTGTATTTTATCCCCGCTTCTGTTAAAATTGAAGCTAATTGCACATCATAAGTGTAATTTTCCTCACCTATTATATGATTTGAAGCTATAATAATATTTGATAAGAAAATTGATAATAGAAAAAAACTAATTAAAAAAACCAACTTTTTCATGATATTAATTAATATTTCTGATATAAATTTATCTCTTTCTTTTCTTAGAACGTCTCTTTTGTAATTTCTTAATTATCAATCCTAAAACAATAATCTCAATCACAGCTATAATTACAAAACTAACAAACGGAATCACAACTTCTAACAAATAAGGCAATGTAAAGTATGCTTTTGGTTTTTTCTCTTTTTCTAATTTTTTCATCATGCTCTCTGTTATTCTAGGAGGACCTGTAAGCGGTCCTGTGGGTTCTGAGCAACTCTT
>JABAOH010000296.1_pt4 | contig 11266 bp, 5 predicted proteins | sample 7062181 | NCBI WGS metagenome assembly JABAOH01 (sample SAMN14538630, study PRJNA623070) | marine sediment metagenome | biome: marine biome [ENVO:00000428]; feature: marine pelagic biome [ENVO:01000023]; material: deep marine sediment [ENVO:00002113]; isolation source: pool of 5 deep marine... | reverse complement strand
ATACAGTGAAGCTTTGCAAGAATATCAAGTTGTTTTAACAGAAAATCCAGACCTCTACCAAGCACATGATAAAATTGGGCTTTGTTATTACAGGCTTAATGATTATGAAAACGCCATTGAGGCCTTCAAGCTTATGCTGAAGAACGAGCCTCAGTCAAGGGATACACTCATCAATCTCAGCGCTATTTATTTTGAAAAAGGCAATCTTGAAGAAGGGATGAAGTATTTTAAACAACTGGATGAAAATACTCTGACAGACCCTGGAACATTCTATAATATCGGGATCCTCTTGTTCAAAAATGGACAGATTGATATGGCTATCAATTATCTTGACAGATGTTTAGCTCTAGATCCAAAACATTTAGATAGCCATTACCAATTAGGTTTAGCCAATCTCAACAAAGGTGATATGGAAGAGGCAAAAAAGAACTTTCAAAAGGTTATTGAACTAGCCCCTGAGTCTGAAAAAGCTGCTTTAGCGAAAAAGATCATAGAGAATATAAATTAGAATTTGAAAAAAGTCCATCTAAACATCTAAAATGAATTTCTCCTCTTCCCTGATTTAAAAAGAATCTTATCCTCCAATATCCAATTGATTGGATATCCATCCAATTTTTTGGATTTTACCTTAACATCAAATTCCCCTACTTCTGTTAACTTATTTATTTAAAATATTTTAGTATAATAGTTATTCTTGGCATGAATATTGCCTATATTAAAATCTATATTAAAATAAGGTGTAAATTTAGTTTTATTTTATGAATATTTAATATTAAACAAAATAAAAGTATAAAAAGTACAACATTAATTACTCGACTTTATTCATATATAAAAGAGAAATACTCAACAGTAAAATTCATCTAAAAGGAGGTGAAAAAGGGGAAGCTAATTTATTTTACATGTTAACGTTGGAATATGAAATCTCTTTTTAGAATTTCTATTCCAGGGTAATGGCAATCTTGGCTCAACAACAAACAAAAAGAGTTAGAGCCAAAAATTTTCCCGAATATTCGGGATAAGGGGGATGTAACAATATGATTAAAACTTTCAAAACATTATCCATTCTGATCGCTGTCCTTCTGGTCGCTTCAGCTACGCTTTTTGCTCAAACTCAAACTGGAACTCTCAAAGTCATAGTTATCGACGATGAAGGTTCGTTTCTCCCGGGTGTTTCCTTGACTCTCTCGAGTCCTGTTATGATGGGTGAAAAGACCCTGGTCACAAACGTGTTTGGAGAAGCTCTTTTTATCAACCTGACTCCTGGAATTTACCAAATCAAATCAACTCTTGAAGGTTTCCAAGAAAAAACTTCAGTGGGCATTGAAGTCTCTCTGGATAGGCAGACCCTTCTTCAGATAGAGTTGAAACCTGCAATCGTCGAGGAATCCATCACGGTGACAGCTATCTCTCCTGCAGTGGATACCACAAAATCTGTCATTGCCGAGCACGTCACCCACCAGACTGTTGAATCTCTCCCTATAGCTAGAGATTTTGTCAGTTATCTCCAGTTAGCTGCTGGTGTCAATGTTGTACCCAATTCTCAAGGTAGAGATACGCCTGAAGACCCAGCCGGAAAAGGAGGGCTAAATTACCATGACCGAGGACGTCAAGGGATTGGAGGCAAGAGAGGCTCCCGCGATAATATCTATTTCCTCGATGGAATGAACATCATGAGCACAACTACTCAAACAGCAGGGATGACCTTTAACAACGAGGTCATCCAGGAGCAGGAGCTGATGACCTCTGGTGTACCGGCTGAATACGGAGGCGGTAAAGGGGTCGTGGGAAACATCGTGACCAAATCTGGTGGAAACAGATTCTCCGGATCGGCAAACTTTTATTACCAGCCCAAAGGTTTCTTTTTGAACTATGGCGGGAGTGAATACACCGGTGCAGATAAGCCAGACACTGCATTCAATGAATCAACCATGCTCGAAGGATACAAAGACAATAAATACGACACTGCCGCCACCTTTGGCGGGCCGATATTCAAGGACAGGCTCTGGTTTTTCCTTTCAGGCCAGTACAGAAATAATTCCAGTGCTTTTAATCTCTCAGAATCTGCCTCTCCAACCCAAGAAGAAGTGGATTATATCTTGAAACGGACAGGTCTGTTCGGAAAGCTGTCTCTCAAATTGACTGCCAACGACTCTTTTACCTTTTTGGGTTTCTTGGATGGCTATAGCGTTGAAGGAAGCCGAGATGTAAACACCATCGCAACCCGTCGGGCCAAAAACGAATACGATATGGGTGTTATTAGCGGTTATTATCAGAGAGTCTTTGGCAATAACGTCATCGTCGATCTTCGCTATGGACATTACTGGTGGCACCGTGTGCAAGGCCCTCTCTCTCCAGATGCCGGCACCCCAGACAGACTTTACTATCTGCCCGGGACTTATCCTCCAATTTACGACTACACATTCGGAGGCTATGGTTCGGGACGTGATGATAAGAACACAAGGGATCAGTTCAGTGCTAATGCTGAATGGTTTTTTGGCAACATGCGGATCAAGGCAGGTATCATGTATGCCAATGAGTATGATAAAGACGACGGGTATTACCACTGGGGGGAAATCCGCAATTCGCTGGATCCTAATCTGTCCGGGATTACTCTTGGAGAACTTTTTGATGTAGGTGTTTTCCCTGAAAGTGAATTCGAGGAACGGTTACTTCCATGGCTTAACGACCATTGGGATTCAACTGCTGCAGCACTCGATACAGATGGGGATGGTGTTGTGAGTACTGATGAGTTGAGAGCAGCAATTTTTAACTCAACTCTTAATAACGAGCACGGATTGAACTACACGAGGAGATACGAAGCCAGAAAAGGACCCAACAAAGTCCGTGCCCAGCGCTGGTATGGATATCTCACGGATGACTGGAAGATCAACGAATACTTCACCATCAATGCTGGAGTGAGAATAGAAAATCACCACTACAAAGATTCAAAAAAGGTTACTATTTTACATATGGATACTGTGTTTTTGCCCAGAATAGGATTGGTCTGGAACATAGGGGGAAGAGGGACCCACAAGGTAACGGCCTTCTACGGACACTTCTCTGATCCTACACCCTTTGGTATGGTCCACTTTGCTGGAAACCTTTCTGGAAGAATTATGCACGAGCAGATCTGGCTGAATAACGACTGGTACACTTTTCGTATCCGTGGGGGCGATAAACAGAGGGATTGTGAATGGGTTCCTGCTACTAAGGACAGTTTTTCCAGAGAATTCTCCTTGACTCATGAGATTGACTTCGGCAATGGACTTGTCGTTGCCAGTCAGGCGTATTATCGCGGAGATCGCCGTATCATCGAAGACTATGATCTAGGGACCTATGTTAAGAAGGCTGTAGGTCATCCAGCTTGGGGAAAGTTAGCCCTTACATATGGAGATTTTGGCTATCCACCAGAAGGCCCATCTCCTGCCATCAACTATTTCCTCTCTAACCTGTGGGGAGGTAAAAGAGATATCTATGGCTTTGACTTTGAGGTCTCAAAGCGGTTTGAGAATGGTTCTTTCGTAGTCGCGCAGTATTCTTTTAAACATGCCAAAGGAAACAGCCAGTCAGATGGAAACGCAGATCTTCAGGGTGATATTCTCTTTCTTGATCCCAGAAACGATTGGATGTATGGACCAACTCCAGGGACTATTCCTCATAAGATCAAAATCTTCGGCACCTACAGAACTCCTTTTGGTCTGGATATCGGAGCTCTTCTCTACTGGAATTCAGGAATGAAATTCACTGAATCCTATAGCTTTTGGCCCGAAACTTACGCCATCTATACCAATTGGCCATTGGGCAACTATCAGTATGTAAAGAGTGGCCAACATCAATCTCCCGCTTATTACCAGATCGACCTCAAATTCAACTATGGATTAAGGCTTGCAGGGACTGCGGTTTTGGATCTTTTCCTCGATGTCTACAATGTTCTCAATTATCAGGCAGCCATTGATATAGAGTATGCGCACAATGAGCCAAAATGGGCTTTTAAAGAGCCAACAGAGCTTCTGATGCCTATGAGATTCTACGTCGGAGCAAGAATCAGGTTTTAAGCTGTAGTTGAAACACGAAGAGGCTGGCACTTCAACCTGGTGCCAGCCTCTTTTTTTTTGCCTTTAGCTTTGATCTTGAATGATAAAAAACAATAGAAACCCAATCTTACGTATGAAGCCTGAGTTATTAATTTCTATAACGCCTATTCATGCCTAGTCAATAGAGATCCTCCGAATCAACGAGAACTGTCAATAATTCAACCTAGTATTTAATTCCTTTCATACTTCTTCGCCTCTCGAGCTTATCCCATCCTGAAAAATTATTATTTTCTCTAAACTCAATATCAAAAAAGATAATATAAAATTTATAGTAAAAGATCGCCTTACTTGCATATCTACAAACGTTATTGGTAACACGCACGCGAAACATATGTGAGAGAGGCATTCATACAACTAGTAGCCGAAAAATATTTTGGATTCAAATAAAAAAATTATCAAGATCATGACTCTTCATAAAGAGAAAGCTGGAGCTCTAAGACTCAAAGATAGAAGAAAATTAAGAATGCTTGGCAAAGAACAGGGGACTCTTCCTCTCCCGTGATTAAAATATAAGTTTAGCTCTCATTATCCAATTGATTGGATATCTATCCAATTTTTTGGATCAAACATAAAAATTAAATTTACTCCTCCTATCTAAATTACTGATAAAAAATATATTAGCTTAAATCAATTTTTGGCATAAAAATTGCTTATCTAATTTAAATTATATTACTTATAAACTATATAATATTAAGAATACATCAAGATTAATAATATAAAATTAATAAAGAAATTTACTTAATAATACACAATAAAGAAAGGAGGTGAAACAGGAATCAGACTTGATCTAAAATTGCGAAGTTGGATTCGAAGCTAAAAATGGTTTTGATTCCAGGGATTGGTTACTATGGTTCTTTTCAAACAAAAAAATGAAGATTAGAGCCAAAAAATTTCCCGAGAATTCGGGATAAGGGGGACAAAAACAATATGAGTAAAACTTTCAAAACATTATCCATTCTGATCGCTGTCCTTCTGGTCGTCTCAGCTACGCTTTTTGCTCAAACTCGAACTGGAACTCTCAAAATCATAGTTATCGACGATGAAGGTGTGGTTCTCCCAGGTGTTTCATTGACGCTCTCAAGTCCTGTTATGATGGGTGAAATGACGCTCGTCACAAACGTGCTTGGAGAAGCTCTGTTTATCAATCTGACTCCTGGAGTGTACGAAATTAAATCAACTCTTGAAGGGTTCCAAGAAAAGACTTCGACAGGCATTGCTGTTTCTCTGGATAGGCAGACCCTTCTTCAGATAGAGTTGAAACCCGCAGTCGTAGAAGAATCTATAACAGTGACAGCAGTCTCTCCTGCTGTGGATACCACAAAATCTGTCATTGCCGAGCACGTAACCCACGAGACTGTTGAATCTCTTCCCATAGCTCGAGACTTTGTCGGCTATCTCCAGTTAGCTGCCGGAGTCAATATCGTTCCTAATTCCCAGGGAAGAGATCTATCCCAGGATCCAGCCGGTAAAGGAGGGCAGAATTACTATGATCGTGGCCTCCAAGGACAGGAATCAGTAACAGGAGGAGGCAAACGAGGCTCACGCGACAATCTCTATTTCCTCGATGGAATGAATATCACTGGATTGTCATCTCAGACGGCGCTGATGACTTTCAACAACGAGGTCATCCAGGAGCAAGAACTTATGACCTCCGGTGTTCCGGCTGAATACGGAGGCGGTAAAGGAGTCGTAGGAAACATCGTCACCAAATCAGGAGGAAACAGATTAACAGGCTCGGCAAATTTTTATTACCAAGCCAATAAGAAACCTTTTTTCTTAGACTATGGCGGGAGTGAATATAACAATGCAGATGATCCTACTACTCCCTACAATGAATCAACTATGCTCGAAGGATACAAAGACAACAAATATGATACAGCTGCTACTCTGGGTGGACCGATAATGAAGGATAAATTCTGGTTTTTTCTTTCAGGTCAATACAGGAGCAATGCTGATGAATTCGCCCTTTCAGAATCTGCTTCTTCAACCCGAGAGGAAGTCGATTATTCACAGAAACGACTGGGAACATTTGGAAAGCTCTCTTTGAAATTAACTCCTAATGATTCATTCACTTTCATGTATTTCTTAGATGACTACGATATAGAAGGCAGTCGCAGCAAAAACATTATCAAAAGTCAACACCCCCTCTACGAGTATAATTATCAGGTATTTAGCGGTTACTATCAGCGAGTCTTCTCAAACAATATAATCGTTGATTTTCGTTACGGTCGCTACATCAGAAAATATAAACGCGGACCACGCTTTCCAGATGCAGGCCCTCCAGATAGCCTTTATTTCAGAATGGGCGAATATCCTTCTGTTGAGGAGTACATGTTTGGAGGCTATTATGGTCAAAATGATGATAAAAACACAAGGGATCAGCTCAGCACAAATATTGAATGGTATCTAGGCAATATGCGGCTAAAAGCAGGCTTCTTGTACTCTAATGAGTATGATAAGGACAAGTACCAATATGCCTTCGGAGCAGACTACACTTCAGTGGGAGCCAGATACGCAGGAGCTACATTAGGACAGCTTCTTGATTGGGGCATTTGGCCTGTAAGTGAATTCAAAGAACGGCTTCTCCCCTATATGAACGCTAATTGGGGCCCAACCTCTGCTTTTTTTGATACGAATGGCGATGGCGCTGTCAGCGAAGATGAGCTGAAACAAGCAACATTTACTGATATGAACGATCGCGGATTGAACTTCTGGAGAATCATGGACGCCAAAGTAGGAGAAAATAAAGTCCGTGCAGCGCGCTATATGGGTTATCTCATGAATGACTGGAAAATCAATGAATACCTGACCATCAATGCTGGAGTGAGACTCGAAAAGCATGACTATTTTGATTCAGAGAAAATATCCATTATCAGCATGCCGCTCAGGTTTATGCCCAGAGTTGGATTAGTCTGGAATATCGGCGGAAGGGGGACTCACAAGTTAACAGCCTTTTATGGACATTTCTCGGACCCTATCAACTTCAGCATGATACACTTCGGCGGAAATATTTCTGGACGCATAACCCATGAGCAGATCTGGCTCAATCACGACTGGTATTCTTATCGTATCCGAGGTTCAGCTGAATACAGAGATTGTTCTTGGACTCCGGCTACAAGGGACGCCTTATCTAGAGAATTTTCCTTGACTCATGAAATTGACTTAGGTGAGGGGCTGGTTGTTTCCAGTCAAGCCTATTTTCGTCAGGACCGGAACATCATCGAAGATTATGATTTGTTCACTTACGTCGACCATTATCAAGGCGATCCAGTTTGGGGACATCTCGATCTCACCTTTGAAGATTTCGGATACCCTTCAACAGGTCCTACTGGTCCTGCAAACTACTTCCTCTCCAATCTCATCGGTGCTAAAAGAGATATTTATGGTTTTGACTTTGAAGTCTCCAAGCGATTTGAAGGCGGCTCCTTTATAGTCGGACAGTATTCCTTCAAACACGCTAAAGGAAATAGTCAATCTGATGGGAACGCAGATCTCCAGGGCGATTTTATTGAACTTGACCCGAGAAACGATTGGATGTGGGGCCCAACACCTGGAACTATTCCCCATAAGATTAAGATTTTCGGTACTTACCGAACTCCTTTCGGCTTAGATATAGGAGCCCTGTTCTACTGGAACAATGGATTAATCTACACCGAATCCTATGACTTTCTGCCCGGACGTTACAGCATCTATTACAACTGGCCGACAGGTACCGATGATAATCCTGATTATGTACAGACAGGACAAGAAAGAGCCCCAGGTTATTACCAGGTCGATTTAAAGTTCAACTACAGCATAAAGCTTCTTGAGACTGCTACACTCCAGTTCTTTGTCGATGTTTACAACATTACCAATAGTCAGAGGGCCATTGATGTCCAGTACGCCCGCAATGACAAGAATTGGAACTACCAGGAGACAACAGAAATCTTGATGCCGATGAGATTCTATGTTGGAGCCAGAATCAGATTTTGATCTGCAGATGAAGCACGAAGAGGCTGGCACTTGAAGTCGTGCCAGCCTCTTTTTTTATTTCTAGCCCATGAACGGACATCTAAATCACAATTTTTTAATAACTTCTTATTAAATAGTTCTTCACCATTTCAAGTAACCTTGAAGTGCGACTAATTTTTTAATATAATAGGAAAATGTCAGTTAAAAAATTCATTCTTTTTACTCTCATCATTTCTCTTACGCTCGGCTACTATAGTATAGGCCAGGAATCAAAGAAAAACATTCCCCAACAATTGGAAGAAATTCCCAGGCCTACCTATGAAGTGGAAGTCATCGTGACTAATGTGGATGTTATTGTGACTGATAAAGATGGGAAACGGGTAACAGGTCTTAAGCCTGAAAATTTTGAAATCCACGAAGACGGTTTACTTCAGAAATTGACGAACTTTTACGAAGTCAAGGGAATGGAAGTCTATCTTTCTAAGCTTGATAAGGAAAAGAAAAAACTTGTTATGCCCGAAGAACCATTGACCGAAAAATCTCCAAGGTTCACGAATAAAATCATTATTTATTTCGACAACTGGCATCTTCATCCTCTAAACAGAAACTGGAGCATAAAAAAATTAGAGTCGTTCATCCGGAATAACTTTTCCACTGAAAACGACGTTAACCAAGGCATGGTTGTCTGTCTGGATCAAAAGCTTGAAGTCCTACAGGAATTCAGTACGAATCAATGGCAGCTTCTCCAGGCTATAAATGAGACAAAGAAACGATCAGGACAGTCTTTACTGCGTCAGAGGACAAGAGAAGATTTAAGAAAAGAGCTAAACAGAATGGTTGAAGAAACAACAGAATTTGCTAGTCCAATCGAAAATTATGATAGAGCTTTGGGCCATGCGCGAAATTATGTTGAGGCCGAACAGAACGACCTTATGTACACCCTAAAATCTTTGAATGCGTTTATAGATTACTTGATCGGAATCGAGGGGAAAAAAATTCTGATCTATGTCAGCGATGGACTGCCCATAAATCCAGGAGACGAAGTTTTTACATTTCTTGATCAAGCCTTCCCAAGAGGAAACGCACGATCCGAAGCCATGAATTACGATGCGACCAAGATTTTCAAGGAACTCACAGCAAAAAGCAATGCGAACGAAATTGCTCTCTACCCTATCAATGCCCAGGGACTGGAGAGCATGACTCTCTCAGCAGACAAGCAGGCAGGATGGAACATTTATTCTCGGGGCTCTGGCATGGTCAAGCCCACTTCAAGAGTCAAAAACGATGCTCTTCAACTCATGGCCAAAGATACAGGAGGACTTGCCGTATTAGATACCAATGACATTGAAGCCGGCTTGGAGAGAATCGAAGCTGATCTTCAGTTTTACTATTCTCTTGGATATGTCTCTCCCCACCGTGAAGACAATCAATATCATTCTATTGAGGTTAAGCTAGTCGATGTTAAGAAGAAATACGATGTTCGTGTTCGGCGTGGGTATGTGCGAGTTTCTCAGGAAGATAAGATTAAGGAAAGTGTTTTCTCGCGGCTATTCCTGAAACGACAGTACAATCCTATGAACATCATAGTCCAAAGCATGCCTGTGGAATCTCTCCCGACAACCAAGAGGCTTCTTTTGAATCTCAAGATTCTTATACCGATAAGAAACTTAACTCTATTCCCTCGAGAAGCCGATTATATTGGACAAATCAAAGTATATATTGTATTGATGGATTCAGAAGGGCACATCTCTTCTTGCCACGAGTTGACAGAACAAATCAAAATACCGGCCGAAGATTATGAAGTGGCCATCAAGAGCTCTTACCCCTATTTTGCTGAAATGTATGTCAACCCGGGTCAATACACAATCTCCCTTGCTGTCAAGGACGTTCCTGGAGCTGCCGTAAACTATCTTCAACTAGAAAAGACAATTGAGTAAGGACAGTTAATTACTGTTATCATCAATGATTTACGAGCTTCATCCTGATACATTCAATCTCTTCTGAGAAGATATTAGACTCGGACTTTCCCTCTTTATTTCTTGCTTTTTATCAAATGGAAGGTCTTGCCTTTAAACATCATTTTTCCCTTGATGAAATAGAAGACGCTCAGACTGATCCTTTTTTGTTATTCGCTCCGTCCTTCTCCATCAGGCAACTGAAGATGCTATCACATTATATCTACTTAATATAATCCATGGAGAGTTCTCAGGTCGAAATCAGGATGAACAGAAGCCGTTTCCTTGACAACAGCCCCCTCAGACTTTATATTAAGGAGTAAACAAGGAGAGAGTCATGGAAATAAAAATGAAGATAAAGGGTTTGGTCGTGGATCCCATCTCCAAGATGCCTATCGTTGTTCTTGAAGATCTCCAAAAGCAGCGGATGCTCCCCATCTGGATTGGCGTTTTCGAAGCCAATGCCATCGCTTTAAAAATCGAAAACATTTCCACTCCTCGTCCGATGACCCATGATCTCCTGAAAAGCTTCCTCGACAAACTTAATATTTCCATCGAAAAAATAGTGGTCAATGATGTCAGGGACAACACTTTTTATGCCATGATCCACTGCCGCTGCAACAACCAGAGCCTTATCATCGACTCTCGTCCCTCGGATGCCATCGCTCTGGCTTTACGAGTAGACTCTCCTATTTTCGTCGAAGAAGACGTCGTCAAAAAAGCTCATAGCCTTAAATTCGACGAAAGCCTTGAAGATTCAGAAAAGCTTAAGAAATGGCTGGAGAATTTAAAGCCCGAAGACTTCGGCAAATATAAAATGTAAATTTTTCTTGAACCGTCCTCTTTTTCTTTATCCCCTTTTTCTTAAATCTCACTGCTTTAGCTGAAAAAATAGAAGCGTCCGCTTTTGCTTTCAGGTCCTGAGCGCAAAAATCAAGTAAAGACCGATAAGGCCAAATATCAGATTGGGACCCCAAGCTGCCAAAAAAGCATTCAAGTAATTGATATCACCAAGATTCTTAAGAAGGGCAAAGGCTCCCCAATAAACCATGGCGATAATAATACTTAAACCGATGCCCACTAAGGTTCCTTTTCTCCCCATAGAAAAGGCAAAAGGAATGCCAAGAAGAGTCATGATCAGGCTGGCAAGGGGAAAAGATAATTTATAATTTAAAGCAACCTTGAACTTCACCGTTTCAAAACCTCGCTCTTCGATTTCCTCTGTATAGGTCTTGAGTTCTCCGTAGCTCATCTGATCTGGTTCTT
>JABAOH010248707.1_pt1 | contig 11267 bp, 6 predicted proteins | sample 7062181 | NCBI WGS metagenome assembly JABAOH01 (sample SAMN14538630, study PRJNA623070) | marine sediment metagenome | biome: marine biome [ENVO:00000428]; feature: marine pelagic biome [ENVO:01000023]; material: deep marine sediment [ENVO:00002113]; isolation source: pool of 5 deep marine... | reverse complement strand
TTTAATCCGGTATGCTTTTTAAATGCAGCAGAAAAATGTGATATGGAAGAATAGCCCAACAAAGCCGATACATCTGTAACACTCAACCCCTTCTCGTATAAAAGGTATTTTGCATGTTCCATTCTTTGTTGCTGATAAAAATCAAAAATGGTTGTACCAAAAATTTCTTTAAATCCTTTTTTCAGGTAACATTCATTCATGGCAACTTTACGACTCAATTCTTTTATGGTAATAGGATCGCCAATGTGTTGCAATAAAAGATCTCGTGCCTGATAAATTTGTTCCTTGCTCCGTTGATCTGATAAAAATTTACAAGAAAAACCTTCTTCTTTTTCATCCACCAAACAATCTAAACTATATAACAATAATTCATGAATTTTTGCATTCACAAATATGTTCTCTAAAGCGCCGGTATAACTGTGGTTTAACAAACCGTCTAAAATATTACGTTTTTTATTGCAAACTGTAAAAATTTTGGTGAAAGCATGGGGATGTTTAAAAGCCAAAACTTCATCCTTCCGATTATTTAATTTTACATTATGCGTAAACTGATATAAAAAAGTTGCTGTAAAATGAAAAGTAAAAACATCTACCGTTTGTATTTTCCCATCACAACTTTCAGTAGGTAGCTGACTGCAAAAAGAACAACTTCTTTCTTCGCAATACCGATTACCGGTGGTACAAAAACNNATAATATCTTCTAATATCATACTGAATAGATCCAGGAATATGCTGGGCTTTCTGATACAACAAATCCATGCTTGGCTCAATCCCATTTTTATGGGCTACTTTTAAAATATCTAAAACCTGCATCATATCATTGCAAAAGTATGTATATACATTTAAAATTCAGTCACAAAACTGTAAAACAATACTTTCATAAAAACATACATAAATGCCGGTTATTTTGGGCAAAAAACCTGTTATAGAGCATTAAATTATACATCAGGTAAATATTGGATAAATACCTGTATTTTATGCCATTTTAGCCCTTAAAATCATTATCTTCGCCCACCCCCCGAAATATTCGTTTAAACACAATAGTTATTAGATATTTATGAGTGAAACACAACAATTGATTACAGATGCCCAAAATAAAAACTACGGCGCAGATAGCATACAGGTTTTAGAAGGATTAGAAGCAGTTAGAAAAAGACCAGCCATGTACATTGGCGATATTGGCGTTAAAGGTCTGCATCATCTGGTTTACGAAGTGGTAGATAACTCCATAGATGAAGCCCTGGCTGGTTACTGCAAAAACATTGAAGTTACCATACATGAAGATAATTCCATCAGTGTAAAAGATGATGGCCGTGGTATTCCTACTGCTATGCATACCAAAGAAAAAAGAAGTGCTTTAGAAGTGGTAATGACTGTTCTACATGCCGGTGGAAAATTTGATAAAAACACCTACAAAGTTTCCGGTGGATTGCATGGCGTTGGGGTTAGTTGCGTAAATGCATTAAGCTCAAAACTCATAGTTACCGTTCAAAGAGAAGGCAAAATATTTGAACAGGAATATAAAATTGGCGTGCCACAATACCCCGTTAGAGAAGTCGGCATTAGTGATAAAACCGGCACCAATGTGCATTTTTGGCCCGATTTAACCATTTTTCAGGAATCAGTTTTTAAACGGGAAATATTAGAAAGCCGTTTACGTGAATTGGCTTTTCTAAACAGAAAAATCAGCATTACCTTGAACGATTTAAGAGAAAAAAATGAAGACGGCTCCTATTACAGCAAAAATTTTTACAGTGAAGGTGGTATTGTAGAATTTGTGGAAATGCTGGATGAAATAGGAAAAAGAACACCCCTCATTTCTAAAACTTTGTTCTTTGAAGGACACGACGAAGCAACGAATGTAGCGGTTGAAGTAGCCATGACTTATAACAATGATTTTAAAGAACATATTTTTTCATACGTTAATAACATTAATACCATTGAGGGTGGTACACATGTAACAGGCTTCAGACAAGCTTTAACACGTGTGTTTAAAAGTTATGGCGATAAAGAAGGTTTGTTTGAAAAAGCCAAAGTAGAAGTAGAAGGAGATGATTTTAGAGAAGGTCTGAGTGCAATTATATCCGTAAAAGTACCTGAACCACAATTTGAGGGACAAACCAAAACAAAATTAGGCAACAGTGAAGTTTCAGGTATTGTTCAAACTACTGTAGCAAAAGCATTACAAGCCTATTTGGAGGAAAATCCCAGAGAAGCAAAAAATGTAGTTTCAAAAATTATTCTTGCTGCCCAAGCCAGAGTGGCAGCAAAAAAAGCACGTGATTTAGTGCAACGCAAAACCGTTTTAAGCGGGGGTGGCCTACCGNNGAAAAATGTGAATTATACTTAGTGGAGGGAGATTCAGCCGGCGGTACTGCCAAACAGGGTCGCGACAGAAGCTATCAGGCCATTTTACCTTTACGTGGTAAAATTTTGAACGTTGAAAAAGCAATGGAACATAAAATTTACGAGAACGAAGAAATTAGAAATATGTACACGGCTTTAGGCGTAACCGTAGGAACACCCGATGATCCCAAACAATTGAACCTTACCAAACTACGTTACCATAAATTAATTATTATGACTGATGCGGACGTAGATGGTTCGCATATTGCCACATTAATTTTAACTTTTGTATACCGTTATATGAAAGAATTGGTAGAACATGGGTATGTTTACATTGCACAACCCCCATTATACCTGATTAAAAAAGGCAAAGAACAAGCCTATGCCTATAGCGAAGAACAACGAAAAGCATGGATTGAAAAATTAGGTGGGGGCAAAGAAGACAGTGTTACTATTCAACGTTACAAAGGTTTGGGTGAAATGAATGCAGAACAATTATGGGAAACCACCATGGACCCCAGCCGCCGAACACTGAAAAAAGTAACCATTGAAAGTGCCGCTGAAGCAGACAGAATATTCAGTATGCTAATGGGTGATGAAGTGGCGCCCCGTAGAGAATTTATTGAAACACATGCCCGTTATGCCCGTATTGATGCGTAAAATGCCATGTTTTATAAAATAATGCGTGTTTTACACGAGAACAAGTTTCACAAACCAAAAAATAATTGTAGTTTGTGTTAGCAGAATCAAAACTTATTTACTAATCCATTCTCATTTTTTGAGAATATTAAAACAAAAAAACAATGGATACTTCTAAAATGATTAAAGCATACTGCTTAAAAACAAAAGAAAAAAATGTTCCCATGCACGATGCCGTAATTACTAAAACCGCAAGAGGTGGTTATATGGCCAGTGGCAATGATGGAAAAGGCAATAAAATGGCAGCCATTTTGAGTGAAGCAAAAGCTTTACAAGCTATTGCAGATGGTGTTGCCAAAAAAGGATTTTAATACTTATACCTAATTACATGAAAAGGGCAGCTTTCCTTAAGAAAGCTACCCTTTTTTTGACCTTTTAAAACCAAACTAAAACGGAAATCGTTTCCCCATTTTTCGGGTAATTTTATTCATTACATCTGTGCCTGAAATATGCCAATTGGTAGGCTTTTGATATTCGGCTGACCAAAGTGTTTCTCCATTTTTTACTAAAACACAGTTGGCAAATACATCGGCGGTTTTATTGCTAATACTGCCACCAACCACCGGATCCATTTGAGTACCCAAAAAAATTATATTACGCACGGCACCAATACCCATCGATGCTAAATCGCTCATCATTCTATTACTAATAACATTCATTTTTATCACAGCATCTGCTCCTAACATTTTTGCTAAAACATCGGGGTCGGTGTTAAAAGCATCATTTGCACTTATACTCGCCGAACGTAAAAGTCCATTGGTTTTATCCGGACTTTGAATTTGTACCATATTGAATTTTTTCCGGGGTTTGGCATAGCGCTGAAAATTAGCTAATACAATTTGCTGGTAGGTGTAACCCGTTTTTAAAGCAGCACTATCTAATTGTGCCTGAGTAACATTGTGGGGAAGTTGACCTGTAAATTGTACCTGAACCGGCAATATAGCAATTGATTTTAACTGAGTAGTAGCTGCATTTTTGCTAACAAAAGATTTGTTTGTACTACAAACTTACCAGCAATACCATTAGTCCAATAATGACAATAGTAAATTTAAATTTCATACAGGGTAATTTTGGCAAAAATGAAAAGTTGCTACAAAACAATACTGAAGTAAGTGGATGAATGGATGATTGCCTACATAAATGGAGTTAAGAAAAATATAATTTGAGATAGGTAATTTTAAGAAAGTGAAACAGGCACAGTTCCCGCTTGCATTTTTTGTAAAAACCGCAACATCGCTTGCATGGAGCTAACATCTTCTACAACTAATAAAAAGTTTTTACCGGCTTGCTTTAACCTTGCTTTATTGGTGCCTGTTTGCAAATAGCTTAATATATTTTTAAATAAATCTGATTCAAAATATGGAGAGTCTGGCTTATTGATAAAATAACAACGCAAAGTATTCTCCTTTAAAGTCATTTTTTCAAATCCCAATGCAACACCTGCCCATCTGGCTCTAACGGTATCAAATAAATCAGATACCTGTGGTGGTAAATTTCCAAAGCGGTCTTCCATTTCAGTTTTAAAGGCAGTTAAATCAGCTTCATTTTCACAGTTGTCCAATCGGGTATATAAGGAAAGGCGTTCGGTAATGTTTGAAACATAGTCATCCGGAATTAATATTTCCAAATCTGTATCAATAGTGCAATCACTTACATAATCATCCTGCTGTGCAATTTCATCCTTAAATAATTCTTTAAAACTGCTACGTTTCAATTCGCGGATTGCTTCATCTAAAATTTTCTGATACATTTCAAATCCAATTTCAGCCATAAAGCCACTTTGTTCACCACCCAGCATATTACCTGCTCCACGAATATCCAAATCTCGCATGGCAATTTGAAAACCACTGCCCAAATCGCTAAACTGTTCTAAAGTTTGCAGTCGTTTTCTTGAATCGGTTGGCAATGTAGCCATGGGTGGTGCCAACAGGTAACAGAATGCTTTTTTATTACTTCGTCCTACCCTGCCGCGTAACTGGTGCAAATCACTTAATCCAAAATGATGTGCATTGTTTACAATGATGGTATTCACGTTAGGTATATCTACGCCACTTTCCACAATATTGGTACAAACTAATACATCATATTTTTTATCAATAAAATCCAGAATACGTTTTTCTAATTCATGTCCTTCTAATTGTCCATGAGCAAATCCAATACTTAAATCAGGGCATGATGTTTGAATGAGTGCAGCCATTTCAGAAAGGCCTTGCACCCGGTTGTGAATAAAGAAAACCTGGCCGCCACGTTCTGTTTCAAAATATATGGCATCACGAATANNCTGTTTGAATGGGCTGGCGGTTAGGCGGGGGGGTATTAATTACACTTAAATCTCTGGCGCCCATTAGTGAAAACTGAAGCGTTCGTGGAATGGGCGTTGCCGTTAGTGTTAAGCAATCTACATTTGTTTTGAGGGCTTTTAATTTTTCTTTATGTCCAACACCAAACTTTTGCTCCTCATCAATTACCAATAATCCAAGATCTTTAAATTTTACATCTTTACTTAGAATGGCATGTGTACCAATTAATATATCTACTTTACCTTCAGCTACACGTTGAAGGGTTTCTTTTTTTTCTTTGGAAGATTTAAAGCGATTTACAAAATCAACCGTAACCGGAAAATCTTTCAAACGCTCTTTAAATGTTTTATAATGTTGAAACGCAAGTATAGTAGTAGGTACCAGAATAGCTGCCTGTTTGCCATCTACACAACTTTTAAATGCAGCTCTGATGGCTACTTCTGTTTTACCAAATCCAACATCACCACAAACCAACCTATCCATTGGGCTGGCACTTTCCATATCTTTTTTTACATCGGCTGTTACTTTACTTTGGTCGGGTGTATCTTCATAAATAAAGGATGCTTCTAATTCTGTATTCAGATAGTTATCCGGCGAATGTTGAAAACCTTGTCTGGATTTTCGTTCTGCATATAAACCAATTAAATCAAATGCCAGTTCCTTTACTTTGGTTTTTGTTTTTTCTTTTAGTTTATTCCAAACATCACTTCCCAGTTTATTAATTTTTGGAATGGTACCTTCTTTTCCGGTAAACTTAGAAATTTTATGTAGTGAATTGATATTTACATATAAAATATCGTTATCCTTATATATAATTCGTACTGCTTCCTGCCATTTACCATTTACTTCAATTTTTTGTAACCCGCTGAAAGTTCCAACGCCATGATCTATATGCGTAACATAATCGCCGGGTTGTAACTCACGTAGGGTTTTTAAAGTAAGCGCTTTGCTTTTACTATATGCCTGCTTTATTTTGTATTTATGATAACGTTGAAATATTTGGTGGTCAGTATAACAAACCACTTTTAAATCATGATCAATAAAACCCTCATGTATACTAATAGGAACAGGAACGAATTTGATTTCTGATGATAAGTCAGAAAAAATACTATGTAACCGCTCTAATTGTTTTGACTGATCAGAAAAAATATAAATAGTATATCCTGCAGTTTCAAATGAAGAGAGGTTCTTCATCAACAAATCAAATTGCCTATTAAAAGAAGGCTGCTCTTCTGTTTGAAAATGAATGGTTGTTTGTGCAAAATGTGGTGCATAGCCAAACTCAATCAGGTGTTTGTATTGAATTTGGCGGGTAATGGTAGCAGCGGGTGTAAAATCACTTAAACCAATTCCTTTTAAAATTTTAGTATCCTCTTCATCAACTTCCTGCACAAAGGCTACATCGTTATTTTTCTGAAGGAAAATACCCAGATCTTCTTCCTGAACCTCCAGTTTATTTAAAATAACATCCCAGTCTTTTAACCAAATAATGGTATTTTCACTTAGAAATTCAAGTATAGAAATTTTTTCTCCTTCATCAAATTGCGTTTCAATATTGGGAATAATGCTTACCTGCAATAGTTTTCGCTCACTAAGCTGCGTTTCAGGATCAAAAATCCGGATACTGTCTACCTCATTACCAAACAACTCAATTCTATAAGGTTTTTCATTACCATAAGAATAAATATCGAGAATGCCGCCTCTTAAAGCAAACTGTCCGGGTTCATATACAAAATCGTTGCGTACAAAACCATACATCACCAACAATTCCATTAAACTTTCCAGCTGAATGGTATCATTTGTTTTGATGGAAATGGTATTATTGTTTAAGGTATTTGGTTTTACAACCTTTTCTGCCAAAGCTTCAGGATAGGTTACCATTATTTTTTTGTTGCCTCCGGCAGATAGTCTTGTCAACATCTCAGTTCGCAACATTACATGCGAAGCATTGAGCAATCTAAAATTCTTTCTTACTTTAAATGAAGAGGGAAAATAAAAAATATCTAATGCATTGGTTAAGCTTTCTATTGTATTGAAAAAATAAGCAGCATCTTCTGCATCACTCAATACAATCAGATGGTTACAATTTTCGAGATTGGAACGCTGGTATAAAGCGCTGATGATACATTCCGGACTGCTGCCATGTAAACCGGAAAGATAAATTTTTTGTGCTTCTATAGTTGGGGCAATAACCAGTTTTTCCAACAGGTTTTTTACCTGGGGGGTATTTCTAAATTGATCCAAAAGCACTCCTATATTCATAAAAACAGAGTGCAAAGGTACGATTTTAACACACTGAATTTTCTAAAAAAAGTTAAACAATAGTTTACTTTACGCTTTTAATAGACAGCATTATTGCTAATTTGTATGGTAATTGTTGCAACAGAATCGGGCTGCACGTACACGGATTGTATATTGTTTTTTTCATCATAACTGTTGGCATAAAAATGACCATCTACCTTGGCAAATAAAGAATAACTGCCTGCGGGTAATGACACAGCAAAAGCACCTTTTGAATCAGATAAGGTAGAATCAACCAACCGAGTACGAATAGCCGTATACATGGCCGACTCGTTGATGCGCTTAACATCTTTTATATTGGTTAGCTCGTAAATATAAATGGTGGTTGATAAAGGTTGTGGTTGCGGAGCAGGTGCATTTGGGGCAGGCATTTGATTGCCTGCAACACGAAAAACATATCCCGCAATTCCCTGTTTAATTTTTTTGTTGGATGTTGCCTTCTTTTCAAACAAACAACCCATTAACAACATAATTATACCGATTAGGAGAAAAAGATTTTTATACATAAAGCATTTTGAGTGTTTAAAGTATCTAATTTAGTAAAATTAAGCTGTTCACTTAACACACTGTACTATGTTCAAAAAATTACACCTTGCTATTATTTTAATGCTCAGTGTCGGCAATATTTTGGCACAAAATATCCGTTCGCCGCAAGAATATCAAAAATTGTCTGATGCCATCCGGATTTCAGAAAACAATAATTTACAGCGCGCCCTGCAACTGGCAAAGCAGGAAGGCTGGTTTATCAAACGCGTAACGCTAACCGGAAAAGTAATTGCATTAGCAGGTGTAGATGAAAAAGGCAATCCATTATATCTAAGCACTTTTAATAATACTACTGCAGCTGCCACTACCAATACCAACCAGCTTTGGCCGGGGGGTAGTTCTAATTTAAACTTATCCGGCTCATCCAATGGTGTTGCCGGTAAATTAGCTATGTGGGATGGTGGCACTCCTTTAACCAACCATGTAGAGTTAATTGGACGCATAGTAAATCCCGATTCAGCTGCGTTGAGCGACCATGCTACGCACGTAGCCGGAACTTTAATCGCAACCGGTATTAACCCCATTGCCAAAGGAATGGCATTTAATGCGCAGAAATTAATTGCGTATGATTTTAGTAATGACCAGTCTGAAATGATGGCAGCCTCACCCAATTTATTGGTTTCAAACCACTCATATGGTTTTTTAGCCGGATGGAATTATGATGGTACAAATTGGAGTTGGTATGGCGATACAACCATTAGTACCAGCAAATCATACGGTTTTGGATATTATGATCAAAGTGCGCAAATGTTCGATTCTATTGCGTACAATGCACCCTATTATTTAATCAGCATGTCGGCAGGTAACTCCAGAAATTCAAACGGGCCGGCAGTAGGATCAAAATATTTATATAACGGAAATAGCAACAAATCTATTTACAGAACAGCATCAATTCCCAATAATCCCGATTATGGCTCTATTGCCTATACACAGGATGCCAAAAATATTTTAGCCGTAGGTGCGGTAAATGGTATTCCGCTTGGTTATAACTATCCCAGTGATGTGGTGATGAGCAGTTTCAGTGCATGGGGGCCCACCAGCGATGGCAGAATTAAACCTGATGTAGTTGCCGATGGCGTGAATGTTACTTCAAGCTGGAGTACTTCTACTACTGCTTATCAAACAGAAAGCGGCACTTCAATGGCAGCACCCAATGCCACCGGATCATTATATTTAGTTCAGGAATATTACAACAAATTGCATCCGGGCAATTTTATGCGATCTGCTACTTTAAAAGCATTGGCAATTCATACTGCTAATCAAGCTGGCACAGCACCTGGGCCTGGCTATCAGTTTGGCTGGGGGTTATTAAATGTACTGAAAGCATCATCTGTTATTACCTCTTCTTATAACCAAGTTTCAGATACCATTCTTGAAAAAACTTTGAGCAATGCAGTGCCATATACCATGAATGTTGTTGCTTCGGGTAAAGGACCATTAGTGGCCACTTTAAGCTGGTTAGACCCCCCCATTGCACCATTATCGCCTTCTAATTCGGTAAACAACACTACCCCTCGTTTGGTAAACGATTTGGACATGCGTATTAGCAATGGTAGTAATGTATACAAACCATGGGTTTTAAATCCGACTATTCCAAGTGCTCCAGCAACTAAAGGAGACAACTACTTGGATAATGTTGAAAAAATTAATGTAGATAGTGCCGTACCGGGTCAACTTTATACTATCACCATTACCAATAAGGGTAATTTGCAAAGAGGTACTCAGGCGTTTTCATTAATTGTTAGTGGTATTGGCGGAACCACCTATTGTAGCTCTGGTGCTACCAACAACACCGGCACCAGAATTGATAGTGTTGCTTTTGCCGGAATTACCAATAAAAATACTACTACCAACACTACCTATAGCAATTTTACAAACATCACCGGTAAAATTCAATTCAATCAAACACTTCCTTTCAGCATTGTATTAAAAAGTTCAGATGCTACTAATAATCCCAAAGTGGTGAAAGTGTATATTGACTATAATAGTAATGGAAGTTTTTCTGATCCTGGAGAACAAGTCGCCACCATTATAGCTTCCGGAAATGGTACTTATACCACTAACATTATTACACCCGGAAATTTACCTGTGAATAATTTAACAATAATGCGTATTGTAGCTGTTGAAACTACAGACTCTTCAACCGTACAACCTTGCGGTAATTATGGATATGGAGAAACACAGGACTACCGTATTCAATTTATTGCACCTGCCAATAATTTAACATTAGCCGGTATTGTTACACCTACAGCTGGCGCTTGCGCAGCCAATAACCAGTATTTAACAGTTCAAATTTTAAATAAAGGCACTGTAAGCGCCAGCAATTTTACACTGAATGCTACCGTTAGCAACGGTGCTACCGTTATTGCCAACTTATCTGGCCTATATCCTTTAACATTAGCAGCCGGTGGTACAGATACTTATGTATTTCAAACACCATTTAGTACAATTGCCGGCACCAGTTATACAATTCATGCAACAATTGTTTATGCAGCCGATCAGGATACAACAGATAATACCAAAACAGTAACCATTGCAATAGCCAATGCACCAGCTGCCCCTGTTGGTACAGCTACTATTTGTGGCATTAATACAGCTTATTTAAAAGCAAGCAATGCCAATAGTAACAGTACTTATTTATGGTATAGCTCCGATACCGCTACAAGCCCTATTGCAGTAGGAGCAAATACTTCAACCAGTACTGTACCTTCTAATAACACTTATTATTTACAAACCGGAAGCAAAGTTACAGTTGGTCCGGCCAATAAAACAGTATATGGCACCGGAGGATATAATGCCTTTGCCGGAAATTATGTTACATTTCATGCATATGCACCCCTCACTATAGAAACTGCCAGAATGTATATTGGGAATGCAGGTAACATACAAATAACATTAGCCAGCAATCTTACTGTAAGTGCAGATGGTTCAAGCTATACTTACAGTCCTGTTCAGGTTATCAACTTCAATGTTGCGGCTACAAATCCAACACCACCTGCTACCTTACCGGGTAGTGATAACCCGGCCGACAGCGGTGCTATTTTTAATTTAAACTTACAGGTACCTGCTGCCGGA
>JABAOH010144948.1_pt1 | contig 11268 bp, 14 predicted proteins | sample 7062181 | NCBI WGS metagenome assembly JABAOH01 (sample SAMN14538630, study PRJNA623070) | marine sediment metagenome | biome: marine biome [ENVO:00000428]; feature: marine pelagic biome [ENVO:01000023]; material: deep marine sediment [ENVO:00002113]; isolation source: pool of 5 deep marine... | reverse complement strand
TGGCCAATGCCACGCAACCGCTCGATGGACTCGTTTGAGAATACGATGCGAACGTAGTTGGCACAATGTTCGCTTCCCCAGTTGATCATCGGCGTTGCCGCAATTTTGCCGCGTTCCAGCAGGCGCCTTGATGCCGCGGCGCCGTCATGGCCGAGCGGCGAAACATCGACAAGAAAAGACCAGCCACCGTGCGGCGGTATCACCTTGAATTGGGATAGCTCATCAAGCAGCAGGTCACGCCTCGCCTGCAATTCGTTGACGGCCTCCTCGATGCCATCTCTGGCTTCGTTGATTGCAGTAGCGACTGCGCCCATGGCGATGCCTGTCTGGCAGACGACGTTGCTTATGCTCACTCTCGCGACGTCGGCGATAATTTCGGCGGGACCGACTGTCCAGCCGACTCGCCAGCCGATCATGCGGTATTCCTTGGATGCCGATCCAACCGTAATTACCTTGTCGCGCATGCCAGGAAACGATGCCGGATGAATTACCGCCCTCCCGTCGAACAGGATGCGTTCCATCGCCGCATCATCGATAAGCCAGCAGTCGGCAAGTTGACAAAAATCGATCAATGCCTGCCACTCTTCGACCGTGAATACCGCGCCGGTCGGCATGGATGGACTCATGAGCAAGGCCGCAGCAATCTTTTCAGGATCGATGCTGTTCAGTGCAGCGACATCGGCGCGCCAGCCCTCTGGCGTCGGCAGCAAAGGCACGAATCGCGGAACGCCTCCGGCCAGGCGAACCCGGTTAATCAGGCCGACGTAAGTCGGATCGGTAAGAAGGACCTCGTCTCCGGGTTCGAGCACTGCGAGCAGCGCGTTGAAAATACCTGAAAGACCGCCGGCACTGATGACGCACTCGGTCTTCCAGTCATACTGCTGGCCGGATTGCCGGGCGACCAGGCTCGAAGCTGCCTGCCGCAGGGAATCCAGGCCGAAGAATGGCAGGTAGCTGTTCGCGTCGTCGTCGTCGGTTGCGTCCTTCGTATACTTGATTGCTGCTGGCGGGGGCAGGATGTTCGTATCGAGATTCTCGAGCCGCAATACCTCAGCGTCATTCAGGCTATCGGCAAGCTCACCCATTTGCTCAACGCCGATTCTGGTGATGTGTTCAAGTCGCGATACGGACATGGATAGCCCTTATTGTCGGCTCCCGGATGCCACGAGGCTTGCGTTACCCGGTCAAAATATCGCCCGAACCAGGAAAAGGAATCCGAGCGCGGTAAGCGGAATCCCAAGGGGTGCGCCAACGACACTCATAGCGATCGCAACGCCCGCTATCATCAGGCCGATTCCGAGCACGACGCAGAGGACTCGACCGATTACGCCAAGAATAAAAGTAAGGAGGCGCCATATCGCATAGAAAGGCCACAGTAGTATGGGCACACTTTTTTCTGTCGATTCGTTCATTACCTGATCTCCTGCCTCGACCAAGCGGTGCCAACCACTTTTTATTCTACTGCCGTTCGGTCTCCGGGGGCGTGGCGAAATTCGATCCCAGCCATCCTGCAAGGAAAATTGTCGCAATGNNCCATAGCGGATGCGGGATGGACATCAGGTTTATGATCGTTCCGAGGAGCACCAGCATACCCACGATACTCGCGTATAGGAGCGGCATTTGTCTGGCGATGAAGCAGGCCAGGAGGCCTCCGGCAAATGTCGCGGCAATCCATGCGGCCATCACGAACAGCAGGGCCGCAAGCGGCAGTCCTGCGACGTAAGCCTGCATTGCTTCCTTGTCAGTGATGTCGAGATCGCCAGGCGGCGGATAAACAGCGTGCCCGAGTGACTCGATCGCAATGATGACGATTACGGCTGCAAGTACACCGAGCACAGTAGCGAGTATTTTTCTTAGCATGGTTCGGCTCCGACGGAAGGAACTCGACTCAATCAGTTATCTTGGCAAATCTTCCCGGATGTGATGAGCGATTCGCCGCTCGCCATTAGCTTGCTTCCTGAGAAAGGCTGCGTATTTCCCCTGATTTCCGTAACGCTCGTCATCTTAATCGAATGACAGGCGAAAAGTAGCGCGGACACAGCCGAATCAAGACGAAATAGATTGCATTTTCTGGTCATAATGGATGACGGATCCCTGGTCATGTTTAGTTTCCGGAAAAAATTAATTGGCTGGTACTTTGTATCTGTCACCGACCGGGACAGTCACCTCACTCCCGCTGTTCCTCGAAATAACGTTCGTAAACCCTTCTCATGAGCTGGTCAGGCACCCGCAAGCCGTCAACCACCGCACCGAGAAGCCTCATTTCCCCTGCATCTTTGCGATTGTCAGCCGCAATCACTTGCAGCACCATCAACATGAGATCCTCTTTCTGGGCGAGCGTCAACTTCCGGTTGATGGCATCCACGACTTCGTCGAGCCTGGAATGGACGGCAAGTTCGTGTGAAGCCCGCGCAATCATTTCCAGCGCTTCATCGGGAGAGATCCGAAATCGATTGCGCAACAAACCCACCATGCGCTCCGACTCGTCGAGTGATATGCCGCCATCGCTCTTGGCGACCAGTGCCAGTAATGAGGCGATCAGATTCTGGCCTTCCCGATCGCCACTCAAGGCGTCGGATCCGACGCTGATTCCGGTCTTCGAATAAATCAAATCAAGTAGTGACATGTCGGGTTTAACCAGCCTGGCCTGTTCGCATTTTACCCGGTACAGCCGTCATCGAGCATTGGCGATGCCGCGCGTAAATCCTAATTCTAGCCGAATCGACTCATTCCTCTATGAAACTTACCGCGCCGGTATCGAGCGAGTACTCGGCGCCGACGATGCGAAGTTTTTCTTCGCCAACCAATGTCTGTAGTAATTTCGAACCGTGCCTCAGCTGCTCGACGGACGCCAGGATGTTTGCGCGAACCGCGGCATTCACCAAGCGCAGCGGATCATCCGGAACCGCCTGATCAACAAGGTTTTCGACCGCTGGCCGAATTCGGTCGACGATAGACAGGGAGTTTTTCGAATGCTCCTTCCTCGTCGGATCACGCAGGAACTCGAGGGTCGCAAGTACCGCGCCGCACTGCGAGTGACCAAGGACGACGACCAGCGGCGTGCCAAAATTTGATACCGCAAACTCGACGCTGCCTATCTGTGATGGCGCGACAATGTTACCGGCGACGCGAATGACAAAGAGATCGCCGAGGCCCTGGTCGAATATGATTTCGGCCGGGACACGCGAGTCCGAGCAGCCGAGAATGATCACGAAGGGATTTTGCCCCTCCGCGGTGGACAAGCGGCGCACCAGATGTGATTGTGCTGATTCGTCCTGCAGGCCTGCTATAAATCGCCGATTTCCTTCCTGCAGACGTTCGAGTGCTTGCTCTGCGGAAGCCATCAGACAAATACCTCCCGTTGGAATTTTCTGGAAATTGCAAACGCTTTTTCCCCTGCAAGAAGCGATTTTGCCCCAATTCCCTCTCCATTTCCGGGATAATGAAGACTCTTTTTATTATTAAGGGAGCACTGCGCATGGCCAAAGCAACGGCACGGCACATTCTGGTGGACACGGAAGAGAAATGTCAGGCGCTCAAAGACGAGATCGAGGGAGGTGCCGATTTTGCCGAGCTGGCAAAGCAGCATTCAACCTGTCCGTCGAGTCAACAAGGCGGCGAACTGGGCGAATTCGGGCCCGGAATGATGGTCAAAGAATTTGACGAAGTAGTTTTCAGTGCGGAAGTGAACACGGTACAAGGACCCGTAAGAACGCAGTTCGGTTATCACCTGCTGGAGGTGACCAGCCGCATTGACTGAAACCTGCAGTCGGAAGAGACAAAGCCCCAACAGGTGTCGGGGCTTTTTTGTTTGTGCCGATCAGGCGACGTCTTGCGATTCCAGGTCACCACGCGACAAGTCGTGCAGGCTTACGGGTAACTCACGAATGCGTATGCCGCTCGCATCGAAAATGGCGTTGGCCAGTGCCGGCGCGATAGCGGGGGTACCCGGTTCGCCGGCGCCGCCGATCTTTTCGCCGCTGTTGATAATGTACGTTTCGATGTCGGGCGAATCATTTATCCGCAGCATCTTGTAATCGTGGAAGTTGCTTTGTACGACTCTGCCCCGACTGATGGAGATCTCGCTGTATAACGCTGCCGTCAGGCCATAGATAATGCCGCTCTCCATTTGAGACCTGATGCCGTCCGGATGCATGGCAAAGCCGGCATCGACCGCGCAAACCACCCGCCGCGGCCTTACCGTTCCTGCAATGATTTCAACCTCGGCGACCTGCGCGACGATGGTGCCGAACGACCTGTGTATCGCTATGCCACGGCCCCAGTTTTCGGGCAGTGCGCTTCCCCAGCCGGATTTTTCCGCCGCCAGCTCCAGGACCTTGCGGAAACGGGGCGCGTTGTACAGCAGATCGTGACGATAGCGGAAAGGATCCTGTCCGGCCGCGATCGCGATCTCGTCGATGAACGATTCCGTAAAGAACGCGTGCAGCGAGTGATCGACGCTGCGCCAGAAGCCCCAGGGCACATGGGTCGGTGATTCCGTGTAGTGAATGAACTGGTTATCGATAGCGTAAGGAATATGCGGGGCTTCCTCGGGATCATGCTTCTCTACGTATTGATTAACCCAGGCGGACGGCTTGCCATTACTATCCAGTGCTGCCTTGAAGCGGCTTATGCTCGCCTGGCGATAATGATCGTGGCGCATGTCCTCTTCCCGAGACCAGATCAGCTTCACCGGATATGGCACTTCGGCAGCAAGGCGGGCCGCCTGTATCGTGTAGTCGGGAAATGCGCGGCGCCCGAACCCGCCACCGAGATACTGGTTGTGCAGCACGACGTCGTCGAGATCCATGTCCAGCGCGCCGGCAACTTCGGCCGCGAAGCCCAGCGGGTTCTGCGTGCCCGTCCAGAGTTCGCAGATGTCGTCATGTACCCATGCGGTGCAATTCATCGGTTCCATCGGCGCGTGCGAGAGATACGGCACGCGGTATTCGGCTTCGATTATTCGCGAAGCGGTCGCCAGCGCCGCATCTGCGTCACCGGTCTCGAAGTCGGAGATTTCCCTGCCGTTAGCAATAGCATCGTCCATGTCATCCAGGAATTGCGCGAATATGTCACTCTGCTCGACGGTCTCATTGCCGCTCTCTTCGAACCGGACGGCAAGTTTTTCGAGGGCCTTGCTGGCCTGCCAGTAGCCGTCGGCGATGACCGCGACGGCATCCTCGAGATTGATTACCTTGCGGATGCCGGGCATGTTCTGTACCGAAGTTTCGTCCACGGATTCCACTTTGGTGCCGAATACCGGCGAGGCCTTCACGGCGGCGTATTTCATGCCTGGCAGCGTCGCGTCGATGCCGAACGATGCGCTGCCATCGACCTTGGCCGGCACGTCGAGCTTTTGCACGTCCGTGCCGAGGATGGTGAACTCCTGCGGCGTCTTGAGCACTGGTTTTACCGGCTGTGACAACCGGGCTGCCTGTCGGGCGAAACTCGCATACGGCGCACTGCGGCCGCTGCTCCTGTGAATGACCTGGCTGTTCTCCGCAAGCAAATCCTCGACCGGTACTCCCCAGGCATCGGCGGCGGCCTGCAGCAAGACCGCTTTTGCGGCCGCGCCGGCGACGCGCATGGCGTGCTGGCCGGTCGTCGGCACGGAAGTGCTGCCGCCAGTGATCTGCAGGCTCATGAACTGTGTCGCGGTCAGGAAGAAGCCGTCCACCGTATCGACGAGGAATGCCGGGAAGTCGATATCTCCGGCCGTATACCCTTTGGCCAGCGCGTAGTTTGCGTACTCGCTGCGCGCCGGTGCCTCGATCATCGTTACCTTGTCCCAGTCTGCGTCCAGCTCTTCGGCAAGCATCATGGCCAGCGTGGTATGCGCGCCCTGGCCCATTTCGGCATGCGGAATGATTGCGGTTATCGTGTTATCGGGTGAGATTTTTACCCATACATTGAGTACCGTTTCATCTTCATCCGCAATCAACGGCGCGACTTCCCCCGCTCGATTACCGGGACGGATGGCAACCCCGATGACGACGGCACCGCCAGCGAGTGCGCCTGCGGTAATGAATGCACGCCTGCTCCACTTAGCCATTGCGAGACACCCCGGGACCGGCCTTATCCGCAAGTAATCTCGACGCCCGCTTGATGCCACGGCGGATACGCGGATACGCGCCGCAGCGGCAGATGTTGCCGCTCATCGCCGCGTCGATGTCTTCGTCGCCGGGTGCGGGATTTGCTGCCAGCAGTGCAACCGCCGACATTATCTGACCGGACTGGCAGTAGCCGCACTGCGGTACCTGCTCGTCGATCCATGCCTGTTGCACAGGGTGCAGGCCTGTCTCTTTACTTGCGATGCCTTCGATAGTCGTTATCTGCTGATTGACCGCGGCACTTACGGGCATCACGCAGGAACGGATCGGCTTGCCATTGAGATGTACCGTGCAGGCACCACACTGCGCTATGCCGCATCCGAATTTGGTGCCGGTCAAACCCGCTTGTTCGCGAAGGACCCACAGGAGGGGTGTCGCAGCGTCCACATCCAGCTCGTAAGCCTGGCCGTTTATCTGCAATGTGATCATATGCGGAAGTCTCTCATTCTGAATCGCACGCTCTATTCTACTGGAATCGGGCTAAAATGCCTGCGCGTTGCAACGAGGGCCTCCGTACCTTGCTGAAGAAAATACTAAACAATGTGCAAGGCATCATCGTGTTCGGCGCCTGCACGGTCAGCACTATTTTCTGGGTGATGCCATTGCTGGTGTTTGCAGTCCTGAAGCTGCTGATCCCGGTTACCGGCTTTCGCAGAGTGATGACGCGCTGGATCATGGGGATCGGCGAGATCTGGGTCAGTTTCAATGCCGCGGTGTTTCGCCTCGTAAACTCTACCCGATGGGAAGTGCGCGGGCTCGAGGGCCTGGAGCGCGATAGATGGTACCTGGTCATCGCCAATCATCAGACCTGGATCGATATCGTGGCGCTGCAAACGTTGCTGAACCGCCGAATCCCACTCCTGAAATTCTTCCTCAAACAGGAATTGATCTGGTTCCCGTTCCTCGGAATCGCATGGTGGGGAATGGACATGCCATTCATGAAGCGATATTCGAAGTCCTATCTCGCGAAGAACCCCCACAAAAAGGGTAAAGACCTCGAGGCGACCAGGAAAGCCTGTGAAAAGTTTCGTTACACGCCGACGTCTGTCATCAATTTTGTCGAGGGCACACGATTCACAGAAGAAAAGAAAATAAAAAGGCAATCGCCTTTCGAGAATCTCCTGCCCCCGCGAGCCGGCGGCCTGGCATTGGCACTGGATACGATGGGNNACGATGGGATCGTTATTCAACGAAATTCTCGACATCACGATCGTATATCCGGGCGGCGCACCAAAATTCTGGGCAATGTGTTACGGCGAATTCGATCGAGTAATCATCGACATCAAAAGACGTCCGATTGAAAAATGGATGCTCAACAACGATTACATCAATGACAGGAATTTTAGAAGCCAATTTCACCAATGGCTGACAGGGATCTGGTACGAGAAAGACGAACGAATCGGTGCTATTCGCCAGTCGGCAGACTGACTGTTTCGTCAAAATGCCAATCTTGTGAGGATATTTGGCGTACACTGTGATTCGGCCCATCAGCAGCAGGACATCACCATGTCTTCCAGCCGCCATTACGATACCGTTGCATTCGATGTGAGGGACAATGCAACAATGCTGTTCTTTGCACGAACGACGAGCGCTGGAGATATTGAGGATTACGTCCTGTTGATGCGCGCCGGGGGCGATGGTCTGGAGGAGGCAATCTATATAGAAATTAATGAGGAACAGCTTGCCGGACACGATCTGATTCAAGAAGCCCGCATGTCCGGAAACATGCTGACACTCGAGCTGCGCGAGCCAGTGGAGGAACTGGATGGCGCGTCGCAGATCGTGCTCACCTACGATGATTCGCCGGAAAATCGCGTCAGCATAGAGAACGGCGCGTTTCGCGTTTTCGGTAATACACTTACCGGTGGAAACGCCTGACTGATGCATGCTTGAAATTCGTCCCGCATGTGAACGCTGCGACCCCGGTCTGGAACCTGGCTCGTGAGAAGCAATGATTGGCTCGTTTGAGTGCACGTTCTGCCAGGGCTGCGTCGACACGGCGTATCAAGGCGTCTGCCGCACTTGCGCTGGCAACCTGGAACGGCGCCCGGTGAGGCGAGAGGATCTGTTGCAAAAGCACCCCCCGCCCACGATACCTATTTCAAGCTTATAACTTAAAAGTGCCGGACTGGAGCGTATACATGTTGCGATGCGGGGACGGAAGTCTCTATACGGGAATCGCGACCGACGTACAGAGAAGAATCGGCGAGCATAAACTGGGCAAACGGGGTGCCAAATATCTTCGCGGACGAGGACCACTTGAACTCGTCTACCAGAGAGCTGTTGGCAATCGCAGTGTCGCTACGCGCGTCGAGCTCGGCATCAAGCAATTACCGAAAACCGAGAAGGAAAACCTTTGGCAACTGCGCAGGCGTGTCGACGAATTGCTGAATGAAATTCGGGATGCTGGCTAGTACAGGCCGATCGGCTGCCCGAACGGTGGCAACTCGATCGCGATTGCCGTGCCATTTTCCTCTATTACTTCGTCGATCCAGTCCGAGGTAATGAGAATATTATCGGCGATGTGCGGAAACAGCCGAACTTCGCCAAACGGTGCGGTGAAATCGTCGTAGTGCACGGGCAACACCCTGGTTGCACCCGTTGCCACGACCGTTTCGTTCCACAGATTTTTGACGTAATCCTTGCCAAGCCTGGTCAGGCCGCCGATGCCGAGCATTACGACATCGGCAGTTTCGTTTAGCAGCTTATCCTCGATGTAACCGCCGCTCCCATGGATTAATGTGGTGCCACGTGGATGCCCGATAAAAACCGACCAAACGACGCCTTCCTTCCAGGCGTTCACGGGTGCCGGCTGCCGCAGCGCATCTTCGATAGTTCCCGGAAACCATGTCCCTTGGCCGAATTTGATCGGCGCGTGTCTGGATGTCAGTAACCTGATCGTAAATTCTCCGAACTGGCGTATCTCCCCCTCGGCAAGTATCTGGTACTGATCGACGGGCACGTCGGCACCGCGGGCGATATTGGCGGTGGACTCCGAGCCGAGAACCAAGGCGCTTGTCCGGTTTGCGACGTGACCGACATCCATCGCGTGATCGAAATGAGAATGCACCGGCACTATGGCCGCGAGGCGGTCCATGCGGAATTCGGCAAGTGCATAATTGATTGTGGCGACGTCGGACGAGACCGGCAGGAACAGGGCGATGTTCAGCGGGTTTATGCGGCTAAAGCTGCCGTCGATCAGGACTTGTGTTTCCCGGTCATCAAACAACAGAGTCGTGTTGCCCAGCCAGGTGACTGTCACCATGTCGGCGGGCTCGGCGAGCGCATCTGCTTGAGGCCAGCCGATCAGTTCCAGCGGAGGGCGGTCCTTCCATAAGCGCAGCAAGACGAGAACGGCGATGATGGCCGTCAGGAACAGCACGAGCGCGAAAATTCGGACAACTCTAAGCGGCAGGTTCATCCAGGAACATCGCTCTTGATCACGAAAGTGTCTCCGTCATTGCCCGGCGGCGATTCGCGCGAGATGCCCGGCCAGCGGCGCGAGATAATTGCCGAGCGCATAACCGATCAGCGCCATGAGCACCGACACCGGGACCAGGCTCGGGCGGTGGAATGCGGCGACGATAGGGGCCGAGGCCGCGGCGCCGATATTTGCTGCCGACGCTATGGCCACGCTGTGCACGTCGACGCGGAAAAGCTTCGCTCCGGCGAGGCAGAATGCGCCATGGATGAATATCCAGATAAATGCCCCCAGCAGGAATGCCGGTGCCTGTCCGAACCCCTCGATCGTAGCCCTGGCGCCCATTCCGGCAACAAAGATGTATATGAGCGCCGTGCCCATCGCGGTCGCATTGGGCAGCCGTGACAACGGCGTGGCGGACAATACGAGCGAAATAGTCGTGATCAATAATATCCGCCATGTAGATTCAGACAGGACAAGCTCGAGACCCGGCGCGATGGCCATCATCCTGTCGAAAAACACCGGCGCCAGCGCCGCGGCAATCCAGGTGACTCCGATCGCAATCGCACCCAGGTAGATGTAGTCGCGCATTTGCGGCACTTTGTCTTCTTCCGCAACGAGTTCTGCCGCCGATTCCATCATGCGAATTCTTCCTTCCGGGACTTTTGCCCAGGCATTGAAGTAATCGGCAAAGTTTTTCGATGCGAGGAGCAATGGCAACCAGACGATATAGACCACGTTATCTGCGAGGACCGCCAGGCCGAATTGTTCGGGTGGCGTGTTGAGCATTTCACTGGCAGCCGCCATGTTGCCGGTGCCGCCTATCCAGCTGCCTGCCAGCGCGCCGTATCCCGTCCATGCATCGGGCGCAAGCCATCGATGCACAATGACGTAGGCGATCACGCATCCGGCAACTACGCCGGCAGTTCCCATGAGCATGACGAGAACACCCTTGCCCATTATTTTGACAGCAGCGGGAACATCGACCTTTATCAGCATCAACACGATGAAAGCCGGGAGCGCATACGTGCTCAAGCCGGAATAGACCGGAGAACTTGCCGGGATAACGTTCAGGTTATTCAGGATGACCGGCGTAATATAGATAAATATCAGTGGCGGGACATACTGAAACAGTTTTGCATCGGTAACTTGTGCCACGTAAAACCAAATGGCGGCTACGGCACAAAGAATGGCAAGTACTCCCCCGGGGGAGCTGATCAGGATATCGGGCATTGTTATGCATCGTTATTGTGGCCAGGCGACGATTATATCCGAATCGTCTCGGGCTGCCCGTGCCGTCAGGGTGAAATCAGGAAAAACTTAGCTGTGCTTGAAAGTCTTTACGGGTTTCTGCATCCGTCAATGCCGCCGACTTCACTGTCAGCCAGACCGCATCCCAATCCTCTATCTTGCAGGGCCCGAAAACGAACTTGGCGATGTAGCTGTTCAGCTGGCGCACATGAATTACATTTTTTTCCGTCGGTGTCGTGAACTGTACTCTGCCGGTAAACACAACCAGGTTGGCGACTGGCACGTCGGGAATAATTTTCTGCAGGGCCTTGGTACGGCCCTCGTTCTGAATCAGCGGATTGAGAAACTTTCGGCGGCGCACGCCGTCAACGTTAGTCCATTGTGGTTCGTCGGTGCCGCCAAACACTATGCCGTTAAAGTGTTTTGTTTGAATACACAGGATTCCGCCGGAGGTCAGAATCGCGTAGTCGATGTGCGTCAAACCCC
>JABAOH010010538.1_pt1 | contig 11269 bp, 16 predicted proteins | sample 7062181 | NCBI WGS metagenome assembly JABAOH01 (sample SAMN14538630, study PRJNA623070) | marine sediment metagenome | biome: marine biome [ENVO:00000428]; feature: marine pelagic biome [ENVO:01000023]; material: deep marine sediment [ENVO:00002113]; isolation source: pool of 5 deep marine... | reverse complement strand
TCATCGTTTGATTATGAGAAGTATTGAAAGGAACCTGTGTTACTGCAACTCCTCCAATAGTAATATCAACAAGATTACCAGTTATCAAATCCGCGCTAAATACTAATGTAGTTAACGTTATAGGAATAATACTAATAGTTCCATCTGCTTGACTTGCTCCTCCTGTTACAGCTTCTGTTAATACTGTATATTTTCCGGCAATATCAACATAAATAGTTCTTCCATTTGCATCACTAGAATCAATTACACAATTAGCTCCAGTAATATCCGTTTCAATCTGTGTTTTAATATCCGCCATTGTTTGAGCATGAGAAGTATTAAAAGGCACTTGTGTTACTGCTTCTCCATCTACTGTAATATCAATCAAATTACCAGTAATGAAATCTGCATCCCATGTTATTTTACCAGCATGCGCACTCGTTATTGCTGTAAATCCATACCAATCAGTATTAGCAATTTGAATTGCTGCTAATGCATCAGCCCATGAAGCATCATCTTGATCTTTTCTTCCTACCATAATCTTATTTTGCTTTGGATTTTGCGAAAATACTTTTGATGCTGCTATATATACTTCATCTGTAGTTTGCCATCCATCAGTTGTCATTTCAGATAAGGAAGCATATTCTCTATACCGATCAAAAGTTACAGTAGTATAGTCTGTTTCGAATTCTGCGATAATAGCAATTACACCGAATCCGGTTTGAGTAACAGTTGCTGTCTCTCTTGTAATTGAAATTGTTATAATGTTATCTAAGCTCTCAGCCATTATTTTTTAACCTCCATTATAATATATCATTATTCCAGTCAACAGATCCGATATAACTCGCATTTTCTGTTGTTTCATGTGGATATAAAACAAAAATATCTACACTTGTTCTTAATTCCCACTCATTCTCAGTCATATCAGAAATAGGAATAATATTTTCACTTCGCATGAAGCTTATATTTTTTGTATTAAGATAATCTCTAATACTTTGTTTTTCTATACTATCCAAAATTAATCTTAGATAATCCGTTAATAATCCCACTGCTTCAATAGTTACAGATGCCTCATAATTACTAACTATATTAGTATTTCCATCAGTGTCCGAATAACTACGATCAGATCTCCCTATTTTTCTTGTATTAATAGGTTGGTGTATTACTATATAAGAGGATGAAGGTCTCGGGGCATTCTGACTTCCATGTATTATATCAATATTTAATCCTTCATCTGTATTTAATACTTTATTAATCCAATCATACAAAGCATCTTGTAATTGTATATCCGTCAATTTATTGTTCTCCTATATTCACCTATATATTTATTATGATTAATAATATTATTTTGATTTTTTTGTTCTGCTATTATTTCATATTCATCTCCTAACCAGGTCATTAAATCTCCACTCCTATTATTACCTTCATCACTAATATACAATGTATTGTCTGTATATATTTTAACTTTTCCTAATTCAGCTCTCCCTATATTAAGACTTTCTAATTCTTTTCCAGTAATAGGCTGTATACTAGCAATAATAGTTATAGTATCATAGGCATTATTAATCCATCGTCCATTTACATAAGATCCTGTTCTTCTTTTTACGGGTACTGGTTGTCGAAAAGGATTACTCATTATTTTTTACCTGCCTTATATGTCAAAGAATTTATCATCTGTCCTTTATGGATCAAAATAACACTACTTCCTTTTCTTCTAACAGTAGCCCAACTCAACGGAATAAATTCTCCTTTTCTTATTTCTTCCTGTATTTTTCCAATAAGCCATTCACTAATCAGACCAACAAATCTACTTACTGTTAGTTTCTTAGCTTTTAACAAATTATATTGTTTGTTAATATAGTCATATAATTTGTTACTATTTTTATCAAAAGCATTCCGCATGAATGGTCGTTTTGGATTACCTATTCCTAATTCATGCACAGCTCCTCTTGCTGCTATATTATTCTTCGGACTAGATCCACTTCCGAATAGTCCTACATTACTTACTGTTCCATCTAATTGTCGAAGTTCTTTTTGAATTTTTTTCCATCCTAAGTCTTTATCAATAATAGTTACAATTCTTGCCATATTAATTCTCTAACGTATATTTATAAGCTATATTTCTATCAACTCCTTCATCTACATCTTCTATATATGTTAATTTTAAATCAAAATCAACAGGAATTCTATAATTATAGTTAGCCCCAATTGGGATACATAATAAAGAACTTATTGTAAAAGAAATAATAGCTAATAATATGTAAGGGCCTCCTTCATATGCTCTCATATATATCTTAAATGTTCCATTCTGAGTTAATGCTGATATATTTAGGATTATCCCAGAAACAAAAAAATAAGGAACATCTGTTATCTCAAAGATTGTTTGCTCCCCTCCAGTATCAAAATAAGTCATTGAACCGGCAATAACTTTCGGTTCATTTCTGTTATTCCATACTCCTTTCATTTATTGTCAAACTCCCAATAAATCAATATCAGTTTCATTTTGATATAATATTGTCAATTCACTAAATTTTACAATAGATTGATTTATAAAATTTGTTTTATAAATTTTATCTTTAATATTCCACTCAAGATAAGTAGGATCTACATCTTCTATCAGCATATCAAATTCAAAATAACCATCACCATTTGTAGTTTGAGTAATAAAATCTCCAGTAATTATTGTTGTGTCTCCTATAACCCATACAGGACGAACTTTTACTTCAATTCCTTCAAGTGGAGAATCTAAACTTCGTAAAAAACTCCAAATAGTTACTTCTGTTAATGTTGGAATTTGTCCTGCAAAATCATATGTTACTTCCACATTTGATAATATGGGAGTTGTAGATCCATCATCAGAGTGTTTGAAATCAGTAATTTGTATATCAACTGGTATTGTTGTATATGTAGACGCATTCGTATTTATTTCTGCTGCTGTATTTGCTTGTGCATAAGTCCCATCACTAATAACCCAGGAATTTCCATCATGATAATAGTAAACACCATCTTTTCTTAATATATATTTAACTTCATCATTTCCTGTTTTTGTTGATGTTTCTACAAATGATTCTAATGAATCTGTTCGAAACTGAGCATTATATATTGTTTCTGGATTTGTTTTTAAATAGATTGTTTCAGGAATATTACTCCAATCAGGAGTGTAATTAGCTGTATGTTGAACAGTACTGTATATAATAATATCATTAATAGAAAAATTTGAAATCTTTGTTGCATCATAATTATTACCAACTCGAAATAATCCTATATTAGAATCTCTTGTTCCTGTTTGTGTTTGAGTTGCTCCAAATTGTATCCCATTAACAAATACTCTTGTAGCCCCGTCAGTTAAATTCCAATTCAGCTCAATCTCATAAGATGTCCCATTTGAAACACTCCAAGCACCTAAATTTTGTTGAATTATTCCTATTCCATCTTTATCAAAAATACCCAAATTCAATTGACCGGTATTGAAATGAGCTAACGTAATAACATTTTTTAAATCAGAATCTGCTTTTCCAATTGAAAACATATGAAAAGAACTTGGAGGAGCACCATTATAAATAGGAATATATCTAAGTCTAATACATCCAGTCTGAATACTATCAGCATTTGCAATAGCATCATAATTTACATGTCTACTATCATTGAAAGCAAGGTACAATCTACCAGATAATACACCAGCTCCACCAACAGGACTTCCTGTTAATACTCCGTTTCCCCAATTACCATTAACATCCGTATTATAATTAACATAGAAAGTAGAGTCAGGAGGTCTCTGATCTTTTAATTTTGATGCTGTTCCAGTTATAGTTATCTCATCCGTATTGTAAGTATAATTTGAGGGATTAGTAAATGGATAATTCAAACTTAAACTCAATTATTTTTCTCCTCAATACACGTGATATTTAATTTTTGCTCTGCAATTATCAGCAGCAGCATTTCCACTACTTATAGCAGCACTTATACGTGTATTCGCAGGTAATACTATTGTTTGACATGGTTGCGCTCCTTCCTGACTCAATACAGCATTTCTAGCAAAATCAATTGTAGCTATTACTATTTCTGATCCAGGATTACCTGAATACAATTGTATTACATAATTTCCATCAGCACTTATATTACTAATATTAACCCAATGAATATCGAATGGAACAAGAATAGTATTAACTGGAACAATTTCTGTAGGCGTTGGAAAAGCAGCCCATGCTCCCGCTGCTTTTGTCAAAAGAACAGGATCTGCTAATAATGGATATATTTCACACTTTGAGTGAATATGTTTTTCGGCTAGATATAATTCTGAATATATACTAACTCCAAATTCATCATCAAGTTTATTCCCAATCACATTTAAATTAGCTCCAAAAACAGGCATAATATTTCTTCCTTTTTTATATAAATTTTAATAAGCTACTATTTAATTTAATATAGTTAAAATACATAATCATTTTAAAATCCAATATAGTATTTGTCGTGAAATTAAATCGAATATAACTTCCCGATTGTTTTTTTAATCTATTTCCTTCTTTATATTTTTTAGCTTCGTTCTTTGCTGTTATAATAAAAGGCTGTCCTAAATCATCTGCTTTTAATTCTGTATGTCTACATTGATCAGAGATATGCAAAACATATTCTTCCGTATTTATTCCTAACTTTGAAAAAAAACTACCTTTTTCCAATCCAGAAAAATCAGCAGTATTTTTTGTTAATAATTCTGAATTTATACCATCCCAAATATCAAGATAAACAGAAGTCATATTAGAACAAGAAGTTACTTCTATAATCTCTGCATATTGAGCAATAACACCAATCGTCCCTTTGAATTCTAATATATTCATCTTCTTATATTCATTGTTAGCAGTTACATGAATACATTTACATAATAAAATCCCTCCTAATCGTTGCAAAATTCCATGTTTCGAATTATCTTCACAATTTTTAGGAAATTGTCTATTTTCTCCACCGACAAACACAGGCATATATTACTCCAAAGTATATTTATAAGAGATGTCTCTTGCTGCTCCTTCATCTGCTCCTTCAGTATAAGTTAACTTAAAATCAGTATCAATAGGGATTCGAAAATCAAATAAAACCCCATCACTATCAGTAGCAACAGTAAAAGCTTGTGAATCTAATTCTTTATAATTAGTGCCATCTATTTTTGAATATAATTTAAACGTTCCATTCTGAGTTATATTAGTCATATCTGTCATAATTCCTGTAACAAAAAACTTAGCTGTTCCAGTCACTTCAAAAATAGTTTGCTCTCCTCCTGCATCAAGATAAGAAAAAGTTCCTGTTATAACAACTGGTTTTCCTTGCCAAAAACTACCACTCATAATCACTCCTTTTTGAATTATTAATATGCTATAAGTTCCATAATCACTGCTCCCGTTGCACGAACAACACGAATAGCATTAACACGTTCAGCTACATCTTCTGTTGTTACCGAAACTGTTCCACTATCCCAAGTAACCCAATTAGCTGTTCCTGCTTTAATACTGGCAATAGAACTTATGCTTGTCTGGATACTTCCTGATCCAGAACTAATTACTAATCTAGCTAATATTTTTTTCACTGTTGTAGGAATTATAACAGGATCTCCGTTTGTTCCTGCCGATTTTGTCTCAGTATAACGATACACATCATCATCTATTCTATTTGTATAATCTGTGTTTAATTCACGAATCATTGTGTTAAAAGCCATTATATTCTCCTTGTAATACTCATTCAACAAGTAGTTCTCTTTTTCAATAGAGAGAACTACTCATAAAACAAATATTTTAAACTCTTGTTACTTTCAATTCTACAGATCCATCTGCATATTCAGTGCCTCCACCATCCACCTGACTCACATACCAGCCTAATTCATCATCAGCAGCAACAGACAATGCTAAATCTGCAATAGCATAATCTTTCAAAGCTTTTGTTATTGTTAATGATTTTGCTGCACCGGTCGTAAAGTTGTACAATATTAATTTTGTGTCTGCTGTACCTGTACTTACTGCATCCCAATTGAATCTACATCGTGATATAGTACAAGTATAAGGAATTTCAGAGGCATTACTATTACTCGGTATTTGATGTTCCTTATTATTTGTTAATGGAATCGTTGTAATATTAAAACCACTAACAACTCTTGCTCTAATCCAATAAGCAGATTGTCCATCAATAACATTTGTTCCCCAAGTTGTAGGAGCAGAAAAAAGAATATATCCGTCCTGTTGGAATGGTCTATCTCCATCTCCATCATCAGCATCAGTATTATCCCAAATTATTGGTAATGTAATCCAAGCAGAAGCTGTACTATCCCAATATTCCCACGTAATTGAATCAGCTCCATATACAGCAACAGTAGCAGACATATCAAAGAACAATGCTCCAAACTTAGCACTAGCACCAAAATAAGCAGCGTCATTCTCTGCTTCTGTATCTGGAAATAATTGGTAATTATTAGTATAACCAGCTCCGGAACTAGAAGTAGCTAAATTTTCGAACGCTCCTCCATCATCCACTTTTGCATATGCAGCAGCAGCTTCTGTTAATGTTACAGTATTGAAAGGAAATGTGTCTAATGCTACAGTTCCATGTAGACCTAATGTAATTAGATCTACTCCACCTTTTACCGACGCCGGCAAAGAAGCATTTCCATTAAAAGATACATTTCCGGCATTATCTATCTGCATGTAATCGACACCTTTAATATCTCCTACTTTCAATCCTCGAAAAAATCCTTGATTGTTTTTTGAAATTAAATCATCTGACATCTATTTCTCCTTACATATAATTTAAATTGAAGGAATAGTCCCTAAACCTGTCAATGAAAAAGCTCCTATATTTCCTCTAATAAGTCCTGATAATTCTACTCCATAGGAAGTTTGATCTAAATACCCATCAATTCCCTTTATCGTTCCATAAGAAATACTCAAATCCCCTTCTTTTCTTGATTTTACTGATCCTGTTCCTTCTCCTGATTCCCTGTTAGCTATTGTTAGTGTGTGAGCTGCTCTTAATGCCACAGCATAATTATATTTATCCCCGAATTTTGTTGAACTTGTACGTAATACAGCCAAAGATATATGATCTGCTTTTTTACTATCACTAGCCAATTCCGGTGCTATAACATCCAGAATAGCAGACGCAGTTGCTATACTCATTATTTTCTCCAAAAAAGATAATATAGAGGGAAATAAATCCCTCTATATTAAAGAATTATCGTTTGTTTTTGTTATATTCCGATTCTTTCTTTCTATCCCGTATTTCCTTCAATTTCTCATCGATAACAAGTCTGACTGTATCTTTAATATCTCTTTTTCTCCAATTATTTAGTGTTCGTATAGACCAGGTGTCCTGGATCAATTCTTCTTGCTTTTCTATTGGTAAAGCCTCAAATTCAGTACTTTCAATTCCGTCATATTTCTTCGTTGTTTTTTTTGCTACAATTTTTTCTTTTCCTTTCTCATCTTTTTCAATTTCATCAACAGTAACTATTTTTTCTTTTTTCTTTTTCTTAGTTGCAACTTCAATTAGCTTTTTATCTTTTACCTTTGCATTAATAATAGGAAAAGATAATTTTACGAGTTCCCAGACAGTCTCTGGAATCTCATTGCATCCAGGAACAAGATCAATTTGTGTTTTTCCATATATCCCTATTGCTTCTGGAATACTTCTTAGGGGAATAATAATCAAACCAGCTTTTTCGTTCTTAATAACCATTCTAAACTCCTTAATAATTTTTGTCTAAATACCATCGCCATAGGCAACTGCTAATGGATAATAGATAATAACACCGGCTGTCTTTGTTTCTGTATTAATTACAAAACCATAATTTCTTTGCTCAGGTGGTAGTTGCATATAAGGCATAGGAATCTCTAATGTGACATGATCTGGATCTTTTGGATATATCATATATCTATCTGTACTACCTGCTCCGGCGCCAGTTAATTCAGTCAACCATTCTATTTCGTTAATTATTCCATTAGTGTCCATGAAGAATTTAAGTATAGTTGTATCACTGTTTCCAGTCATACGTGTGTCTTTGATTAATTGCCATTGCGCAAGTGGCAATAACATTGTAGTCGGTATTTCTATTCCATTTGTACCAGTTATAACAGCACTTACAATACCACTCATATCAGCTATAATTTCATCTGGTGTTTTTGTTGCCCATGTAGCAAAACCAGCTACGCCGTTTGGAACCGTATATTCTGTTATTCCTGGATAATTAATAAATCCATTGATGTTATGAGAAGTATCTCCAGTCCATGCTATAGAATCTATTTTTTCATCAGACGCTCTTTTTGCTGTATTTGCCCTTCTTTGTTCAAGAGACTTTCCAGCCATTGCAGAACGTCTTATTTCATCTCTGTCATATCCATAACTATCTCCAATTCGATAAACTTTTACAGTTGTTTCTGTTCCATATATATCTACTCTAGGAGCATCATCAGCATAATCAGCAATAATCTTTGCAATACCAACTTTCGTATAAGTTTGATAAGTAATTGTTTTTGCTCCTGGATCTGCACTAGTATCAATAGGCAAAAGGGACATTGCTTTAAGATGTTTGTATTTCGTATCATAGGAACGTGCCTTAACATGCTCTAACTCTCGCAGGAAGAAAATAGACTCATTCGCATCTAAAATTACAATTTGATTTGCATCATTAATTAACATATTTCAACCTCCTTTATACCCATGCTATTTGAGCATTAGGTTTGTATGATCCTTTCAACTCAACTTTTGCTATTACATCTGAAGTTGTCGGATTAGTATAATTATTACTTCGAAAAACAGCATTAATAGTATTTCCAGCAGTATCATCAAACTTTCCTGTTCCACTATTAACTGTATAAGCAATATCTTCTGACAGACATGTTCCATTCAAAAAAGCCCAAATTATACCAATTGACACTACAGATATGTCCTGATATTGATCATATTTTGCAGTGTTTGTTGCACTTATATCTTTTTGTACAAACATAGCCACACCAAGAAAAACTTGATCAGATTGCGTTGTGATTGTTTCTGCAGGAGGAGATCCTCCTACATCTGTCATTGTCGTTGTGTTTGTCAAACCTTTCGTTCTAACATAAATTGTCCTGTTATTAGCATCATCTGCATCAAGAGCAGCATCAACACCCGTAAGAGCTGTAATAGCAGCAACACATAAATCCATTGTAGTGTCATGATCTGTTGTGAATGTTACATTAGCTGTATCTGTTCCGTTAACCGTGAATTTTACTATGTCTCCACTTGCAAAATCTGAATCTAACACTATCTTAGAAGTATCAACATAAAAACCATATCCTTTTTCAGAATCACCTAAATAACCCCAGACAGTTTGACCAAATTGGATTCCATTACTCTCTTGACAGGCTCGGGATTCAATTCTCTCATTAGCATTATTATCTGCTTTTAATCCGGCTATTGCTTGGTCTATATTTCCGTATTGACTCATTTATTTACCCTCCTTCCAGTTATTATTAAGACTCTCTACATATTTAGAGTAAGCGTCTTTTACAATATTTTCTTCGTCTTCATCTTGTCTTGCTTGAGAATTATTCGCAAAAACTTTCTTTTTGTTATTCAAATTAGGTTGATCTTCTAATACTTCTTTTGCAGCATCATATCTAGCATCAATGTACACATCGTCTTTGTCTTTAAGATCTGCTCGGGCAAACACTTTCATAACGACTGCTTTTTTCAAATCAATATTAGTTATATCTTTCTTTACTTCGATTCCTGCTTTTACTGCCTGGTCAACTATTAACATTCTTTCTTCAATAGCTTTTTGAATAGCTTCATCAGATAGATTTTCTTTTTCTAATTTTTCAATTTTTTCAGTGGTATCTTTCAGCTTATCATTGGCAGTATCTAGATCTGCTTTTAATTTAGACAACTCAACTTCTCTGTCTTTCTTATAATTCTCATAATCAATTTTAACTTGATCAGCTTTTTTTAGAGCTTTTTTAAGAGCTGTAAATTCTCTTATAACTTCCGCATCAGCTCTATAATCAATACCGTCATCAAGTTTAATTGTCTTCAAATTATCTGGCATTACAACACCTCCATTGTTATTATTTTGATTGTTTGTATTATCAACATCGTCAAAAACGATGAAATTCTCATTGCTTAATATAGCTTCATTATCATCTAATCTAATTTTAGCCAGATCTCCGGCTCTTGCTCTGTTTACTATTGCTACATGATTATATCTAATATTTCTTTGTATCGCGTCATATTCTACACCAGCCCACATTCCAGGGATGTATTCGAGGTCTGCTTTATATCCACAACTTAACGACATTTTCCCATTATCAATATCATCAATTGTTTTTCTATCTTGTATAGAAATAGGAACAGCAACAGCATAAGCATCTGAATGTACACTACTTCCTGTAGTTCCTACTTGTACTTCCTTAATATTATCAATAGTAACTAAGTTTTTAGGATGATTATTTGTAATTGGTTTCATCTTTAATGTTTCCAATGAATCGGGATGCAATACTTCTTCTGGACATCTTAATTCTCTTATAATTGTACCATCCTGAAACTTGTAAGTGAATACTCCTATATTAGTAACAATAGCATCTCCATTAAGAAATCCATTTTCATCTTTTTTGAATGTTTTTGTAAGAAAAAAATTTGTGTCATCCATCACATCATATCGCTGGACTGAGTTAATAATAGGATCAATAGAATCATTTGTTGCTTTTTCAAAAGAAATATATTTAACATTATTCCTTTTTAACCAGGCTTTAGCTTGTGAAACGGTAAATTTCCCTTTTGGAAATCGGTACGCTTGAACAGTTGTACTTGTTTCTCCTTTTAATCTGCCTATTATTGATTTTACTCCACCTGATCCAGGAAGTAATATGGTTCGAAAGCTTTTTTCTTGAAATTCGCCTGGATTCTTAATTCTAGCTGAATGAAAATTTGGATATGGCATATACTATTCTCCTTTTTTTAAGCATAAAAAAAGGCGAATAGACTAGATCTTACAATAATCTAGTATATTCGCCTGCGTTTTTCGCTCAGCAAAAAATAAAATATGCTATAATAGCATAAATACTATAACATATTTATTTAAAAAAGTAAAGCTTTTTAAATAAATAATACAAAAAATAATTTGATTTTTTCCAAAATTTGACTATAATTATAATAGAGAGAAAATAATTTTAATCATAACTAATTCCTCCAAATCCTCTTTGATGTTATTTCAGAGAGGATTTTTTATTTTTTTAAAAAAATTAAATAAATATAAAAAAAATACTTGACTTTTTTTAAAAAT
>JABAOH010002401.1_pt2 | contig 11269 bp, 13 predicted proteins | sample 7062181 | NCBI WGS metagenome assembly JABAOH01 (sample SAMN14538630, study PRJNA623070) | marine sediment metagenome | biome: marine biome [ENVO:00000428]; feature: marine pelagic biome [ENVO:01000023]; material: deep marine sediment [ENVO:00002113]; isolation source: pool of 5 deep marine... | reverse complement strand
TTTAGACAGATCTGCCGTTCTGCCTGAAACGTAAATTCTCGACTGAAATCTATCCATCAGCTTTACGCGCTCACCATTTTCCGCTATGATCCAAACTGTCATTTGACCGAAACCAGAAGGATATACATCAAGCAACCAACCTCTAACCGGTCTAAGACTGACTAAACCGTTTTTCCAGCCTGACAAGGCATTCTCTCATCTCTGCTAAACCCTTCTCCTGATGCAGCAGAATCGACATAAACATCGTTTCGAGCAGAATCGACCTCGTAGCCATGCTTCCCGCCGATGCAAACATCCTGCAAGCGTTCATCATGCGATCAAAAGCCTCAGCATCCTTCTCTCTCAATCCCCTTCTGAAACCCTTCCACCTCTTAATTTCACGCTCTAACGCCTGTCGGTACGAAGGAACAGTTCTTCCCATTTGCTTACGCCTTCAAAAACCGGTCCATCGTCACCCCATTGGAAGGAAAATCCACAACAAGTGGCTGAATACTCGGATGGCGCGCTACAATGAGTTTCAACGCGCCCTTCGACTTTTTAAGCCCAATTACTGTGCCCGCTTTTCCATATAGAACCCGCTCTAAAAAGCGACTTCTGTTAGAAAGAGCTTGCGGAAAATACGAAGCGACAATGATGACTCGTCTTCGAGCAGCAAGGTTCAGAAGATGCTGAGTCATTTTGAAAAAGAGGTCGCTGCCTTCAATTTCAGGAACATCACGGTCAAGAAAAAGCCCAGCTATATCNNCGCTGTTAGCTGATATGCTGTGAAAGCTCTTGAGACAAAAATCTTCTCCAGTACCGATTTAGGCTCCAAGCCATATTCTTGAGCCGTGGTTGAAACCGCATATGGATCAAACGTGTTTCCGCCGTCAATGAATACTGTTGTAGAATTGAGTCCGCCCTTTCTCCGTGGTAACTGACAGCGAACGCTAAGAAGAAAAACCAGCATCTTACAAGGAGAATGCCCAAACAAAACCGTGAAGTCCCCTCTCTGAAAACCGGGAAAAGCCGTGTCAATCCTCGGCATACCGAAAGACAACACTCTCTTAGATTCTCCAAGCAATGTATTCACGGCACACAAAGGATTGAAAAAGTCGAAACCAAGACTCAAAAGGGTTTAGTAGAAAAATATTCCGTGGGTCAAGAGACTCTTTGATGAAAGTAAAAGCGCACAGGATTCTCTAGAGGTCAACCCGCATCAACATTTCTTTTGTCTCAATCTCCAGAAACTGCGAAATCTTCGCGCGTGCAAAACAGGCGGGGTTCATGTCCAAAGGGATTCCAGTCTTATTGTCTAATCCTTCTGGTACGTCCAAACCGATATTCTCTTTTATTTCTGACCATTAGATACGTGTGAGGACTCCTGTTTGACACGATACCTCATCGGGGCAGGGGGATGGGCGTACTTTCGAGTTCCTGGTCTACACCCTCTAATAGCTTACTCGAAAGCGTTCAACTTTGTAGAAGTGAATTCCACTTTCTATGAAACGCCAAATGTCAAACTCGTCGAGTCGTGGCGCAAACTCGTGCCTCCAGACTTCGAGTTCACCGTGAGATGCAACAAGGCGCTCACTCATAAACACAAGTTTCAGCGGACACCAGAAGCGTACGAGATTCTTGAGAAGATGATCACCATCTGCAAGATTCTGAAAGCACAGATTCTTCACCTGCAAACTCCACCAACTTTCCAGCTTACTGATCCCAATGCTGATCTCGTACGCAACTTCGTTTCAACAACAAACTTGAAAGGCGTCCGATTAGCTCTGGAGCTGAGAGGCAGCGAGCCCCACTTCAACCCCCATTTTCTCAAAATGATGCATGACCTTAACATGATCCACTCCGTTGACCTCGCCAACGACGAAGAACCTGCCTACCACTCCGATATCCTATATTCAAGACTCTTTGGCAAAGGCACTCACAACATTTACCAGCCCACAGATGAAGAACTCCAAAAAATCGACAAGAAAACCTCGAAAGGCGACCACAAAACAACAGCTGTGAGCTTCCACTTCGTCAAAATGTACAAAGATGCTGCACGCCTCAAAACCTACAAGAAAACAGGAAAATTTCCAATGGTCACCAAATCCACAGGCTTGCATTCACTCGATGAGGTCCTTCGTGAAGACGCTAGGTTCCCAAGCAACAAGACGGAGTTGATCCGCCATCAGGGATGGAAGCTCATCGACCTGACAAAGACTGAAAGAGTTCACGCGTCTTCTCTGCTTCAGAAACTCGAAGAGAAAACGTATAACAACATCAACGAGATAGTTCAAACTCTACAGTCTGTTCAATCTTGGTGACCAGATTGACCAACATCATACTTGGAACATCTGGATGGAGCTATAGGGAGTGGGTCGGACCTTTCTACAAGAAACAAGTAAAAAGCATGCTCTCAGCCTACTGCAAAGTTTTCAAGACTGTTGAGATAAACTCTACTTTTTACCGCTATCCGTCAAAAGGGACAGCCATGGGATGGCTGAAATACTCCCCGGCTGACTTCATTTTCGTAGCGAAAATCCCCAAACTGATAACCCATGAAAAGAAACTGAGCTTAGACGAAGGCGTTGAAGATGATCTCAAACGCTTCTGCGATCTCATGGAGCCGCTACACCTTAACGGTAAACTTGGGTGCATGCTAATCCAGCTTCCTCCGCGATTTGGCTTCAACCTTAACGTCATGGAAGACTTCTTCAAGATTCTTCCAACTAACATACGATTCGCCGTAGAGTTCAGAGATCTATCATGGATAAGAGACGAGACATGGCGGCTACTCAAGAAATATCAAGTAGCCTACACAATTGTCGACGAACCCTTATTGCCTCCAGAAGTAAAAGTGACGTCAAAAATAGCGTACTTCCGGTGGCACGGAAAGGGAACACGACCCTGGTACAACTACCGATACCACATTAGCGAACTCGAACCATGGATTCCAAAAGTCAAGGAAGTTGCAAACAAAGTGGAAACCGTCTACGGCTATCTCAACAACCACTACCATGGCTATGCGGTTGAGAATTGTCTCCAAATCCTGGAATTGCTTGGCGTCTTAACCCCAAGACAAGCGCAAGCCAAAGCAACTGTAGAGAACTACCTCAAAGCGCCTATCGAAACTAAAATGCCAACTCTGGAAGCTTTTGTGGAGCCCAAAGAGATAACCTTCGAAAACCTACTGAATACTTTCATTGACAATCCACGACTGAAAAGAGCCCAACGCATCAAAGACGCCGATTTGACTATCCACGAGCAGACGGACAATCTGGTAAAAGCAGCGATAAGAGACTACCACATAATCATTGATTTCAATAATCATGAAATCCTGCATGATTGTGCGGACTGGAGCAGAGTGTCGCTGAGGAAGCGATTCTGTAAACATGTAGGCAAGTTACTACTGGCACTAGATCCAGAAAGAACACTCACTCTTTTGAAACAGATCTCCTCGAATCAAGAAGCGTGGAAATTCAAACCATATACTGAATGAAACAACTTGGCCGTGCACGCTTGTATCTCCTAGACGGCACTTGGATTTGAGATGAAAAAAAGGGGGTTTGTGGGAGTTCTACTTCTCTTTTGCCATAGCTAGGACGCCTTTGATTGCGATTATGACCGCGGCGGGGGCTGCAAATGCTGCGATGTATGAAGTAATTGCAGCGGCAAAGTAATAGAGAATCTCCAGGGCCTCAACTTGCAAAAGTGGACTCCATACTTCTCCGCTTCCAGCAACCATGAGAGCGATTGTTGCTATGAGAAATGGAGCGATCTCTTTAGCTGTAATGCTTCCAGCGATTCCGATGATGATACCTAAGATTAGCATGATCAGGAGGACGTAGCCATGCATATCTGCAACTGTTTGGGTTGCATAGAAGCCGCCTTCATTGAAAGCCATGTAGCCGATCGCTAGTCCAGCTATGATTGCTATGGCAAGGAAGATTATGTATGCCCATCGTGCTATTTCTTCCATATCCATGTTCGACCCACAAAACCGTAGATAGCATCTTATGTACATTATAAGTCTTGCGCATGAAATTGAGGCGCAAGACCGCGTTTTGAGCTGTTTCTTGGCAGAAAAGCCCTATTATAGCGTTTTTCCGTTTCATCTTTGCACGCACATGGTGCGCAGCTTGAAGCAAACAGCATACACCATTTCAGTGAGACAGGCTTTTGCCTGAGAATATGATGCGCAAACACTTTATTCTCCAAGTGACTCTCTACAATTGGAATGAGCGATGAAGTTTATTCCGAAGTCAAATTCTCACTGGAAACTAGCGTTGGCATCAAAGATTCTACGATGGGTTGTTATTTCGAATCTGGCGGTTTTGGCAATTCTATGGATCTTGAGGCTTCAGTATCTCTTCATTCAATTTCTTGCGTATGAAGCCCTCTTCATTCTGTTCTATGGAGTTCTCCTAATTTTCGGCACTTATGTCCATCGAAAAGACAGTATTCCCTCCGCGCGCGATTGGGGAGGATATCGTACTGGATGGTTTGACTACAAAAGATTTGCGAAACTTAAACCAGAGGAAAGACAAAGGTACAGGCTAGAAGGAAAGATCATGATAGTGATTGGTCTTACACTATTGACCGCAACTATAATCCTACATTTTTCCATCTCATAGTGATTTCTAACAGCCGGTCATGAAATCTGGCACAGAAATGTAAAGAGGAAATGGAATCCTGAAAGACCTTCTCACGACGCACCTGAAGCAGAAAAGATTGAAAAGGTTTTTGTGAATTTCGAGAAAGTTCCTATCGTAGCTGATCACTCTTCGTTTGCTTCTGACCACACAGCTTGTAGAAGAACTGTGCAAAGAAGAATCATCGACGTTGAAGGCAAGCTAGTCGACGAATTGAAGAGTGTCCGATCTCCAATACAGAGAATCGTGGAATAATGTCAAACAAGCGTATACAAAATGCTTAAACATCGAATGATACTGCGATCTTTCTTGGTCGCGGGGATGAGGGCATGGGAACAGGAATTAGCTATCGTGACGCGTTGAACCGGATAATCCTCAAACTGGAAGAGGCTTCCACCAATTTGCAGCAAAGAGGATATGCAAGCCATCGTATCTCACCCAGAGAGTTTTACGACTACATGACCAGGGAAACACCGACTGGAGATACCATCACTCTACTCGATGTTCTAGACAACGAATATCTCATGATTCATGAAGTCGTGGAAATAAGTGAACTGAAGAAAAAGAGAGTGCCAATAAACAAACAGACCGTCATGGTGATTCACCCGAACTATGAAACCCATTACACAGCCACAGAGCATGAACTGGATTACGCAATAGACAAGAAGGACTTTGATTGGCTAAAAATCAGGATAGATCATGCAAAATCTTGGTTGGAAGACCCAGATATTCCACAGCATTTGATTCCAAGATGTGAAACAATCATAAGAAAGTGTTCAGAGGCTCTAAGAACATCTTCCTAGAGACACAATGAAGCAAACACTGAACATGCCACTTTGATCCTCCTGACGTAAGAACAAGTTTCGGCTGTCTTTCATCGTGCTCGCGTTCAACAGCTCCAATCAACACTTGCCCTTCTTCCCCTTTGTGTACATATCAGACGACGAGACGAGCGTGCCTTGCTGCTCTGCAGAATCCGATCCCAAACACTGCGAGGAAATCGTTGCCCTCCCCAAAACGCATGTGGGCTTATCTGGGATTAATATTGCTTCTTCATAAGATATATTGCCAAAAGGTCGAATCTGCAATTGGAGTTCGTGGACTCAAGAGTTGGTTGTCTTGGCGTACGACTAATAAAGGTGAACCAATGTGGAGCAAGCAAATGCGGAGAAACTGCCTTGGGAAACCGCTCGCGTCGTTTTTGGCAGGCTAATAGGGATCAACAAGAATGCAAGCGAAATAACCCTAGAAACCAAAGGTGACGATGGCGAATGGTTTGAGGAAGATTATGACTTGCCAAACGGTTTTGCGCAAGATCAATTTGAAGAGCTCATAGACTATCTTGATTTAGATATTCGGGTTGTTCTGCTTGACAGTACAGTTGTCAAGATTGCGCGTGGGGGACGACGCGATAAAACAATCTGAATGAGTTTGAGATTCAGGTAGGCTCCCCGCTGCGTATCAATTGTCTTGAACGCTGCCTTGATCTTTCATTCAAAGCGCCGGGCAAAATGTGAGGATGTTGCCTAGGTTCTGGAAGAAACTCGTTTTAACGGATTGTTTGGGCCGTAACGCCGTCAAATTTCACCGTTTTCCGTGTGCCATTTTTCATGTTCTGAAAGCCTACGTTGTAGATCGGGAGGTAAATCACTGCTCGATCTGAAACCTCGAATAGTTCGTTGGTTATGCGTTTGATTTCTGCTGGTCTTCTAGCTATTCTGGATCGGAGAGCTTGCACCTCTTTGTTGGGGTCAAAAGCAAGTTTTCTGGCGCTCTCAAACTCTGCTAGGATCTTCTTCGGCTGTTCCTCTTGTGGAGCCGAAGGTATGCGACTCGGTGAGACTTCGCGTCCTTTTATGTCCAAGACTAGGTATGCTTTTCTCTTATAGATTAGGCGCTCTTCTCCTTCTATCTTCACTGCTCTTACTTGTCGCGGTTCTTTTGTTGGTTCAGGCTTGAGCGTCTGGTCTAGGAGAATGATTTCCAAGGCGTTCTCGTTGATCGGTATTGTGTAGGTGCGACCTCGATAGTAATCGATTGTGTATTTTCCTTCGACAACAAAGTAGGGTTCATAGTCCTTCTCAAACGACACCTGCCGAATTTGGTCAGCTGGAGACTTCAGGAATCCATATCTGAGGAAAATTCTGCTCTTGACCTTTTCTGCGGCTAACCTAACTATTGTAGGATCGACCCGAGTCTTGTAAACGATAACTTTTCTGTCAACAATTCTTTCGGGCATGGGTGGAAGCAGATTGCTGCTCATGGCTTGCACCTGGTTAAGAGCATATTGCTTTGGGATTAATGGTTTATGAATTTAGAATAATGATGCAAATGCTATCTTCTGCAGACTCCGTTTGTTCATCATAGAATCGCGCCGGTGTAGCAGTCCGAGGTGGGAATATGAACGTTACGGGATGATTCGTCTTCTAGACTTCAACACCTTATGTCTTTATTTTGCAGCTAAGCTAAAATTACCTAAACATGTTCTAGTTAACGAGGGGAGAACATGCCAAAGTGGCTCCTTAGCAGTCCATGCTCCAGCACTCTTCTTCTAGTTTTGACGATGACCTCATCTCTACTGCTTGTCCCAATAAGTACAAGTCAGAATTCTGAAGAAATAAAGACCAAGCTAAGAGGACTCGAAGAAGAGGTTTCACTGCTGCCTCTTGGTGAAGCCTTTCACAAAAACATACACGCCGCGCAAGGACGAAAAAATGCATTAACAAACAAGATCGAGGCCGTAATTCATCAGATTGAAGCTGGGGCTTACAAAGGCGCCGTAAATAAGTTGGAAAACGATCTCAAAGATACAATAGAAACGTGGATAACCGAAGACTATGCAGTCAGTCTGATCGAGAAAATAAACGAAATCATCAAACTAATCACAGGAGAGTTGCCTCCTCCCCCGTTCCCTGACTTCTCCGTGACCGCTCTCCCTACTGAGTTGGAAATTGCCCTCGGCAAATCAGGCACGTCAATCATGACGATAACTTCTTTGAACGGCTTCAACCAATCGATTGACCTGACCGTCTACGGCGTGCCTACCGGTGTCACAACCACCCTCGATCCAGAACAAGTCACACCTCCAGTCAATGACACAGCAAGCTCAACCTTGACCGTTATGGTTGACGCGTCTGCAACAACTGGCACATACGAACTAACCGTCACCGGAAGAAGCAACACGCTGCAACGTAGCGCAGCCATCGCTCTGGAAATCACCGAGGTTCCGCCTCCCCCAGACTTTTCCGTAGAAACCAACCCATCCTCTCTCACAATCGTCCAAGGCGAGTCGGCAACCTCAACGATTACGATTACTTCGTTCCACGGTTTCGACGAATCAGTTGACTTGACGGTTTCTGGTGAGCCTACTGGAGCTACTGCAACTCTAGATCCAACGCAAGCTACTCCCCCAGCCAATGGTCTGATCACTTCGGTTCTATCAATCTCAGTCGCAGAAGCAGCTACCCCAGGAACCTACGAACTCACTTTGACGGGCACAAGCAACTCCTTAGAGCATAGCGCAACGCTTTCATTAGAGATCACTATGGTGCCCGTGCCTTCAGATACCGAGTCTCCAACCATCCGAATAGAAGAACCCGCAAACGGAAGTTTCGTGACCGGTCTGGTGAACATCAGAGTTTTCATGCACGATGAGAACTTCAAGCTGGCCAAGTTGTCCATTAACAACACAGCTGTGACGTCTTGGACCCTTGGAAACGTTTCGACCGGCGAACATTTAATCTCTTGGGACACAACACTCTCGGAATATCCAGATGATTTGTACAATATCACGTTGAGCGCAGAAGATAGTGCCGGAAACAGGGCAGAAACGTTCGTGTCAGTATTCGTGGACAACACTGGACCCACTATTGAGACTCCTACGTGGACTCCCGAAGAGCCTTCCGTCGATCTGCACGTGAACGTCACAGCAAAAGTGAAAGACAGCCAAGCAGGGAGCGGTGTTCGAAACGTCACGTTGTGGTATCGGAACACCACGGTAGATGAGTGGCAGTTCATTCCCATGAGCTTTAATGTCACAACTGGGAACTGGACAGGCATGGTTCCCGCGTATTCTGAGGAAACAACCGTCGAATTCTACATTGAAGCCTTCGACAACGCGGGGAACAAAGCATTGACGGATGCATTCGCCTATAACGTGGTTGCACTTGCAGGTATTCCCCTAGCATGGATCGTTGTGATCGTATTGCTTATTCTGTCGGCAACTATTGCTTTATTCTATTTTCTGAGAAGACATCGCGCAGAGAAGCAGGGCGCTGCAAGCGGGACTTGATCATGTCGTTTCGAGGCAAGGAACATGATAGAGAATTTCAGTTGGAACTCTTGAGAATCCAGTTGAAGCATCAGCGAAGCATCGTCTTGTATACTGTTGGAATGGCTATTGGGGCTTCTTTGTTGACCTTTTCATTAACTGTAGGGCTCACTGTTGTTTTGGCAGAGAGCACGGTTCCAGCTCTGTGGGTTCACATGATAACTGCGTACTTGCTTGCCGGTGGAATGCTTCTGATTGGTTCTGCCGTGTTGTTTGCCAATCTTAGATACTCTGAAAGAGAAGACATAGCTCAACTGAAGAAGAAATGCTCAGAGTGGTGACTTGATCACCTAGACCAGCAAATCGAAAGGCGTGTCAAGATTTCTAGACAGTCAAACCTTACAGGAACTGTACTCGTGATGAATCATCTTCTATTTGTTCGAGGATTCTATGCCCAATCGATTTTGCTCTTCGGTTTTCATCTGGTTCCGATGATCATGGCGTGGGCTTTGTCGTATGGTTCCAAGCGAACGGTTTGTTTGACCTCGAATCCTCGATTCTGCAGAGTTTTGGTTTCTTGCTTGTAGATATGAGTTGGCTCTTTTGTCACGTCTACGCTTTGGGCTTTGATGGCTAGCATTGCCCACCCTTTTTTCAGGAGAAACATGTCTGCGTTGTCTGCTAGGACCTTGGCTTGTTCGGGCTGAGCGATGTCGCAGTAGATGGTGTTCACTTTGGACACGATTGTGGAGTAGTGTTCAGGAAATCTGGCATCTGCGAGTATCGGAGACATATTAGCTCTGTAGACGCAAACGTTGTCAACTAGCTCTCGGATTGAACGTGGCGAGAACTCTACGCAGAAGACATGTCCAGTCTCGCCAACGATATCTGATACGTGACTTGCCGTTGTGCCGGAAGCAGCGCCTAGGTACAAAACCTTGTTCTTGGGTTTTATGGGAACAGTTTCCAAGCCATTTGCGATTGCGGCTGCCAACTTGCTGCGATAAGGGTTCCAGACTCTGTACTCTATACGCTTTGACTTTGCCAAGCGTTCGCCATACACCGTTCTTCCAATAGCAAGATTTTTTGTGGCCAATCTCTGGCCGAGCTCTCCTGAAGTGACCGTGTAAACAGCGGGAAAACGGGAATGAGGTCTAACGACTGCGACCACGTTTTCTTCTCCTAGAACGTCTCTTTGAAGGCGGCGGCTTTTTCAGCGGGGGTTTTTCATATTTCTCGTGAATCTCTTCAGTTCTACTCTCAAGAGTTGCTTTCAGATGATCTCCTATGTATTTGCCGCTGAAAGCATCTGTTCTAGCTGCGATCGCCAGTTTTCCGGCGAAGGCTCGAGCCAGTTTTCCTCTTTGCCAGCGTTTAGCCTCATGAATCAGCGTGTGTTGAAAGATTATTCCATGCTTGGGAGGGCGGGTCCCGGTTTTCAACGCTCTGAATAGAGCTTTCTCTGCGCCCAACACTTGGATTGTGCTTGCAGGCATTTTGGCCATATTGTTCAGTCCGCCTGAGATCGCTATGAGTCGGGCACCTAGAAGTGAACCCGCCAGAGCTTGAATGTTGGGGGCTACTTCTTCCATTGTTGCGTCCAAGTAAGTTTCTAGGGTTTGTCTGGACTTGTAAAGCTCTAGTGTGTTTCTGCAGATGGCTTGAATCTGGTCGAAGTCGGTTTCTGCGAGGACTGCTCCCATAGAAGCGGCTGCNNTTTCTTTGTCCGAGATTTGCGATTAGGCGGGCGTAAGTTTCATGTTTTTCTAGGAGACGACTGAGTTCTGGAAAGTGAAGACCATACCATTCGCGTATTCGGCTCATGAAGAGGTTAATGGTTTTGTCGAGATCGTCTATGGTTTGGATGGCTTGTGCCACAACTAGGTCTCGCTTTTCTGCTGCCTTCTTCACGCGGGTCTTCGTTTGCGCTAGCGAGACCTTGTGGGTTAGATCTTGAAGTTCCGCTGTCTGCTCGACAAACCCCGATTCGACGGCGATTTTCTCAAGATTCTCGCGTAGCAGATTGCCGGCTTCTGAGGGTGTTTCAGCCTCTGCTTTAATCTTCAGCTTTTGGCGGGCGTTTCGCGCCGTCTCTGCGCTTTCAAAAACGAATTCTGTGTAGCCTTTGGCCTGCAAGTTTTCTACGGTTTTTGCGACTTCGTCGATTACTCTCCCGATCTCAATTTGTGCAAGTTTGTCCACGATTTTCTCGGGGTCCTTTGGAAACAGCACATGGTCAAGGAGCTCGTTCTTTGCTCCAAAGCTGAAAACGCCCAATATGCACTGGACGATTGTTGCCTTCAAGGTTCTTCCTCCATCTTCGAATGTTCTCAGTGCGGTTTAATCTTTGCCTCAAGCGGTGAATAGCTTT
>JABAOH010011880.1_pt2 | contig 11272 bp, 9 predicted proteins | sample 7062181 | NCBI WGS metagenome assembly JABAOH01 (sample SAMN14538630, study PRJNA623070) | marine sediment metagenome | biome: marine biome [ENVO:00000428]; feature: marine pelagic biome [ENVO:01000023]; material: deep marine sediment [ENVO:00002113]; isolation source: pool of 5 deep marine... | reverse complement strand
AATTCGGCGCCCACCTCGCGGAAGATCTCGAGGTAGCCGTTCTCCTCGCAGTAGCGCTTCACTTCCTGCGAGCCGCACTGAATGAAGCACTTCACATGCGGGTGCACCCGCTCGCCTCGCCCCATCGCCTCTCTGAACACCCGGGCGTACATGTCCATGTCGGACTTCTTGCCGGCCGTGCAGGAGCCCGCGTAGGCGATGTCGATCTTCACGGGCCCGCCCAGCTCCCGGAGGAACAGGCCGTTTCCCGGATCGCCCGGAAGGGCCACCATCGGCTCCAGGTCATGGGCGTCTATCTCGATGACCGTCTCGTACTCGGCGCCTTCATCCGAGTGCAACCCCTCGAGGAGCGGATGCACATCATCCGGATCGAGTCCTCGCTCTCTCGCGAGGAACTCCACCGCCTTCCGGTCGGGTCTCACTACTCCTGTGAACGCCCCCACCTCCGCCGCCATGTTCGTCATCGTGGCGCGCTCGTCAATTGAGAGCTCTTCCACCGCCTCACCGGCGTATTCCACGATCTTCCCGATTGCGTGCCCGTTCTTCACGTAGGGATGCCGCAGGATCTGCAGCATGAAGTCCTTCGCCGTCACGTTGTCGGGCTTGCGCCCGCTCACCCGCACCAGGACCGACGGCGGCACCTTGATGCGCACGTCCTTGGTGAGCCAGGAGTTGAAGATCGCGGTGGTGCCGACACCGAACGCCACCGCGCCGATGGCGCCGGCGTGTGGGGTGTGGGAATCGCTCCCGATGATGAGATGCCCGGGCAGCGCGTGCTGCTCCAGGATCTTGGAGTGGCAGATAGCCTCCGACCCCACGACCGACATGTGTGGCCCGATGCGCGGTAGCTCGCCATACAGCCTCACCCCCTGCCGTTCGGCGAACTCCTCCTGCTTCCCCTTGAGCTCGAGCGCGACATCCAACAGCCCTTGAGCCTTGCGCTCGTCCGTCATGGCGAGCTCGAGGAAGGTCAGGTGATCGCGGAAGAGGAACACCGACCCGGGATCCACGATCCCTTCTTCTTCCCCCACGTAGTCCCGCCAGAAGATTGCCGCCATCGGCGTCACGTACTCGTGACTGAACCGGATGTCGGTGCGCACGAAGCCCTCGTCGCCCGGCCTGACGTACGGGACACCGACCTCGTCGCGGGAGAGGTCCGCCACCCAGTGCCGCGCGATGATCTTCTCGCCGAGGGTCATAAGCCGCCGGCCGGTTTGTACCGCCGGCACCTGTACCTGCCCCTGGATCCTGGCCACGTTGTAATGGAACAGGCCGCCGTGCTCGATGATGCCGCGCGTAATCTCTCCCTCGCCCTCGGTGAACACGCTGAGGGGGATCTCATCTCCACGACGCACGCGCTCGATCAAGGAGAAATCGGTGCTGGTGAGGATGCCGAGGTTCTGACAGTTCTCGCGGTAGATGCGCTCGATGTTCTCGGCGACGACGAGCCGGATGCCCGCCATCATCTCGGCGTAGGGCGACTGCTCTCGGGAGGAACCCTTGCCCCGCCGCTTACCGCTGACGGAGCAGACGAAGCCCCCACTGCGCACGCTACCCCGTGTGACCGGGAACTCGTCCCCCGCCTTGAGCCCGAGGTAGGGGAAGTCACCCAGGGTCTCGTCGTAGTAGTAGCAGATGTAGGCGGGGGTGATCTCGTCGGTGGAGATGTTGTCGCGCAGGGACGCGTCGACCGGCCACGCCAGGTCCCGGCCGCCGAGCTGGCGCCGGAGGAGGCCGGCGTCGTCCACCAGAAACAGGACCCGCCCGTCGAACCGCACTCGGTCGGGTCGGCGAACCACTGGTCTGGACTTGATGCTCTCAATCACAAGGGCCGAAAGTTGACGGTTCCGTTTCGGTGAAGCAAGCGGCCGTGTACAATTCGTCGATGTCCTGTTCGCCGCCGTTCAGCGTCTGTTGCGGGGCTCTCCTCGCAGTCTCACTCCTCGCTTGGCCGGGCGCGCCAGTCGTCGGCCAGTACGTCGAGCCCTCCCGTTACGAGATCACCGGCGTGTTTCAGGATTCGAAGATTCGTGAGAGCTCGGGGGTGGCCGCGAGCCGGAGACACCCCGGCGTCCTGTGGACGCACAACGACGGGGGCGACAAGCCGATGCTCTACGTCACCAACCTGTCAGGGGCGGATCTCGGTCACTTCCGCCTCGCGGGGGCGCAGGCAGAGGACTGGGAGGACATCGCGCTCGGACCATGCCCGGAGAGCGGCACCGCCTGCCTCTACATCGCCGACACCGGGGACAACCTCGAGCGGCGACGCGACGTGGCGATATACATCGTAGAGGAGCCGCAGGAGCTTCCGCCACGGGGGAAGCGGGCAAGAGAAGATCTCCCGGCACGCCGCATGGAGGTGCGCTACCCCGATGGCTCTCACGACGTGGAGGCGATGGCGGTAGCGCCGGATGGGGAGATCCTCCTCATCAACAAGGGACGCAGGGGCCGGATCAGGCTGTACCGCATTCCCGCGGGGGCCACCTCCTCGCAATCGGTCACCGCCGAGACCGGTGATGCCCTCGACATCGTGCCGCAGCGCACGCTGGGCCGACTGGTCACCGGCGCCGCTATCTCCCCCTCCGGACGCCGGTTGGCCGTGCGCACCTATACGGAGATCATCCTCTTTCGGCTGGACGGAGCCAGCGTCGTGCGCGAGGGAGAGCCCTGCTGGCTCGGGCTGCGAGAGCCCCAGGGGGAGGCGATCGACTTCTTGGACGAGGAGACGCTGGTCCTCACCAGCGAGGCACGCCTTGGCATACCCGGCATGATCACAAAGGTTAGGTGTTGGTGATGCGACACCTGACACTGCCTCTCTGCGCAGCCCTGCTGCTCGCGCCGGTGGCCGAGGCGCAGCAGCCGGAACAGGGCATGGCGGCCGCCTTGCAGCGCGCCCTCGACGCACCAACGGCCGACATGGCGCGGGCGCACGTGCGGTTTCTGGCCGATGACCTGCTGAGGGGGCGTGCCCCCGGCACTCCGGGGGCCGACATCGCCGCGCGGTACATCGCCTCCCAGTTCGAGGCGTTGGGATTGGAGCCCGCGGGAGAGGNNAGTATCTCAGCGAGTTCGTCGCGTGGCCCATGCGCCCCGAAGAGTCGATGACCGTGGACGGCGAAGTGGTGTTCGTGGGCTACGGGGTCGAGGCACCGGAGTGGGGCTGGGACGACTACAAGAGCACCTCGCTCACCGGGAAGATCCTGCTGATGCTGGTCAACGACCCCGGTCTCTCCGACTCGTCCCGCTTCAACGGCAAGGCTCTCACCTACTACGGTCGGTGGACCTACAAACTCGAGCAGGCTGCCCGGCTCGGCGCCATCGGCGCAATCCTGATCCACACCGACGAGAGCGCGACCTACCCCTGGAGCGTGGTGCGGAACTCCTGGTCGGGCGAGCAGATCCAGCTCGACCGGCCCGTGCAGGAGACGCTGCGATTCGCAGCCTGGATCACCGAGGAGGCCGCGCGGTCGATGCTGGCCGCTGCCGGCCGCGACTACGACCTCCTGGTGCGCAGGGCCGAGCGACCCGAGTTCCGTCCGATCCCGCTGGACGCGCACGCCGTGGTGTACATCCGGAGCGACGTGCGGCGCATGCGGTCCGCGAACGTGGTGGCCCGGGTCGACGGCGCGGATCCCGCGGGGAGGCGTGAGGCGGTTGTCATCACGTCCCACTACGATCACATCGGCACGGGAATCCCGGTGAGCGGCGACTCGATCTACAACGGGGCGCTGGACAACGCTTCCGGCGTGGCCGCTCTGTTGGCCGTGGGGGCGGGGCTGGCCGCGAGCGGGCCGCCACCCCGTCGCTCGATCCTGCTGGTGGCCACCACGGCGGAGGAGGCGGGGCTCCTTGGAGCACTGGCCTACACGCAGGACCCATCCGTGCCCCTCGAGCACACCGCCGCCGCTATCAACGTCGACCGCGCGAATCTCTGGGGTGCCACCGCGGACGCGGTCGCGGTGGGCGCGGAACGCTCCGGGATGTTGGCCTACGTCGAGCGGGCCTGGGTCGCGGAGGGGGTCGCGCAAGCGCCGGACCCGAGCCCACACGCTGGCCACTTCTACCGCTCGGACCACCTGGCCTTTGCGCGCGCCGGGATCCCGGTGGTGTCTCTCCGCACCGGCGCGGACTTCGTGGACCGGCCCCCGGATTGGGGGACGGCGCAGGAGCAGGAGTACGTGGCCAGCCACTATCACCAGCCGAGCGACGCCTTCCGCGACGACTTCGACTTCGCGGGTCTCCTCCAGCAGGTGCACCTGATGCTTCGGCTGGCGTGGGCGCTGGCGGCCACCACCGAATACCCGGCGTGGAACAGGGATTCCGAGTTTCGGCCCGCGGGCGAGCAGCTGCGGCTGAGGAGGCTACGGGAGACCACTCCCTAGGGGCCACCCGGGCAGGCCTAACCGCGAACCGGCCAACCGAGCCCGAATCTCCTGCCATTCTGCTACTGGCCGAATCGGGGCAAAGTAGGTATGTTCCCGCCCGATTTTCCGGCCATCCGGCTCCTCAAGGAGACAATCCCCTGGATCTGCCGACCACACATCGGGTTCCGGTCACGTGGATCAGAGGCACCGCGTGTGCTCCCATCCGCTGGCGGACCGTCGCCGAGATTCTCCCCAGTGGATCAGCTACTCCCGCCGACGTGCAGGCTCTGCGCGCGGAAGTCGTTGATTACAAAGGTGTTACGCAGACCGTCCGGAAGCAGAGGGCGAACGGCGTGTGGGGCGGCAACATCCTGGGCCTGGCGGCCTCCAAGGCGCAGGGTATCAAGGATGTCGGGACAGTGGCGCAATACCGTCACCTGTTGGAGCTCGGCTACCCCTGCGACGAGCGCCCCTGCAGGCTCACCGAGCGAGTGTTCCACCGGATCCTCTCGCGGGACGAGGACCCGGCGCTTCTCTTCGAGTACCAGAAGGTCGCGAAGACGAATCCCTCGCTCGGCGCCTGGGCTCGGGACCTCATGCGGGAGGCGGCGACCGCGGCACTGGCCCACTCGGGCAAGATCGACGACCCGCGGGTGCGGGGGGCGGCCCACCGGGTGGCAAGCCGCGTCTCCCAGTTCCTGAGGAGCGGGCTTTCCGACAAGCCGATCAAGCGCTCGGGCTCCCGCAACGTGCTGCAGCCCGAAGCCTACCCACCCACCGTCTTCTCTGTGGCAATCGTCGCCTATATGCCGAACCTGCAGCGGGAGCGGGCCGGGTTCGTGGAGCGGCTGCGCGCATATCTGGTGCAGGCATCGCCGCGGCGTGATTACGTGATTCAGGTCGGCCGCAAGGTCATGAAACCGACGTTCCACCTGCTGGGGGACCCTCTAAAGGCCGACAGCTCCGGCAACCCCAAGGACCTGCCATTCGCGCTGCACTGGATCGAGCTGCTTGCGCGCCTCGGCATCCTGCAGAGCTCTCCCACAGCCGGCCGGATTCTCTGCCGCCTCATCAAGGACTGCGACGAACAGGGCGTGTGGAACCCGAAGAACCTGCGCGCTCTTCCCAAGAGCAGCTCGAAAGTCGCGGACTTCGCCTTCCCGCTCGAGGTGAACAGCAAGACGCTTGAGCAGCGCAAGGCGGACGTGACGTTCCGGCTCGCGCTCATCGCGAAGCTGGCGGGGTGGAAGCTGGAGTACGCCTAGCCTCGGCGCTCGGCCGGGTGCCCGGCCTCCCCTCATACCCTCACCACCGACCCGGTAGCCCCCGCCGCGAGGCCCCCGGTCCCGCTTCTTCCCGCTCACAGGTGGCGCTGAGATACTGAGACCGGTATAGTAGTAGCCGTGACTACTACGATGACCGGCCTGGATTTCACGCCGTTCGGCTTCACGCCCACGGAAGGCCGGGTGTACGAGGCGCTCCTGGACCTGGGACCTTCTTCCGGATACCGCCTCTCCAAGGCCCTGAGCGTTGCCAGGGCAAACACCTACCAGGCACTGAACAGTCTCGTGGCCAAGGGTGCCGCAGTGGCGGGCGGGGAGACGCCCCAGGTCTTTCGAGCCGTCGCCCCGGACAGCGTTCTGGCCCTGGTTGCCCGAGACCAGGCCCGGCAGCTCGACCAATTGGAGCGGCAACTGCGGGAGCGGAGTGGGGGCGGCGAGCCGGCGATCGTCCCATTGCGAGGAGAGCGGGAGCTTCAGGAGCTTGCCCTGCGGACGGCGGCCCGCGCTGCGGGCCGAGTCTCATTCCTGGCACCCGGCCGACAGCTAGCTCAGCTCCTCCCCGTGTGGCGCAAGCGGGCAGCCGACGGGGCCGAGACCGAGCTCTGGGCCGTGGGGGAGGCGGCAGCGCGCTTTCCGCTCCACGTCGCCGGGACCGTTGACCCGGACAGGGTGCGAGAGCATTTCGGCGCAGCCGCCACCATCCTGGTCACGGCGGGCGCGGCGATCCTGGCCACCGAGCGCGAGGGGGTCCTCTCAGGCTACTGGTCGTCCGACCCCGTCCTCGTGGGCGCAGCGAGCGCCTCGCTCGCAGCTTTGACTACCTGACCAACCCACTAGGTGTCTTGACAAGAGACACCTCGACACCAAGTTATTGGGCTGCCTCAACCAGCCGGTTGACGAAGTGGCCCGTGATACCGCTAACCGCAACTCTCCCAGGCTGTTAATCGAAGCCGCGATCCCCGAATTCGCCGATTTCGGTTACGCCGGAGCACGCACCGAGCGGATCGCGAAGCAGGCGGGCGTCAACAAACAGCTCCTCTTCTACTACTTCGGGTCGAAGGCCGGCCTGTATCGGGCGGTCATGGAGGAGGCCGTGGCACGGCTTGACCGCGCGGCCAAGGCGGTTCGCCGGGCGCCGGAACACGCCGCTGGGCGCCTCAGGCACGAGCTCAAGGTAGCCTTCGATGCGCTGGCCGAGTCGCCTGACCTCGCCAGGCTGCTGGTGAGAGGGGCCTTTGAGCAGGCGAACGGGACGCCGTCCGACCTCCCGGTGCGGGGCCTCGCCGACCGGCTGGCCCGGGCGGTCTCCGACGGCCAGGGGCTGGGGTATTTCCGCGACGACGCGGATCCGCGGGCGGTCGCGCGCCAGGCCGTGATCCTCCTGCTGGGCTACTTCGCCTTCGAAGGAACCCTGACAGAAGGCCCGGCGGATGCCCGCCGGGCCGAGTGGTTAAACGGAGTTTCGAGCCTGCTGGCTCGCTCGCTCAGCTGGTAGCCCCTGCTACGTGGAGGACGGGACGAACTCGGGCTCCTCCTCGGCCTCCACCGTCTTCTCCCCCTCGGCGCCAAGGGCCACCTCGAGTACCTCGCCCAGACGCTCTGCGGGATATACGGTGATCCGATTCCGCTCGTCCTCGCTCAAATCCTGCAAGTCCGCCAGGTTCTCCTGCGGTAGTATGATGTTCGAGATCCCCGCGCGGCAGGCGCCAAGCACCTTCTCCTTAACCCCGCCGATCGGCAGAACCCGACCCGACAGCGTGATCTCGCCGGTCATCGCCACGTCGCGTCGCACCGGAACACCCGACAGAGCGCTCACCAGCGCGGTGGCCATGGTGACCCCCGCCGACGGACCGTCCTTGGGAATGGCCCCCGCCGGGACGTGGATGTGCACGTCCTTGCCGGCCAGCGTCTCCTCTGCGATGCCGAGCTGCTGCGCGTGTGACTTGGCATAGGTCAGAGCGGCCTGGGCCGACTCCTTCATCACGTCGCCCAGCTGCCCCGTGAGTACCAGGTTGTCCCGGCCGTTCATCACCGAGACCTCGACGAACATGATGTCACCCCCAACGGGTGTGTAGAACATCCCGGTGGCGATGCCGACCTTGTCCTCCTCGGCCGCCCGCTCGGGGTGTACCGTGGGGCGCCCGAGGAGCTCTTCCACATCGTCGGGGGAGAGCTCCATGCCCTCGACCTCGCCTGCAGCGATCTTGCGGGCCACCTTGCGCGCCATCTTCCCGATCTCCCGCTCCAGCTGCCTGACCCCGGCCTCTCGCGTGTAGCTGGAGGTCACCTTGCGGATAGCGTCCTCAGTGAGCACGAACTCGCGGGGCGCAAGTCCGGCCTCGGCGAGCTGCCGCGGAACCAGGAACTGCTTTGCGATCTGCAGCTTCTCGCTCTCGGTGTAGCCCGTGAATTCGACTTCCTCCATCCGGTCGAGCAGCGGCCCGGGGATCATCTGGCGAAAGTTCGCCGTGGCGATGAACAGCACCTCGGAGAGATCGAAGGGCACGCCCAGGTAGTGATCGGTGAACGAGTCGTTCTGCGCCGGATCGAGCACCTCGAGCAGCGCCGCCGCCGGATCGCCCTGGAACGAGACGCCGAGCTTGTCCACCTCGTCCAGCAGGAAGACGGGGTTCTTCGTGCCGGCCCGCTTCATTCCTTCTATGATGCGACCCGGCATCGCACCCACGTAGGTGCGGCGGTGCCCCCGGATGTCCGCCTCGTCGCGCGCGCCCCCGAGCGAGATGCGGACGTACTCGCGCCCGATGGAGCGTGCGATGGACTTGGCTATGGACGTCTTGCCCACACCGGGCGGACCGATGAACAACAGGATGGATCCCCTCGAGCGGCGGTCGTCCACGTTCCCCACGAACTCACCCGTGGTGCGCTCATCGCGCTGTTGCAGCAGCTGTCGCACGGCGAGGAACTCGAGGACGCGATCCTTCACGTCCTGCAGGCCGTAGTGATCCTCGTCCAGGATCTGGGCGGCTTCCTTGAGGTCGAGGTGGTCTTCGCTGCGCTTGTTCCACGGGATCTCGGCCACGTTCTCGAGGTAGGTACGGATGACCTGCGCCTCCATGGAGTCCTTGGCGGTGCGGGCGAGCCGCCGCAGCTCTCGATCGACCTCCTTGCGAGCCTGTTCGGGTAGCTCGAGCTGCAACAGCCGCTCGCGCAGCTCGTCCACTTCCTGCGATTCGTCTTCCCCCAGCTCCTTCTGGATCGCCTTCATCTGCTCGCGCAGGAACATCTCCCGCTGCCGCTCGCCGATCTCCTCCTGGACCTTGGACTTGATCTCCTCCTGCGCGTCGGCGAGCTCGAGCTGTCGCTGCACGTGAATCAGCACCCGGCGGAGTCGCTCCTCGACACCGCGGGTCTCCAGCAGCGCCTGGCGCTCGGCCGGGGAGATGTCGATGTAGCCGGCGACCAGGTCGCTGAAGCGGCCGGGGTCCTCTACCCCCTCGAGCACCTGCTTGACCACGTCCTCGGGCAGCCCCGTCTTCACCCCGAGCTCCGCCGCGCGCTCCCGCACCTCCTTGTGGAGGGCGACGAACGNNTCGAGCGGCGGCAGGTCCGGCGCTTCCTGGACGACCGCCTCGATGTGGCCGGCCTCCTCCGAGTACTGCAACACCGTGGACCGGTACTCTCCGTGCAGCAGCAGCTGGATGCCCCCGAGTCCCCGCTGCACCTGGCCGATGCGGGCCACGGTGCCCGTGGTGTACAGCACCTCGGGCTTAGCCATGTCCACGTTCTCGCGCTGGGCCACGGCGAAGATCAACTGCTCCTCGCCCTTGAGGGCGGCTTCAATGGCCCGCAGCGTCCCGGGGCGACCCGCGCCGATGGGCGCGGTGACGCCGGGAAACATCACTGTCTCGCGCAGCGGCAGCACGGGCAGCCGCATGCGTGTCGAGGTCATCTCGGACATATCGTCCTCCCCTCCCGTCGAGGGGTCTCACTCGCGAAATCGGTCATAACAGGTCAGTGGAGCAGGGATCGTGCCATACGGACCCCTGCCAACCACCACTTCCACCGGGTGGAACACCCCCTTCTGAACCCGTGTTCCTGCCGCAGATGGCGGGCGCGCGGACCCGCCTGCCAATATGGCCGGTGGTCCCCGTTCGTGGCGATCTCCGGTTAGGGGGCCCGTGGGGCGACGTTGAGAAGGGCTCTGAGCTCGGACTCGGTGAACTGCTCAAGCAGCCCGGCCCGCGCGGTCGTCTCCCGCGCCGGCTCAGACCGGTCCGACTGGCATTCGAAGCGGATTATGTCGGCCGGCTCCGGAAACGTACGCTTGTCTTTCTTGGCCGGGACCATACCCGAGGTCCGGCCCACACGTTCCGCGGACCAGCGGCGCCCGCCGTCGTCGGTTACCCAACGCATTCGTGTCTCAAAGAGGCGTACTTTTCAGGTTGCCAAGGGGGTTACGGCCCTTTAATCTACCCCGGGTCTGGACCATATGCTACATGGAAGACAAGAACTTGGGCACCGTCGCGGCCCGACTGGCCGACGCCCTAGCAGGCTCCTACGAGATCGAGGGAGAGATCGGCCGGGGCGGCATGGGCGTCGTCTTCAGCGCCCGAGACATCAAGCTCAAGCGCCGTGTAGCGATCAAGGTCCTCCCCCCTGAGCTAGCCTACCGCGAAGAAATCCGCAAGCGCTTCCTGCGGGAGGCGCAGACCGCCGCGCGCCTCTCCCACCCCCACATCGTGCCGATCCACGCCGTGGGCGAGGACGAGGGACTGGTCTACTTCGTGATGGGCTATGTCGACGGAGAGTCGCTCGCCGCCCGCCTGAGGCGCCGCGAGCGCCTCCCGGCCGAAGAGGCCCGCCGGGTCATGAAGGAGACGGCAGACGCGCTGGGACTCGCCCACGCGATGAGCGTGATCCACCGGGACATCAAGCCCGACAACATCCTGCTCGAAGGCACCCGCCGCCGCGTGGTGGTGACGGACTTCGGGATCGCCAAGGCGCTCACGGACGCCGGCGGGGGGACCCTCACCGGGACAGGCGTGGCCATTGGGACCCCGGCCTACATGAGCCCGGAGCAGGCCGCGGGGGAGAAGGAGATCGACGCCCGGAGCGACATCTACTCCCTGGGGGTCGTGGCCTACGAGATGCTCACGGGAGACATCCCGTTCAAGGCACCGACCGTCGCGGGAATGCTGCTGAAGCAGGTAACCGAGGTGCCTGTGGACATTCACAGCGTCCGGTCCGACTGCCCCCAAGAACTGGCCTCCACGGTGATGCGCTGCCTCGACAAGGAGCCGGAGAATCGCTGGCCCACGGCCGACGCCCTGCGCCGGGCCCTGGAGAGCCGGACCTCGGCGCCCTACCGACCCCGCTCCCCCCTGAGCCGCCGGCCCAGCCGCGCTGGGGCGGCCCGTGCGCCAGCCCGCGCGCAGCGCTCAGACCGGCCGGCACGACCACCTGCCCGCCAGAAAGACGCCGAGTGGTGGGACTGGTTCAGCGAGGGTCGTGCCCCGGCCCGCAGGCCCCGGGCACGGCCCGAGCGCCGGCGAGAGGCGCCGAAGACCCCGGCGAAGCGCGCGCAGGCAGGCGAGCCGGGCATCGTGCGGAAGTTCCGAGCCAACTTCGCATCATACGTCTCGGTGTGCGGCGGTCTCCTTCTGC
>JABAOH010005251.1_pt1 | contig 11272 bp, 8 predicted proteins | sample 7062181 | NCBI WGS metagenome assembly JABAOH01 (sample SAMN14538630, study PRJNA623070) | marine sediment metagenome | biome: marine biome [ENVO:00000428]; feature: marine pelagic biome [ENVO:01000023]; material: deep marine sediment [ENVO:00002113]; isolation source: pool of 5 deep marine... | reverse complement strand
GCTTCGTAGTCCACGGCGAAGAAGTCCAGCCTACCTTGGAGCTTCTCGGCCAGAGCGGCGAGGATGACCAGGGGACTATCCCCGATCTCGATGTCGATCGGATTGCGGACCCGGGCGATCACACGCACCACGGTCTGTTGCTCACCCAGCCTCTGCACGACCACGCGCGCGACCCAACCCTCGTCTAGGTAGCCGCTGCCACAGTAGATCGCCCATGTGCTGTCGTTAACGGGATAGTCCTCAGCCAGGTGGAGCTTGTCGCCAACGAACGGATAAACCTCCTCGGGCTCGGCCCGATGGAGCCACACCTCCTGCAGGACCTCGCGGGCCGCGCTCACGACCACCTCGTAGTCCGCAGCGAAGGAGCGCGACTTCCCTTGATCCAGAGGCTCGTCCTTCAGTCCCTCGATGGTCTCGTACCCTACCGCGAGTCCGGCGAGGGTCGCGCAGGCTGTTAGGCTGAGCACGGCCAGCAGGAAGACGGCTGCACCCACGATGAACCGCATCAGATGCCTCATACTGCCACCTGCGGCCTGAGGTATGTGGGGATTACGGGCACCCGGTTGTGACTAAAGATGCGAGCCTACAGAACGGGCAGCAACGAGGACGTAAGAGCGACAGCCGCGGCGATGGATACTGCGGAGAATACCGGGTTGTGGCTCGCGTTGAAGGCGTCGTCAGACACCGAGCCTAGCCCCTCGGATCTCAAGGCCGGAGAACTCCCAGCGATGGCACGACTATGAAAGTGGCGGTGGCGGCTGCAGTATCTTGGTCACCGTTTTCGTCACCACGGGCCACATTGGCCATCCTCAAAGAACAAGAGGGCTCGCATTGAGGTGTTGCGGAGCCTCAAGTTGTCGGAAAAGTGGAGCGGATGGCTTTCGCGGTGAAGGCGCCCGCAGGGGCGGCTTCACACTGAGCGCCGCCTTGCGGCGCGAAGCTACCCACGACCTCCTGCGTGCAAGGCAGGGAAGCGGCGCCAGCCAGCGCCAGTGAGCGCTGACACCACCATCGTCACCGCGAGGCAGGCCACCAGTCGCCCGTGAGTGTCGTCGCTTGCCAGCCCGGATCGCGTTCTCCTTGCGGCAGTCCCTCGCAGTGTTCAGCCGTAGATCGTGAGCAGTCGGTAAACGAGGAATACTACGACGCTGATCTCTATCACCCAAGCCATCGGTTGGCGATAGTACCCGATGTACATCTGCCTCCCCCAGTAACCAGTGTCTTGCCACAAAGCGAGCGTGAACTTGCGCCTCGACAACGGCCACAGCAGCGGAAGGCCAACCGTACTACCGATGTCCGCGGCATAGTGGGCCACGATAGCGACAAAGGCAAAGACGGCGTAATGCGTTGAGAATACGGCGACGAGAGCGCTCACCGCCAGAGCGAAAAAGAGGCTGTGGGTCAGTGTGCAGTGAAAACTCGGCTTGGCCAACTTGGCCTTTACGACCAACGAGTCGCCGTTGGGCAAGAAGTGCATGGCCAGAACGAAGACGGCCATCCTGGGGTTCCAATCATATGTAGCGATTGAAAGCGCTAAGGGAATATGCCCGGCCTGCAATGCCTTCCTCCTCGTTCCCGTGGCTTCTCGCGCAGTTCGCCAGCGACGACCGCGATGACTGACGCTATCACCTATGTGGGAGTGCCGCCGGCGGCCATCGACCTATACACGCTTTCTACTAGCTTCAGATCACGTTCGGCCAGGTCGAGATTCATCTGAGGTTCCTCACCTGTCCGAAGCGAGCGGATGAAATCCCGAAGCATCGCTTTGCTGCCACCGATGTCAGACATGCCCGGGATGATCAGCCGCTTTCGAACACCGTTGACCGCGATGAACAGTCCATTCGTCTCGAAAGTGATCGAGCCCTCGAGCCCGAAGATCTTCGAGAGTCGCAGCCCTCTCAGCAGTGAAGGTATCTCCCACGAATAGTAGACAGCCCCCGCCGCTCCACCGGCATACTTCAGCGCGACGACGACGCTTCTCTCCAGCCCACGCTCAGTTGCCTGACCAAAGCCGCGCACTGATTCGATCGTCAGACCGAGATTGGCGACGAAGTTGATCCAGTGGATTCCACCTTCGAAGAGCGCTCCACCGCCCGACAGTTCCTCTTCGTCTCGCCAATCGTCGGTGCTCTGCTTCTTCAGTGCGTTGACTAGGACGAAGCGCACTTCGCCGATCCAACCATCGCGGATGATTTCGCGAAGTCTCACAGCGAGCGGCTTATAATAGTAGTTCTCAGCCACCAGAACACGACGCCCTGTTTCGGACTGCATCGCGCGAACTTGCTCAAAGTCGCTCGACCGCAGGAAAGGCGGTTTCTCGACGATCACGTCCTTGCCAGCATCCATAGCCTGCAAGGTCAGCTCGAGATGGGAGGCCGGGGGTGTGCAGATAAAGGCTACGTGTAGATCGGGGTTCCCGAGCGCGGCCTCGTACGAGCCCCAGGCACCACCGCCTCGGTATTCGCGGTTGAAAGCGGTCGCCTTCTCGAGATCACGGCTTCCGTAGTGGAGGCGGACGTCGTCCCGAAGGTAGGACAACGTCCTGCTGTGCATGCGCGTGGCCCGGCCACAGCCAAGAAACACAATATTCAGCGGTTTTTCGTCGGCAACCAAAGCCACCCTCGGTTACACGTTCAGCTTACCATGTCGTCCGCGCAGCGCAAAGCGTTCGCCGCTATGGTTAGGCTCGGATTGACTCCGCTCGCCCTAGGCATGAAGCTGCCATCCACCACATAGAGATTGTCAACGCCTCGGAACCTGCAAAAGCGATCAAGGGCAGAGTTTCTCGGATCACTCCCCATCCGAACGGTGCCCACTGCGTGAGAGAACGTCCTTATCTTATGGGCATAAGTAAACCACGCACCGGCCTTTCGCAGAATCCGTCTGGCTCTCTCACTCAGGACACGCCGCGCCGCCTTATCGCGATCAGTGTAACGGTGAGTAACCTCTAGCCCAGGAAGGTACGTACACCCTTGACTCCGGTTGATGGCTACGCGGTTACGCCATTGAGGTTGATCCTCGGCCAGAACTAGCAGACCCGTGCTGTGGTGGATAGCCGTTCCGATAATTCGGGAGACTGGCCGCGGCAACCTCGAGCGCAGGAGTTCCACAGGCGGCGATTGAATCTGCTGGACGCTTCCCAGTTTCCCGCTGGGCATTTTGATCGTCGGATGTCCGAAATAGAAATCATGAACTCCCAGTTGCTTGTGGAACTGGTCGCCAGCTAGATCGTGCCGGAAAAAGCCATACACGATACCAGCGCAGTGGCGGCTCAGATAGCGACCGACTGCATGCCCGCCCGGGTTGAGGTGCTGCAAGTCAGATGCGAGGAGCACCATTGGCGATCCCAGGGAGCCCGCTGAAAGGACTACCAGCTCCGCGCCAAAGCGCATGCTACAGCCGGTCGAAATGTCGTAGCACTCAACCGCGACCACACGCCTTCCTTTAACGACCAAGCGAGTGGCAACCGTGTTTGCTCTAAGCTTGAGCCCCTCCCCAAGCAGATTGGGGATGACCTGCGTTGCGAGGTCGTTCTTTGCCTTGAGTGCACAGGCAAACGTGTCGCACTTACCACAGCCGGGACACGGGGTCCGACCGTCGGTAAGCGAATAGTTGATGGCCAAGGGGAGTCGGAAAGGCCGTAGGCCGAGCTCAAGACCCGCACTCTCAACCATGCGCGAGACAGTCGACAGCGCACTGGGACCTTGAGGGTAGCCGCAGCTGCGATAAGGCTCGGTCGGATCACGACCGACCTCTCCAGCAACCTGCAGAATCTCCTCCGCCCGGCTGTAGTAGGGCTCCAAATCAGCATAGGAAATCGGCCATCGAACTCCTGTATCGCTCTCGATCTCGGGACTCGTTTCAAAGTCGGCCTCACGAAACCGCATCGCAACACCGCCGTAGAACACCGAGGGGCCGCCAACGCAACAATAGAAGCCCATGTACTTGCGGTGGCCGCCGGCCAGCACCCGATAAGGTTCCTGCGTCGTACAGAACGGAGACAGATCCAGCGTACCGCTAGGCCCCCAGTTGTGCGCACCCCGCGGTACCCAATCTCCGCGTTCCAGCATGAGCACACTGCAGCCGGCGTGAACCAGGGTATGTGCAACCATCGATCCGCCGAAGCCACTACCAACGACGATGGCGTCAAACTTTTCCATCAGAAGTGATGTAGCTGATAACGAATGAGAGGCCACTCAGAACGCCAAGGGTCAGGGACTCGGCACCGATGTCCAACGAGCCACCCGCGATACCGCACCCTGTTGCACACCATTCTGACAGACAGGTAATCAAGACAGCGCGAGATGACCATGGCCCCAAAAGTGTATGTGACTTCTGGCCCCGACTTACCTCGAGCCTCGTCACGGGTGCGACCGGCAATGCCGTCGGGTCAGAGCGGCCCTCGATCTCGAGCACGCAGGTGTCGGGGCCCATCGACACGATGGTGCCCACGAGCCGCTCCCCAGCGACTATGGTGGGCGCTAAGACTCGGACCCGATCACCCGGCGCGACCGGCGGCTCCTGCTGGGCAAAGAGGTCTGCCTGCGCTGTGAGGACGAGCGCGGCTACGAGAGAAACGATCCGTGGAACGATCATACAGCAACTTCCTTTGGCTGCCGGAGAGGTATGCGGGGTTACTACTTGCGCCCTTCTGGTCAGATGCGGACCGCTACCGGCACCGTCAGTCGCTCGGCAACATTCAGCTTCGGGGCCACGCAAACCCGGATCGCTCGGATGCTTACGGGAAGGAGAGCGGCAAATTAATGGAATGGCCGGCTCTGGTTGCGAGCTAGCGTGACAAAGGGCGAGGATACTGCGTAGTTCCACGACTGAGGTCTCCGAGCCAGCAAGGCTTACTTCGCTAGATCCTCAGCGCGTCCCGGTGAACCCAGTATGGCCGTTTAGTCTCGAGAGTGCAACAGATACCCATACTGATTAGTGGTCTACGCGCCAGTCGAGGGCGGCCGCACTGCTGATCTCAGCCTGCGGGCAGGGCGTGCACGTGGTGGCGGACGAGGCAGCGGCGTCGAAGGCCGAGACCCTTCCGCTCGCTAGCCCTGCGGCGCCCCGGGCCGCAGTTCTATAGGGCCCAGTGCAGATTCCAGAAAGCGGTACCGTTTGCGGTTGCAAGTGATGTTGTCGCGGTCAGGGCCGAGTGCGCGGTAGTAGAGGCAAACGGAAGGGCCAGCCTCACAGTGACTCCAACCGGCCCCACAGTTCCTCAAACGTCAGCTTATCGGAGATGCTGACGGTTGAAGGGGCACGAAGTGCGGTGCGCTCGCTTCTCAATCTCCGGCCAAGCGCGCAGATTCAGGACTATCAGCTGGTCGTTTGGCTTCTCTGCCCTGCCCGTGAAGATGAACGCCCCCAAGTCAGCGTTGAGCAATGCTTTTCGCTCGTGTTTCTTACGCTTCATCTTCTTATCTTGGCTGATCAGGCACCAATCCTCGCGCCCACTCAGGAAGGCAAAGATCTTCTCGTCCGGTTCCGCAGGCCTTCGTTCTCCCACGCATAGCGGGAACTTAGAGTGCTCGGTGACGGACCCGGTGCCAACCGCACCGCCCGAAGACAAAAGAAGCCAAAGACGTGCCGACTCGGAGACCCTTAGACCAGAGACTTCACGCGGAAAGTCAGACTGCGCGAGTGGCGGTAACGGCCACGGTGCGTGCGTCACCGTTTCTGTCACCACGGGCCAAGTAGGCCATCCTCAAAGTAGAAAAGGCCCCGCATTGAGGTGTTGCGGAGCCACTAGTTGTCGGGGAGTGCAGCGGATGGGATTCGAACCCACGACCTCCTGCGTGCAAGGCGGCAAACTGGCGCCAGCCAGCGCCAGTGAGCGCCAGTTTATGCGGGTTTTCGAGGGTGGAGCGCTGACCAGCGCCAGCCAGCGCCGGTGGGTTTTGTCACCGCCAATGACACCGCGAACCTGTGCGGCTCACCCGTCGGGACCTGTTATGAGGCTGTCTAGAAAGAGCCCTCCGCTACCACACTCATAGACGCCGTGGGACATGGAAGTCCTCCTTGCAGCGGTCGCACCAGAACGGGTCGCGGCCGGCTCGGCGTACGACTGGTATCGCCCAGCGCCGGTCCCAGACATACAGGCGTTCCTCCCGTTTCAGCCGCTCCTGCTCCTCCGGCGGCACGTAACCGTAGCTCAGTCGGTACACGTGGTCTTTCTGGCCGCAGTGCGGGCACGCCGGCAGCAAGGGCAACGAGCGCTACTACCGTAGGGTCCCTGCCGCTAACTGTTATCGATATGCTGTTGCCTGGCTGAGCGGGTGAGTGCATGATGGTGAAGACCGGGAACTGAGGCTCGGGGGGCGCCATCTACATCGGCATCCGCGCCATCGATTCCGAGCCGCACAAGATCTACGCCCAGCTCGTACGACGCCCCCGGCGAGCGCCCGCGATGTTTTCGCGGCGCCGCTTGACGGGCCAGTGCGGCGTGCACCTACTTCGGTAACACAGGCAGCGAGCCCTTCTCATGGGCGGCGGCGACACCCCGAGCGAAGGCAGCATCACACGCATCCTCGTCGGCCTCCGCGAGACAGACCGCAAGGAGGCGCTCGAGCGGCTCCTCCCCCTGGTCTACGACGAACTGCGCGCCTTGGCCCGGGCCCATCTCTGGCACGAGCGCCCCGATCACACATTGCAGGCCACGGCCCTGGTGCACGAGGCGTATCTGCGTCTCCTGGGTGGCGAGCACCCACCCTGGAAGGACCGGCGTCATTTCTTTCACGCCGCCGGCGAGGCCATGCGCCGGATCCTGATCGAGCACGCGCGGAAGCGTGCTCGGGTCAAGCGTGGCGGAAAACGCGTGCGAGTAGAGCTCCGCGACGCCAATCTCACGACTGAGCAAGATCTGGAAGAGTTTTTGGCCCTCGACGACGCGTTTCGGCGCTTAGAAGAACAGGACCCCCGGGCAGCCGACGTCGTCCGGCTGCGCTTCTTCGCCGGGCTGAGCGTCGAGGAGACGGCGAAGGCCCTGGAGCTGTCCGAGCGGACGGTGAAGCGCGAGTGGGCCCTTGCCCGGGCGTACCTGTACGCGGCCCTGCGGGAAGAGCCCAACGGCTGAGTCGGGGAAGGATCGAGATTCGATGGAACAGGCGAGCTGGAAACGCGTGAAGCAGGTGTTCCACGAGGCGCTGGAGAAGACTGGCCCCGAGCGAAACAGCTTCGTCGCGGCGGCCTGCGGCCAGGACCGTGACCTTCGCGCGCAGGTGGAGGCGTTGCTGGCGGCCCACGATGAGGCCGAGGGTTTTCTGGCGTCGCCGACGATGGAAGACGCGAACGAGGCGGCCAAGGCCGCGCGTGGCCTGGCGACTGCGGCCCCGCCGGAGGGCCCCGGGAGCACAATCGGGCCCTACAAGCTGCTCCAGGCCATCGGCGAAGGCGGCTTCGGGATCGTGTACATGGCGGAGCAGGAGCAGCCCGTCCGCCGGCGGGTGGCCCTCAAGATCATCAAGCTGGGGATGGACACGAAGCAGGTGATCGCCCGCTTCGAGGCCGAGCGGCAGGCGCTGGCGATGATGGACCATCCCAACATCGCCAAGGTCTTCGACGCCGGGGCCACCGAGACGGGCCGGCCGTACTTCGTGATGGAGCTGGTCAAGGGCGTGCCCATCACCGAGTACTGCGACGCGAACCGACTCAGCACGCGGGAGCGGCTCCAGCTCTTCGTCGAGGTTTGCCAGGCGGTGCAGCACGCCCACCAGAAGGGGATCATCCATCGGGACCTCAAGCCCTCGAACGTGCTGGTGACCCTGCACGACGGCCGGCCGGTGCCCAAGGTGATCGATTTCGGGGTAGCCAAGGCGACGGCGCACCGGCTCACCGAGAAGACGCTGTTCACCGAGTACGGCCAGTTGATCGGCACGCCGGCCTACATGAGTCCCGAGCAGGCGGAGATGAGCGGCCTGGACATCGACACGCGCAGCGACATCTACTCGCTGGGCGTGCTGCTGTACGAGCTGCTCACCGGCACGACGCCGTTCGAGGCGAAGCCGCTTCGCTCGGCGGGCTATCTCGAGGTCCTGCGGATCCTCCGGGAGGATGAGCCGCCCACGCCGTCCAGCCGGCTCCGCACCCTGGGCGACGCCCTGACCGAGGTCGCGAAGCAGCGCAACGCGGAGCCCGGAGCCCTCACGAAGCTCGTCCGGGGGGATCTGGACTGGATCGTGATGAAGGCGCTGGAGAAGGATCGCACGCGGCGCTACGCGTCGGCGTCGGAGTTTGCGGCCGACATCGGGCGGCACTTCCACGACGAGCCGATCGCCGCCCGCCCACCGAGCACGGCGTACCGGCTGCGGAAGTTCGTGAAGAAGCACAAGGGCCCGGTGGCTGCCGCCGCCGGCGTCGCGCTGGCGATCGTGCTCGGCGCATCGATTGCCACCTGGCAGGCCGTGCGCGCCCGTGCCGAGGCGCACCGCGCACAGGCGAATGCGATCCTCGCGTCGGCCACGGGCACCGAGGACCCGCTGCTCAAGGCTCTGCTGATCGACGAGATCGCCGACGTGCCCGACCTGCCGGGCAAACTGGCCGTGCTGCGGGACGCGGCAAACTATCCCCTGCCCATTTCGGTCCTCCATGTGGCTGACTACGCGAACAACGTGGAATACAGCCCCGACGGCCGGTATCTAGCTGGAACCTTCATGGATGGCACTGCCCGTATCTGGCGAACCGACGGGACGGGTGAGCCGCTGGTTCTGCAACACGATGACGAGGTGGATGCACTCGAATTCAGTCCGGATGGCACCCGAATCGTCACCGGTACGTCGGCTGGGACAGTTTGGATCTGGCCGCTGGATGGCGTGGGCGATCCGATCATCTTCACCGCCGACAAGCGAATCGAGAGCGCCCAGTTCAGCCCAGACGGCACGAGGGTCTCGGCCGGCACCGAGCAGGGTGGCCCGATCTGGATCTGGCCGGCCGACGGGTCCGGCGACCCGGTCGTCATTGGCGTCGAGGATGTGCTACTGCTCGGAGGCGGGTTCTTCCCGGACGGCGACCGTATCCTGACGGGAGGCGACAGCGGCGCGCGGATCTGGCGTGCTGACGGCGCGGGCCCGACCGTCTTTCTACCGGGCCCGCACTGGTGGGTCTACGCGCTTATGAGTCCGGATGGTAAGCTGGTTGCGTCGAGCGGAACTGGAAGTGTGTACGTCTACTCGGCCGACGGGACGGGGGAGCCGCTCGTCCTGCAGCACGAGCGCGCGATCAGCTGGGCTTCCAGTTTCAATGGCGAACTCGTGACGACTTCGTCGCGGGACAGCACGGTCAGGATTTGGCACCTCGACCGGCCGGATCAGCCGATCACTTTGCGGCATCCCGCCATGACCTTCGCAGAAATCTCACACGACGGGTCGCGCGTGTTCACCAGGTCAGCCGATGGCAAGATTCGCGTTTGGCGGGCCGACGGGAGCGGGCCAGTGGCGGTGTTCGCAGGGCCGAGAGGTGGGGGTCCGGTTTCGGAGAGTCCCGATGGTAGCCGGATCACGGTCGAGTTCACGGATCGATCGTTGCGAACGTGGTTGCTGAACGAGACAGATGGCGAGGCGTTGGTGCTTCGGCACGACGAACGTGTGAACGGGGTCGCGTACAGTCCGGATGGCCGCCGGATCGCTACGGCGTCCAACGACGGGGTCGTCCGGGTGTGGTCATCCGAGGGGTCTGGCGAGCCGCTCCTGCTCCGAGGGCATCGGGATCGGGTGTGGAGTGTGGCGTTCAGTCCTGACGGGCGGCGCCTCGTCACGGCGTCGAGGGACAGCACGGTGAGGATTTGGGCGGCCGATGGAGCCGGAGAGCCGATCGTCCTGGCCCACCCGTCCGTCATGTACGATGCCGCTTTCAGCCCGGACGGTGATCGCGTCGTCACCGGCGGGCTCGATGGCCGGGTCCGTGCCTGGCCCGCGAACGGCGCGGAGGCGCCCGTGGTTCTCGCCGAACACGGAGACTGGGTTTCCTGGTCCCCGGACGTAGACGTAGCGGTGTTGAGCGTTGCGTTCAGCGCCGACGGCAAGCGCGTGCTCAGTGCGTCGAACGATCAGACGGCCCGGATCACCACCGTAGATGGCACGCGCCAACCTGTCATCCTGCGCGGCAATTACGAGGTCGACGCCGCCGCGTTCAGCCCCGACGGCGAGTGGGTGGCGCTCGGATCGGACGACGCGCGCGTCCGGCGGGCGGACGGGAGCGGGACGCCCATCCTGCTGCGAGGCCACGAGTTCTACGTCAACACCGTCGCGTTCAGTCCAGACGGTTCCCGCGTACTGGCGGGCGGTGATGACGGCACCGTCTGGATCTGGCGGCTCGACGAGACGGAAGAACCGATCGTGCTCCGTGGTCATACTGGCCCCGTGCTCGCTGCGGCTTTCAGCCCGGATGGTAATCGCGTCGTCACCGCGTCCTGGGACGGCACCGCTCGGATCTGGCGCGTGACCTTTCCGGAGCTGCTCGAGTACGTGCACGCCAACCTGCGAGCCTGCCTGACGCCGAAACAACGGGTTCAATACTTGGACGAGCCACCCTCGGAGGCCGCGGCGGCCGCCGACGCATGCGAGCGGCGCTTGCGCCGAGGCGTGGAGACCGAGCCGAGCTAGCCCGCCGTCCAGCTTCCAGAGAATCGCCTCAATCGTGGCCTCCTCGCCGTCGGCGCCCCGGGGGGGAGCCCGGGCCCAACCTGCGGGGCTCCATATCGGTGCGCGCATGGGCACAATCGTTTCGGAAAGCGCAAACATCCCCGTCATTGGCCCGTGATTGCGCGTTTCGGCGCTTGAAAGAACAGGACCCCGCGTAGCCGGCCGGCGGACCGCGGAGTCTCCGGCCGGGGAACCTCATCAAGCTGTAGGAGGCGGCCATGAAACGATTCGCCCTAATACCCGTTGCCACCCTCGCCCTCGCCGCGTGTGAGGACACGTCCCGGATCATGCAGCCGGAGGGAGAAACCTTACCCACACCGCCTCAGCTCAGCACCAGCACCACGGGAATCGCGATTACCGATCTCGGCACGCTGGGGGGCACCTTCAGCGACGCTTTGGCCGTGAACGCCCTAGGCCAGGTGGTGGGTGTTAGCACGACCGCCTCGGGCCAGGGCCACGGCTTCATCTGGGAGGGCGGGGTGATGACCGATCTCGGCACGCTGGGGGGCACCAGCAGCCGGGCTGTGGCCGTGAACGACCGAGGCCAGGTGGTGGGTTTTAGCAGGACCGCCTCGGGCGAGCAGCGCGGCTTCATCTGGGAGGGCGGGGTGATGACCGATCTCGGCACGCTGGGG
>JABAOH010053012.1_pt4 | contig 11275 bp, 10 predicted proteins | sample 7062181 | NCBI WGS metagenome assembly JABAOH01 (sample SAMN14538630, study PRJNA623070) | marine sediment metagenome | biome: marine biome [ENVO:00000428]; feature: marine pelagic biome [ENVO:01000023]; material: deep marine sediment [ENVO:00002113]; isolation source: pool of 5 deep marine... | reverse complement strand
TTTTGTATTAGTTAACGCGCCTCTGATCGCCGCAATCGTGGTCATCATTCTCGCCTTACTTGATATTAGAGGGGTTAAAGAAGTCACAACTCTCATAGTGGGTGCATTTTTAGCCATATTCGCCATTTTTCTGGCGAGCGGACTATGGTATGGTCTGACACCCCCCCAAGTGTTGCCTAGGCCTTCGCTTGGAGGTTTATCTGGGTTCTTTGCTGCAACTGCCTATACTTTCACTATGTTTGTAGGGATGAGGGCTTTGGTGGCTGGTGCGCCTCAAATAAAAGATCCGGGGAAAAATGTTCCTAGGGCTTTACTTCTGTCGACAGTTTTGTTGACGGCTGTTTATTGTGGAGTTGCCTATGTGGCTGTTGGAGTTATCCCGTTGGGAGATTACGATGGGCCCCTCCTTAATCTTGCGGCTGCAGAAATTATGGGTGGGATTGGAGGCATTCTGTTTGCGGTCGCTGGCATGGTTGCAAGTGTATCATCTGTAAGCACAGCCATGATGGTTCAATCAAGCATTCTTGGTGGGATGAGCAGAGATGGATATCTGCCTAAAGTTTTGCTAAGGGTTCACAGGCGTTTCGGGACTCGCTACATAGCGGTTATTGCAAGCTCGCTTTTCGTAATACTGTTCAGCGTCACTGGAGCCGTGGAGTTCCTCGGATACGCAGCGAGCTTCGCATCCCTTCTAGTGTTTGCACTAGTCAACCTCTCTCTCATAAAACTTAGAAAAAAGGAGCCGCACCTGAAGAGACCTTTCAAGGCTTACTTGTATCCCATTACTCCCATCGCCGGAATCGTCATGTCTTTCTTGCTTCTCATGTTTCCCGTGTTCTTAAGAGATGATGTTAACGCTGAAAGCGCGCTTATGTCTGGTCTCGGATTGGTGGCTTTGGTTCTGGCAACGTATTATCTTAGGATGGTGGGTCGTTATCGTTTGCGGGTTGCTGTGGGAGGGGTTAGTTTAGGCATGGGGGCGTTGTTGGCGTTGCTAGCACCCTTTTTGGTACCTCGTTTTCCCCTTTATGTCCTAATTTTCGTTAGCGCAGTTTCCATTATAGCAGGTGTTTTGAATGTTACCGCACGCACACGCAAGATTTTTTAACCTATTCCATTTCAAAGTCTTGTTGTGGGCGAAATGCCTAAAAAGAAGAAGAAAAGAAGGAACACAAATGAGATTGTGGTTCCACCTCCCCATTTTAGACCAGAAAAAAAAGAGCTTCTAAAAGATACCACCGGGCCTGAGGCGGAAGACGTTTTCAAAGTATCTGGGAAAATGGGCAGAGGTTTATCCTTCTTAATGATTGTGGTTGGCGCCTTGCTTTCCCTCCTCTCCGTGTACAGCATCTTAACCTCTATAGAGTTTACATTTTCTAATCCTTTTTTCGTCGGCGCCCTAGGCTTTCTCGGAGCGATAAACATCTTTTGCGGATTGATGTTATTGGCGAAAAAATGAGTCTGCTCTCCACCTGAAACGCACTTCAACATTTAACCTTTAATATCACCGCAAGCCTCCATTAATATGAGGAATCCTTCTTTGAAATACTCCCTCATCGCAGATGCCTACGAAAAAATAGAAGCCACAACAAAAAGGCTTGAAATGACCGACCATCTAGTTAAACTTCTTAAGGAAACTCCCAAAGATGTGATTGACAAGGTTGTCTACTTAACACAAGGAAAATTGTATCCAGACTTCATTGGAATCGAGATCGGAATTGCAGAGAAGCTAGCCATACGGGCGGTTGCTAGGGCAACGGGCCACAGCGAAAAAGAAATCGAAGAAGATCTGAGAAAAACTGGAGACCTAGGTGAAACAACTCAGAAGTTTTTAGAAAAGAAGACGCAAGTGTCCTTCTTTCCAAAACCGTTAACCATTGAAAGAGTTTACGAAATCTTAGACAAGATGGCAAAATCAACAGGCGCCGGTTCCGTGGACCTCAAGATAAGTTTCTTAGCTGGCCTCCTATCCGATGCTTCTCCTAAAGAAGCAAAATATATTATTCGAACAGTCACGGGCAGTTTGAGATTAGGAATCGCTGACATGACGGTTCTTGACGCTTTGGCTATAGCTTTTGGCGGCGGAAAAGAAACTCGCGAATATTTGGAGCGTTCATATAATATTTCGTCTGATTTAGGCAGAGTGGCAAAAACTGTTGCAGAGGAAGGAATCGAGAGTATTAAGAGGTTTAAGGTTTCGCTTGGAAAACCTATTCGACCAATGTTGGCTGAACGGTTGGGCTCGCCCACTGAAATCCTTGAAAAGCTTGGAGGAAAATGCATAGCTGAGTATAAGTATGATGGAGAGAGGATACAAGCCCACAAAAAGGAAGATCAAATCATCCTCTTCTCCCGCCGACTCGAGGACATTACCGACCAGTATCCCGACGGTAGCGCATTAATCAGGAAGCATGTTAGGGCGAAGGAGGCTATCATTGAGGCGGAATGCGTTGCAGTGGATTCTGACACAGGCGAAATGAAACCTTTCCAGGAGCTAATGCATCGAAGGCGTAAATACGGCATCGAAAAGGCCATGGAAGAATATCCCATCTCCCTTTTCATGTTTGACGCTCTTTACGTTGATGGAAAGGACCTAACCCTAGAACCCTATCCTGTTAGACGTCAACATCTTGAGAAGATTATTGAACAAGCCGATCACGTCAAGGTGTCAGAGTACATTATCACAGATAATCCAGAGGAACTAGAGCGATTCTTTGAAAAAGCTGTGGAAAGCGGGTGTGAAGGACTGATATGTAAATCTGTGAACGAAGACTCGGTTTACCAGGCAGGGGCAAGGGGATGGCTCTGGATAAAATATAAGCGTGACTATAGGAGCGAAATGACCGACACCATTGACTTGGTGGTGGTTGGAGCCTTCCATGGCAGGGGGAAACGAGCTGGAACATACGGAGCCCTACTTCTCGCCGCCTATGATCCTGACGGAGATGCTTTTAAAACGGTAACCAAGTGTGGGACAGGATTCACCGATGAGGATCTTAAGAAACTTCCCAAAATGATGGAAAAATATCGAATACCGCATCGACACCCTAGGGTCATTTCAACTATCGAGGCAGACGTTTGGTTTGAGCCAGCCGTTGTCATAGAGACTATAGGCGCCGAAATAACGCTAAGTCCTATTCACACATGCGCCATGGACGTCATCAGAAAGGAAAGTGGACTAGCCATAAGGTTTCCACGCTTTACAGGCAACTATAGGCTGGACAAATCTGCCGAGGATGCGACAACTGTCAGGGAAGTTGTTGAAATGTATAGGGGTCAGCTGAAAAAAGTGGCTGGTTAATCTTCTTCTACGTTTGAGGTTTTCAGATGAGTCTGTATTACGCGTATAGAAGATAATTCTGGTGGAAGGCTGGTTTCTGCTATCTCAGCAACCACGGTTGCAACAATTACCTTGGTTAGACGCGGAAAGAAATCATTAAAACGGGAACATTAACCATGCATGCATGCATGCAATTTGCTTTTCAGTTTTTCAAATCTTTTTGAAACGATAAGATAGAGTTGACCTCTCAAGGCATCCCCGACGGGTTTCAGGTTTTTCAAGCTCTTAATCTCTTCAGCCAACTCTCCGTCTTCAAGGACTTCAGCTACCCACTTTTCAAAGTCTCCCCGATAGAGATGGAACTCCAAGGATTTTGCGTTAACTTCTCTAACTTTATTCACAAATTCTTCTAAGGAAGCCGCGTTTTCACCGGTGTAATTCCCGATGGATGTGAAGAAATAGAAAGCGTTCTCCCTCGACAGTTTTCTAAGAATTCGGGCAACAGATGAAGGTATCAAGAGGCGAAATTCTCCCTTTCTAGTGTGGAGTCACGTCCATTCTAAATAACTCTAGTTGCATGTTGGTTTTAATATTTTCACTTTCTTTCGATTAAAAATTCCTCCTCTTTGTATTTCCTTGTAATAATTGAAGTTCGAATCCTTAACACTCCGGGGAGGGGTGCAACTTTTTGAGCGATGAATGAGTGAAGCTTATCCTGATCTTTGGCAACCACTTTTGCGATTATCAGTAATTCCTCAGAAAGCGATGTTGAAACCTCTAAGACTTCCTTGGCTTCTGATAGTTTCTTGGCTACGTTTTCGCTTTCTTTTGGGTCAGTAAATACGGTCATGATAGCAGTGATATATTTCACTCCAATCTTCTCCAAGTCAACGACTGTAGTGTATTTTTTGATGACGCCATTTTTCTCCATTCTTCTAATGCGATCATAAACGGTAGAATGTGCCACGCCAAAACGACGACCGACTTCCGTGTAGGTTTGCTTGGCATTTTCCTGCAAGGCTTGCAGAATATTCCAATCCAAACTGTCCAAGGAAATCGCTTGTTTTTTCAGTTTCATTTTCTCAAACCTTGAAGTTGCTGACTACGTTCATTATTTTACTAATTTATTGTTTGCTGTCGGAAAAATGTAGAATTTCTTCTGAATTTTCGTCGAATTTATAAGTTTCAAGTTTACGAAATCTGGCTGAGTTTGTGGAAATTTGTAGCCAATTATGTCCACTTCCCTACATTTTTTCAAACTATAGCCTCTTTGGTGACATTTTTTCAAGGTTTCTGTTAATTAATCTTAAATCATTGATTATAGAACTTTATTCTATAGTTATTTACAAGGAATGTCCATGAACTTGCTTATTCCTAAAGTTTGGGAACTCCTCGACCGTTTTAGGGTTCAGTGTCAACTGAAGGGTTGGAAAATCTCTGAACACGAAGACTGGGTTAAGACAGGCGACGATGAGTATCATAACTTTCTTTGGACTCAAACGGTTCATCCATCAACCTTTGAAAGAATTGCCGCAAATCACAAATGTGCTATCCGAAAAGGCGTTTCCTACCACGTGGTAGACGTTTCATATATAGCTTGGTTGTTTCTGCAAAGCCCACCCGAAAGAATAATGCAAAGAGTTATGGAAAATCCTGAATTATCAAGAAGAACCGCCATATACGACTTAAGCTGGGCCTATAGTGGTAAGCCTCTTTGTATAAAGTTAAACGAAACGGACAGCATGGTTTTCAAGGAGTTTGAAAATTTCTTGGAGGAGAAGTTGGGAGTAGAGGTTAAACCTGTCCAAAAACTGCCCGCCTTGAAGACATAGAGTCACAACGCGTTAGAATAGGTTTTTGCAACTGAGAAAACCTCCTGGGGTGTAAGGACAGATATGGCGCGCGACGATACGTACCAACAGTACATTAGGTTGCAGATCATATTCTTATGACACTCATAAGAAAGAAGTTGATTCCAAATGCAATCAAAGCCGGCGGCGCGGTTACTTTGAAAAAACCTTTGATGTCTATTCCGAAGAACTCGGCTGAGAGAGACACACAGGGATGAACGGGAGATAGAACATAGCCAAGAAAGATGCTGAAATACGTAATGGCGAAGATGATAGGCGATATTGGTCCAAACTTCGTGAGAAATATTGGAATGACTATCCCCGCGGGCGTTACCATCCTTCCTGTACCAAAGCCTAACAGGAATCCTATGGCAACGCAAAGGATTTCGGCGGTAATCTCAATACTTCCTAACAACTCTGGAATACCTGAAATAGTAAATACATTAAGAAAGATTACGGTTCCCACCATCATCAAAGCGAAATTCCAAGGTTTCGAATCTTTGGCAACTCCGTAAAGATTACTTGTACGCACTTTTCCAATGATAATAGCAAGAACTAGGCTAGTGGTTACTCCAATCAATGTAGCAACTTCTTCAGGAGAAACAAAAGCTTTAAGAGAAAAGTCTAGGACTGGAGCCAGAAATATCACAGTCAACGGTGGAAGAAGTTTCTTCAAAGAAAACTTGCCTTCATAATCGGTTTTTCTTGGGACATCTCTAAGAAAGAAAAAGTATCCCAGAAACAACGAGAAAAAGAAAAGAAGAACAAGATAAGGAATGATTCGGTAGATGTCAAGACCAGCTACTTTGGCAGAAACTATTAACTGGGGGGCTAGGGGATAAATCAAGTATAGGATATGACGAAACCATACGTTCAACCCCGCCTTTTTGTCCTTTGATACACCCTTTCCTCCCTTTTCTACGAGGGGACCCGAAAGAAGAGCCCCTCCAGGCATAGAAAGCATTCCTATCAAAGCAGGAGATACTCCGAGAAAAGCCTTTTTCCCTATCCTCATGTTATTAACCAAATTGTCCATTTGCCCCGAGGCTTTCAGCGTCCCACCAATCATAGGGATCAATCCTAAAACTAGGGCCAACAGAATTGTGGATGGATCAGTAAATGCTCTGTAGAACGCCGTTGCTACTTTATCCGGTGGCATCGTGAAAACTCCTAGAATGAAAGCTCCAATAAACATTGCAATGGCAAGATTTTTCCTAGATATGACCAACAAGGCGACTATCGCCAGAAAAAAACCAAACCATGCTATCATCACGGGTTCTCCATCGTTCATGCGAATTAGAAACTCAACAGTGCTACAACCTGCTCATAAATGTTTAACGCAAGCTAGTGCGCGCGCCTTATCCCAGCTTAGCGCACTAAACTTTATTTCTTTTTCTCGGGCGCGGTTCCCGCGCTAGCGAAAACTTTCGGTCTCGTCAGGTTTTGACAGGTTTAAATTATCCTTTTAAGAGAAGGTCTTTAAAGATGTTGCCTTCATGAATGAAACTGCTGAATTGATCAAGTTTCATGGCTTCGTTGAATATCTTCTTCGCAAGCATGAGCGTTTCCTTCGGCGTCTCGCAAACTTGCCGAGCTGTAGTTTTACACTCTTCTAAAAGTCTCTCGTGAGGAACTACTTCGCTCACCAGCCCTATTCTATAGGCTTCCTTCGCATCTATTCTTCTACCTGTAAGACAGAGATCCTTAGCCAAACCGTCGCCAACGATGAAACGTAAAAGTGAGTACAGTGCCGGAAGCCCAAATTTTATTTCAGGATGCCCGAAAACAGCTTTTTCCGAGGCGATTCGGATATCGCAGAACGTCGCCAGGTCGAAGCCTCCAGCCATAGCTGGACCATTGACAGCGGCTATGATGGGTTTCTTGAAGCTTAAAAACCCTTGAAAGAAGCGCTCGGAACTTTCGTAGATAGCGATCTGATGCTCTTTGTCAGGGATTTGGAATTCGTCAAGGTCGAATCCAGCGCAAAAGGCTGATCCAACGCCAGTGATGATCACTGCTTTAACATTTTCATCTTCCTCTAGTTCGTCCAAGCATTTCTCAACTTCATCGCGTACTCTTATGGACAATGCATTTCTCTTATCGGGTCGGTTCAGGGCAAGTACGGCTATTTCGCCATCTTTCTCTACGGTTACAAACTCATACTTCATCAAACCCTCCCTCACAAAACTAACATTGAACTAGCTAGCTTTAGAAGCGCAGTCTAATAAATGATTTGAGGAAACTCTTAGAAGGCGAAGTAAAGATCTGCGCGCGTGTGTGTTTCGCAAACCGGAATATATCCGATTATCCAGCATTTTTGCGCGCGAAACTTTCTTTTTAAGATTTGTTAGCCCTCAATTCATGCGCGCGTAGGTTGAGAACATGAACCCTTTGTTTTGTGATTGTTGCGGTGATATCGTTAAGGCTGTGTATCCATGCAAGTTTGTTTTTCATGATGGTTTAATATACGATTTTAATATATGCCCAGATTGCATGGATAACGGAACACTCGAAATAAATCTTAAGCGAAAAAGGCTCGTTGCTCAAATCCTTTTTAGGTTATCGAGGTCAAAAACTAATATGCGCACACGCTAATCGTCAAAGATGACTAAAGCGCGTGCATGTGTAGGTGAACCTAAAATTCTTGTTGGCTATAGTTNNGACAAAATCGTTTGTGCCGGAAAGCACAAGTCATCCAAAAGAGATTAAACTTCAAACGCGCGCGCAAATGTCGTGTGTGTATCTCACCCGTTCAGTTCCTTACAATAATAAAGAACAGCTGTTTACACATTTTTTTATGCATGCATGCAAGATGTTTGACAATTCATAACAACACCGTAAAAAAGATGACGCAGAAAAGTATTCCGAGACAGAAAAAGAACGTTACTGTCTCAAACAACATATATGTTCTTCATGCGCGCGGGCATATCTTTAGAGAATTTTTGGTGGTGAAAGGTTTTTATTTCTTCTCGCTAAAAGCCATAGGGCTTAGAAATAGAAAACGTATCGGTAGGTTTCAATACCGACATGCCGGCGCATCTTCCTATTATGTCTACACGAAGGATTTTCTCCGGATTTTCGAGGTCAACTTTTTCATCTATTAGGTCAGCGAGTTCCCTTATGATCTCAATTTTGTGGTGTAGACTGTATCGCCGTTTTTCCACGATCATGCGCCATCTTTCACCCGCACGAATTTTGTTCCGCAGCTTTCTAACTCCTTCTTTCATGGAATCCATGTCCGAGAGTGTCCAGAGGTTTACAGGTACCCACTTCAAGGTGTATTGAAAAATAAAAGGGTCTTCATCAAACAGTCTCCTCAACCCGTAGACGACTTCACGCGAATCTAATCTAGTTTTTACGCCGATTATTCCCTCAGCGATTGTACGCTTCACGATGGGACTTTCGTCGTCAAGCGTCCTCAAGATGTGCGTGATTTCTTCTTTTGCTTTTCTATAGACGCCCCACGAACAAGAGACTAGAAGATTGAAATCGTACACGTCTTTTCGCATGGATATAGACGAAAAAAGCCAACTATTTTAAGCTTGTCGGAATGGGCACAATTCTCCACTAAATGTTATGTGGCAACGCTCCAAGCCGTAGAAACTGCGCGCGCAATGATATATTCATCCTTTATCAATATAATAGAGCAGGGGGGTGAGTATCATTTTATCGTCGAAAGAAATCCGCGAATGGCGAGAGGCCATAGACGCATCCTTGCTTAAACGGTCTGAAGAAACCATCGACAATATCGTGTCTAAGTATCCGAAGGCACAAAGAGCTTGGGATCAACTTCGCAACGATTCCTTCATGTCGGCTCAGTGGGACATGTCTGACTACATTGCAGTGACCAAGATGAGGTACAACGCCCACGGCGACATTCATGCGAAGATAGTTACGGCGAACGCCCTAAAGATGTTAGACCTGTTGCTTGAGACTGGGGTGCAACCAGACATTGTTAAGGCATCACAGGAAACTTCGGAGTCAGGAAACCCCGTTGAGAGTGGGGATGTGGATGACGCCCACCTTATAATTCTCTTATCTGGGCTCCTGCATGACATAGGTAACCAAGTGAACAGGTCAGACCACAACTTGCATAGCGAAATATTGGCGATACCAATACTGGACAAGGTGTTAACCCAGATATACCCGGACGAGAGGAAAAGGGGTATGATTCGGGGCTTCATATTGCATTGCATCTACACTCATATGGAAGATATACCGAGCTACACCTTGGAGGCCAGCCTGGTGAAGGTGGCTGATGGCACCGACATGACTAAGGGAAGGGGACGCACGCCTTATGAGATGGGAAATGTGAACATCCACTGCGTTTCCGCTATGTCTATAGGAGAGGTAGAGATAGCCAAGGGAAAGGAAAAACCCATAGGTATAAGGATCAACATGACCAACTCCGCCGGAGTCTTCCAGGTGGAGGAGATCCTGTACAAGAAACTGGTTGCTGGCGTCGCTGGTAAATACGTCGAAATCACTGCCCAGACGGTCCCGGAGAAGCCATCCACAGACGAGAGAATAGTCTACAAGATTACGGTTGAAAAGGACAAATTCGTACACACAAGATAGCGGGTGCTGTAAAACTTAGATAGTTGTCAATATTCGTCGGTATGCGCATGGAAACCAATCTTCAAAGGGGCTTCTTTTATACTTAAGTGTAGCACTTTACTCTATGGGAAGCTTTGATAAGAACGTAAAACCCTCTACTTGAAGGGAAGAAGAGATGACTGAAGAAGGGGAAAAGGAGAAAATAAAGAAAATTGCTGAGCTTCGAGCCCTCTTGGAAAAACGCGTAGAAGAAATGGAAACCGAACTGGAAGGATTACAAATTTTGCTTGGTTTCATTGATGACACCCTAATTGAGAAGGGATTTAAAAGGGCTGAAATCGTTAAGCCTGTTCCAACCATTCCGACTGCTGTTTCCCTACCGGCCATAGAATCTGAAAGAAGGATCCCGTTAAAGACGGTAACTGGCGATCTCTTGGCCAATCTTTACGTTGGGGAAGACTCCATGCGGGTTGTACTCGCAGAAGACAAAAGCTTCGACATCAATACTCCACCGTTTACATCTTTCCTCGTGGAGAGGGTGCTGGCAAAGATGCAGGAGAAGGATCGGGAAGCCGCGAGTACAGGCGAAATCACTCCGGATAAAATACTCTCCTACAACATCACTCGGGATGGAGACCTGATCCGCGAGATAACCATCAGAAACATTAGGCCCGAAAGATCGCGGGAACTGAAGTCGGCGATCCGCTGGACCTTGGAAAAAATGTATGAGAAGATGGTGCAGAGTAGTTAAATGGTGAGGCAGAATAAAGGAAGATGTCGATGAAATCAAGTCAACTAACTGCCAAAATACTCGCTGGATTCCTTAAATTCAAGGCAAGAAGACCTACGCCCCTCTTTGCCTCCTACAACGTAACCAGCCGATGTAACATGAAATGCTCCTTCTGCGACTGGTGGAAAATGGACATGCCGGAATTGCCAACCAGAAAGGCGTTGGCTGCTATAGATGAAGTCTGCAGCTTAGGCGTCCCCTTTTTCGACCTCAGCGGAGGCGAACCACTGCTGCGCAAAGACTTGTCGACCCTTGCCAAAAGAGCGTCATCTTATGGCTGTCTGGTAAGCATGAACACCAATGGAACGCTGTTGAAAAAGAGTAGAGCCTCTGAGATCGCAGACGTCTTTGATGTTGTCGTCGTGTCCCTTGACGGCCCCAAAGAAATTCATGACAAAATAAGGGGAGTAGCAGGAACTTACGACAAGGCTATTGAAACCATAAAGTTGTTAAAGGCTCGCGGAGTGAGAGTCGGAGTGAACAGCGTCGTAACTCCGTGGAACATCGAAATACTGCCCCGGTTCATTGAGGAACTCCACAGCCTAGTCGACTTTGCCCAGGTTCAACCCATCCATCCTTATCCACCTCCACCCCAAAACAGACCTTCCCACGAAGCGGTTTCCAAGCTTTTGGACTATTTGTTAAAGCTTAAACGCAGTGATCCCAGTTTCCTGGCAGTGCCCACAGATTTTGTCAAGGGTTTTGAGTTGTTTTTTGATGGTAAGGCGCCGAAGATTTGTCACGCTGGAGAACTTTACGTGGCCATTGACCCCATGGGTAAACTTCTAGCCTGTCCCG
>JABAOH010009617.1_pt1 | contig 11276 bp, 6 predicted proteins | sample 7062181 | NCBI WGS metagenome assembly JABAOH01 (sample SAMN14538630, study PRJNA623070) | marine sediment metagenome | biome: marine biome [ENVO:00000428]; feature: marine pelagic biome [ENVO:01000023]; material: deep marine sediment [ENVO:00002113]; isolation source: pool of 5 deep marine... | reverse complement strand
TGCTCCTTTGTCAATTCATCTCCGCCACGGATTTTTGCCAATCCAAAATCCATGATTTTGACCTGGTCTTTTTCTGTTATCATAATGTTGGCGGATTTGATATCCCGATGAATGACGCCCTCCTCATGGGCGGCCTGCAATCCATCAGCAATCTGGGTGGCATAATCCAGAACCTTCCGAAGGTCTAAAAACTTCGGAAGGTTGGAATGAATAATATCCTTTAGTTCCCGCCCTTTGATGTACTCCATGACGATAAAAGTCTCGCCTTCAACTTCTTCAACCGCATAAATCGTGGCAATGTTGGGATGATTCAAAGCGGCAGCGGCTTGTGCTTCAACCTTAAACCGTTGTCGTTCTTCTTCACTCGGAGCAAAGTGGTGCGGAAGAAATTTTATAGCGACTTCTCGATTCAGCTTTGTATCCAGAGCTTTATAGACGACACCCATGCCGCCTTCGCCAAGTTTTTCGAGGATTTTGTAATGTAAGATTGTTTTGCCGATCATTTATTTCTTGCCATCTTCAATTGAATCATGTAAGGTAAAACATAAAAAATTGATAATCAAATTTATTCCAATTCCTTATTCATACACCAAATCCGCAATCCTATCGAGGCCAGTAGAATATCCTTGACTTACCCCTTGATTCTTAATTGTACCAGATACCATCACCGAGGTTTAAAATTTTGTGTTGACGTTTGTCTGACCGATTATTTTTTATCCACTTAAAGATCTTTCTAAAAAATACATATAGAATTATTTGTTACTTATATTCCAATTGAGCTATCCAAATATCAGATACCGATCGCCGTCTAACAAAATAGAGTCTTTCACTATCACAGGCGAGAGTAAGTGGACACTGTGGGTGAATAAGTGTTTCCTTAGAGTCGATGATTTTTCTTGTTATGCCATCTTTGACTGCAACTTGCCAAATCTGTCGATATCTATCTCCGCCCTCAGGATTATATTCTATATAAATGGTCTGATTGTCAGGTGACCAAATAGGATATAAAATCTCATTAGCCTTGATATTGGTCAATTTCCTTATGCTGCCAGTTGAAATAGAGGTAATATAGATTTCAAAAGCACCGCTGCGATTTGAAACAAATGCTATCGAATCTCCGTCAGATGAGAAACTCGCATTGCCATCATAAGCCTCATGATTGGTAAGCTGTCTAACGGTATTGTTGTGGAGGGAGACCATCCAGATATCCTCATTTCCGCTTCGATCTGATTGAAAAATAATCGTATCACCTTTAGGTGACCATGAAGGATAAGAGTCATTTGCTGGATGATTGATTATTGGGCTAACGGTTCCTCCTACGATTGAAACCGTATAGATATCATTATTTCTATTTGGGACTGCTGCATGATAAGCTATTCGTTTACTATCTGGTGACCAGCTTGGCCCTGCTTCTTCTAAGCTATCTGCTGTCAGTTGTCTAAGTTCTTTACCATCTTTGCGAATGATCGATAGGTCACTGAAGGCTTTGCCTGCTGAAATAAAGGCAAACCATTCATAATCAGGTGATATTGCCAAATAATGCACGTGTTGGTTTTTAGCTGTAACCTGAATTGCATCCTCCATCTTGAGAGTTTGATCTGTTTTTAATGGAAGTGACCAAATGTTATCAAGTGGAATTTCCTTACAGTAAGCTAGTTTCGAACCATCCGTTGAAAGGGAAAAATCAAAAAGGTTCCAACCCGTTGTTACTTGTTTAATCGAGCCTCTTGGATTCCCTTTTTTATCCACAGGAATCCGCCACAAATCACGAATTCCATCTTGGTTCCATTTGAAGAATATCCTCTTTCCATCAGGTGACCAAAGTGGTGTAAAAAGCCAGCCAGATCCTTCAATTACAATTACAGGATCTGAGCCATCTACATTAACTGTCCGTATTTGTGAATTTATACCATACCAGTTGTTTGTCACATAAACAATTCGACTTCCATCAGGCGACCAGGCGGGATCACGACAATTATGAGGTAATGGTATAGTACTTCTAATCCCATCTTTCACTGTCACTGTCTTCAAAGTATCGCTGACTGTATAAACCAGTTTCTTGCCGTCTAAAGACCAATTTACACCAGTAACATCTCTAGTATCATGATGATGCGAAACAATCTGTCTAATATTCCCACCCATTTCAGATACTAAATAAATACCACCTCCATCACGACTTGAGTTAAAAGAAATCCAATTGCCATCAGGGGACCACCTTGCATGACCATCCGTTCCACCATAATCATGAGTAATATTCAATCTTTGACCCGAGGCAATTTGATGTACCCAAACATCCCAGTTTTCATTTTCGACGGATGAATAGATGACCTTAGAACCATCTGGTGATATGTCAGGATCAACCTCAGAAATTAGTGCTGTGGTAGTGAGCGGTTTGACTTTTGTAACTGCAGGTTCTGCAATTTTTTGTTGAAATAGAAAAGTAGCAATAAAGACTGACAAAATAATTAAAAGAGCCGCAGCGAGTGCCACAAAGACTGTCTTTTCTTTTTTGGTTTTTTTCGGAATTTGTTTCGCTTGTGGCTTGCTTTTTCCAGAATCGACGGCTATCGTTGTCATTTTCAGATCATTCAGGACCTCATCAAAAGTCTGATGTCGATGTTCCCTATTCTTTTGCAGACATTTATAAGTGATCTGTTCGATTTCGAAAGGAACATCTGTACGTTTTTCCGTTATGGATTCAGGTTTCTCATTCAGGACGGAATAAATTATCGCTGAGTCATACTCACCACAAAACGGCATCTGTCCCATCAGCATCTCATACAATACCACACCAAACGACCAGATGTCCGTTCGGTGATCGATGTCATCTCCACAAGCCTGTTCTGGTGACATATACGCAGCCGTGCCCAATGTCGAATGTTTTTTGGTAAGTTCTGCGCCGCCAATCACTTTCGCCAGCCCAAAATCCATGATTTTCACCTGACCTTTTTCTGTTATCATGATGTTGGCGGACTTGATGTCTCGATGGATAACGCCTTCCTCGTGAGCAGCCTGCAATCCATCAGCAATCTGGGTGGCATAGTCCAGAACCTTCCGCATATCCAACATCTTGGGAAGGTTGGAATTAATAATATCCTTTAATTCCCGCCCTCTGATGTACTCCATCACAATAAATGTCTCGCCATCAACTTCTTCAACAGCATAAATTGTGGCAATGTTGGGATGATTCAAAGCCGCGGCTGCTTGCGCTTCAATTTTGAAACGTTCTCGTTCCTCCTCACCCGGAGCAATATGGTGCGGAAGAAATTTTATGGCGACTTCTCGATTCAATTTGGTGTCTACAGCTTTGTAGACGACACCCATTCCGCCTTCGCCGAGTTTTTCGAGAATTTTGTAGTGTAAGATTGTTTTGCCGACCTGTCCGCCGTCTTTTTGGTGGGTCATCTTCATTAGACAAATCTTAACCTCCTTCTTCAAACAAAGCTTAAGATTGATTTACAAACACAATTTTGGTCTATAGCCTGTGATCCGCTCAATCGCTTTGCACTGATAAGCTTGCAAATTTCCCAGTCCGACTTTATCTTTTTCTGCTTTGATTTCTTATTATGACATCTCGCTGATTAATTGATGAATCAGAGTTATGAAAAATTATTATATAGTTTAGCTATATTTTATAATATAGCATTTAAATATAACAAAATCTTTTTACAAAGTCAAATAAAACTTCTAATTTTTGCTGATGGATTTTTTTCTCTATATCCAGCATCGTCGTTGATTGTTCTTCCATCTAAAGTCGATCTTTTTTTAAATTGTTGTCATTAAAAAATAATCTGTAAATTCAATTTAAGAAATATACTCCTTTTGCGCAATCAGGGAATCCCTGATTTTGGGGTTCGAAAAACCTGATTTTGATGAAAATGTGACTGTCACCTGCATACGTTTAAGGTGAGAGTATAAATGTGACCGTCACCTTTATTAAGAATAATATTTTAAATGGCTAATTTTATTCTGTTTAGCGGATAGAAAATTGGCAGCAAATTATTACGGGTGATGGTCACATTGGTAATTTCCGGACATATTTGAAGCCATTAAAAAAGGCTGTACCACTACTATAAGGAGTAGTTACAGCCTTTCCATGACCAATGAACGGGAATGATTTTGGTTGGTTTAATTCTTTATATTATTGCAGCAGCAGCATTTTCTTTGTTTCACTATACCCTTCAGCCTGTATCCGATAAAAATAAACACCGGATGGAACTGCCTGTCCCAAATCATCCGTTCCATTCCAGACCAAATTAAACCGCCCTGCCTCTTGATTTCTATTGATCAATGTTTTAATCTCCTGACCCAGTAGATTATACACGACAAGCTTTACATGACCCGCCTGGGGCAGTTGGTATTCGATGATAGTCTGCGCATTGAACGGATTGGGATAATTGTCGAACAATACAAAATCTTTAATGGGCTGATGACTTTCTCCCCTTGCAATGACAGTTTGCGCCTCATACGGATAGATGTTGATGTCATCGATGTACCAACCCGGGTATGTCACCGTCGAATCAGATACAAAGTGGAACCTGATCCTGACATCAGTAAATCCTTGCCCGCAATACTCCGTTAACGAGCGATGGTCCTGCTTCCATTTGCCATCAAATCCAGTATAAGCATCGCCAAGTTGATCCCAGCTTTGTCCGCCATTAGCACTGACTTCCACGTACCCAAAATCATGATCGGCTTGAATTATATACCTTGTCCAGTACGAAATATGAGCCGCATCCAGTTGTGAAAGGTTAAAACTGTAATTATACTCGATCCAGCTATCCCCATTATTTTCATAGTTCCCAGAGGCACTATTGTTAAGGCTGTATTGACTTGAATGCCCCATACCTCTCAGCACTCTCCAGTTATTGTCCGACTGCCATTTTCCCATACCCCTTTCAAAATCATCCACTAAATTGGAGACTTCTAACGTGCTTACCAGTGTGTCATTCGAGCTATTCTCATCATTTGATAACTGGACAACATAAGAGACATTGTAACGGTAAGGTTCAAAGACAGTCCAATCAGCAAAATTCACTTTTCTTGCTGCCAGACTCCTTACTGTATCAACGGTTTGTGCATCAGCATATATTAGAATCCCTGAAGAATCGATCTGGCAGGCTACCTCCACATCAGTTTCATCAGAACGTCCAATATTTCGTATCTCTACCTCAGGACTAACGTTTTGGGCGTAAATCGGCACCGAGTTAAGCAGCCCAACATAAGAATACACTCCTAACTCGTGTTGATACGCCTTGCTGGCGGCATATTTAATGTTGAGATTGTTGACATCAACATACCACATCCGATAATATTCACCATCAAAAAGAACTTTGGGCTGTGCTAGATGTTTACCAGGAATTGCCAGTACCGGATTATAGGTGTATTTTGTCCAGTTAATGTAATCCGTTGATGTTGCATAGCTGATCGGCTGACCATCTTCGTACCATAAGTTGTAAATGGATCCGTCATAGACCACATCATGATTATGTGCTGCGAAAACAGGATTGTTGGCAGTCTTTGTCCAATTAATTCCATCTGGCGAAGATGCATAACCAATCTGTAAGCCCGGGTATCCAAAATATGTCATGTGATAAGTCGTTCCGTCAAAATACACCGTTTGGGGTACAACATTTATGGATTCATAAGAGCCGGCAGGACCGGGATCCATAACTGGATTGCCCTCATATTTTGTCCAGTTTGCCCCATCGGTAGAAGTCGCATATCCAACCCGTCCTTTGCTGCCATCGGTTCCCAGGTACCACATTTTGTATAGTGAATCATCCTTGATTACAACTGGTTGGACCATTCCAGTGTCATCCCACGACCCGGGCGGTCCCTTTTCTAGCACTGGATTGGACGGGTGCTTTCTCCACGAGATGCCATCTTGAGAGTAGGCATATCCAATTGGGCCATTAAAATAGGCCGTATACCACAGGTGAAAATTTGTTCCGTCAAAAAGCACATAGTGATGCCAGATACCTCTACTGTCCCAGGCGCCTGATGGACCTCGTTCCAGCACTGGATTGTCTCCATTGGTTTGCCATACCACCTGGCTGTGTAAATCAGTAATTCCTACTGCAAAAAAAATTATGACAAGCAAGCACTGAAAAACAAAACTAGACGAGGTTCTTAACTTACAATAAGAAGAACCTTCCCGCCATGCATAAAATTTTGTTGAAATCATGACATTTCCTCCTTGGTTAATATTTTAAGTTGTAAAAAGTTATTAATTATCTTGCTTATTACATTATCAAAAAAAGTGCCAATAAATCAGAATAATTTTTAAATGATATTATGTTTTAAAAAATAATTGGTTAAATAAAAAGCAAATAAGGAGTCAACACTTAAGAGTTAGGTAATAAAAATTCGAAGATTTTTTCGAGGAGATAGAGAAGCTATTTTTAATAGAATTATGCTCGAAAATATTTTCGCAAAAAAGTTGCAATTACGAGGATGCTACTAAGCTGGCTTCACAATCCCCAGCTTCTCCATCTTATACCGCATCGTCCCCTCAGAAATCTGTAACACACGAGCCGCTTTCGATTGATTCCAGTCGTGTTCTGTTAGTGCCTTTCGGATGAGCTGTTCCTCAAAATCTGCCAGGCTGTCTTGCAGGGACTTTTGTACCGGGTGCGTTTCATAATCGGCCGTAATCTTTTTGAATTCCCTTTGATATTCTTTAGGAAGGATACCGCGATCTAACATGGTCATGTCTGGCAGTGCCAGCGTTACCAATCGCTCCACAAAATTTTCCAGCTCTCGGATATTCCCTGACCATTTCCGGTGCTTCATAAAATGTAACATCGATCCATGGAATGATCTTGCCTGTTTACACTGTTGCCCGGCAAATTTTTGAAGGAAATAATTCGCGAGGATGGGAATATCGTCCTGCCGTTGGTTCAAAGTTGGAACATGAATGGGATAGACATGCAGGCGATAGTACAGGTCTTCACGAAATCGGTTTTGCTCCACCAATTTCTGTAATGACGTACTGGAAGCAGAAATAATCCGAACATCAACCGGCTTTGAGCGATTACTTCCAACAGGTCGGATTTCACCTTCCTGTAATACGCGCAGCAATTTTGCCTGAACATCAAAAGGCAGATTCGTAATTTCGTCCATGAACAGCGTACCCTGGTCTGCTTCCTGAAACAATCCTTTGCGATCCTGGCTGGCTCCGGTAAAAGCGCCTTTGACATGTCCAAACAATTCACTTTCGATCAAATTTCCTGGAATCGCACCACAGTCGATTGCCACAAAAGCATGTCCTTTTCGCGCGCTTAATTTATGAATCGCCCGGGCGATAAGCTCCTTGCCAGTTCCGCTCTGCCCTTCCAGCAACACCCGAACATCACAGCGTGTTGCCGCTTCGATGGCTTTCAGCAGCTCGATGAATGGCTTGCTTTTGCCGGACAGTCCCAATTCTTCATATTTAATTAGCAGGGTAGATTCTGGCAGCGGCGGTTTGAAATATTGTTCAATTTTCTGGACATTGCTTAAAAACGGCGTTGTGACTGCAGCAAACTTTTCCAGTAGAGAAAGCTCCTCGTCGTTCAATTTTCTATCGTTACTCTTATTCATAACCAGCAGACAACCGATGATTATCCCCTCGCTCAGCAGCGGAACGCATATTAGCGATCGCACATCCGTTTCCTTAAAGACTCGTTTACTGAACCGGGTATCCGATTTTATATCCGAAATCAACAATGACTGGTTATGTTTCATTACCCAGCCAGTCACATTGGTGCGNNCCAATTTTTTGACCTTCCCGCATGATAGTTTTAATGGTATGCTGCGTGCGAGGATTGATCATCAAAATCGATGTAATATCGGCATTCACCAGCAACGTCGCTTTCAAAGTAACGATTCGGAGAATTTCTTCAAAATCATTCTGTTGACCGAGTATGATGGCTAATTCGATCAGGCTGGCTGTGGCTTGATTTGCTTTATCCTGTGTTGTCGAAGCCACTTGATCTTCTTCAGTTTTTCTTTTGAATAGTGTCATAGTGATTCTCTTATAAAGTGAAATGAAATACTACTGGTATTGTGTAGAGCCTGGCGCAGTAAGCTGCCAGTCAAAAAATAATTGAATAGAATTGTAAAAATTAAATATAATTTAAAAATTAAGCTTGATTTTTAAAGTATAGTTTGTTATATTTAGCATTATGGAACGCGATATAAAACCGACAATTCTAAAAACGCTCACCAATGAGCGAGCCTGCGCCCTAATTGGGCCAAGACAGGTGGGGAAATCTTATATTCTTAAAGAAATTATTAAAGAATTACAGGGAAACTATATTACACTTGACGATCCAATCATCCGTGATGAAGTAAAAAAAGATCCATTACAATATTTGCGACGTTTTTATTTTCCCGAACAGTATTTATTCATCGATGAGCCTGCAAAAGTGCCTGATATTTTTGATGCCATCAAAATATTAATCGATGAAAAAGAGGGCAAACCCTCAAAAATATGTATCGCCAATTCAGGTAATTATCTTTTCTTGAAAAAAGTAAAAGAATCATTAGCTGGCAGGGTTTCAATCCTTTCGTTACTACCATTCTCCTGGAATGAATTGAGTCCAACAAATAAATATTGTGGACTGTTCCAGCTACTTGATTCTGATATAACGATGCCAGAGAATGTTGATTATATTCACATCAATCGATTAAGGAACAAAACGTTAGTTTGGGGTGGTTATCCCATCCCGAGCTTAGCCTCCAATACCAACTCTCAAATTCGATGGATCAGGGATTACTTAACCACTTATGTTTTTCCGATTTTAATCGAGCAATTTCAGGTTCGGAATCTCGATGCTTTTGAGAGATTTGGACGACTAATTTTTGTCCAGAGCAGCAGCATATTAAATAAACAAAAGTTAGCTGTTTCAGTTGGTGTCAGCCAACCCACGGTGAGTAATTTTTTATATCAACTAAAAGCGATGATGTTGGTGATCACCTTAGAAATTTATCATCGAAATCCCAGCAAAAGATTAGTCAAACAAAATAAGATACATGCCATTGATCCACTTTTAATTCACAATGCATTAAATACAAATTTTAGTAATGAACGAGCCAAAGAACTGCAATTCTTTGGAAATATTTATGAAAGCTTCATGGTTGCAGAACTCCATAAAATACTTTATAACGCTGGCGCTATATTCGACGCCTACTACTGGCGAACCCAGGATGGCGCAGAAGTTGATTTAATACTTGAAATTAAAGGAAAAGTTCTTCCCTTTGAAATAAAATCATCTCCCAAAGTAAGCCGCCGTGATGCCTCTGGACTGATGTCATTTCTATCGGACAATCCTCATGCAAAAAATGGCTACATCATCTATCCCGGCAGAGAGATACAAAATATTAACGATCAAGTAATTGCCATACCTGATTGGTGGCTGTTAGGATATTAAAGAATAGAGCAAATATTATTTTTTTGCCTCATTCATGGTAAAATCCAATGGTGCTTCAATCTTCCCGAACTGTTAGATAACGCCTCCAATGGCTCACTACATTGCCCTGATTTTGTCTAACGTATAACACACGTCACTGGACAGGCAAATTCCAACTTCCAAATAGGCAGATGCGCCAGAGGGCGCATCTCCGCCAGGGCGGATGATTCCAAATAAATTTCAAATACCAAATATCAAAGACCAAAACTTTTTGCAAATCAAGGATCCGCTTCTGGATGAAAAAAATTTTTCAGTTCTTTACGGAGTGGCACATGAAGCGTTAAGCGTGGCGCACAAGTTATTTTCCGTTACGCATTACGCCTTACGTACTACGCTCCACACCCAACGCCCCACGCTCTACTCTTTCAGTCGTTCAATTCTCATTTTCGCCTCCTCAACTTTCGGCTGCAGCTCTGGATCACATTTCTGCCAGAGTTTGATAAAATAATTATAATGTTCGACGGCTTTTTCAGGCTGCTCCAGTTCTTCGTAAATCTCTGCCAGCAAAAAATGTTTAGGGGCTTTGTAGGTAATATCACTCCAGCCTACATTTCCAAGTGTGGACAACCAGCGAATCGCTTCTTCATGGCGACCCAACGATTTTAATACTTGTGCTCTTAAATAACGTTCGTAGGCCAGTGAAGTAAAGGCATCAGTACCTGGAGATGCTCGCCACCATTTTTCATAGTCCATTTGCTCAAGCTCCTCCCAGGCTCCTGTCAGATCATCCTGGTCAAAGCTAATTTTTGCAAGGATAGTATGTGCTCGATCTTGCGACATTGCGATTAGAGATGAATCTCTCCCGTGCTTCGCCAAAATAGCTGAAAAATTTTTCAATGAATCGGCAAAAGCCGATGCTTTTGTTTTATCGCCTGATTGGGCATTGAATAGACCCAGGACGAATAACTTGGCAATTTTTTCCTTATCACCACTCACATTTAATAAACCTGCTTCTCTTATTCGATTCTCAAGTTCTGCAGAAGATAATTCTGTCATTGGTGTGACTTGCATAATTGGCGTAATAACCATTGGAAATGATGGATTTAAATCTCTCGCCTTATTGATTTCAGCAATTGATTCCTTGATTTTTCCCTGGGCGAAATCTATATATGCTAAACCCAAATATCTACGGGCTTGCCAATAAAGAGATCGATTAGGCTCCGATAAGAGTTTTAGAACATCTCTTACTCCTGTGAATTTTTCGGGCTTAGCTAAGAATGTAGCGACCATCCATATTAAAAAACTTGACTCATCTTCTAACTTTTCGATCATCTGAGCTTGTAATCGTGTATCCTCTTTTAAATGAGCCAGCACTGTTCGATCCCACAATGCAAAACCACCTTCTGGCGCAAGCTTAATCCGTTGTTCATAAATTGGAATTGCATCTGCGAACCTTCCCTCTTGCTTAAAAGTGCCGAATAAAAATCCCATGGCTATTGGCTGGTTCGGATTAAGAGCAAGCGATTTTTCCAGGGCAAAGCGTGCATCCTCCATCGATCGACCCTGCAATCCTCCATAATTGACTAACAGCCCTCCCAACTGGAGCCACGCTTCCGCGTCATCTGGATAGCTATTAATAATTTGTCGATAAAGTCTCTCGGCAGCTTTTGCCTGTCCAGTATCATAATAAAATTTGGCTTTCAATAGATTGATATCTCTCCAGGGCAATTTTTCACTATACCGCAATGCCTTTTGTATGATAAATTTTCTATCGATGATACTTTCTATTGAATAGCTTTGTGCATAATTCATTCTGTAATAGGCAAGCGCAAATGTTGTGTCATCTTCCACTGCCCGTTGGAAAGCCCTGATCGCCATCAC
>JABAOH010002867.1_pt1 | contig 11287 bp, 12 predicted proteins | sample 7062181 | NCBI WGS metagenome assembly JABAOH01 (sample SAMN14538630, study PRJNA623070) | marine sediment metagenome | biome: marine biome [ENVO:00000428]; feature: marine pelagic biome [ENVO:01000023]; material: deep marine sediment [ENVO:00002113]; isolation source: pool of 5 deep marine... | reverse complement strand
ATGCAAGATGGGACCCTTGTCGGGGTTGTTCTATGTAGTAGGGAGTGCAGGTGAGAGTGGGTTCTGCACCCATTTTTCTGTATAATTTGATAATGTGTCGCTGTTTTTCCTTTTGAGTTGTTGAAAACTTCGCTGAGTAGTCTGGGTCAAGGCTTGAGGGGTTAAGCGTTGTCCCAACCTTGACATGCCCAGCCGTATTCGCAAGCTCTTCTAGAAAGCCTATTGGGGCATCGCTGATGGTTTTGTAGGAGACACCGGAGAGGTGGGCGGACTTTATGGGAATTAGCTTTGTGGCGCCGAACAGGTCGCCAAGGCGTGTGAGGATTTGCGTAGAGACTTGACATGCCCAGCCGTATTCGCCGTCGTACATTTTTTCTTCTTCAGTTGTCAAGTGCATGGTTTCTTCTCCAAGATCTTGACAGTTCCATTTCTGCCGTCAATCTCAACTTCGTCGCCCGTTGCGATTTGCTCGATCTCTATCTGGTCTATCATTGGAATTTCTGCGATTATAGCGCCTACGACTACTACAGGATCGGCTGTTTGGTTTACGATTGCTTTGGGCGCCAAGTTCTTCTTTGCTAGGGCATAAAGCACATAGCTGCCAACCGTTGATCCGTGTCCGTGGGAAAAGCAGAAAACGGAGCCTTTAAGCCTCTTTCCCTCTAGATCGTGGTCTTTTTCAACAATCGTTCCAGTGGTCGGATCTACGCCTCCCAAAAAGCTTATGGGCTTTTTGGATACTAGTGCTGTTCCTTTACAGTGTCCTGAAACAATAACTCTTCCTTTCAAGGTACGCGTCGCCAAGATTTTCCACCTTGATTAATAGGATATTCGTGCTGAATATGGAAGTTCACCTAGCACCTCCGTTGCTGCTTCACCAACTTTTAAGCGGTACTTTTGCTCAGTGTAGACGCGCACAACGTTTATGAACCCTCTTAGAGCTTCGAAAATTCTTGAAACTTCGCTAAGGCGATGGGGAACCTTTCTTCCATCTCTTGTTTTGTCGAAGATTGGGATTTCCATGGGCTCCATGAGAACCGAGTGGTGGTAGGGCACCGAGGGCAACGTAGGTACGTCTATGACAACGAACCGGGGTTTCACATCTGCTTTTTCCGCGATCTTGTCTCGCATCTCATTGCGAATTTCTTCAGCACTAAATAGCTTCGAGATTGTTTTGTCTTTGACATAGAACGTCTGGTCGTAGGCACATTTGAGCAGCCGTCGCCTTTCTAAGTTTTCCATGATTCTGCGGGATTTTTCGCAGAGCTTCAGCATTGTCCAGACAGTGTAGTCGTTCAGAGCCAAATATTCTTCTGGTGTTTCAAAATCGACCAATCCTAATTCATCCTTTGCTCTTTCCATCGCCATCGCGAGCATAATCTGGGCGGCACGGCTCACACGGTGAAAGTAAATGCTTTTGAAGGATTCTATACGTGCAAGTATGAACGATTCAAGAGCGGAAAGCGCGCCGGAGTCAACTGCCAAGCTGTCATCTAGGACATCTAGCACATGGATAAGGCGAAAGACATCTACGTTGCCGTATTCTGCGCCTGTATGGTAAGTGTCTCTTACAATGAAGTCAAGTTTGTCCACATCGACCGCGCTTTGAATAATCTGGTCGATAAACATCTTACCTTTACGATGTAAGGAGCCTGTAGCTAGTTTTGCCACATCGTTTGCGTCATATCCAGCTTTTTCTATTATTCCGCGTAGTTCCGATCTCTTTATCACCCAAACCGTCAGTTCTTCGTGGGTTTTGTCGAGGAATTTCTCAAGCAGATGCTCAAAAACATGGGAGAACGGTCCATGTCCGACATCATGAAGCAGGGCTGCAAAACGAATCATTATGAACTCCTCCTTTGATAGATACTGAGATAGGTTGGAGTTTTCTGTTAACCGTTGGGCTAGGTACATGGTGCCGATGGAGTGTTCAAAGCGGGTATGGTTAGCACCTGGGTAAACATATTCAGCCCCTGCCAATTGACGAAGCCTATGGAGACGTTGGATGGGAAATGAATCTACGATGTCTTTTTCTATCTTATTTATGTAGACATATCCGTAAACTGGGTCTTTTATCTCACCCCACCGTTCCCCCATCACTATCGACGCTCCAACTCCTATCTCGGTAATTGATATATAAGACTGTGTTTTCTCATGCTTTCTACGATTACGCCCTCTTGAAGTCGCACATTGGCATGACTCCGCGAATCAAAAATTAAAACACAAAGCACAAGTGTCTTGCCAGAGCAATAGGGTTACCGAGGCTACCATAAGAATAGGAAGTAGAGTTTTCTAAATGAGAAGACTCTGCCTGAGGCTTAATTACCTTGTTCCTTAGGCAATTTCTAATATGATTGAAAGGTAATTAAAAGTGGTGGCGAAACTGAAAGGCGTGTTTATCTGCGTTGAAGGAATTGATGGCAGTGGAAAGACTACTCAATCGCGTCGCCTTGTAAAGAATCTAACGAGGAGAGGATACGATGCGGTTTACACTTCCGAGCCCAGCAAAGGCGTTTTCGGCAAAATAATAAGAAAACACATTCTAGAAGGAAACAGCCGCGTTCCAACTGTCGTAGAAGCCGTGCTCTTCGCAGCAGACCGAGTTGATCATGTCGAGAAGAAAGTCAGACCCTTCCTCACAGCAGGAAAAATAGTCATCTGCGACCGTTATGTCTACTCCTCCATCGCATATCAAGGATCCTCAAGCCTTAACTTAAGATGGATAGAAGAGATCAACAGACACGCCATTAAGCCAGACCTTGCAATATACATTGATGTCCCACCAGAAGTTGTGATAAACCGCATAAAACGAAAGAAGTCGGTCATGGAGACAATACAGACTCAGAGGAATGTTAGGAAACTATACTTAAGACTGGTGAAAGAGAAGTCGCTTGTAAAGATCTATGGAAATGTCTCAATAAAAAAAGTCGGTAACGCCATTGAAAATGTGGTTTTAAGATTCTTAAAGACTAAACTGTCCGAGAGCTCTCCAGCTTAAGAACCGCGGAATATCGATCATCCAGTTCCTTCTTAATGTTCTTCGTCAAGAAGCCTATTAAATCCTCTATATGAACCCTTTGAGGACCCCGTTCATGGAAAACCATGAACTCTAAATGATTCCTGTCGAAAACAAACCGCAGCAGATAATAATCAAACTTTAACGGAGTACACTTCCTCGGCTCGTCAGAAATATGATATTGAAGAGCGCAAAAGAAGTCGAGAAATGTCAATACATTCCTCTCGATTTCATCTTCCAAATAGTTTAGCTCGTTCTCGTCTAGGAAAGCAAAGGTCCCTTCTTCCCCAATGCCAAACTCAAAGTTCACCTCACACCGTGGAGTCGATGGATAAGTTATTTCCTCAAGTCCGCATTTTCTGCGGTTCAACTGATAGAGAGCCTTAACTGTTGCATGCTGAACCTTTCTCAGCGAGGCCCTGTAAGTAAAACGTGCCATACCATGGATAATCTCTGGAAAATTCTCGTAATGGCCCAGCACACCTTGGCACCTAGGCTTTCATCTTCCTCAACTTTTCAAGACTTTCCAGAAGCGATGTCAAAACGGCATTGAGCTTCTGCAGTTTGTCGACGTTCTCTTCTTCTCTAATTTTCTTTTCAACTGCTTGTATCTTCTTTAACAGCGTATTCTCTAGAGCTGCCATATGGGCCTGACTCGTCGCCTGTTCTGCATCTTCGCCTTCTTTCACAACTATAACGCGTTTTTTGCATTTCGCACACCATAGCTCCCCACTTTTGAACCTGAACAGGGGAGAGGCACACGCTGGACAAGAGAGCTCTGTCAGTGTGGCTCCTTGCTTCAGCATATTTACCATGTGCTGGATGTCCTTGGCCTTTTTAGACAAGCTTAAAACCTCAAAGACTAAATATTATTGCCTAGGTAATTTGAGGCTTGCTCTCAATTTCGCCTAATAGAGGCCCAGTTTATGGTGAGTAAAAAGAGGCTGAAGGAATACGAGGAAAGAACAGCACAAGCTATGGTTGTGCTAGGGCAGATTTCTGAAGATACAACAACGCCGCGGAATATAAGGAGGGCTGCCAAAGAATCGATAGATGCACTTCAGGACGGAGATTTGACTCATGCGGTGAGGGCTTCAAACGCGATTTCTATCTTAGACGATATTCTTCAGGACCCAAATATGCCGCCTTACACCCGCGTGAAGCTTTGGAACGTTATGAGCCTTCTCGAGGCCATCAAGGACTAGTGGAACGAGAGATTCATGAAGGCCAACGCATGAAAATTGGGTTTGCGGCGTTTTGATAGCGAAGACGCTGATTGGTTTATGGATTTGTGAGACACTAAAGATATATGGCAGTTACAATATTCTGTGAAAGGCTTTGGAGGATGCCGCTTGAAATATGACGTAGTAATCGTCGGAGCTGGACCTGCTGGTATCTTCTCGGCTATAGAGCTTGTAGAAAATACGTCGCTGAATATTCTGATTCTGGATAAGGGGGTAGATCTTGACAAGCGTAAATGTCCCGCAAGTAGGGGACTTGGATGTATCAACTGTGATCCATGTCATGTCCTTCACGGTTGGGGTGGTGCAGGAGCCTTCAGCGACGGAAAGCTAACACTTTCCACACAGGTAGGTGGGTGGCTTGGCAAATATGTCAACGAAGAAGAACTTCAGAAACTCGTGGAATATGTTGACGGAGTTTACATGAAGTTTGGTGCTCCAAACAATGTTTACGGGGCTGATTTGGACCGGATTGAGGAAATTGAACGAAAGGCATCTCTCGCAGGTTTAAAGTTGATTCCGCAGAAGGTTCGCCATATGGGAACCGAGAAGTGTGCTGAAACGCTTCGGAAGATGCGTAGCTTCTTGAATGGAAAAGTCAAGGTGAAGACCAGAGCTGAAGTCAAGGGACTCATAGTCAAGAATGGAGAGATCGAAGGCGTCGAGACTGTTAATGATGACAAGTTTTTCGGTAAGTACGTGATAGTGGCGCCTGGACGCAGTGGCGCTGAGTGGTTGAAAGTCGAAGCTCAAGCTTTAGGGTTGAAGACGTTGAATAATCCGGTTGACGTAGGGGTTCGCGTAGAAGTCCAAGCCCCAATTCTGGAGGAGTTGACAAGTACTTTGTATGAGCCGAAGCTTGTCTACTATTCAAGGTTCTTTGACGATTACGTCAGAACTTTCTGCGTCGCTCCATATGGAGAGGTAATCACCGAATCATATGATGGCATTCTGACGGTGAACGGACAAAGTTATGCAGAGAGGAAGACAGATAACACCAACTTCGCGATTTTGGTGACTACGAGTTTCACTGAACCATTTAGAGAGCCAATCGCTTATGGAAAATATATCGCTAGGTTAACTAATTTGCTGAGTGGGGGAGTCATAATTCAAAGATTGGGAGATTTGCAGGCAGGGCGGCGTTCAACGGAGGCAAGGATTAATCGTAGTATTGTGGCACCGACATTGAGAAGTGCGACCCCAGGGGACTTGAGTTTCGTCCTGCCCTACAGGTATATAGCGGACATTCGAGAGATGCTGGACGCGTTGGATAAAATTGCACCTGGATTGGCATCAAGGGACACATTGCTCTATGGGGTTGAAGTGAAATTCTATTCATCGAGGTTAGCGTTGAATGAATGCTTAGAGACACCAATCAAGAACTTGTTCACAATTGGCGATGGAGCAGGACTTACGCGAGGGCTTGTTCAAGCATCGGTCTCAGGTGTGATAGCTGCAAGGCAGGTCGTAGACAGAGAGAAAGCCGCAAGAACAGGAAAGAATCCAGACATTTAGCGTGAAACTGAGATTTTCACCGTTTTAGTCTTAACCTTTTCAATCAGCACTTGTCTCTGAATCTTTGACTTTGCCAATGCGCGCTGTTGCCANNNNACCGTGAACACACAAACCACCGAAAGCCTTTTTCACACCCACACACATTACACCTACAATCCAAGCAGGAGCAACTCTGAACATGTGCATCCTCGGAAAAGACAAACTCGTCAAGCTCATAGAACAATACCGCATAATTTACCCTTACGACTACCACCTCCTTGACGGCGATGGCTACGTCCTCACCGTCAAGGAAGAAACTACATTGAACTATATGGAACACCAAAACATCATAAGCTACGAAGTAGTTTTCACACCGCCTAACCTCGTCGCCCATTTGACAGCCAAGAGCAAATATGGGCGCATGGGACTGAGTTTCCTCAACGCGGCGAAAGTCCACAGCGGCTTCATCGGACGCTTAGCACTAGAAATCGTTAACCTGAGCAATGACCGAGGCCCAATCACTATAAAACGAGGCGACCCCTTCATGCACATCGAATTTATAACTCGCGAAGGCAAACCAGCCCCCTACGCAGGACCCTACCAATTCCAATATCTCACAGAAGAAGAAAAACAAATGTACATTCCCATCCTCAAGGAAGTTTTCCCAAACTACGAAGACCTAGAAAGGATATGGTTCAAGATCAAGCCACCGATGACAACTTGACTCAGAGTTTATATTTTAAATTCATAACCGCCATAAAAACGGATAACAAACGCTTTAAATATTAGCAAATTTGCTATGCTGAAGGGAACAATAATGAAGGCTAAGAATTATCGAGATGTAAAAGGCCAAGCTTACACAAGAAAAGAGTATATTAAAAGTTCGCCCCCTTCAAAGATCAACAAATTCACGATGGGAGACACAAAAACAGAGTTTCCAATAGAAGCCAAACTAATCGCCCTAAAGAGTGCTCAAGTCCGCCACAATGCCCTAGAAGCCGCAAGAATTGCCTCCAATCGCCTCCTGTCAGAGAACCTTGGAAACAACTATTTCCTGCGAATCATGCCATATCCACATACAATCCTAAGGGAAAATAAAATGATCTTCGGCGCCCATGCAGACAGGCTTCAAGACGGCATGCGCGGATCCTTCGGCAAACCAATAGGAACAGCAGCCAGGGTAAAAACTGACCAGCCTGTAATAGTTATAAACGTAAATATAGACGCAGTGGAAATCGCAAAACAAGCCCTAAAACTAGGCAAAGCAAAACTTCCAATGCCTTGCCGCATAGCAATCGAAAAAACAGGAGACTAATAGCTATGAGCAACTCCAGAGAAGAGAAACTTGTGCTTTGGTTTGAAGAGCTGACAAAGAAGGACATCCCTGTAGTCGGTGGCAAAAACGCAAACTTAGGAGAAATGACACAAGCGAAGATCCCTGTCCCCCCAGGATTCGCAATAACAGCCCAAGCATATAAGAAGTTCATAACTGAAACCAACATTGCTCAGAAAATCTACCGAACCATAAAAGAGGTGGTTGCTGACACTGACAACCCTAAGCAATACGAAGAAGCATCAGAAAGGGTGAGAAAAATCATCGAAGCTGCCGAGATGCCGAAAGAAATAGAGAAAGCAATTAGAGACGCTTACGAAGAACTAGGTAAAAAGACAAATGAAGCTAACGTCTCTGTAGCTGTTCGTTCAAGTGCAACCGCAGAGGATTTGCCCGACGCTTCTTTTGCCGGCCAACAAGAAACATACCTCAACGTCAAGGGACCTGACGAACTGGTTAAAAAAACCAGCAAATGCTGGTCCAGTCTTTTCACTCCGAGAGCCATTTTCTACCGAGATAAGAAAGGCTTCAAACATGAAGAAGTCCTCATTAGCGTGGGAGTTCAAAGAATGGTGAACGCTAGGTCAGCGGGCGTCATGTTTACAATAAACCCGGTTACTGGTGATCGAGACCAGATAATCATCGAAGGCACTTGGGGCCTCGGCGAAGCAGTCGTCTCAGGTGCTGAAACCCCAGATCATTTCGCAGTGGACAAACGAACACTTCAGACAGTTGAACGAAGAGTAGTCAAAAAAACAGTTGAATACGTCCGCAAACAGGAAACTGGAAAGACAGAGCGTGTCAGCGTGCCTTCGGATAGACAAGAGAAACCATGCATCACTGATAAGGAAATTCGCAAATTGGCTCAGCTGGGCAAACAGATTGACCAGCATTACGGCAAACCTCAAGACATTGAATGGGCGATAGATCGTGATTTGAAGTTCCCTGAAAACGTTTTCATCGTACAATCAAGACCGGAGACTGTTTGGAGCATAAAGGAAGAAGAAAAACGCGTCGAAGAAGCTGGAGCACCGAAACCAACGTCAGAGATGAAGGCAGTTGTCAGAGGCATCGCAGCTGGCAGAAGAGACATAAGGTTCGGTGTGGCAAAAATCGTCCCTACTCCCGAAGACGCAGCAAAGCTTCTCAAAAAGGGAGACATACTTGTCACAACCATGACGAATCCCGATTTCGTACCTTACATGAAGCTTGCCGGCGCCATAGTGACTGACAAAGGCGGCGTCACTGCTCACGCAGCAATAGTAAGTCGTGAGCTGGGGATACCATGCATCGTAGGTGCCGAGACAGCGACCAAAAAAATGGAAACAGGGAAGGAATATACAGTGGACGCTCAAAACGGTGTGGTTTATGAGGGCATAATAGAACGATTTGAAGAGCCCACCTCTTCAGCAGCCGGCATAGGGTCTGTTGGTACTGTTCAACCTTCACCTGTAACTGCTACAAAGATTTTTATGAACCTTGGAGTGCCAGAGAAGATCGACGAATACAAGGATTTGCCCTTCGACGGCATAGGGCTTATGCGCATAGAATTCATTCTCGCCAGTTACATAGGTGAGCACCCGCTGTACCTGCTTGAAAGGAACGAAGGAGACAAGTTTGTTACCAAGTTGGCGAAAGGCATAGCAAAAGTTGCGAGGGCAATTCAACCCAGACCAGTTGTCGTTAGGTTCAGTGACTTCAAAACCAACGAATACCGAGATTTGAAAGGCGGCGAAAAATACGAAATTGAAGAAGCAAATCCGATGCTAGGCTGGCGGGGAGCAAGCCGCTACATAAGCGAATGGTACGAAAAAGCCTTCAGACTTGAATGCAAAGCCATACGCAAATGCCGTGAAGAGTGGAGACTTAAGAATGTCTGGATCATGCTTCCTGTCATAAGAACCTTCTGGGAAGCCAAAAAATGCCTCAACATCATGAGAGAAGAAGGCTTAGAAAGCTCAAGAGACTTTCAAGTGTGGTTCATGGCTGAAACACCATCTATAGCAATAATGGCAGATGAGTTTTCAAAGCTCTGCGACGCTTTTTCAATAGGCTCAAACGATATGACTCAAGGCATTTTGATGATTGACAGAGATTCTGAAAGACTTGGAAAGATGGGCTACTTCGACGAACGAGACCCTGCAATCAAACGCATTATAGCACATCTAATCAGAGTGGCACATGAGAATGGAGTTACGGTCTCCATCTGCGGTGAAGGACCTTCAAACCTGCCAGACTTTGCTGAGTTTCTCGTTCGTTGCGGTATTGACAGTATCTCAGTCAACAACGACGCTGTGGTGAACACCAAGAAACTGGTTGCCAGTATCGAGAAGAAAATCTTACTTGAACAGGCAATAAAGGGCCAAGAGCATAAGCAAAACACAAGAAAGAAAACGTCGAATGAACAGAACTGGACTCTCAGCTAATCCCACCCTCAGTCACCCTAACTGGATATCCGCTTCAGAGAACCCGCAAATGCCATCATCAACCTTTGATCTGGAAGAAACACGGCTAGAAAAAGAGGTTCAAAAGAGAAAGGCAAAATTAGTACTCCTACAACTTCCCGACGGGTTGAAGCCTCAAGGACCAAGACTTGCCGCCGCTGTTGAAAAGGCAGGTGCTCTTGCAATTGTTTCAGCAGACGCGTGCTACGGCGCCTGTGACTTGGCGGTAGTTGAGGCAGAAAGACTAGGTGCAGATCTCATCGTCCACTACGGGCACAGTGAAATGCTGAAACAAGCAGCGTTTTCAACACTCTACATCGAAGCAAAGGCAAAAAGCTCCGTGAAAAAAGCTGCAAAGAAAGCAGTTCCATATCTTGAACCGTGGAAGAGAATAGGCTTGGTGACAACCGTTCAACATATACATAAACTTAATGACGTGAAAGAAGTGCTTTTGAAGGCGGGAAAATCCATTGCAGTTGGGGATAGCGGACGGTTAAAGTATGCTGGCCAGGTTATCGGCTGCGACTATAGCAACGCAAAAGCAGTTTCGAAGGAGGTAGACGCCTTTCTATTTGTGGGCGGAGGTAAATTCCACCCGTTAGGTGTAACTCTAGCCACGGCGAAGCCTACGATAGTAGCAGATCCTTACGAAAAAAGAGCGTTTTCCATAGAGGCCTCAGCTGCGAGAATGCTGAGAAAACGATGGGCAAGCATCCACAAAACGAGGCAAGCTGAAAAAATCGGCATACTAATAGGGTTAAAAGCGGGACAGAAAAGACTAGATCAAGCCTTGAAAATGAAGAGAACGATTGAAAACGCCGGCAAGACAGCCATTTTTTTTGCTTTAAAGGAGATCACTCCAGAAGCTTTAATGCAATTCCCAACAATAGATGCCTTCATCAACACAGCATGTCCCAGAATATCCCTAGATGATGCTAAGAGGTTCCGTAGACCTTTACTCACGCCTAACGAGGCACTTGTTGCTTTAGGTAAGTTACAATGGGAGGAACTATGCGAAAAAGGCTGGTTCGAAAGCTAGACCTAGAAATCGCGCTTTCAAAAATCAAGCCGCATCCATCACCAAAAGCCCACTTAGAGCAATACTCAATAACCCCGCAGGTTGCCGCAGAACTACTTTACACAGCTACATACACATATGACGACATAGCAGGCAAAGCCATAGTGGACTTAGGCTGCGGAACAGGAAGACTCGCCATAGGAAGCGCCCTTCTTGGTGCAAAAGAGACCGTTGGCGTAGACATAGATAATGTTGCCACAAAAAAAGCGTTGACAAACGCTGCAAAACTGGGCCTAAAAGAAAAGACTCAATGGATAACTACTGACGTCACCACGATTAATGGAGCCTTCGACACAGTACTGCAAAATCCTCCTTTCGGAGTTCAAAGAAGAAAAGCCGACCGCAAATTTCTGGAAAAGGCTCTTGAAATAGGCAAGCGTATCTATTCATTACATAAGAGCAGGAGAGAAAACCGCGAACTTGTCAAAAAGCTAAGGGGACACAAGGCTAGATTTACCCCAGTTTCACCCTCTTCTTTTCTGAAAGAATTCATTGAAAAAAACGGTGGAAGAGTGAAAGCAGTTTATGCTACAATAATGACAATACCCTACATGTTTAAGTTCCATCGGCGGCGAAAACACGAGTTCATCGTTGACTTATACATAATTGAAGGAGGCAATAGATCTTAATCCCCAAAATAGATGATGTAAGGGCTATTCTTTCAGTTTCTCAAGGATGATA
>JABAOH010013048.1_pt1 | contig 11291 bp, 15 predicted proteins | sample 7062181 | NCBI WGS metagenome assembly JABAOH01 (sample SAMN14538630, study PRJNA623070) | marine sediment metagenome | biome: marine biome [ENVO:00000428]; feature: marine pelagic biome [ENVO:01000023]; material: deep marine sediment [ENVO:00002113]; isolation source: pool of 5 deep marine... | reverse complement strand
AACAGAATGAAGTTCCGACTACTTGCATAGCTACATAGCTGGTTTTTGAGGAAACTCCAGAAAAAGGCTGCGGAGTTTCCTGAAAAGCCAGGAAATTCCAGAAAAAGACCGAGGATCCCTCCACCTATCGAAACGTGATCCTGTCTTTCATTCCAGATGAAACGGTAACCTCTCCCTTCGAATCGATGATCAGAGTTTCGACACCATTGAGCTCCTCGACAAGAACAATTCCTTTTTCTGGACCCATAACAAATATGGCCGTGGCCAGGGCGTCCGCCCAGATCAACTCCTTATGGACGACAGTGACACCTCTCGACTTTCTTGCAGGAAACCCTGTCGAGGGATCAAGAATCTCGTGATATCGAACACCATCCCTCATAAAGTACCGCTCATAGTCTCCAGAAGTAGCCACTGCAGAATCTCTCGCCGCTACGGTCGCGAGCATTTTGGACTTGTCCCGAGGATGTTGAATGCCCACAACCCAAGGCGCTCCTAACTTGGTTCCCCCTGTCCTGAGATCACCACCAGCATTGACAATGAAGTCCCTGAATCCTCGGCCTCGGAGAACGCGAACCGCCTGGTCCACCGCATACCCCTTAGCAATCCCCCCGAGAACGATTTGCGTCCCCTCTTTTTTGAGGAAGAGCATCCTTTCTTTCTCATCTAATTCAAGTGACCCATAGCCGACGAGACGAAGTGTCGCTACCACCTCTTGTTGGGAAGGAAGCCGATTCTCCTCACGACATCGGTCCCAAAGATTCACGAGACCCCCCACGGTGATATCAAAGGCACCACCCGACAGATTGGAAGTTTCCAACGCAATTTGGACCACAGCGAGAAAATCAGAGCTGATCCGCACCCCCCTCACCCCTGCACTTTGATTTACGCGCCAGACGTCACTGCCTTCGATTCTTCGACTCATGAGCCATTCGATTCTTTGCATCTCCCGAAAAGCCGCAGTAATAGCCTCGGCACTCGCTTCGTCGTCTGGAGCGATCAGCGTGATCTCAACCAGAGTACCCATCATAAACTGGGTCCGTTTTAGGATTTCAGGACCTTTCGACTGACATCCAGCGAGAAGCAGAAGACTTGTAAGCCCAAAAAAGATGTATCGGTTGAGCCTGGTTTTCATGACTTTCATAACACGCTGAAAATACCGATCATCAGGGACGCCTGGTTTTCCCGCGTAAAAGAAGTGAGACGATCGAATCTGCCGAAGTCCCGACCCGGATAAACTCGGAGGGCCCTGCGGAGAAAATGAACGAACTGCCCCTCGAATCACGAAAAAAAGGGGCTCTCAGCCCCCATTTTGGTGTCCACCAGTCAGAACAAAACGGTGAACGCTTATTGCTTACGCGTCCAGATCGTTGTCCTGCCTATTAGAGAAAACCCGATATAACCCCTCACCTTCAGCTCATCACCTTTGAGGTTCATCTTGCACGAATAGGTTTTGCCGTTATCTGGGTCATAGATATTACCGTCGACCCATCTGTTCTTGCCATCGTATCTGAATCCCCAGACGATGTTCAGACCTATAATCTTACGACTCCTTTTGGAGGGATCCGGGTTTTCGGTGTCGTGTTTCTCCGTCCCGTCCTCATTCTTGGGTTCCTTGAGCCATATTATTTTTCCGCAGTATTGGTCACCGCATTCGTAGATCTCAACCACCGCTTTATCGTCTTCGGTTAACCAATTCCCAAGAATGGCCTCCCCTTCATTTGGTTGAGCGTCAGCGCTCGCAACGGGTAGCAAGATCAGACAAGCAATGAATATAATGAGCCGTCTCATGGTATTGCTCCTCTCTTGAGAATTTTTTCGGAACGGGCGTCCATGGAGGTGGGGTATTGTACAATTTCTGAAGAGGTTACTCAACTAATCCAATTATTCGCTCCATTTCCGGGTCGGCCATTCAGCATTGAAACACCTTGGATTCGGCTCTCTCACGAATCATGAAACATTAAAAGAGTTTAATATTCATTTAATCTTCTCTTAATTTGAGTTTTCTATAAAAAGCAAAAAAACATATACCTCCTTTATGAAGCAGGGCTCGATGGCTCTGCTTTTTTTTGGATTAGGTACTCGAGTGCTTCAACATCGGTTCGAGGTTTACCTGGTCTCCAAACTGCTCGGACAAGGCACGCTCGAGGGCCTGAAGCTGTGCCTCATCTTCCATCTCCACGACCAGCCCGCCATCGTCGAATACCTTGAGCCAACCGCGGGACTCCACCACCCGGCAGAACTCCTCAGGATCCACGGTAATCCATCCTTTCATGCGGTGGGTCAGTTCTTCTCCAGAAAAGGGACGCTCGATGGTCAGGTCGACCTCTCGTAATTTGGCCCGCCAACCAATCCGCGCTGGTTCTAAAAGGATGGGTTGCACCGGGTCGTGCATAGCAGCACATCGGAACCAGACCTTGGCACGAATCATCGACCTTTCCTCCTGGATGGTGGAGACAAGGATTAGGATACTGAATCGATGGTGAAGCGGTCAAGGGAGAACGATTGCAATCCCTTTCGTAATCCTTTACTTTATGGTCGGTGCATGTTCGGGGGGAAAAATGGAATTGAAAATTGCCATAGAGAATCGTAAGAGTTACCGCGTCTATTCTTCAAGACCTGTTGAAAAGAACCTCGTTAAAGAGGTTCTCCGCCGAGCGGGGAGGGCCCCATCAGCTCTGAACGTCCAGCCGTGGGAAGTGACCGTCGTGATGGGAGAGGAATTGGGCCGTCTCACCCGACGGCTCCTTCGAGCCTATCGGGAGCGGTCGGTGGCGTGCACCCCCGGAGCAGTCCGTCCCTTGCCCGAACGCTTCCAGGAGCGAAGACGAGAGTCCTTCAGGCCCCTGGTAGAACTCCTAGATCGGGAGCGCTCGACTTTAGATACTTTTATCGGGGAAGGGAGTTGCCGCTTTTACGACGCGCCCGTTGCAATCTTCCTCTGCATGGATCGCGCCTTTTCTAAGGATCGATACCTTTGCCTCGGTGCATTTCTCGGTTATCTCCTGTTGGCCGCTCACGATTTGGGCCTCGTAACATGTCCCGTGGGATTGATTGCGGCCTACGATGACCAGATCAGGGAACATCTCAACATCCCGGAGGCCAAGAAGGTCATCATCGCCGTGGCTCTGGGTTATGCGGATGAATCCTCACCACTGAGCCATTTTGCCACACCACGGGACTCGCTTGAAAACTACGTTAGATGGTTCATGTGAGGCGAGATTCGTTTCAATGGGAACACTTCGCATCGGAACAAGCGGTTATAATTACTCGCACTGGGGTAAAGGGGTCTTTTACCCCAAGGGTATCCCTCAGCGTGGGTGGCTCGAATACTATAGCCGTCACTTTGACACGGTAGAGCTCAATGTCACCTTTTACAGGCTGGTGAAGAAACAGGTGTTTGAGGGCTGGTACGACAGGACACCAGAGGGGTTCGTCTTTGCCGTTAAGGGAAGCCGATACATTACCCACATCAAAAGGCTTAGAGACTGTGAAGATGCGATTCAACGCTTTGGGGAACATTGTGACGGACTTCGAGAGAAACTTGAAGTCATTCTCTGGCAACTTCCCCCCCAGTTTCCCTATCAGAAAGAACTCCTTGCCACTTTCTGCAAACTTCTCTCCGAGTCTCCATTCCTGAGCAAAACACGGCAGGCCTTTGAGTTTCGGCATGATAGCTGGTTCGTCCCCGAAGTTGTTCGTCTCCTTGAACATTCCGGATTCTCCCTGTGCATCCCCGACTCCCCGCATCTTCCATCCATGGAGACTGTCACCGCCGATTTTGTCTACTTGAGGTTCCATGGTAGCCGGTCCCTTTATGGTTCGAAGTACACAGAAGAGGAGCTCAACCAGTGGGCCCGGAAGGCTCGATCCTGGCTAGACCAAGGCAGATCAGTTTATGCCTATTTCAACAACGACGTATCTGGCTATGCCGTTGAAAATGCCCAGCGTCTGAGGGAGTTTTTGACGTCAAAATAGAATTGACGGAGATTCCGGACTGTTCGGTCTTCCCCATAACGCACCACACCTCAAGTCCCTTTGAGCGTTCCTTCAAATTTTTTTCGCTCAATAACCCTAGGGGATTGGGAAAAGCGAAAGGGATTTGAACTCTCGGCTCATTCGGGAATGTATTTTAGTTCAGTCCACGTGCCCCATTGGGTGGTTTGTTTTAGGGGAAACTCTGGAGATAATCCCCTCGACGCCCAAAAGCCTTTCCGCATCGAAATCGTTGAATTTCTATGGCAATTCTGGGGCTTGACCCACCCAGGGAAAGAGGGTACTTTTAACACCATATCCTGACGGGATCGCCCTTTTTATCCCCCGAATCTAGGACTGGTTGCGGCGTTACGGCGATACCTTCGCATCCTTCGGCGCTCTAGGGGACCTATCATGGACGACCAACTCGACAGAGACGAAATCTTGGGATTCCTGAGACAGTGTCAACTCTTTGCCTCTCTCTCAGACGAAACCATTGAACAGGTCCTCGAGAAATGCACCTTTAAGACTTACGGACCTGGATCGGTGGTTTTTGATGTTGAGGACCCCTCTGATGCAGTCTACCTTATCAAAACGGGTGTGGTGGAGATCTCTCGGACCGATCCAAAGACACAAAAGATGGAGGTTGTTGCCTATCTGGGTGAGCGGGAAATGGTCGGCGAGATGGCGATTTTGACGGGTTCGCCCCGAGGTTCAATGGCCCGGGTCCCCGAAAAGGCCGAGGTCCTGATCCTGTCGAGGAAGGCTTTTTTGAGTCTATTGGGAAAGGCCCCGCTCTTAACGGTTCGGCTCGCCACTGTACTTGCAAAGAGACTCGAAGCATGGATTCGGAAAGAGAGGCTCCAAATAAAGGGCCAGATGCTCTCTGGAAATCTGGAGTACTTCGATGCTTCTACGCTGATTCAAACTTTGGCACAGAGCAATCGGACTGGACAGCTCACAATTGTCGACAAGAACAACGAAACGGTGGGAGAAATATACATCGAAGACGGGGAGGTCCACTCTGCACAACTCGGTCACTTGCACGGGGTCGAGGCCTTCTATCAGGTCTTCCAATCTATCTCAGGCCAGGCCTTCACTTTCAAAGTTGGGGAATCTGAAGCAATGCAGCATGAAGAGAGGATTCCTTTCCGGACCATTGCGATTCTCTTCGAGGCAAACCGGCTTCGAGACGAACTGAACAAACTGAAACAGGAGATCCCGGATGCCAACAAAGTCTTTGTGCCGAAGGTCAAGAGATTCTCGTGGAAAGATAAGGAGACGGTGCCTTTAGCAAAGGAGATCTGGGATCTCATCAACCAGGGTAAATCTTTGGACTCTATTCTCCAAAAGGTAATGGCCTCGCATTATTCAGTTTATCGAATCGTATCTGAGATGCTCGATCAGGGGCAAATTGGCCTCTGAAATGAACCAGTCTGAGAAGCTCCACCTGGAAGGGGTTCTTCTGGGAAATCCGGGAATCCGGCTACCGTCCCTTAAATCCATTCTCGATGTCCCTCTGAAAGATCAGTCAGGTTCTTTTGGCACCACTGCATGTTCTGAGAAGCTCGCCTCAGGGGTCAGCTGGGAGACCAAGATGAAAATGCCCAGGAGGTTACCTTGAAACGTTTTCTCCCCTCGTACGATACCTGTTTTGTCTGCGGAAAAAAGAATGCGATAGGATTGAAGTTGTGTCTCTATGTTGAAAACGGTCAAGTCATGGCCGAATTTAGCCCCAGAGAGGAACTCTGTGGATTTTCGGGAATTCTTCATGGCGGGATTATCTCATGTGTTGTCGATGAAGCTCTCTGGTGGTCTTCAGCCGTCGCTTCGGGAAGACTTGTGGTGACAAAAGATCTAAAGGTCAACTACATCAAGCCCCTGACCATCCGAAAGACCTATTTTGTTGCAGCAGACCCCCCTGAGTTGAGTGGAGAGGTTTACATGTGTAGGGGGAGAATTATTGATCGTGCCGGGTCCCTTTACGCTGAGGGGGAGGGCGCCTATTCTCCACTGAGGTGGGGTAAGAACCGAAATCCCGATGAAATGCTGTCTTATGTCGACGAGAACGGAAATCCCTTGCCTGAGGATAAAATCCATCGATTCGTCATGCGGTAAGACAAAAACGCCATCACCCAGGGGGGTCAAGGGAGGATGACAGTCAGTCATATTCGCGATTTTGCAATCCCTCGGACGGCGTTAAGGCCTGTTTTCACCATCATACGGCTGATCGGCGGAGTATCATCCGAGTCATATGTGGGCTAGCATCTGGGGTGAGACGAAAATAGAGAAGAGGAGATGACCTCTTTCTCAGGGGGAGAAGATCATTACGTATTCCCCTGGTAAATTTCTCGGTGGAGAAAAAGAAGAGACGCTTTAAGAATTTGGAGACTCCTTTTTAAGATCCCTGACCTCATGCTCAAGGCCTTCGGCGCATTTCAGGAAAAGCAATAGAATCTCCAAATCCTCGTCAGAGGCCACATAGACCTCACAGTGCCTCTCCGTTGAAGGGTCAGAAATCCTAATTGAGTAACGCATAGGTTGTCGTCCCTATTTGTTCGGATCTCACTTCTCTGAGGAACGGCTTTCCGCTAGACAAAAGACGTTTTCAGAGGTGAGAATCAAGCGTTTCGTATCCTGCCTTACTCTTATTTTAGCTAGGATTATAATTAAAGTCTATCGATTTATCTACCAAGCTGTCGGCCCCTTTTAGCGTACCTTTTGGCTGGGGTGATTCCTGAATATGCCAGGATGAAGTCTGGGGCCTAGTTCTTCATCGAGGGCCGGTTTCCAAATTGATATCTTAATCTCGTTCTGATACCTTTGGATGGTATAGCTCAAGACAGGGGACACCATCAAATAGCCCCTCTCAAATCCCTCTTCGTCAGTAATTACAATGGCGGAACGAAATCCGTTGATTCTCCTCTGCATCTCATCCACATAGGGTCCTGGCCGGTCCATGCCGACCCTTTCTGTTCTGTCTGTATGGCGCATAAAAACCCGTTTTCCATCATTGGGAATATCCAAAAGTACGGCATAGCTCTCAGGTGTGAAACTGTGAACGTAGATCTCATACACTCTATCTGGAATCTCAGCGACGTTCACGCGCTCCTTGGTGGCAGACCTGTAACATCCGATAAAAGACATCAGGCAAAGAACTGCAAAGCCCATGCGTACCCAGTTTTGAAGCCTCATCGGTTTTCTCCTGTGACGAATCCTTTCTTCTTTATTATACACCACAGACTGAGGCTTATTCCCAGCCTATTCTGACCGGAGTTTCCTGAGTTTTCAAAGCGAGAAATTTCTGACCTTCTGATGTTCCATGACAATCTTGAGTCTTTTGATTGACCCTTATTTCCCTTCGCTCCTCCCTTCCCGCCTTTGGCGCGTCAGGTGGGGACGGGTTGTTGCCCAAATCCCTTTAGACCACTTGTGTCGAAGTCATTTCCGAAGTAATTCACTAGGAAGTGGAAAGGGAAGCTCTGAGCGCGAGTCAAGATTTTTTCGCTTACAATCCTTAGAGAGGCGTAACGGCCGCAAATCCGACTGTTTGATCCGCCGCAGGCGGAGAGTTTTGGATTTGCAGTGGAGCCGAGCTTTAGAATTGTCGAAAAAANNCGAAAAAAGATTTCGGAGCAGCGAAGAGCGCTCCTTTTCCACTTTCATCAGACAAAAGCCGAAAAAAGGGATTTGGGAACGGTCCGAGGAATACTGACAATCTTCCTTCGTAAACGTCCCTCAGGGACCTAAGGATCAACAAAACTGAGGAAACTCCAGTAGTCTGACTCCTGATGGTGTTGAAAAGAGCTGTAAACAGTCGAGTAAAAAGATATGAGGGGAGAGTCTCTTGGATAGAGGGTTTGTCAATATAGGCAGGAGAACCCTATCAGTCCTCGATGAAGCGGATAGCCAATCCCCTGATGAACATCCTTTCTTCCTCGATGGGAAGAGGTTCAGGAAAAACCCGATATCGCTTCGAAGCCCCGCCGGAATTTTGCTCTACATTCAGATCGTGTCTTACCCCGGTTGTTCCAACGTCTGACACCATTTGGCCTGTCTCAAGGACGATCACCCCTTGAGCACCGATCTGTCGAGCACCCTCGAGAAGACGTCTCTCCAGCGACTCCTGATCTTCGCCCGCTCTTCCCCGGATCATCACCTCTCCAATAACCTGATGGGGCGGCCCCAAACCGCTCTCATAGAGTCTGGCTTCCTGGATTTCTGGAAAAGTCTCGTCGGTTGAGGGACTATATGTGAAATCTCGGATCTGGCCATTCAAAGGACATCCCCAGACAAATAGGCCCACGCAAAGAAAAGACCATTTCAAAATCGCCAAGATCATGGAATCGTCACGTTTCATCCGAAGCTCCCTTTAGACCCGACAACCTTGGAAGCATATTCGAACCTTCACTTGGCATGTCGAATCTTTTCGCTCCCTCTACACCTAATATCCTTTAATTTCCGCATCTTGTAAAGGGGGATTGAGGTGGCCTCTTATTATGGCCGCCGCTTGCATCCGACTCGCAAACCCTTGTATTCGACTGGGGCATGTTTTTTGCATCCAGTCTAGGTTGAATTTCGATAGAGGGAGACTTTTTATGAAGAGAACTGGATGGCTTGCGGGAGTAATCCTTCTCGCCTTAGCCTCGATAGCATTTGCTTCTGACCTGCAATTCACAGAGGGGAACAACTTTGTGGAAAATGGTTCCTTTATGGTCATGGGTTTTGTCAAGAACACATCCGATCATACGATCAAGGATATTACCATCACTGTGAAGTACTATGATAATTCAGGAAATTTCCTCAGGTTTGAAACGACACTTGCCAAACCCTCTCTGCTCAATCCCGGAGAAGAAGCAAGCTACCGGGTGGCGATTCCAGAAGATAAGCGGATCGCTTCAATCAAAAAAACGGCCCGGGGAACACCCAGGGAATAAATCCAAGAAAAACAGTAGAAAAGATTCTCATTGTCAAAAAGCGTCGGTATCGATATAGTATCGGCGCTTTTCATTTTTTTCCGACATCGGGATACCTACCAACAGATGAAACATCAGGAGATTCACAAAATCGTTGAGATTCTTCGTCACACGGTCAGACAGTGGGAAGATCCGGTGGTCACCCAGGTCGCCCAGAAAAGAGATCCCTATTTGGTTCTCGTCTCCTGTATACTCAGCTTGAGAACTCAGGATGAAACAACCCACCAGGCCTCAAAACGCCTCTTTGGAATTGCCAGTCGGCCTGAAGAGATGATCGGGCTTTCGCCTGCACGGATAGAGAAGGCTATTTACCCCGTTGGGTTCTATCGGAACAAAGCCAAAACCATTCTTGAAATCTCAAGGACCTTGTTAGAGAAATACGGTGGCCGCGTCCCCGGTGAACTCGATGAAATCCTGAAACTCAAGGGGGTGGGGAGGAAAACAGCCAATCTCGTCGTCACCCTCGGATACAACAAGCCTGGCATCTGCGTCGACACCCATGTTCATCGAATTGTCAACCGCTGGGGATATGTCGCCACAAAGACACCTGAGGAGACCGAATTTGCCTTGAGAAAAAAGCTCCCTGCCGAATACTGGATCGAAATAAACGACATGCTGGTCTCATTCGGTCAGAGAATTTGCCGTCCGATCAGCCCCAAATGCAGCACGTGCCCCCTAGCAGCGAATTGTGACAGAGTTGGGGTCACAAAGACCCGTTAGCCACGAAGGATAATCCCCACTTGTAGATCGGGTCCGCTTGCTCTTCCACTTCGGTGCTCTCGTGGTACCCTATTCCCGTCACAGGCGGGATCCCTCAGCAGATGCCTGTCAGGGCAAAGGGCTTCCGAGGAATCAGGAGGCCGCTCCCGATCAGTGCTTGCAAACGGTTCTCCATGCCTGGTACCATCTAGGACAGGCTCAGGAGCCCTCCCTCAAATCAATTTTCAGGATTTCCTGGCATGGGAAAGATTCTTGAGGACACGGCGCTCAGGGGGAAAACATGGATCTTCAAGGACAGGACTGACGCTGGACGGCAGTTGGCTCTCTTTCTCAAGGAGTATGAAGCCCAGGAGGCCATCGTCCTGGCGATACCGTCGGGGGGTATCCCGATTGGGATCGAGATTGCCACAGCCATGTCTATCCCCTTTGACATGATTATCGTTCGGAAGGTTCCCATCCCCGGAAATCCGGAGGCAGGATTTGGAGCCGTCACCTTGGAGGGTGACGTTTTTCTGAACGATTCTTTGATTCGGACGTTGGGACTGACTCCCACTCAAATTGAGGCATCTCTGAAACCGATCCGAGGACAGATAGAAATCCGGAACCGTCTTTTCCGGCAGGATAGACCCCCTGCCCCGGTCCGCGGCAAGATTGTCATTCTGGTCGACGACGGTCTCGCATCTGGCTATACGATGGTGGCATCCATCCGTTCAGTCGAAAGAGCAGATCCAAAAGAGATCGTCGTGGCCGTTCCCACCGCCCCAATGCATTCGGTTCGAAGGATCGCTTCTCTGGTCAATCTTGTCATTTGCCTCAACATTCGAGAGGGACCTTATTTCGCAGTGGCGGAGGCGTACGAGAATTGGTATGACCTGTCGGATGATGAGGTCCTGAAGTTCCTTAGAAAACCGAGCAGTCAGGGATCAGCGAACAGCTGTCAGCAGAATGGGGAAGAGGATCCAGTACTGAGGCGAGACAGGAATAATCATTAAGCATTCCCAGAGGTTTCTCAGCCCATGATCCACTTTTTCGTCATATGACTAAAACAGAATACCTTCTGTTAGGGTCCGTTAAAAAGCTGAACGCCGACAGCTGAAAGCTATGCGCTTATGACGAATAAACCCTTAACTTGGAGAGAGAAGGAATGAATACGGCTATCCCACCTGAACATGAGCGACCCGAAGCAGATCTGCCCTTTCCTGTAGCGGACTATCGTTTTGATCAGAAGAATGAAATGTTCAAACGAAGTGTCTGGGACGAAAAAATGCAGGCCTATGGGCAACGGTTCTACAGAGAGGTAAAGTTCCAGCAAAAGGTGGGATATCGAAAGCTCGACTACGCCTTCCGTAATGCGGCATGGAACCTGGAGTGGGGTTTCGGCCTTGGGAATTCCCGGAGTAACTCCGGGCTCTATTCATGGGATGGCGTCCCGGCGAAGGTCCAACACTTCGTGGAAGCTGGAGATCGGGTCAAGAATTCGCCAGAGGAGATGAGCCACACCATCAAAAAGGTCGCGAAGTTCTTAGGAGCCGATCTGGTTGGCATCTGTCGGCTTCATCCAAACTGGGTCTATTCTCATGAATTCAACTTGGTCACAGGGGAGCATTATCCCATTGAAGTCAC
>JABAOH010003921.1_pt1 | contig 11292 bp, 5 predicted proteins | sample 7062181 | NCBI WGS metagenome assembly JABAOH01 (sample SAMN14538630, study PRJNA623070) | marine sediment metagenome | biome: marine biome [ENVO:00000428]; feature: marine pelagic biome [ENVO:01000023]; material: deep marine sediment [ENVO:00002113]; isolation source: pool of 5 deep marine... | reverse complement strand
GCCGGAGGTTGACTATTATACCCGGGGTAGAAGAGAAGTAATTCCAGTAAACAATCTTTTGCTTTATCTGTCTCTTCTATTGCCAGGTAAGAAAGCGCTATCCCGTATAGCGCCTCCGCTCTTAAATTCCTGTTCTTCCCTTTTCTCACCTTCTGGAAATGGTCAATTGCATCCAGGTATTCCCCTGAGTTAAACTCGCATTCTCCCAGTCGATAAATGGAATTAATAAATAGGTCATAGTCTCCACCAGACCTCCGGGCAGCCTTGCCAAATGCCTTTGCTGCCTCCTTGTATCTCCCTTTATCGAAAAGACACTGCCCAATCATAAACTGGGCGCTCCCTGCCCGGAAATCATTAGAAAATTCCTTCAGGAATTGTATGAACCCGTTCATTGCCTCTTCGATATTGCCTCTTCTATAAGCATAACTGGCAAACTTGTATTCAGTGGCAGCATCCATCTCCCTCCTCTTCGCTCCTGCTATCGATAGAGGAATGAGAAGCAGTATCGTAATGATTACTGAAACTTTTCTCATCTTTGTTAACATTTTACTTCTCCCTGTTTCACTCCCCACCCTCAGTGAGCTCTTCTCCGCTTACTTCCATCTCTACCGGGGTCGCTTCTTGAGGGAATGACTGTAGCTTTATCTCCCCCTTATCAACCCACTGTTTATCGTTCTTATATACCACGCTAAATTCGTAGACATAGTCTCCCCTCTTTACCGGCCTGCCCATCTCGTCACAAACGTCCCACCTGATAATTTCCGGTGGACGGGTCTCTCCGGAGAAACTCTTCACCACTTCTTCGTCTTGATCTTTTATTTCCAGGGTCCATTTCTTTACAATAATTGAAGGGATATCAGCAGAAAATTCTAGTTCATTGGTTAAAGCGTCAAGCCCATAGGTGTTTTCCGTCTTCAAAATGGGATTTGCACTTGCCTTGTAGATATTTCCCCAGCCAAAGGTAAGAGCAAATTTGTGGAGATTTCCCAGGTCATGAGAACTGAAGGCATAATCCACAGTGAAAAATTTTATCTTCAATCCCAGTCCACAGGTAAATGATTGCAAGTGGTTACATCCTAACCTCAAATCTACCCTTTTCAAAGAAGCCGAAGTGGGCTTATCCCAGGGAGAAAACTCTACTCCCGCACAGAAGTATGCCTTCTCACGAAAGAGTTTATTGATATCTGCAGTCAGGGTAAGGCGGTTAGAGAATGTCTTCAATGCCATACCGGCCTTCAAATTTATATCATAAACATCGGGGTCGTATCTTAGAGTCACCTTTGGCTGCAACACATTTTGCAGGGATAAGCCGATGTTCAGTACATCCAAAGGCTGATAAAGTATTCCCAAATCTATTCCCTGGCCATTCCCTGAATATCTCATCACTCGCTGATGAATCAGTTTCAAACTTGCTCCCAGAGCGATTCGTTCATGAAGCTTATTTGCGTAAGAGATAATTACCGCATTCTTAAGTATCAATTTATTCCTGCCGATCACGTCTCCCGTGTCGTCGACTTCATCATATCCTCCGGAATGGACGAGAACATCAGAAATAGCCAAGGTCCCTAACCGTACTAAGGGGTGAACGTAAGAGAGGAAGTTGTAATTAGTCTTTTCAAAGAATGGAGCATACATAGAAAGGAACTGGTGCTCATCGACCTGCGTTATTGCTGCCGGATTCCAATAAGCTCCACTGGCCTCGTCTGCCAGGGCTACATAAGCTCCTCCCATGGCTAAAGACCTCGCTCCTGCTCCATACTGTAAATAGTCATTTGCCATTCCGTAGTAATTATCTGCTCTGATAAGTTGCCAGTTCATACCAATAATCAAAACCGAAACAACAAATAGTCTAAGAACCTTCTTTTCCATTTTCTTATCTCCCTCTACTTTTCCAAATGCTCCGATGAATCGGAGTTACACTTTATTTGGCAACAGCTATCTTCCTTAACATATGTTTCTTCTCTCTTTCAATCCAGACGCGGCAGATATAGCCTCCATTTCCCACCACTTCTCCACAGAGATTTCTGCCATCCCAGGGAACGCTATTGGTTGTGGCACCACCATTTTCTCCTGCCCTGTAACTTTCCCGCCACACCTCCTGGCCGAAAAGGTCGTAAATTGTGATGGTTACATTGGAAGGCTGACTTAAATTATATTCTATTAAAGTGTTCTGTTTGCCTGCGCGGAAGGGATTGGGCCGATTAAGGACTCCATCCGCGCCAGCGCTAAAGAAAGAGACATAAATTGTCTTGCTGCGATTTATCTCTTCCTTATGCCCGTAGCGATCCTCTCCGTAATACTCAATAGTATGAACCCCGGGAGAGAGGGCAAATGGTTCAACATACTTATCATACTTTTTCCAATCTCCTCCATTATTTCTACAATAGATGTACTCCGCCTCAATATCAGATGTACACATAATACTTATAAGCGTACTACTTCTTAAGTATAATGCATCGTTCATTTCATTATACACTCCGTCGAATTCCAATACTGTTTTTGGCGCACCGATAACGTCAATGTCAGCAGTGCGTCCCAGTGCAGATGCAGGGTCATAGACTTTGCCGTCGGAAGCTTCAATATAGATATCTTGAGCAATGTTGTAACTCTGAGTGACGGTTATTTTTCCTCCTTGTAAGTAGAGACTTTTTGTCTTCAATTCTCCTTCAGCCGGCTGCCCACCTGGAGAAGAGCAGGCAATCAATTTTACCTGTCTGGCATATTCACTGGGAGTGATCAGGTTTTCCGCTCCGGTATCAATTAATTTAACCGTAAGAGAAAATTCTTTACCAGCTTCGACCTTTCCGGGAGCCTCTAAGTCATAGCGTAGTCCCACTGGCCTTATATCTATAACGTCAGTATATGCCGCAGGACGACCAAAACTATCAGTTACCTTGAACAGAATCTTTCCCACTGTATCATATCTTACCCAGATTTCTGCCGACCCGTTATTCAGCGCTGATGCCCCTCCCACTTTTGTCCATTTGCCCGGAGCATCCTCACCGCTGACCGTACAGGGAGTCAATATGAATGTATTGTTCGCCCCGCTTTTAGGCAGACCTGTCTGAGGATCGACAAGTTCAATAATCAATTTAAATGGGTCGATAGTTCTGGCGCCAAGCACAGTGCTTGTAATCCGATACTCAGCCACTTCCATGGGAATGGCAACAGACTGGGGTTCTAAACCGGTTGGGCTTTCACCTTCTGCCTTGATAGTGAAAGTAGAGCCCGCTTCATGGGGAGTAACGATAAAAGTTGCCAGGCCGTAAGTAAACGATGATTGCCCGGGGTTAGAACTGAAAGAGTTCTCAGAGGAGAGATAAACAGAGCCTCCACTGAATCCGTCGACCAGATTCCAGTACTGGTCTACAGCCTGAACCGTGACCAGAAAATCGATTTCAGTTCCCTGAACCTGGATGTTGTCACTGTTCTTACCGGTCTCAATGTAGGCCATCTCGCCCGGCCTGGGCTCTTCACCCGGAGCCAGAATCTGTAGCTTCTTCACTTCTCCTGGCAGAAACTTGAAAGGAAGGCTGGAATTGTCCTCTGCTGCCGGCGAGTAAATTTGAGCATCGGAAGCTCTTATAGAAATTGTTTCTGCCTTCGTATACCACTGGTTAGTAATCTTCCACGTGCCTCGGGACAGCCCTACATTAGTGACATAAAGACGCCCTTCCCTTCCCGGCTGTGCGCCAGAAACAGGAACCAGGTTGACTTCTCTGTCCCTGGTAGGTACGACATTTTGGGTGCCGATGTCAATCAGGCTTACAGTCAGTTCGAACGCTTCACCTGCAGTAGCTTCAACAGGCACATCTACTCTATACCTTAGCCCGGTCTCACGAACGTCTATGGCGGAGCTGAACACAGGTCCTCTCCCAAAAGTATCACTCACTGCTACAGAGATTCTCTCCACTATATCGTAACTCTGGTCAAAAGTAGCTTCTCCATTGGTTAATTTAAAGTCTTTTACTCCCAGTCCATTTGGATTTGTCGCCGGAGAGTGGTCTATCGCCAAGCACGGGGTCATGGTGAACCAGTTATTAGCGTCTGTTACAGTAACGCCACTCGTATCTACCAGTCTAACTGTCATGGAAAATTTATTTGTCGATAGCGTTCCCGCCTTACAGGAAGTGGGCACTTGTACAACATATTCATAACCCCTATCTACATGAATCAAAACCGTATCCTGCTCAACAAAGGGAGGAGGCTGAAGACTTATGGCAGTGACGTCTATGTCTTCATTGTTCCCGTCAAGCCATATGGTAAAGTTTGCTACACCTGCTACAAAAGCCCCGGGTGTATATCTGGCGTCCAGACCAGTATCATTCACAGAGATTAGATCGATACTTTCTCCGTTTATAGTAGGTACTAAATTCCAATATTGGTCAACCACTCTAACTGTAAGGTCGAAACTCACCCCTGCTACCTGAGATTGAACCGTGCCTATCTTCCCCAGCGCGCTCCCCGGGTCTGGAGTTTCACCAGGAGCAATTATCTGCAATTTATCAGGAAGTCCTGGATTTACGTCAATCGTGCTACGGTCATTGATGCCAGTTCCAATATCTGTAGCGATTAGAACCTGTCCAGCGGCTGCGGTCATAAGAGTTGTCCAGAAAGTAGCTTCACCATTACTCAGTGTCCAGGGATTAACAGGGTCCACGCTAAGGTAATGAGTTGGGTCCTCAATGGTAATCTCTACCAGGGGTTCAGGATCCGCAGGATGAACCCTGTTCCAATACTGGTCAACAGCATAAACTATAGTTGCAACAGGAGGATTACCCACGGTGTAGGGAAACGGAGCACCACTCTTTCCCTGTTCCACTATGTTACCGGGCTCGTGAGTTTCTCCGGGAAGGATAAGGACAAGTCCTGCGTAAGGTCCAGCACTTACAACGAATGGGTTACTTTGTCCTGATTTGCCCCCATAAGTGCAGTTAAGTTTTGCAGTGCCTGGATATGTTGCCTTATATATCATTACATTAATCATGGATTGTCCATTAACAAAAGCCGCACTCGTGGGAACAAATGTATCTCCTCCAGTAGTTGATGATAAAGTGGCGGTTTGATTGAAATTTAATACTCTGTTATTATATTGGTCCTGAGCAGTAATAGTTACATTGAAAATAGTGTCGCCGGCAGTGCAATCCGGTATGTTACTCAACGCAAAGTGGTCGAGTGGACCATGAGTAACAGGGACGTTGACTTGAGTCGTCTTACCACCGCCGGTTACAGTCACCCATTGCGGCGAAGCAAGCGTAATCAGAGTAGCTGAGAAATCTTTTATTCTCGCTCCCATACTTACGGCACTCCCCTGGGGTAATCCTGCAAAAATAACGTCCGCGTGAGAATCTCCTGAATCAAAGGTCACGGTGGCAGGAAATCCACTATCTATAGGATTCCAGTAAGAATCTGTGGCAGCCACGGTCAAATTGAAGGGAGTGCCGGCAACTTGCGTAGAAGGAGAACCGCTCTTTCCATCGGCATCAAATGTGCCCGGGTCCAACTGCTCACCGGGAGCAACAAGTACTAAATTTTCGTAAGGTCCAGGATTAACAATAATGGCACTGGAGGTAGTGGTTCTACCGCCCCCGCTGACTGCTATGGTCTGCGGCTCATTGGCTCCCAATGCTACATCATAGGCAGTTCTAAAAGTCACCTGGCACTGCCCGGTACCATCAGCTCCCAGGGTAAACGGAAGCAACGGTGGAACTATATGCCCGGTAAGGGAACTGACATCACTTATCTCCACCGGAATTGCTTTCCTGTTCCAATAATCATCACAGGCGATGATAGTGACAGTCGTAGCCCCTCCTGCATTGATTGTGTTTGGACTGCCGTCTTTCCCATTTCCCAGTCCCGGGGTTTGGGTTTCTCCCTCCAGAAGCACCAGCAATTGGTTAAAGTCTCCAGCAAGGACCAGAAACTCGTTACTCTCTACGGAATGGGTGCCGTCGTCAACAATAATTTTTACATTCGACCCCTGCTTTGTTACCTGAACCCAGGCGCTGCCTCTCCCATTAGTAAATTGTATAGTATCCGGGGTTACATACTCAGCGCCCAGAGTGCAACTCAGTTGTGCTTCTTGATTATAATTTGTCACGTTACCATCTGCATCATAGGCTGTAACATCAACTTGAAATGGCTGAGTGGTGTATTGAGGGCTCGGTATGTTACTGTCAAATTGAAAATAGAATATATCATTAGGTTCAACGGGGATATCCGTGCTCACACTCTCTTTAGCACCTTCAGTTATCCTTATCCATTGCGTTCCCAGGCCAACTGTGTGAAAGGTGACGGAGAAACTTTCTGGATTGGTAGTCATTGTTGGTAAAGCAGGAAGGTCTGCTGCCAGGTCACTGGAAGTGAAGGTTATGGGAACACTGGCAAAGATAGGATTCCAGTATTCATCTGTCGTATAAACTTGTACATTAAAAGCCACACCTGCAGTCTGGGTATCTGGGAAACCCTCCTTTCCCGAGCCGATTAGCCTGCCCGGTCGGTGCTCCTCCCCGGGGACAAGTAGCAGAATCTTGGCATAAGAATTCGGATTTACAGCAAAGTCAGCGCTCTCCCCGCCTGCATAGTACCCGCCATGCATAACTTTATTTTCGCATTTAATTTTAACCAAGCGGGAGAGTGGATGGGAGCCATAAATTGTAACCGGAATAGTGGCCACGCCATCGATGAATGAACTTCCAGCAATTGTGGAAGGAGTCATATTCGGTTCATATGTATAATCTGGCGGTATTACAGCCCAGATATCTATGGTGTCATCAAACGTTTTCGCTATATTATCATTAACATCTTTAGCGTATATCGTAATATTAAAAGCAACCCCTGCTGTTTGGGAGCCAGGAGGGAGACTAATGTCGAAATGGTCGACAAAATTGTGCACTTTGAAATCGAGAAATCCGTCAATAATACCAGCCCAGGCGGCGGGATTCTGTTGAGCAGTAATCCTTTTATCATCTCCCACGGTATTCAAAATTACCTCAAAAATCCTATCGCCCTCTCCATCCAATCGTATCTGATAAGGTGGGCTGGTCATTGAAACCCATTGACCCAGAGTGTTCATAATCTGGGCATTAGGGTCATTCGACTGCAGAATGATGTCTGCAAATTGAGCGTAATCCCAACCGAGCGTAGCGGGAGTGATCTGGTCGCCAAATTCGTTACAGGCGATTACCCTGATTTCAAAGGGAACTCCTTTGGTTACGTCGGTGCTTCCCACAACGGGATAGGTCTCAACCTTTAACATTGCATATTGGTCAGCATACAAAAAGGAAGGTATTACAGTTAATACCAGACAGCCCAAAAACAATAATTTTCCACAAAGTTTCTTATCCATATTACCGTCCTTCTTCCCCGGATACCTTCGTTTTATGTCAACTTCTGATTAAAGTATAATCTAACAATATTATGTATAAGTTAAGAAAATGTTAATTTTTTGTTAATTTTTTGTAAATATCTTGCGGGCAAAAAAAGTTTACAAAATTTTTACAATTTTCTTACAAAATTGTAACATCGGTAGTATATAATGGTATCGAAAAGAAAAATAAAGATGGGGAAGCCTTGCCTGTTGGGCTTTAATTATAGAACAGGGGAGAAGTTCTGTTCAACAGGCGCTTCTCCCCTTTTATTTCGGAGGGTCAGAATTTGAACATTTTAAGTTTCTGCACTGTCATTGCGTACGAAGTGAAGCAATCTCGAGATTGCCACGCTCCTTTAAGTCGCTCGCAATGACATTGGGGGTACAATTTCAAATTGTAAAGAGAGGTATAAAATGTATAAATCTACCAGAATTATTGTCCTGATTACCCTATCCCTAATGGCCTTTGCCTTTTGGGCCTGGGGAGCCAAAATTGCTCAATTGGAGGAGATAAGGGTGGAAGAGGTGGCTGGAAGGACAAGGGTGGTGTTGATTAATAAGGCCCGCGTAGACTACACTTGCTTCAATCTGAAGTCACCTCCCAGGCTGATAATCAATTTTGTTGATGATAATGTTTATAGCAGGAAGAGTGAAAGAATAGTAGTAAATAAGGGTGTGGTGGAAGAAATTCGTTGTCGGTATAAAGAGAATGGAAAAGAAGATACTCCTTACCTCGATTACATTGTTTTGCAGCTCAACCAGCCTTCCTCGTTCCATGCAGAGAGAGAAAAGAACTCCATAATTATAGATTTAAAACCCACCATTTCAGACACTCGAGTTCGTAAACTAGCAGCAAAATCTCCGAACTCAATAAAGGGAAAAGAAAAAAGGATAAGAGACCTTGAAGATTGCTTGAGAACAGCTATAGATAACTCCAAAACTGTTAAGATTGCCGAGGAGGAAGTTAGGCTTGCCGAACTAAAGGTGCGCGAGGCAACGAGGGGCCTCTTTCCTTCTGTGGCAGCCAAAGTGGACAGAACCGACGGCAATATAAAGTCATTGGAGACCGGAGGGGTCGATGCCGGATTTAGAGAGACAGAGTTTGGCTTACAGATTGGGCAGTCACTCTATCAGGGAGGGAAATTCAAGTCTACTTTCACCCAGGCAAAAGTGAAATTGGAGATGGCCGAAAAGAAATATGATAAGACGGAGCAGGACCTGATTTTCGATGTGAAAAAGGCTTACTATAACCTGGTGAGTTCCCGGGCAAATGTTCATGAACAGGAGAAACTCCTGCGCCAGGCAGAGTCAATTCTGGAAGAGGTTAGAAAGAAACATAAATTGAAATTAATAACCAGGGAGGAACTTCTAAATGTTCAATCTCAACATAATCAAGTCCGTTACCAGAAGACTTCTGAAGAGAAAGACTCCTCTTTGGCTCTGTTGACTCTCAAGCAGTTACTCAATCTGGATGAGCCCGTTTCTGTAGAAGTTGACACTCAGCTCGATTTCCAGGATTTGGGCGTCTCTCTGGAGCAAAGTCTTGAGCTGGCAGAGGAATATAACCTGGACCTCGCCATAAGCAAACTTTCCATGAAATTCGCTGAGATGGGAAAGAAGATTGCCAGAAGCGACCAGAAGTTCAAAATTGACCTGAGTGGATTCTATGGTAGAGGTGGTGGCGCCTATAAAACGGAAGAGCTTAAGCTTTCTCACTCCTGGTATGCAGGGATTAAAGTTAGCAAAACTCTGGGAGGGAGCACGATAAGTTCCGGGTATACATCTGACCAGACCAATCCAAAATTAGGACAGTCGTCAAGAACCGACTCAAACACGGGTTCTGTTACCCTTTCCCTCTTCGACAATTTAAAAAATCTTTCTGAAGCAAAAGAAGCTGAAATTGAGTATGAAAAGGCTGTCAACGAAGTCAAAAAGACAGAAAAGAAGATGGAATCAGAAGTAAAGGAATCCTATTTTAACTACGAAAAGTCTCTAATCCAGCTGGAGGCTGTATCTAAAGAGATAGAATTCCGCAAGGAACAAGAGAGGATTGCCCGAGAGAAAGGTAAACGGAATCTCGCTCGCAATTCCGAAGTTTTGGGAGCAGAAATAAACCTGACCAGTGCTCGCACTTCATACAATGAAGCGCTCGCCTATTACCATATAGCTCTGGCCAGTTTAAATAAAGCGATAGGAATTGAAAAGTATAAGCGAGGTGAATAATGGTGTATAAATGGATTAAGAGAAACAAGCTCGTTTTCATAGTTCTGGTTCTGGCAGGAGCAGGAATTCTACTGGCAGTGACATCAAAGTTTGGCAAGCCTCTATTTAGTACCAGCAAAGAAAGACTCCTCTCCTCAATAAAGCGTGAAAAAAAGATAAAGGAACTGCGGAAGAAATCTGACAAGGAGTCTCAATTGAGGGAAGAAGAGGTTCCGGTCAACGTGTTTAGAGTAGCCAGGGGAACATTCCAGGACACTCTCTCGGCAATGGGCACGGTAAAAGGTGGTTCTGAGATAGAACTCAGATTCCAGGTCGCGGGGATGGTTAAATCCTTCGATTTTCGTGAAGGTGATAAGGTAAGCAAGGGAGAAGTCATAGCCCGCCTGGATCAGAATGATGCCCTGCTGAAATTGAAACAGGCGCAGATTGAACTGGAAGAGTACGAAAAGCTCTATTCTATCGGAGCCATCGTAAAGTCGAAATTGGAACAGGCCAGGCTCGCTGCCAGGCTTGCCTCCTCAGAATTTGAGAAGACTTATCTCCGGGCTGCCAGGGATGGAATAATAGGCGATAAGAACGCTGAGGTGGGAGAGTTCATTACTCCTAACGTGAAGATAGCCACGCTGGTTAACCTGGAGAACGTTGTTGTGGAACTGGGAATTATCGAGAAAGAGATAGACCGGGTTTTCTTAGGACAGAAGGTCACAGTTAATGTAGACACCTACCCAGGAATAGACTTCACTGGCAGGGTAAGTAACATCTCACCTTTAATAGCAGGAAAGAGTAAGACATTGACCGTCAAGGCTAACCTGGATAATCCTGGCGGGTTACTACTTCCCGGGATGTTCGCCCGTATCAAGATCTCAGTATTTGAGAAAGAGAATGCCCTGTTTATTCCCAGCGATAGCTTAGATAGGTCGACCGGAGAGTTCAGGGTGTTTGTTGTAGGAGAGAACAACGTTGCTTACGCTCAACCAGTAGAGGTGGCATATCTCTCTTCAGATTACGCTCAGATTGCTGGAGGCATAGAGGAGGACGAACTGGTAGTTGTGGAGAAGCCCGAGGCTTTAGCCGACGGCAAGAAAGTAAGAATAATTGAAGTAAAAGAATATGGTGAGCCCGAAGAAGAAGTATCTATGATTGGTGAAGAAGGTGAAGAATAAATGAGATTATCGAGGTTTTCTGTTAATAGACCGGTAACCATAACCATGATTTTTCTGGGAGTGGCCCTTCTCGGTCTTATTTCCTGGAAGAGGTTGCCCCAGGAACTATTTCCACCCATAACATATCCTCAATTAACCGTGGTAACTCTCTATGGAAATGCAGCTCCTGAAGAGATGGAAAACCTAATCACCAAACCGATTGAGGAAGCCATCGGAACGGTTAAAAACCTGAAGAAGATAAAATCGATTTCCCGGGAAGGCGTATCCATGGTTACTGCTGAATTCGACTGGGGAACGAATATGGGATTCGCCCATCTGGAGTTAAGGGAAAAAATAGACCCGGTAAAGGAACTGTTGCCCCTGGAATCAGAAGACCCCACCATACTGCCGGTCAATCCTTTTTCCCGGCCGATTATGATTTTGAGCGTAACTGGCAACGAGACTCCCCGGGAGCTGTTAAAAATTACCCGGCGAATTAAAGACAAAATCGAGAAAGTTACCGGAGTCGCCTCGGCAACGATAAGTGGAGGAAAAGAG
>JABAOH010005060.1_pt2 | contig 11293 bp, 10 predicted proteins | sample 7062181 | NCBI WGS metagenome assembly JABAOH01 (sample SAMN14538630, study PRJNA623070) | marine sediment metagenome | biome: marine biome [ENVO:00000428]; feature: marine pelagic biome [ENVO:01000023]; material: deep marine sediment [ENVO:00002113]; isolation source: pool of 5 deep marine... | reverse complement strand
ATACAAATCGAATTGTTCGACTTAGAGATGGTCTCATTGAAAGAGATGAGGAAGTGTAATATGAGATTTTTAATTGAACTATGGGAAGGTTTTAAAGTTGCAATTATAGCCCTACGCGCTAATAAAATGCGCGCTTTTTTGACAACGTTGGGCATTGTTATCGGAATCACCACGGTCATTGCAATTCATGCCATTATTGTAGGCTTGAACAATGCGTTTTATACTTCGATTTCTGCATTGGGTTCGGATACGCTTTATATATCAAAATTCGCCTGGGCTTCACGAGAGGATTGGCTTAAGTCATTCCATCGTAAAGATATTACGCTAAAAGAGTTTGAGGCAATAAAAAAACATGCGACGCTCGTTAAAGCTGTTGCACCGACAGTTTTTGCTAGTAGAACTGTCAAATATGGAAGTGAAAAACTAACTCGTTGTAGTATTATTGGAACGGCAGAAGATTATACCAGCACATCAAATGTTCTTCCCGAATTCGGACGTCCGTTATCTAAATTGGATGTTGATCATCGAAGAAATGTTTGTGTAGTTGGTTATGAAATTGCTGAAAAATTATTTAAAAGGATTAATCCTCTCGGTCGAAAAATTACCATTGGTCAACATAAGTTCAGAGTTATTGGTGTAACAGAAAAGAGAGGAAATTTATTAGGTCATAATTTGGATACCGAGATTAATATTCCGATAGGATTGTTTCAAAAATTATATGGTTCCCGCCGGTGGATACAGATTGAAGTTAAAGTGGCAGACCCCACGCTCATTGAAGAGGCTAAGGATGAATTGACAGGAATTCTTCGTCGGGTAAGAAAAGTGCCTCCTGACAAAGAAAATGATTTCGCTATCAACCAGCAGGATGTAATTGCTGATCTATATAAAGGTTTTACTGGTGCATTATATGCTGTCGCTTTTGGCGTTGGGGCTATATCACTGATTGTTGGCGGCATTGGTATTATGAACATTATGTTAGTTTCCGTAACTGAACGAACACGAGAAATCGGTATCCGTAAAGCAATCGGTGCCCGTAACAAAGACATTTTATGGCAATTTTTAGTTGAGTCGGTAATGGTCAGCGCTATTGGCGGTATTATTGGTATCATTGTAGGATTTGCTATTGCCAAATTGATTGCCTCTTCTACATTTTTATCTGCTTCTATTTCACCCATTTCGATTATTATTGGTGTTAGTTTTATCGGACTGGTAGGGATTTCTTTCGGGATTTTCCCGGCATATAAAGCTTCACGCTTGGATCCTATTATTGCATTAAGATATGAATGATATAAAGGGATTGATAAGGTAAGCCATTATGCAGTTAAAAGAAAGTTTAGCCGTTGCTGTTGATGCCATGCGCGTCAATAAATTGCGCTCGATATTAACCACTTTAGGTATAATCATCGGAGTGACTACAATTATCGGCATGATGTCGATCATTCAGGGATTACAAAATTATATGGTCGGGGAGCTTTCTATTTTAGGATCTAATACATTCCAGGTGCAAAAAAATCCACCTATTCAATTTGGACATTTAGATGAGAAGTATCGCAATCGTCAGAGACTCACATTAGAACATGCTTATGCCATTAAAAGAGCCCCTGCCGTAAAGGCCGTGGGACCCGAAGACTGGCAATTTATGAAAGTGGTTAGATACAAAGAAAAGAAAACGAATCCTGATGTAATTATGGCTGGCGCCACACCGGAATTTCAAGCAGCAAACGGTTATTTTGTAGGAGAGGGGAGATTTATTACTTACGAAGATGTAGACCTCAGACGACAGGTAATCGTTTTAGGAATGGATATTGTCGAGATGTTATTTCCCCATACCAATCCTATTGGCAAAGACGTTCGGGTCGGTGCATATAAATTCAAAGTGATCGGTACCTTAGAAGAACAAGGCAGTTCTTTTGGTCAGAGCAAGGATAATTATGTTGTAATACCTATAACGACATGCCAGAAAATTTATGGCGATAGACGTAGTTTAAATATCACCGTACAGGCTCAAAGTGTTGAGCTATTAGATACTGCCATTGAACAAACGATTGGAGTTCTTCGAGTTGTACGCAAAGTACCCCCAGGTAAACCAAATGATTTCGAGATTTTTACCAGTGAGTCTTTAGTTGATACGTTTAATGATTTGTCAAAATATGTAAAAATTGCTGCCATTGGTATTGCTCTTATTTCTCTGCTCGTTGGGGGAATCGGGATCATGAATATCATGTTAGTGTCTGTTACTGAAAGAACTCGTGAAATTGGCATTAGAAAATCTGTTGGGGCCAAGCGATCTGATATTCTCTGGCAATTTATCACTGAAGCGGTAATATTGAGCAACATTGGTGGGGTATTGGGTATTATAGTTGGGATATTATTGGGTATATTAATCGGTGTCGCTTCACCTTTGCCAACTGCGATACCTATCTGGGCAGTTTTTTTGGGAATTGGTTTTTGTACGATGGTCGGTTTGTTTTTTGGCATATATCCTGCTGCAAAAGCAGCGCGATTAGAACCAATTGTGGCTCTACGCTATGAATAGCTGACAAAGCTTCCTCTCAAACCGACCAGTTATCATATAATTTTATTAACATCAGTTAGCTTCTTTAATCCATTGGAAACTATTTTGGTAACTTTCAGAACTTGATTTTTAAGAGTACTTTAATACAGGATTAATGAACATATTTTACAAAAATCTTTTCAATTTATTATTCTAAAATATAGTGAAGGAGGGTTTTAATAATGAAATGTTCTTCTAAAAATGTTGAAGAAACTCTTGTAATAGAAATAGAAGGTGAAATTATGGGGGGAGCAGACTCGATAGGTTTTCGTAATATAATTTATGAAGCAATTGAAGAAGATAAAGTTTTTATTGTCGCAGATCTGTCAAAAGCAACATGGATGAACAGTTCTGGTTTGGGAATGTTAATAAGCGGTCTAACAACTGTGAGAAGTAGTGGTGGGGACTTGAGACTTGCTAATTTATCTGAGAAGGTTCGCCGTCCTCTGGAAATTACTAAACTCGAATCAGTTTTCTTAATCTATAATTCCGTTGAGGATGCAGTAAATAGCTATAAAACGAGTTAAGGAGGGAGTTATTATGTCAAAATTTTCCCGGGAGGAAATCATAAATAAATATCGACAAGGTGAGTCTTTAAGGGATATGGATCTATCTGGTATCGATCTTTCTTATGAGAATTTAAATGGGGCAGATTTTACCAATGCGAACCTTTCAGATGCACACTTACAAAATGCGAATCTTGAAAATGCTAATTTTAAAGCTGCTAATTTGCAAAATGTCTTTTTATTTGGAGCCAATTTACTGGGTGCTTGCTTTGATCAGGCTGATTTATCTGAGGGAAATTTACAGGATACAAACATGGAAAACGCCAGCTTCATAGGCGCTAATCTATTTCATACCAAATTGTTTGGGGTNNCCAATCTTATCACGGGAAGAATGAAACGAGCTAATTTTCAATCAGCAAATTTTGTCGGGGCAAACTTATCCAAGGCACATCTGGAGCGATCTGATCTCAGAAATGCTAAATTAGATCATGCAAACCTTTCAGGAGCTTTTCTTGATAACGCTTATTTAGATAATGCTAGTATGATGGGAGCCAAGACTGACAACGTGACAAAATAAATTTTACCTACTCTCTTATCGACTTCCTATTTTAAACTCAGGATGTTTATTGTTCTTGAACTTAGGGGATGAGAAAGAATAAAATACCATTGTAAAAGTATTTAACTATTTGTTTTTTATAATTGTTTACTCTATCGGATTACCAATTTTATTATTCTCACTCCCTTAATTCAAGACTTAATCCCCAATTTATTCTAACCCTTAGAGCACCAAATATTAAGAAAAAGTATTGTTGGAACTTATTACCCCCATCTTGATTAAAACAATGTTTAAGTAGAGTCGTCTAAATTTTGGAGATAGACTGGATGGAACCTTTACGAACTTTTACTATAATTCCAACTTTACCAGCAAAACTGGAACCATTAAAAAAAATTGCCTGCAATTTACAATGGACCTGGAATCATGAAACACTAGATTTATTTCGTCGTCTGGATGGTGATTTGTGGGAAGAAACAAACCATAATCCAGTGAGAATGCTAGGAATGGTTCGTCAGGAACGGCTTGAATCCCTGGCTGAAGATGATGGTTTTTTAGCGTGTTTACATCGTGTTTCAGAAAATTTGGAAACCTATTTAGCAGAATCTACCTGGTTCCAGAAAATCTATGGTAATGAAGATCAGGACATTAAGATCGCTTATTTCTCAGCAGAATTCGGATTAACAGAATGTATGCCAATTTATTCGGGTGGTCTGGGTGTTTTGTCAGGAGACCACCTGAAGTCTGCCAGTGATTTAGGTTTGCCTTTGATCGGAATTGGACTGTTATATCAGGAAGGTTATTTTCGTCAATATTTGAATACTGATGGTTGGCAGGGGGAACTTTATCCTAAAAACGATTTTTATAATATGCCAATTCAACTCCAATATGATGATGGTTCTCCCTTAACCATAGAAGTGGATTATCCTGGCCGAAAAGTACATGCACAAATCTGGAAAGTTGAGGTCGGACGTATTAATTTATATTTACTGGATACAAACATCTTTAAGAATAATGAAGCTGATCGGGGAATTACAGACGAACTATATGGAGGAGACGCTGAGACCAGAATTCAACAGGAAATTATGCTGGGTATTGGTGGCCTTCGGGTACTTAAAGCTCTGGGGATTACACCCACTGTGTTTCATATGAACGAAGGTCATTCCGCATTCCTGGCGTTAGAAAGAATCCGATGGGCAATGGAAGATTATAAGCTTACTTTTAATGAAGCCAAAGAGTTAACTAAATCGAATAATGTTTTTACAACACACACTCCAGTTCCAGCAGGGATAGATCGTTTTTCACCTCAATTGATTGAAAAATATTTTTCCAATTATTACCCCCTATTAAGTATTAATAAAAATGAATTCTTAGCATTGGGCAGACGGAATCTATCTGACAGCAATGAAAGTTTTTCTATGGCAATTCTGGCGATAAAATTAGCTGGACATATTAATGCTGTAAGCAGATTACATACCCAAATATCTAGAAAAATGTGGCATGATATGTGGCCTCAAATTCCAGTAGATGAAATTCCGATTACGTCCATAACCAATGGCATTCATCCCAGTTCCTGGATTTCGAAAGATATGGCCAACCTCTATGACCGATACCTCAGCCCAACATGGATGAAAAAACCTGCCGATATGACAATTTGGAAAAGGGTCGAGCATATCCCTGCAGAAGAGCTCTGGCGTACTCATGAACGACGTAGAGAAAGGTTGGTTGCTTTGGCTCGTTCGCATTTAAGAAAGCAATTTGAAAAACAGGGGGCTCTCCCTTCAGAGATTGAAAAAACCGATGAAGTCCTTAATCCGGAAGCTTTGACGATTGGTTTTGCAAGACGATTTACAACTTACAAACGCGCAGCTCTCATACTTGAGGATCCAGAAAGACTGGAGAAAATTTTACGAAATAAAGATTTTCCCGTTCAGATCATCTTTGCTGGTAAGGCTCATCCGAAGGATACGCCAGGCAAGGAACTTATTCGGAAAATTATTCATCTCGCACGGATGGAAGAATTCAGGCAGAGTCTTGTATTTCTAGAAGATTACGATATGACTTTGTCGAGATATTTGGTTCAGGGAGTAGATGTCTGGCTAAATACACCGCGTCGACTTATGGAAGCAAGTGGTACCAGTGGTATGAAGGCGGCAGTAAATGGTGTTCTGAATATGAGTATATTAGATGGCTGGTGGGATGAGGCTTACAATCCAAATGTCGGCTGGGCCATTGGTCGTGGTGAGAACTATGAGGATTTTAATTATCAGGACGAAGTGGAATCACAGGCTATTTATAATTTATTAGAGAAAGAGGTTATTCCCTTATTTTACGATCGAGGAAAAAGTAATATTCCGCGCAAATGGATTGAGATGATAAAGAATTCAATGATAAAAATTGGTCCTGTTTTTAATACGAATCGTATGATCCGTGAATACGTAGAGCGATTTTATTTACCAGCTCAAAGTAAATTTATAACTCTGTTTGAAAATAATCAGAAACGAACTAAGGAATTGACAGCCTGGAAATCTCATGTGACAGATAACTGGTCTAAGATTAAATTTATAAAAATTGAAGAAAATGGAGCTTTACAACATCATGTTGGTACAAAAATAGATATAATGGCTAAGATTTTTCTGGGAGATTTAAAACCTAATGATGTAAATGTCCAAGTCTATCATGGCTATGTTAACCCAAACAATAAAATAGTCAATGGTGTTAAAGAAGTTATGGCTTGTACGGAAGAAAACGAAGAGAATGTTTATACATTTACTGGTAGTTTTCTATGTCGTGCTAGCGGTTTATATGGATACACTGTTCGAATTATTCCGAAAAGTGATTATCTAACCAATCCCCATGAAACTGCTTTAATTATTTGGGCAAATGGATAATTAGTGCGTCAACGATAACTTTCAAATATTGTCATTATAGATGAAAATAAAAAAGGTATATAAGTGTATAAAATTTCGGTGACAATTAAATTTGCTGCTGCCCATAAGCTTCACGGGTATGAAGGTCCTTGTGAAAATTTACATGGGCATAATTGGATCATCAAAGCTGTAGTTGGGACAGATAAACTTGATAGCATCGGCATTGCTTATGATTTTAAAAAATTAAAACATCAAATAAATGAAATAATCGATCAATTTGATCATAAATTTTTAAATGAAATTAAACCATTCGATGAATTAAATCCTACCTCTGAAAATATTGCAAAATATATTTTCGTTACTTTAGCCAAAAAACTCCCTTCACATATCAAGGTTATATCAGTTGAAGTTGGAGAATCTGAGCAATATAAAGCCAGTTATGAAGAATAATGTTAAAAGTGAATGAAATTTTTTACAGCATACAGGGAGAATCTAATTTTGCTGGGCTTCCTTGTCTCTTTATTCGGCTCACTGGCTGTAATTTAAGATGCAGATATTGTGATACTAAGTATGCTTATCAAGAAGGTGAGGAACTCTCTCTAGCTGAGATACAACAAAAAGTTAATCAATATCAATGCGATCTAATTGAAATAACAGGTGGCGAGCCTTTGCTTCAACCTGAAACTATTAAATTAGCGAACAGTTTAATTGAACAAGGCAAAAGGGTATTGGTCGAAACCAACGGCACTCAAAATATTGATCTTCTTCCCGAACCAATAATAAGGATTATGGATATTAAATGCCCCGGGAGTGGTGAATTCGATAAAATAGATTGGAATAATATTGATCGTATACGAGTTAATGATAATGTAAAATTTGTGATATCCCATCGAAAAGACTTTGATTGGGCTGTGCGAACTGTTCAAAAATATAATTTATTAACAAGATCCACAGTTCTGTTTTCGCCAGCATTTGGAATATTGGATCCCCAAAATTTAGCTGAGTGGATACTACAAGTTTCATTGCCGATAAGGGTGCAATTACAGTTGCACAAATATATCTGGGATCCAAATAAAAAAGGGATTTAAAATGGCTAAAATAGCAATTGTCTTACTGAGTGGCGGAATCGATTCTACGACAACATTAGCTATAGCCAAAGATCAAGGATTTGAAATTAATGCCATCAGTTTTCGCTATGGTCAAAGGCATCAAGTTGAACTGGACGCTGCGAAGAGAATCGCTACATATTTCAATGTAAAAAAGCACTTGATCGTTGATATCAATTTAAGAGCCATTGGAGGTTCTGCTCTTACTTCTGACCTTGAAGTTCCTAAAGATCGCAATATTGATAAGATTTCAAAGCAGGTTCCAGTGACTTATGTTCCGGGCCGAAATATTATATTTTTATCTCTGGCACTGGCCTGGGCTGAAGTAGTAGGAGCCATGGATATTTTTATTGGCGCTAATGCCATCGATTTTTCTGGTTACCCAGATTGTCGTCCCGAGTTTTTATCAGCATTTGAAAAAATGGCTAATCTAGGAACTAAGGCTGGTGTGGAAGGAACAAAGATAACGATTCAGGCTCCATTAATAAAATTAACAAAAGCTAAGATTATTCGAAAAGGCCTGGAGCTTGGGGTGGATTATTCGCTCACTCATAGCTGTTATGATCCTTCTGCCAATGGTAAAGCATGTGGAAATTGTGACAGTTGTTTATTAAGGAGAAAAGGTTTCCGGGAAGCGGGTATCCCCGATCCGACCTTCTATCAGAATACTTTTTTATAATACAAGATAAGCGTACTTCCAAGCAATTATTTCTAACAAGCTATAATCTCCAACAGGTCGATGAATTCAACGATAAAAATATTTTTCAGATTGATTGAGTTCATATATTGGCTGGAAATATAAAAAGTCAAAATGTTAAATTTTCCTCTGGCCGATGAACCTACATGGAGGACACACCCATGGGAAAAAATGAAAAAAAATATAATGAACTAACCATTTTGAGAGAAAGCGTAAGTAAATATCCGGAATCACCTGATGAAGCCAAACTGGAAACATTTGAAAACCAATACAATAACCGGGATTATTGGATCACCTTTGAATGTCCTGAATTTACCTCACGATGCCCCATAACAAACCAGCCAGATTTTGGTAACATTACCATCCGCTATATTCCAGGCAGACGTTGCATAGAGAGCAAATCCCTCAAATTATATCTATTTTCGTTCAGAAATCATAATACATTTCATGAAGAAGCTGTGAATCGAATTTTAGATGATATTGTTGCTGCCTGTAAACCGCGCAAAGCAATTGTATTTGGAGATTTTAACCCAAGAGGCGGGATTAGGATTATGGTGGAAGCGGAATATTCTTCTGAGGAATATAGCTAATTTTTAGTTGTTCCACATTTTTAAGTAATTACAACCATTTTAAAAAATGTCTTGACTTTAAAAATAAAAATGATTATAATTATTCAAATTTGTTGCGCATCAATTTTGTTGCGCAACCATTTAATTACTTAAATTGTAAAGGAATTAAATATGCCAGAACTGATTATCGGTAGTCCACCTCGTGGTGAAGATTATTTTGGACAGGAGGAATTAATTGAAAATATATGGAGCAAGCTTAAGCACGACAATGTATTATTAGTAGCGCCGCGACGATTTGGAAAAACTGGTGCAATGTATCGATTACTTGACGAGCCACGAAGAAATTTTCGACCAATCTATATAGATGTAGAACATATTGAGAATGCCGCAGACTTTATGGTTGAACTCATTGCGAATCTCATTCGTGATAATCAATTCGCTAGTGTACTTGATAGTTTATGGAAGGGCACAAAAGCATTAGGAAAATTCATTCGTGATTTGCCTGCAAATATTGACCTGGGTGGTGTTAAAGTTGAACTTCGCGAAAATACGGACGTTCCTCAAAAGTGGCTTTCTTATGGTGAAAGAGTCGTGTCTTTCCTTTCAAAAGATGGACCTCCTTTGCTTTTGCTAATTGATGAATTTGCAGTTATGATCAATTCACTTGCTAGATCAAACGAAACTGAAATGAAACAACTGTTAAGGTGGTTCCGTGCTGCGCGTATTGCTCCAGAAACTCAGACACGTTTTGTAATTGGCGGCTCGATTAATTTGATTACCACTTTAGACTCAATGGGTCTGGTTGATACTGTTAATGATCTATCTATAATACGATTGAGACCATTTGCTCCACAAACAGCCAGAAGCTATGTTGAAGCTATATTTAAAACCCGAAAAGTGAAAATTAAACCAGAAATAATTGATCTAATTCTCGAATTAGTCGGCGAACCAATTCCCTATCTACTTGCGGTTCTATTATCTTCAATATTTGACCGTCAACGCGGTACAAAAAGTCACATTTCTATTGGAATGGTAAAAGACGCATTTGAAAGTGATTTACTTGGAGGTACCGCTTCGGCTTTCTTCAGACAATATCGTTCAAGAATTGATCAGTATTATTCTGAAAAAGAGGGACTGGCTGCAAAAGCAATATTAAGAACTTTATCAAGATCTGAGAATCCCGTTGGTCAGGATAACCTCTATCAAATTTATCTTAAAACAGTTAATATTGTTCCAAGTCCTCAATTAGAGGAATCTTTTATGCAGCTTATGTACAAACTGGAAAATGACTTTTATGTCGTTGCCGATAACCACGCTTATGATTTTTTCAGTAGAGTGATCAAGTTGTGGTGGAAAAATCATTATGGATTTCAGGGAGAATAGGTTATGTCTGCGATAATACATGTATTCCGACCAAAGCGAACCTCGCCAGAAGATCTCGAAGCTATTTTTGTCGGTCGAGAACACCTTTTACAAGACATGTTAGTACATCTGAATCGTTGGGAGGCTGGTGTCTCCAGACAACATTATCTTTTAATTGGTCCCCGTGGTATCGGAAAAACCAATCTGCTAATACTTCTTGAAAACAGAGTAAATAAAAGCCAGGATTTGAGAAAAAAGTGGTATCCCATATCCCTTCCAGAAGATATGTATGGAGTGACAAAAGTCTCCGATTTACTTGTTGAATCCTTGAAGATTTTAGCAGAAAATGCAGACGATCATAATGTAAAGGATGTATATAAACAAATACAATTTGATGACAATGAAAATCGAGTTATAGATTTAGCATTAGATGCTTTTCGGAAATTTCATACCTCCCACAAGAGCGGTATTTTAATAATGGTGGAGAACATAAATCGCCTGTTAGAAAGAGACAGTTGGTATCAATCTGATATTCGGCTTTTGAGAAAAATATTGATTGAAGAAGATTGGTTAATGATGGTAGGTACGTCTCCGACTTTTCTAAATGCCGTAACTGAACCAGAAGAGCCTTTGTTCGAATTTTTTACTGTCAGAGTTTTATCAGAATTAACCTTTGATGAACAGCAAAGCCTGTTGTATAAGCTGGCTTCGCTAACAGAAAATATTGATTTTCAAAAATATCTAAACAAGTTTCAATCTCGCTTACACGCATTATATCATTTTACTGGGGGAAATCCCAGGCTAACAATCATGCTATATGATCTTGTGGCGAATCAGAATATCACCGAAGTAAAGACTGAATTAGATCTTCTTCTTGATAAACTTACTCCTTTTTACCAGGATAGAATGAAAGACATCCCTCAAGAACAAGGAAAACTTCTCGAGGCAATGGCATTATTGCCCGAAGGTTGCACCCCTACCGAACTGGCAAAACAGACAAGAATGTCCGCCAAAAATGTGAGAGCACTCATTGCGAGATTAGAAAAAGCAGGATACATTCGTAAAGAAGAACGACG
>JABAOH010150010.1_pt1 | contig 11294 bp, 9 predicted proteins | sample 7062181 | NCBI WGS metagenome assembly JABAOH01 (sample SAMN14538630, study PRJNA623070) | marine sediment metagenome | biome: marine biome [ENVO:00000428]; feature: marine pelagic biome [ENVO:01000023]; material: deep marine sediment [ENVO:00002113]; isolation source: pool of 5 deep marine... | reverse complement strand
GCTTTTGAGCATGGAACAAATAACAACTATTTCAACATGCTTATGGAAAGAAGAGGATATATTCTTCACACAGCAAATGGCCGCTATTCTGACAGACCTCTTTCCACAAGACCAACATTCTATGGAAAGACAGATTGGGGCCGCATGAATTATAGAATCACAACAAGACCAGACGTAACCACAAGTATCCATGAGGTTACTTATCTGCCATCAGAGTTACCACCTGGTTTTGGAACAGGCCATCGCTTCCAGCTAAACCCTGAGAGCATTCGTACCGCTACAGGCGACGATATCCGCTCCTGGTACATGTCTGGAACCCCATTTGATTACATGGGCGGTCAGATTCCGGCTACGGAAGTTGTAGGTTTAATCAGCTTCACATTTAACCTCATTATTCCACCGGCTCAGACCCTATGGACAAAAACAGTTACAAGAACCGAAGACGATTTTGGACCACTTCTTTACTCAACACCGTTCAAATACACAATGCGTCATCGTTTCATGGTTCCACAGTACTCACAGTGCTAACGGACGACTGTTTACATTAGTAAACAAAGGCGTTAAAGCCAATAGAGCAGGGCTCCCCAAGGGGGTCCTGCTTTTTTTATATGTAGGTGGGTAAATTAGATATTAAGCCTTAGCTCTTGGGCGCCTTCGTGATCAGAGGATATCTTGTCTCTCTCTAGATCCCCCAGGCTGTCTGGTAGACTCATAATGCGTCTAAGGGCGTTTAGTTCTTCTATAGACTCTTCTTTGCGTATATTAATACTTTGAGTTCTTATTTGCAGTCTGTTCATTATATCGAGCATCTCAATAATATTAGATTTATCTCCTATACGTTCCTTGGAAGACTGCAGCATAAGAAATAGATCGTACTCTTCATCAGGTATGAAATTGTCCAAAAATATATATGCTTCTTCAATCGCAGCCCTTTGATCATTGTAGTTTTGGTGTAGCAAATAAATCGCAAGCGCATGTTTTATGGTTTTATACGGGAAAGGCAAGAGTGATTCCGGCAAAGCCAAAGGAACTATGCTAAGCTGCTCTGATTCTCTATTTTCATTAATGGAGGCAAGAATATCTGCGTAGGATGATACAATTTCACGAGGATGAAGAATATTATTTTCCGAACTCAAGACCCGATCCTTTTAATATAAAGTGCGATTATTTGGTATTAGGAAGACTTATCTATTGTATCATGCATGGGGCGTATTTATCAATATACTTATTTGATCAATAAACAAAAAACCAGCTTAGTTTACATAAGGTTACTTATCAGAATTAGATAAAGTATTCAAATAAACAGCCCAGATGTTTTAATTCCGCTATTGCAAATATTTTTAATAATGCTTTATTTTTTTTATGTTATATGTAGATACCAATGCAATAGCGGTAATAGATTAAGCCAAACAATCTCGGTAGAATAACTTTATATTATGAAATTTGGTGCACATGTATCAATAGCAGGCGGAATAAACAAAGCCCCCAGGAGGGCTTATGATTTGGGCTGTGAGTGTTTTCAAATATTCTCTAGTTCTCCTAGAGGCGGAAAACCCCCTGAGCTTGGTGATGAACTACTTACTTTGTTTTTTGCTGAATGTAAAAAATATAATATAGAAGAATATTACATACATACCCCTTACTATATAAACCTGTGCTCTAACAAGAAAAAGCTGAGAAATTCATCCATAGACATTGTAAAACAAGAAATGGAGCGTGGAAGTATGCTTGGAGCTAAATATATAATGACTCACCTTGGAAGCTCCAAGGCAAATAGCAGGAAGGAAGCATTATCTCTAATAATAGAAAGTTTAAAAAAAATAATGGATGGCTCTGAATCCACAACCCAGCTGCTTTTAGAAAATACAGCCGGTCAGGGAGCTACAATGGGCGATAGTTTTGAAGAATTAGCCGAAATACTTAAGGGTGTTGAAGGCTATAACATAAATGTTTGTCTAGATACAGCTCATCTTTTTGCTGCAGGTTATGATATTAGGACAAAGGAGAGATTTCGGGCCACTATGCGCGAGGTATCTAATACTATAGGCATTAAGAAGGTTAAGTTGATACATGGAAATGATTCTAAAATTGACCTAGGCGAGAGAAAAGACCGCCATGAGCACATAGGCAAAGGAAAAATTGGAATAGAGGGATTTAAAAATATAATAGAGTGTCCGGAGCTTAAAGATATCAATATGATAGTAGAAACTCCGCCAAGTAAAGTCGGAGAAGATATAAAAATTTTGAAAAGTCTTAGAAATAGTTGAACCTATCTATATATTAATACAAAAAATAGGAGTTATATGCCAATGTCCCAATTGCAAAACATGTTGGTCGGTAAAGGTGAATCGGAACTTTACATACTTCCCAAAATGGCAAATCGTCATGGCCTGATCGCCGGCGCTACAGGAACAGGAAAGACTGTAACGCTTCAGGTGTTAGCAGAAAATTTCAGCAGGCTTGGAGTTCCGGTATTCATGTCTGATGTTAAAGGGGATCTCTCAGGAATAAGCAAACCCGGAAAAGAGCATCCTAAAATATCAGAACGTATAAACACAATTGGGATTTCGGATTTTATTTTCAGCGGAAGCCCTGTTACTTTTTGGGATGTTTTTGGCGAGCAGGGTCATCCGGTCCGTACCACGATTTCAGAAATGGGTCCTTTGCTTTTAAGCAGGCTTCTCAATCTCAACGACACTCAAACAGGAGTGCTAACTTTAATTTTCAGAATTGCCGATGATGACGGTTTGCTGCTTTTGGACATAAAAGACCTCCGTTCCATTTTACAGTATGCGGCAGAAAATGCGGCTTCCTTTTCAACCAAGTACGGAAGAATTTCGAGGGCAAGCGTTGGAGCAATACAGAGAAAACTTCTTTCGCTCGAGGATCAAGGAGGAGATATTTTTTTTGGAGAGCCAGCTCTTAATTTAGATGACTTTTTGCAAACCGATGAAAACGGAAACGGGATTATAAATATTTTAGCCGCCAATAAATTGATCGGCTCACCAAGAGTCTACGCTACATTTTTACTTTGGCTTTTGTCTGAACTTTTTGAGCAGCTGCCTGAAGTAGGCGATCCTGAAAAACCAAAACTTGTTTTCTTTTTTGATGAAGCGCATCTTCTTTTTGATGGTGCTCCGCAAGCGCTGCTTGAAAAAATTGAACAGGTCGCAAGACTGATTCGCTCCAAAGGTGTGGGTGTGTATTTCATCAGCCAGAATCCGCTTGACATTCCTGATGAAGTTTTAGGACAGCTGGGAAATAGAATTCAACATGCGCTTCGTGCATATACTCCTCGTGATCAAAAAGCGCTCAGAGCTGCTGCTCAAACTTTTAGAACGAACCCGAGTCTGGATACAGAAACAGTGATTACTGAGCTTGGAGTCGGAGAAGCTTTAATATCATTTTTAGATGAAAAGGGTCGTCCCAATATTGTTGAGCAGGCATTAATTAGGCCTCCGTTTAGCCAGATCGGACCGATAGATTCCAGCGAGCGGAAGAAGATAATTCGAGGCTCATTAGTATATGGTTTTTATGAAAATGTTGTTGACCGAGACTCGGCATATGAGATGTTAAAAAGACGAGCAGAGCAGTCTTCTAAAGCGGCTCCAGCCACAAAGAAAAAGCCTGGCCGGAAGCGCCAAGGGGTCATGGAAACCATGGCAAAAAGTGCCGCCCGAACCGTTGGAAGACAAATTGCCACTCAACTAATGAGAGGAATTCTTGGTTCAATTCTGAAGTAGAACGATTCTATGGTTACATTCAATCTGAAAGACTATTGATACCTGGTGATTAAATTACTATTTTAAACAAACGTATGAACTGATGGGGATAAAGTCCGAATATCTAATATGAGACTTTAAGATATGGGGAATACTATTAGTTGAGATAAAATTTAACTTCTAATCAAATTACGAGTAATTCTAAGCAATTATGTCGTAAGAACAGACAGTTAAATTAGAGCTGGACGAAGCCGGGTTCTTTATTTATTTATATTTAGATCTCTGATGGTGCACGAGAGAATCACTGCTAATTCGCATATATTAGAAATACAAAAAGCAGCCAATTTATAGCCCGATTTTTTAGCTTTAACTATTGGCTGTAACCAGCCGTAATAATTATATAATAAATTATGCTAAATTCGCGTATTTTTGTAATTCCCAAAGATGTTATCTTAACTATCTGTAATCAATGGATATTTTTAAAATTATGAGTTTACATAATGAAACATTATCGGACGTGCTTTTTTAGGGCAAAATAGCGTATAATTTTCGTTTTCTCTAAAGCTTTTAACAGCCTCTATGCTAAACTTTTGCTATGGGAAGCATCTATAAAATTCGAAGCGAATTCTCTCCTAAAGGCGATCAGCCGAACGCCATAAAAGAGCTCTCGGAAGGAGTGCTGCGGGGAGAAAAACACCAGGTGCTTTTGGGCGTAACCGGAAGCGGAAAGACCTTCACAATTGCAAATGTGATCGCAGAAGTGGAGCGCCCTACCCTTGTGATCGCTCCTAACAAAACTCTGGCGGCACAGCTCTACGGAGAGCTTAAGGAGTTGTTCCCTGAGAACTCTGTCAGATACTTCGTGAGCTACTACGACTACTACCAGCCAGAGGCCTACATTCCCACCACCGACACATACATAGAAAAAGACTCTCAAGTGAACGAGCACATAGACAGACTCCGCCATGCATCAACCACTTCTCTATTTGAGAGAAGAGATGTAGTCATTGTAGCTAGTGTATCTTGTATATATGGTATAGGTGCTCCTGATCATTACTACGGTCTTCTCACGATGCTTGAGGAAGGAATGGAAACTGATCGGGATAAGCTCTTGGAAAAATTTTCTGAGGTTCAATACGAGAGAACCGGAACAGATTTATACAGGAGCAGTTTTAGAGTGAAGGGTGATGTGGTAGACATCTTCCCCTCTCACCATGACACCACTGCACTCCGTATAGAATTTTTTGGAGACGAAATTTTTTCGCTTAAAGAAATCGATCCGCTCAGGGGGACAATACTGAGGTCGGTTAAAAAAGCAGCCATCTATCCGGGCTCTCATTATGTCGCTCCCAAGTACAGACACGAGATGGCAATCGAGAACATCAAAAAAGAGCTCGAGGAGACACTGACTGATTTAGACAAGCAAGGACTTCTTGTTGAAAAACAGAGACTCGAGGAGAGGACAAAGTATGATCTTGAGCTTCTCTCAAATTTGGGTTTTTGCTCCGGCATTGAAAATTACTCAAGGCATCTCTCGGGACGGCTTCCGGGACAGCCGCCTTGGACTCTGCTGGATTATTTTCCAGATGACTTTTTAATAGTGCTCGACGAGAGTCACCAGATGATCCCTCAGCTCAAGGGAATGTATGAGGGAGACAGGAGTAGAAAAAAAAGTTTAGTCGAACACGGGTTCAGGCTTCCCTCTGCACTCGACAACAGGCCGCTTAGTTTTTCGGAATTTGAAAAAAGACAAACTCAGACCATATACGTCTCTGCCACTCCGGGGGATTATGAAATTGACAAGGCCGGAGGAGTGGTAGTGGAGCAGATAATCCGCCCGACAGGTTTGTCGGACCCAGAGGTAGAGGTCAGATCCGCAGATAACCAGGTCGATGATCTGCTTGAGGAGATACAAAAAAGAGTCAGCAAAAAAGAGAGGGTGCTTGTCACAACACTTACTAAGAAAATGGCCGAAGATTTAACGGATTATTACAGAGAACTAGGTGTAAACGTTAGATATTTGCACTCTGAGATCGATACTCTAGAGAGAATTGGGATAATAAGGGACCTTAGGCTTGGAAAATTTGATGTTTTAGTGGGTATAAACCTGCTAAGAGAGGGGCTGGATATACCTGAAGTGTCTTTAGTTGCTATACTTGATGCGGATAAAGAGGGATACCTCAGGTCTGAAACCTCTTTAATACAGATATCCGGGCGTGCAGCTAGGAATGTTGAAGGAAGGGTAATACTTTATGCCGACAGAATCACCGGATCTATGGCAAAAGCCATCTCTGAGACTGAGCGCAGGAGAAAAATCCAGGAGAAATACAATAAAGAGCACGGGATTACCCCAACAGGAATAAAAAAATCTATTACAGACATACTATCCACTATATATGAGCTCGACTACTACACCGTGCCGATTGAAGAAAAAGAGGAAGAGCTCGACATTGCGCCTGACAGGATTGGAAAAACCATAAACGCGCTCGATAAAGAGATGAAGCAGGCCGCAAAAAACCTTGAATACGAGCAGGCCGCCAAGAAAAGGGATAAAATAAAGAGATTAAGGGAGCTTGAGCTCCAATACTTAGGCAAAGAAGAGCATAAATAGCTGCATCTATTAGCCTGAGAGATGTTTTTTCAGCTCTTCGGCCAGTTTTTTGTTAAGACCAGGGACCATTGCAATTTCATTCACTGTTGCCTCTCTGATTTTAGATACTGTGCCAAATTTTCTTATTAGCCCCTTTTTACGCTTTGCCCCAATACCCGGAACGCCGTCCAGCTCGGACACAAGCGCCTTCTTGCCCCTTAGTTTTTTATGATATGTAATGGCAAATCTGTGCGCCTCGTCCCTTACCCTCATAAGAAGAAACAAAACGTCTGAATTCTTAGAGAAGATAATTGGGTTCTTCCTGCCGTAAACATAGAGCTTATCGCCCTCCCCTTCTTTCTTTCCTTTTGCAATTGAGGCCAGATCCACCTTGTCTGCATATCCTATCTCTTCCATAACTAATCTGGCTATATTTAACTGTCCCTTGCCTCCGTCAATGAGAATTAAATCGGGCACATCCCAACCATCCTGCTCCGCTCTGGAAAGTCTCCTTGTGAGCACCTCGTGCATGCTGGCATAGTCATTCGGGCCCTTCACGTTCTTTATCTTAAACCTTTTATAACCTCCTTTTGCCGGCTGGCCCCCCTCGAACTTTACCATAGAAGCTACCGCGGTAGCCCCCTGGATATTTGATATATCAAAACACTCGATAATATCGGGAAGCCTTCTTAGATGCAGTGAGGACCTGATTCTCTCCAAAATAGAGACCTCTTTTAGCTCGTCTGCATATTTTCTTTGAAAACTCTCAAGCGAGTTTCTATTTGCAAGCTCAATCTCTTTTAACTTTAAACCCCGCTCGGGCGAGTGAATGCGCACTTTATGCCCTTGTTTCTCAGACAGCCAGGCTGAAATTTCTTTTCCTCTCCGTAGTTTTAGCGGAACTGCTATTTCTTTTGGAACAAACCTGTTGCCGCCGTAAAACCTCTCCAAAAACTCCTCCACCACATCCTGGTCTTCGCCTACAGCGTTTTTAATTGAGTACGTGGAGTTATCTACAAGGCTTCCCCCGCGGAAAAAAAGTATGGAAAACTCAGCCCTTTGCCCTTCCCTATGCAGCCCGATAACGTCTTTGTCTTGAGTACCCGGAGTGACAAACATCTGACCATCTATATTTTTCTCTAATAGCAGTATTTGGTCTCTATATTTAGCAGCTTGCTCATAGCGTTGTTCGTCCGATGCTTTTTGCATAGATTCTTTAATATGTTTAATGATTTGGCCCTTCTCACCTTTTAAGAACATTCGCATCTGATCTACCACTTCTCTGTATCTGCCCTGCTCTGATCTTCCCGCGCATGGCCCGAGGCAAAGACCCATATAGTAGTTCAAACACGGCCTCGCCGCATGCCGCCTGAATTTTTCATCTGTACAGTCTCTTAGAGGAAATATTTTATGTATAAAGCGCTTTGCTTTTTTAAGGGCACCCGCCGAGGCAAACGGGCCGTAATATATAGCCCCGTCTTTTAAAACGCGCCTTGTAAGAGAGAGCCTCGGGAATGTTTCGCGCGGATCAATTCTAAGCGAGAGGTAGTTTTTATCATCCTTGAGCCTGATATTGTATTTTGGCCTTTTTTGTTTGATTAGGGAGTTTTCAAGGACAAGCGCCTCGCGCTCATCTCTCGCAACTATATAATCCACATCTGCTATGTCATTTACTAAATTTGCTATCTGCGGTCTCTGAGCAGACTCGCCTCTGCCTATATAGGACTGCACTCTGCTTCTTAGGTTCTTGGCTTTACCTATATATACAGTGCGCCCCTTTATGTCTTTTAGTAGATATACACCCGTAGACTGGGGAATAGATTTAACTTTTTCTTTACTAAGGCTCATATAGTATAAAAATAATGAATATTATCCACAGAACAACAAGGAGTGTTGTATTAAGACTGCTCTTCTACCGTGTTTTTAAGGTTGGCCAGTCCCTTATCAAACATCTTGCCTACCATAGAGTCCATCATCAAAACAAAGTAGCCGCCTATAACGGGCGTGCCCATATCTCCGGTCATTATCCAAGTGATCTTCGTTTCTCCATCCTCCAAAGGGCTGTATGTCATAGCGCTCTGACACACATATGTTCCATCATCAAACACTAAATCATATTCAATACCCTCGGTTGGGGAATCTTTAGTAAACGTAAGGGCGCCGTCTCCGCTCTCCCCTACCCACGACTGACTTGCTCCGACGCCTTTTGTTTTCTCGCCCCGTGTCACAACTATGCTGGGATCTCCCTCTGTCCATGGCTCCCAGGTGTTCCACATATTAAGATCTCCTACGTATCTATGTATCTTCGCTGGCGGGGCGTCAATTACTATTGACCGCTCAACCGTGTAGCTTGTAGGCAAAAACAGCCCTACCACTATTACTATGACTATAATCACTACTACTATAGATAATAATGTCTTTAGTATTTTCATAATACCCCCTAACCTTTGGTGCCTTTCCAGATATCGCGCAGCTGATCAAGATATTTCTCCGGCAGCTCATCTCCCAGCTCTCTAAATATATCTTTGAAATCAGACAGCTTTTTATTTTTTACTTTGTCCTTTAATGTTCCCAAAATTAACGCAGACTCTACAACCTCAGGCCTGACGTTCTCTATAGATTTATAAAATTTTTCAGCATCTTCGTCCCATTTGCGGCCTGTATAATTTTCATACAAAGTTTTTACTTCTTCTTTATACTTATCCTTGTTTTTTACCGCAGTAGTTACCGCACTATCTACCGCGGTAGTTGCGTCTATTATTTTTTTCGTTGTTGTATCTATAATCAGTTTTGCTTTCTTTCTATTCTCAGCAATCTTATTCGGATTAAATACGCGTATTTTTCTCCCATATATCCCCAGCGATGGCTCTACTATTTCTATGCTCAGTTTTTTCTCTAATGAATGAATTGCGTTTCTGATTGTTTTGTCCGACAACCCTGTTTTTTCTTTAAGCTCTTTTAGACCAAACCGTAATTTTTCTTTTTTCCGGCTCAAACATTCATCTCTCATATGGAGATATATTTTTGCCTCGGAGCGTGTATGGGAATCATCTAAAATTTTGGCTCCCGTTTCTCTATTTTGTATTTTAGAAGGGGAGGTTTTTCGTGGTTTTTTCTCTACCGCGGTAACTACCGCAGTACTTACCGGTGTAGTTATCGTAGTAGGTACCGCGGTATCTTCCGGGGTAGGTTCTGCGGTAGTTACCGCGGTAGTATCTTCTTTGTCCGGAATACTCCTGTCTTTCTTGAAGTCTTCAAAGTATTTAGTGGCTACTTTATGCGCATTTACAGGGCTTGAGCGCTTTTGCATAGACTCAAGCATGCTGGACAGGCGGCCTTTATTTTGTGGCTTTTTCTTCTTAGGAGTCCCTGCTGATGTAGCGTCTTCCTTCGTTTTTTTCATTATCATAAACCTTTAAAATATCTTTGGCAAGTCTTCTGTAGTCCGTAGCGCCTGCGCATACGGGGTCGTATTCTAATATGTGCTTCCCGTATCCGCTTGCCTCTTTTAGCTTTACGTTATTGTGTATCGGGGAGAAGGTATTGGGGTTAAATTTCTCGTTTATGGCGTTCAGCACGGTTTTGCTTACCGTTGTGAGCTTATCGTGCATAGTGGGCAAAGCGTATGGAACTATAGGAAAATCAGGCCTTGATGAGTAGATTTCAAACAGTGTTTCATCGATCATATTCACTGCATCCAGGGCCATGGGCTGAGTTTGAACGACTATAATTACATCGTCTGCTGCAAAGAAAGCGTTTATGGATAATGTGGCCAGGGAAGGGGGGCAGTCTATAAGAACAAAATCAAACCCTTTTCGTAGTTTTTTTATTGCTTTTCTTAGCCTATGGTCCTTTTCTATTAGCCCTGACATACTAAGATCGGCTCTGCTCATTGCAAGGTTTGCGGGGATTAAATAGAGCCCTTTGGTTCCATGCTCTACTATGAGATCGTTTATATCTATTTTGTTTGAGGAATCGTTTAAGACGTCATTGATGGTTTCTTCGAAGTCGTTTGGATTAAAACCCAAGTGGGAAGTGGCATTACCCTGGGGGTCGAGATCTATAATCAGCACTTCTGATCCTTTTTCGGCAAGACATGCTGCTAAATTGACTGTTGTTGTTGTTTTTCCTACACCGCCCTTGTGATTTGCAATGGCTATTACTTTCAACTCTGAGTACTCTCCCTCTAAAAGTTATATCAATTAAATGGGTCTATATCAAGACAAAAATATTTAAAAATTAAGCTTAAACAGGATAAGTTTTTGGTTAACCTTTCGTTAACATTGATTTAGCTTTATAAAAATCATATAATATGCAAGCACGGACATAAAAAAAGCCGCCGAAGCTTTAGCGATTTGCTTAAAACAACGGCGGCAACCGGAAGGTGGAACATTTCTAATGATACCCTTTCTGGCTTTTAAATGTCAAGCTTTTTGATGTTCACTAACTTCAAAGCGGAGTTTTGTTGGGGTAATAAAGTGTCTGGGAATAAGCAAGATAAAACAAAGATAGTTCAAATATGGGGCGAAATCTTAGATGAGGGATTTACCAGTGTTCCCAATATTCTTCTTAGATACAGATCCAAAATAGGGCTAAAACCAAAACATATAATGCTTATTATTGATATAATGTCATACAAGTGGGACGCGGGTTATCCGTATCCCAGCTATTCAACGTTGTCACAGAGATCTGGTGTTGAGGAGAGAAGTGTAAAGAGGATAACGCAAGATTTGGAAGAGCTCGGCCTTTTGGTTAAAACACCCAGGTTTGACGATGAGACAGGGGCGCAGGTTACAACTGTTTTTGATTTTAGGCCATTGGTTAAGAAGCTTATTGAAGAGATGAACAAAGAGGGTGAGGCACCCGAAAGTGCTATAAATATTGATGTTTTACCTGCCAGCCTTAAAAAAAAAGTAGCTACTAGCAGGAACCCCAAAGGGGGTGACAAAAATGTCAGGGGGGAGGGTGACAAAAATGTCACC
>JABAOH010025530.1_pt7 | contig 11295 bp, 14 predicted proteins | sample 7062181 | NCBI WGS metagenome assembly JABAOH01 (sample SAMN14538630, study PRJNA623070) | marine sediment metagenome | biome: marine biome [ENVO:00000428]; feature: marine pelagic biome [ENVO:01000023]; material: deep marine sediment [ENVO:00002113]; isolation source: pool of 5 deep marine... | reverse complement strand
CATGGTCGTTGTGAATGTGGGATCTCCGCCTACATCCCAGCCCTCCACCAAGACCTCTACCGGTCCCGGTCTGTCGTTCATGGCGTTCACGGCGAGCAGGGCCATGCCGCCCTTCGCGGGGGCACTGGTCAGCAACTCCGCATCCGCCGCCGCGGACTGTCCAATCGAAGCTGGCGCGGGGGCCAGCCCGAAGGACGCCACGGAAAGCAGGACGCCGAGCGCAACCACTCCGGCAATCAAAGCTGTCCTTAGCCTCTTCATGGGTCCTCCCTCGGCTAGCACTATAGCAGGTCCATATTTCAGCCTTTTCCCAGGTCTGAACAGGTGCTCTTAGGCGGCGCACATCCCTCACGCGGGGAAACGTGGCTTAACCCAGGCGCGCCTGACCCCCTTATTCCGGTTCGGTTCCTAGTCCCCTACCCGACCTCCGCGCCCGGCGGAGGTCCCACCCTACGGCAAGGAGGAGGACTCCAACCACAACCCACGTCTCCCACAGCAACAGGGAACCCCAGGTAAAGGCCCTCCCGCCGCTGAAGAAGGCGATCGCAACCAACATGACCCCGGCAAAGGTAAGCCATCCAATCAAGCGAGCCCTCCACTCAGCGACGCCACGTCGCTGGAGGAGCCCTGGGACGAAGAGGAGGGGGATGACCAGAGTGGCGGCGAAGACCAGGAAGGACAGGACGATGTCCAGCAATCGGAGGGCCAACCTCACATAATGGGTTGGCCCACTATTTCGTTGTTGCCGCCGAGATGCCTTCCGTGATTCTCCTCGCGCTGCAGAGCCGCTAGGACAGGAAGAAGAAGGCTACCGCCACGATGCCGTACACTATGAGGAGCATGAGGCCTTCGAACCAGTTGCTCTCCCCGTCATTGGCCACAGCGCTGACGACCGCCACCGAGAGACCGATGGCGATCAGCTCGAACAGCTCGAAGGCCAACGTCATGGTGTTTCCGATCAGGATGGAGGCGAAGACCAGAAAAGGAGCCGCGAAGAGGGCGATCTGTGTGCTGCTGCTCGTCGCGATCCCAACGCTGAGGTTCATCCTGTTCCTCCAGGCGAGCATGACAGCGCTGCTGTGCTCTGCCGCGTTCCCGATGATGGCTATCACGATGACGCCCAAGAAGAGCTCGTTCAGCCCGAGGGTCTCGATGGACCCCTCCACCGCTTCGATGAGGATCTCGCTCAGCACGGCGACCAGGACAGTGGCCCCGGCCAGGACCATTATCGCGTACCTCCTGCTCCACTCAGGCTCCTCCTCCTCGCCCCTGGGATTGAAGATGTGGCGGTGGGTGTGAAGGCTGAACAGGAGGGCGCCTCCGTAGGCGATAATCAGGAGGACGGCTATCCACAAGCTCATGGTGGTGATGGTCTCACTGGGGATGTTTTGGCCCGAGGAGAGAAGGAGGAGGGAGGGCATCACCAGGCCGGCGGTTGCCAAGACGAGGAGGGTGGACCTAGTGGTGGCAGCCTTTCTCTCGAAGCTTTGCCTCTTGTGTCTCAGCCCGCCCGTCAGCATGCTGAGGCCGAGGATGAGGAGGATGTTGCCGATGATGGAGCCCGTTATGCTGGCCTGGACCAGGCGTATGAGGCCCGCTCGTAGGGCCGCAATGGCTATGATGATCTCGGTGGCGTTGCCGAAGGAGGCGTTGAGGAGGCCCCCGAGACCAGGGCCCATGTGCTTCCCCAACTCCTCCGTGGAGATGCCCATCACGTAGGCCAGAGGTAGTATGGCGAGCCCCGTGGCGGCAAAGAGGACCAGGAGGGGGGCGTGGAGAAACCATAGGAGCACGGCGACGGGGACGAGTCCCAGGAGCAGGAGTAGCGTCAGCCATTCGCGGCGAGGCCGATTCATTGACCCCGGAATGACCTTGAGGTAATTAACTCGCACCCCGTGATTTGATGTTCAGTGGCCCGTATGAGAGGCGGCGGGGTCGCCAGGACGAGACCCGAAGTCCTAGAGCTCCCTCAGGCCCTTGACGGCGTATCCCAGGAGACCGGCGAGGAGGATGAACAGCCCGCTGGCCACCATGAGAGGTTGGACCCCGACGATCTCCGCCAGGACCCCCACCGTGGCGAGGGATACTGGCTGGAGGCCCTGGGCAAGCACGACCCGCGCGGAGAAGACGCGACCTTGGAGGTCGAGCGGGACCTCCCTCTGGAACACCGTGGAGGAGGACACCCCTGCAAGGGAGGCGGCCAGGCCAATGGTGGCCAGGCCGACGATGGAGAGGAGGAAAAGGTTGGACAGGCCGAAGAGGACGTAGCCCAGCCCTACCATTACCAGGGCCACCACGACGTTGCGCCCGAAGCCGCGCCGTAACCTGACCGTTGCGAAGACCAGACCCCCCGCAAGGACGCCGGCTTCCAGGCCCGCTAGGAGGAAACCAAACCCTTCCGATCCTAGCCCCAAGGTGCCGCTAGCCACCACTGGCAGCAGAATCCACAGGGGGACCAAGAAGAAGTTCGCCACTGCGAAGAGCATCAGCATCGTGAGCAGGGCGGGTGACCTCCTCAGGAAACGGAAGCCGAAGGCAACGTCCTCCAGCACACCCTTCTGGGAGGTCGACCGGGGTGAGGGGAACCTGACGATCAGGAGGGTTGCAGCTGCGAACAGGAAAGTCGCCCCGTCAATCCAGAGCGTCGGACCTACGCCGAGGAGGACAATCAGCACGCCTCCAACGGCAGGACCGATTACGCCGCTCGCGCTGTGGGAGACCTGCATGAGGGAGTTTGCCCTGGACAGCTGCTCCTGGTGAACGATGTTTGGGACGGAGGCCAGGAGGGAGGTGGCGTGGAATATCGTGGCCAGGCCGAGAATCACTCCCAAGACGTAGAGGTGCCATACATCCAGGAGACCCCAGAAGATAGAGGTGGCCACGATGATGACAGCGATGCCGCTCACTGCATCGAGGCTCATCATAATCCTCCTTCGATCCCAACGGTCTACGTAGGCCCCCGCCAGTGGTCCGGCTGCCACCCTCGGGATCGCGCTGGCGAGGGCTACAGTGGCCAAGATCACGGTGGAGCCGGTCTCGATGTAGACCCACCAGATGATCGCTACTGTGGAGATGCCGCTCCCTATGAGGGAAACCGACTGTCCTCCCCACACGAGAAGGTAGGTCGGATTTCGGAGGGGATGCACGTTTCTGGTTTCGACGATTCCAGCAGCGGCTGACACAGTGAACCCACTTCAGCTGGGTATTAAACAGATGGGGCGCCCCTACCTTCCCTTTTTATGCCGCCTCTCAGAAGCCTGGTGCCCCTCTTGGCCCGACGGGGGTCTCTCCCGTCCCGACCCAGGGCTTCGGCCAACAGCCACTCAGGGGATTGCTCCCCATACTCCGTTCGCACGTACTTTACCAACTCCTGTGGATATCTCACGATCTCACTGTTCGGGCGCACACTTCCGAGGGGTATTGCGTGCATCTTCTTCACCTCAGCTCCAAGGAGGATGGTCAGAAGTCTAGACTAAAGCGGTAAGTAGTGAACGCGTGGTGACCAGCTATCGGCTGGAGGATTTGAAGGTGAAACGGCCGGTGTAAGCCGGAAAATATACTCAATATATTTCATTTTCGTGATTTATATTAGGTATAACGTACCACCATCCGTATAGAGGTGACACGTATGGCCGGGTCAACCGAGAACACGAGACGGGGACTTGCCCTCTCTTGGAACAAGGAGGGGCGTCGGAGTCCCGTTGCCTGGCTGCTGTTCAGCCTGCGCCTTTCCATAGGGTGGATCTTCCTGTGGGCAGGCGCCGACAAGCTGTACAGCAAGATGACCACGGGACAGAGCGCGACCGCGGGATACCTGCAGTTCGCCACCTTCGGTCCCTTTACAGGCTTCTTCCAGGCCCTTGCCGGGAATGCGGTCGTAGAAGGCCTCGTCGTCTGGGGACTCCTACTAATAGGCATCGCCCTCATGCTGGGAGCGTTTACGCGAGTGGCGGCGGTGTCGGGAGCCCTGATGATGGTGCTGTTCTACGTAAGCGCCATGCCTCCAGCGCACAACCCCTTCATGGACGACCATCTCATCTACGCGATCCTGTTGGGCTTCCTTGGGGTCATAGGCGCCGGCAGATTCCTAGGCATCGACGCCCTCGTCGAGAAGTTCCGGGTCGTGAGGACGTTCCCGTGGGTGGCGGCATTCCTAGGTTGAGAGCAACGGGGTGAGGCGGCACCGATCGGCGGTGTCGGCCTCCCCTCCCTTAGGGGGGACGAGATGCGAAAGATGCTGGATTTCCTGTTTCGGAACGGGCCCTTCCATGTAGCCCTGGCTGTGATCCTGCCGCTTCTCCTCGGCGAGGCACGGCTAGCGAAGCGGCGCCGGAAGGGTAGCTGAAAGCGGAATGGAGTAGGCCATTCGCTCGAGGTGAGAAGCAGCTCCCTTCCCTTCTTTCCGCACGTACCAGGGAAGCAAGCTCTACCGGCCGCGTTCTGGGAGCTTTTTTAGGGGTTCGCCCATGCAAGGTTCCATGGAGCGGGTCCTCTGGTTCATCATCGCAGGAAGCAGGGGAGGCTACAACCGGGCCCGCATCCTCAGGCTCCTCGCTGAGAGGCCCCGCAACGCCCATCAGATCGCCGAGAGGTTGGGGCTGAACTACAAGACCGTGATGCATCACCTGAAGCTCCTGCAGCGCCATGACCTGGTGGTGAACCCCGTAGAGGGGTCCTACGGCTCCCCTTACTTCCTCTCGAAGCAGATGGAGCACTACCTCCCCGTCCTGGAGAGAATCGTGAAGGAGGAGTTGGAGAGATGACGGCCCTTTGGTGTCTAATTCTGGCAAAGGTAGATATTGAGCCTGTTCCAAGGAAGAGGGGACGATGAGCTTCCTGATGTACGCCAGCGTGGGAGGAGCGGCGGCAAACCTGGTGCTGGTGACCTTGCTCCTCTACATATACGGAACCACGTATCGGAAGATGAAGACGGGTTTCACCCTAGGATTGGCCCTCTTTGCGGGCCTCTTCCTCATCCAGAACGCGGTCACGCTATACTCCTACCTCACCATGATGCCCATATACGCAGCGAGCGTGGAGCTGCACGTCACCCTCTTCACCGTTACCCAGACAGTGGGACTGGGGGTCCTGCTGGGGACGACTTGGAAGTAGCTGGATTTGGGTGGGAGTGGGGAGGGACTTCGGCATAGGGCCTTATGAGCCTGCCTTTCCTCCAAGAGCAATGTCCAATCGAGCGGGACGCGCCAAGGAGGGGCGCGGACGGAGTTCCCAGGTCCCTGAGGGGAGGAGGTGAAACGAATGAAAGGAAAGTTGGTAGCACTGGCAGCATTGCTGTCTATCACCCTCCTGATGGGTCTTGCGGCTCCAACCGCAGCAGCCAAGGCAACCCCTGTCTTTGCTGAGGTGATCTGGGCCGAGGGAGACCTCTGGGGGACCGTGCTCACCCCATCAGGCCTAGGCAAGGGGCCGGCGAAGTCCTTCGACGCGCTCTACGTGTTCGACGGCTCTGGCTTGGCGGGACAGAGACCCATCGCGGAAGCCGCTCCGGGAGATCGGGACTACAACGGAGGTAGGTGGCAGGTATTCCCTGTTACCTTTACAGCGGCCGGGATAGCGGCCCACGACCCCGACGGTGACGGCCTGGTCAACTTCGAGCTCATGAGCGATGGCCAGCTGCTTGCGCACATGGGGCTCGGCCACCTCACCATCGCGTCGGAGCCGGTGATGCAGTTCGAGTGCCCGCTCGTTCCCGCGAAGTGAGACAATTCGGTCCCGGTGGAGAGGGCTCATCGCATCTCCACGACACGGTGAGCGGTCTGAGACCGCTCTTTATACCTTTTGTATCCTCGACTTAGCGAATCCTTAACGCCCTCGGAGGACTCCTCATTGATCTACTGCATATGAGCCGGGGAATACATCGAAATGCTTAAGCTCGGTATGAGCCTCTCGGGCGCGAAGGGGTGTACCTGGAAGAGAGAACCCAGAGCGCAATTACGGCCCTCCTGGCAGCCATCTTCATCATCGGTGCGGTGGTGCTGGCCTTGCTGCAGGTTGAGGGGATATTTGTGGCGGGAAACTTCGCCAACGGCTACTTCGCTGCTGGCGACTTCGCCATGGGAATCTTCGCCGCGGGAACGTTTGCCGTTGGCATCTTCGCCATCGGCGTCTTCTCCGTGGGGATATTCTCAATCGGCATCTTCTCAATCGGCATCTGGGGCACCGGCCTCTTTGTCATGGCCTGGTATCGCACCGCGCTGAAAGCCGAAGCTGGTTGAACAGGGTCGTCGCCTGATCGAGGGCTTTGCGGATGGCTAGTGCTAGCGCTCGGCTTGGCCACTCGGAGAGGCGCATGCCGGTGAGGAGTTCGGTCCTGCGGGCGTCATCAGACCCTAGAGCAGGACGACGCCCCTGAGGAGGGTCGGCTCCCCAGTAGCCAGCAGGCGGAAGCCATCGTTGATCTCGTCCAGGGAAAATCTGTGGCTCACCATCTCCTTCACCTTCAGGAGCCCCCGCGCCGCCAGGTCGATCACCTTAGGGAAGTCCTGGAGCCCGCATCCCAGGGACCCCCTCACCTCCATCTCCCTAAACATGAGCTTCGCCCCGCTCAGGGTCACATCCTTGTCGGTGTACCCCATCACGACCAGACGGCCCCCCCACTTCAGGGCATCGAAGGCCTGCCGTACCGTGACAGGATTCCCGATGGCCTCGAGGGCCACATCCACGCCACCTTCCCCAAACCTCCGAACCTCCTTGACGGGATCCTCCACCTCGGAAGGGTTCACCGTCGCGGCGGCGCCCAGGTTCATCGCAAGATGCAGCTTTTCCTCCACGAGGTCAACGGCCACCACCCGTGCGCCAGCCAGCGCCGCCATCTGAACCGTCGCCATACCGATGCCGCCGCATCCGAAGACAGCAACGGTCTGCCCTGGCTTCACCTCGGCCCTGTTGATTACGGCGTGGTAGGGCGTGGAGATGGCATCGCTGATGATACAGCCGTCCTCTAGCGGAACCGCGTCGGGCAGGGGGAAGACGGCAGACCGTGGGACAGCGACGAGCTCGGCAAAGCCTCCGTCGCGGTGGTTACCCAGCATGATCATCTTCCTGCACAGGGTGCCGCGACCCTGGCGGCAGTACTCGCATACCCCGCATGGGATCACGGGCGGTATGAGGACCCTCTGTCCGACCTCCGGGCCTCCGGGTGCGGCTTCCTCCACCCTCCCGCTTATCTCATGGCCCAGGATGAGGGGCGGCTCCTTGAAGGTGGGCACGCCGTGAAGGTAGTGGAGGTCCGTCCTGCATATCCCGCACGCAGCCACGCGAACCAGGACCTCATCGGGGCCTGGCTTCGGGGCCTCAACGTCCTCGATGCTTAGCTCCTTCTCGCCGTGAAACACTGCCGCCCTCATCATTCGTCCCTCCAGAGGGGCTTCCTCTTCTCCATGAAAGCGGCAATCCCCTCCCGAGCATCCTGGGTGGCCATGAGCTCCTTCAGGTAGAGCTCCTCAGCGGCCTTGAGGCCCTCCCCCGGGGGAAGAGGCAAAGCGACCCGGATGGCCTTCTTCGTCAGTCGTAGGGCCACCCCGCTGAGACTCTCCAGCCTTGTGCACACGTCCTCCACCCTCTCGTCCAGCTCCTCCTCCGGGTACACGGCGTTCACGACACCCACCGCCGACGCCTCTTGAGCGGTGAGGTTGCTCCCGAGGAGGATGATCTCTGAGGCCTTGCGGAGGCCTAGCACGGCGGGATACATCGCAGCTCCGAAAGGGGGGAAGGACGCCAGGCCGATCTCGGGCTGGCCGAAGGTGGCGCTCGAGGCGGCGTAGACAAGATCGCAGGCCATGGCCATTTCTAGGCCACCTCCAAGGCAGTGACCGTGGACCCTGGCGACGGTGGGAACCTCCAGGTAGAAGAGCTTCAGGAGGGTCTTGTGGAAGGAAGTGAGCATTGCGTGGACGCGCTCTTCCGTATGGTCCTCCACGGCCACCCCTGCGGAGAAGGCTTTGCCCTCGCCCCTCAGCGTGAGGACCTTGCAGGCCTCCCCTCGGTTGACCTCATCTAGCGCCTCGGCAAGTTCCTCGAGCATCTTCAAGTTGAGAATGTTCAGCGGTGGGCGGTTCAGCACCAGGGAGGCCCTTCTCTCTCCCATTTCCAGCTTGATGAAGTCATAACCCATCCACTTCCCCCGATGAGGGGAAGGGGGCTGTCTACTAAGACCTTACGTCCCGCCTCTCCAGCCGCCAGTGGCCGAGGTAAGCCGCCCCGATGGCTCCGGCATACTGGGACTCCTCGCTAAAGTTCACCTTCTTGCCGAGCTTCTGCTCCAATGCCTTCACCATACCAGGATTCAGCGATAGCCCCCCGGTGAGGGTCACCTCATCCTCAACGCCCACCTGCCTCAGGAGGGCTAGCACCCTCTCAGCGATGGAGAGGTGGGCCCCCATCACTATGTCGTCGGCCCTCTTGCCCTGGGTGATGTGGTTGATGACCTCTGACTCCGCCAAGACGGCGCAGATGCTACTGATGGGCTGGGGGTCCTTTGACTGGAGGGATGCCTCCACCAACTCCTGGAGGTCCATCTCCAATGCCTTGGCAATCCTCTCCAGGAATCTGCCTGCGCCGGCAGCACAGCGATCATTCATTCTGAACTTCAGCACTCGTCCGTCCTCGTCCACCCTGATAGCCCGGGAACTCTGCGCCCCGATGTCCATGATGCACCTCGTCCCGGGGAAGATCAGGTGGGCGCCCCGACCATGGCAGGTGATCTCCGTTATCTGCACGTCCCTGCGGGGATAGGAGTATCGGCCGTACCCCGTGGTGGCCACGTAAGCAAGGTCTCCCCTTCGCAGGCCGGCCTGCTGGAGAACCTCGTCAAGGGCGCTTCCTGCGGCCTTCTCAAGGTAAGGGCCCGTCGTCAAGCTCACCTTCCCGAGGAACTCCTTCGACTCATCCATCAGGGCCGCCTTGGTGCTCCCGGCCCCTATGTCGATTCCAGCCGTTATTGGCATCAGCTCCCCCTCGCTTCTAGTCTCGCCGCCTGCCGCGGGCTACCGCTACGGGCCCTCTCGAGGGCGAAGAGGGCCGCTCCCAGGCATCCCATGTACTGGGACAGCTCGCTCACGTTGATCTCCGTCCGGAAGCGCTCTTCCAGGGCCCGGACCATCCCCACGTTTCGGGAGACGCCGCCGGTAAAAGTGACCTCGGGATCGATGCCGATGCGCCGGACCAGGGCGATGGTCCGCCCGCCGATGGCGTTGTGAACGCCTTTGAGGATGTCCTCCACCTTCTCTCCCCGGGCCAGGTGGGAGATGATCTCCGACTCGACGAAGACCGTGCAGACGTTGGTGATGCGTATGGGCTTCTCCGATCGGAGGGAGGCGGGGCCGATGTCGTCCAGGGCGAGGTCGAGGACCGAGGCTGCGTTCTCCAGGAAGCGCCCCGTACCCGCCGCACACTTGTCGTTCATGCAGAAGTCCAGCACCTCTCCCGTCTCGCTGACCTTGATGGCCTTGGTGTCCTGGCCTCCTATGTCCACGAGGGTCCTCGTCTTCGGGAAAAGGAAGTGGGCGCCCCTGGCGTGACAGCTGATCTCCGTCACCTGGGTGTCCCCGAAGGCGATCTTGTAGCGACCGTAGCCCGTCCCGATGACGTAGCTCAGGTCCCTCTCCCGGATGCCGCTGGCCTCAAGGGCCTCCTCGTAGGCCTTCTCCGATGCGATGGTGACGTTCGCCCCCGTGGGCCTCAGGCTCTTCCCCACCAGGTCGGCCCCCTCGTCCAAGACGACGGCCTTTGTCGTCGTCGAGCCCGCATCCACGCCAGCGACGTACATCACGACCCCCTCACGACCCTCTGGTGCTCAAGGCTCTCGAAAAAGGCGTCGACCCTGTTCCTCAGCTGGGCCTCGGAGAAGTAGCGTGGATCTGCCAGGTCCGACTCTATCATGAGGGTCGGGACGCCCAGCTCGTGGCTGAAGACCTCCCGGAAGTCCGCCTGGCCGACGGAGAACGAGCGGCACGACTTTACAGAGTGGATGACCAGGGCATCGGCGGAGAACTCCTTCACATAGTCGTGAAGCAGCTCCGACCTCTTCTTCAGGTTCCAGTTGGTGTAGCAGTTGATGACGTACTCGGCGATGCTCTCCATGGGTCTGGAGGGATCGTGCCGGATGCCGGTCTCGAAGAGTCCGCCCACCTTGGAGTACGTGGAGGCCACCCCCGTGACGCCCCAAGCCTTGAAGAGCTCCCAGAAGGCCCGGAAGTGGGGCCAGCAGGGCGGGCCCTCGTAGATGACCCTGAACTTCTCATCGGGAACGGGGCCTATGCCCGCCTGGCTCCTCTCCTCCATCTCATCGATGACCACACGGTAGTAGTCGATGCACTCCTTGGTGCCCCGGAGGACGTTTATGGGGGCCATGAAGAAGACGGCCTCGAAGTAAGCGTCGAAGGGCGAGGGACGCCGCTGGGCCATGGAAAGGAGCTCAGCCCACAGGTCCTCCGCCTGGCGGGAGTACTCCAGCGTCTCTCTGAGTCGGCCCTCATCAAAGGATATGCCCGTCAGCTCCTCGCAGTAGTGGACCAGGTCCCATAGCTGCTGGGTGACGTACTCCACGTCCTGCTGGTAGCTGGACTCGTCCCTGAGGTAGGGAATGTCCAGCAGGAACATGGGCGCCTCGTAGAAGTCCGCCAGGGCCTCGAACCACTTGATGAAGGTGTTGCAGCCGGAGAAGTTGCACACCAGGAGGTCTGGCTTGGGAATGCGGGCCAGGGGCGTCATGCCGCCCGAGAGGCAGATCCCCACATCGTTCTTGACGTACCCACAGACGTCGCTGGAGTAACCGATGTCCTCCGCCCGCAGTATGTTCTCCCCCGCCACCTTCTTTATGCCGCACTGCAGGGCGTTGATCTCCGGATACACGGGGCGGAAGCCGAAGGGCCTCAGGACCTCCACCACGTTCCCCGGGACGAACATGTAGGCCACCGGTCCCTCCCCGTTCTCCAGGTCGGAGTAGTAGGCGGCCATCATCTCCCTCTGCACCACCTTTCCGGCGTCCTTGAGCTTCAACTCCACATCATCACCTCAGGCGAACAGGATGGACTCCACGAAGGTCTCCACCTGCATCCTCACGGTCTCGAAGGCGCTCATCTTCTCCTCGAACTCCAAGTGAAGGTAGGGGATGTCCGCCGCCTCCAGGGCCTCCTTGTAGAGGACGTAGTCGTAGAGGGCGGGCTCGCAGAACTTGGCGGAGCAGAAGAGGACCCCCTCCGCCTTCGCCTCTCTAAGCCAGTCCCGCAGGGCATCTCGCCTCCGCACCCGGGGGAACCTGACGGAGGAGAGGCG
>JABAOH010140957.1_pt2 | contig 11298 bp, 7 predicted proteins | sample 7062181 | NCBI WGS metagenome assembly JABAOH01 (sample SAMN14538630, study PRJNA623070) | marine sediment metagenome | biome: marine biome [ENVO:00000428]; feature: marine pelagic biome [ENVO:01000023]; material: deep marine sediment [ENVO:00002113]; isolation source: pool of 5 deep marine... | reverse complement strand
GCATGCCGCCTCTATCGCGGGGGTCGTAAGCCCGGGTCCTGGAGTCCTCAGGGTCCGGGCGGGAGCTTGGCCGCCGCCTCCTTGAAGTGGCCGCCCAGGCTGGCCCCGCCGTCCACCGTGATCTCCACCCCGGTCACGTGGGAGGCGGCCGGCGAGGCGAGGAAGAGCGCCGCGTAGGCGACGTCATCGGTACTTACCAGTCGGCCCAGCGGCACCTGCGCGCGATAGACCTCGGTGTAATCGATCGACTCCGCCAGCCGCTTCGCACCCTCCGTCCCCTCGACCAGGCCCGGCGCCACGGCGTTCACCCGGATGCCGTCGCCCCCCCACTCCACGGCCAGCGTCCGCGTCAGGTTGAGCACCCCGGCCTTCGCGGCGCCGGAGTGCGCCATCAGCGGCGCGCCCGTCCCCACGTAGGTCGTGGTGATATTGATGATCGAACCTCCGCCCGCGTCGCGCATGGCCGGATAAACGGCCTGGCTCATGTTGAATGTGCCCGTGAGCACGATCTCGACCACGGCCTTCCAACCCCTCGGTGAAAGTTCTGCCGCTCGAACCAGAAAGTTGCCCGCAGCGTTGTTAACTAGGAGATCGATACGCCCGAACTCCTGCAGCGCGCGGGTGACTCCCTGGACCGTCGTCTCTCGGTCGCGTACGTCCAGTTCCAAGGCGAGGGCGCGGCGCCCCAGCGCGCGGATCTCGGCCGCCGTGCGCTCCAGGTGGGCGAGGCGGCGGCTCGCCAGGACCAGGTCCGCTCCGTGACGAGCCAGAGCGAGGGCGATGCCGCGGCCGATGCCGGTGCCACCGCCCGTCACCAGGGCCGCTTGACCCGAAAGGAAGTCGGCTCTAAAGGTTTCTGCTTCGGCGCGAGACATCATGGCGCGATCTCCTTTCTCCCTCGGCGTTCGGCTCTAATTAGGACAGCTTAAGCGCCAGGCCGGGGCCACGGAAAGTGAGGACGAACTCTCGAGCGACCACTCGCTTGACACCGGCTTGACTGGAGGCGGTCAAGGATGGTCGTCGATTTCCGTGCTCGCCGTTCGGCGGGCGGCAAGATCCCCAGCCATCCAGGAGGTAACTCATGACCCGGAACAGCTTCAAAGTACCGAGGTTCGTAGTGGCGGCTTCGGTCGGCGTCCTCGCGCTGAGCGGTTGCGACCGCGAGTCGATCCCGGGGCCGGCGGCCGCGGATCGGCTGGTGGCGGCGGGTGTCGGCCAGTTCGGGCCTCCGGATTTCGTCGTGCGCCCGGGGGGCTCGATTCAGGCGGCGCTGGACGCGGCAGCGCCGGGGGCCGTGATCCATGTCGCCCCCGGGACCTACCGCGAGGCGCTGACCGTGAACGTGCCCGGGATCAAGCTCATCGGTCTCGGTAACTCGGAGAAACGGCACGATCACAACGGCCGTGTCCTCATCGTCAACCCGGGCGGCGCGGAAAACGGCGTCTTCGCCACGCCGGACGCCGACGACTTCACCCTGGTCAATGTGACGGTGCGAGATTTCGAGGAGAACGGCGTACTGCTCCTCGGGGTCGACGGCTTTCTGCTCTCGCGGATCACCACGATAGACAACGGCGAGTACGGGCTCTTTCCCGTAAAATCGGCGCACGGAGTGATCGAGCGCTCGTCGGCCGAGGGTCACGCCGACGCCGGCATCTACGTCGGCCAGTCCGACGACGTGATCGTCCGCGACAGCGAGGCCTTCGGTAACGTGATCGGCTTCGAGATCGAAAACTCGACTGATGTCACGGTTGTGGACAACCGAAGCCACCGCAACACGGCCGGCATGTTGATCGTCCTGCTTCCCGGCCTGGATGTGAAGGTGAGCGCCGGTATTTGGGTCAACGGCAACGACGTCAGAGACAACAACCTGCCCAATTTCGCGCACCCCGGCGAGCTGGCCGCCGCGGTGCCATCGGGCTCGGGCATCCTGGTGGTGGGGTCGGACCAGACTCAGGTCCACGGCAACGCCGTGCACGGCAACGACTTCGTCGGTATCGGCGTGGGCAGTACGCTCTTGCTCGGAGCCCTGGCGGGCTTGCCGCCGGAGGCGTTCGCCGACATCGAGCCGAACCCCGACGGCGTGGAGGTGACGGCCAACCGGGTCACCGGGAACGGGGCGGCGCCACCGCCACTGCCCATCCCGCTGCCCGGCGTCGACCTCCTCTGGGACGGGGCCGGCACGGGCAACTGCTGGAGCGGCAACACGTTCAACTCGAGTTTCCCGCCGCTCTTGCCCGCCTGCAGTTGAGAAAGGCGCGGGGCGCGTCGACGGCCTGGCGCGCCCCGCCTTGACCCTTCGCCGAACCGCTCGAGAGGCTTGGCTCCGCAGCTCCTCTAACTGGAGTGGCCACAGCTCGCGCCTTGCCTTCTTGACAGTGGCCGTCCGCACAGGTGTATTGCGGCATGACCCACCGAGCGGGTTCGTTCAGCGAGGAGAGACAGGATGGCGTACGGCCGTGGTGTGTCACGCTGGGTGATCATACGTGACCTACTGCTCTTACAGCTCAAGCTCTTCCTCGACGGCGTCATCGACTTGACGCTGTCGCCGCTGTCGATCGCCGCGGCGATCGTCGAAGTGTTGTTCGGCGGCGAGCGTCGAGGCCGACTCTTCTATTCCGTCCTGCGCATGGGTGAGCGTGCCGACCTCTGGCTCAACCTGTACGGCGCCTCGCGCCGCGCCGACACCGACGGCCTGCTGGGTGGGAGCAAAGCCGGCAGCGACTCACTGCTGGGCGAGCTGGAGATGCGTTTGCGGGGTGGCGACGAGCCCCGGAAGCGCCGGCGCCGCTGACCGCGCCGCGCCGGAACGGAATCGGGGAGCTGGCCCTGACCGCCGGGTTTTCCGGCCCCGATTTCAGGGCGGCTTCGAGATCCGGGGACAGTTGATTGACGCGCTCGGGTCCGACACCTAGGGTAGTATTACGGCTTTAGCACTAATTCGCCCCAACCGAACGAGATGGCGAATCCTCTGCTGGAGCGCCTGCAAGCCGCCCTTGGCGCGCAATACGACATCGAGCGCGAACTCGCTGCCGGCGGGATGGGCACTGTTTTTCTCGCCCGTGACCGCACCCTCGACCGCTACGTCGCCATCAAGATCCTGCGACCGGAACTCGCCACGGCGAGCGCGGCCCAGCGCTTCCTCCGCGAGGCGCGCGTGCTGGCGAGCCTCAGCCACCCGAACGTCGTGCCGGTGCACAGCGCCGGCGAGGCGGATGGCATCTTCTACTACGTGATGGATTATGTGGAAGGGGAGACGCTGGCGGATCGGCTGACCGGCAGCGGCCCGCTCTCCGCGTTCGATACGGTGAAGCTGGGCTGTGAGGTGCTCGCCGCGCTGGAGGCGGCCCATGCGCGGGGCGTCATCCATCGGGACGTGAAGCCGGCCAACATCTTCTTGCTCAGCGAGCGGGTGCTGCTGGCCGACTTCGGGATCGCCAAGCCGATGGATGAGGTTGAGTCGGAGCTGACGGCGCCGGGACACGCCGTGGGGACGCCGGCGTATATGCCGCCGGAGCAGCTCAGCGGTAGGGCGACACCGAAGACCGATCTCTACGCCGTCGGGATGGTGCTCTACGAATCGATGACGGCGAGGCGCTGGTCTGTCATGGTCCCGCCCGAAACCGCCGATTGGCTGGGTATCCCGCCCCGCATCGCGAGGGTGCTCCGCCGAGCACTCGCCACCCCGCCCGACGATCGCTGGGATGATCCGGGGGCGTTCAGCCGCGCGCTGACCGCGGCAGCCGGCCACGAGGCTCGATGGCGGAGCGGGCTGAAGGGCGCGCTTGTCGGAGCGCTGGTCGTCGTCGCTGGGTTGGTGGGGCTTGCGGTCTCGAGGAGTTGCATCGAACAGCCGCGGCTCACTCCGATCGCCGACCTGGCGATTTTGCCCTTCGATGTGGTACCGGCGAACGCGCAGATCGATGGGCGCGCTCTGGCCTACGACGTCGCACGTCGCCTCGGCCTGCTGCATGGCACGAGCATCGTCAACACCGGGTATTCGTTTCCCTGGTACGATTCGGCGGCGGCCGGTGGCGTGGCACCGGAGAAGCAAGCGGCTGCGGCGCTCCGCGCCGTTCGGGCGGCCCGGGCGACCGTGTACGCCACCCACGTCGACCTCTCGATGTTCGACTCACTCGGCGTTCCCGTGCCGGTCGGACCGCGGATTCGCGTCGCGGCGGCTAACTTCCAGGAGTTGAGCGACTCGATCGGGATCCGTCTCGCCAAGGTCGTGTTGCAAGAGGACCTGCCCGACGTCCCGCGCCTCACCTCCAACCTGGGGGCGCTGCGTTGGTTCATCGATGGCCTGGTCGCATTCGAGCGAGGCCGATGGAACTCGGCCGTCGACTATTACGAGGAGGCCATCGCGATCGACTCCAGCTTCGTGCTCGCCTGGTGGCACCTGGCCAATGTCTGGCGCTGGGTGGGCGGAGCAGGGCCATACGAGGCGAACTATCAAGAGTTGATCGATCGCTATGGCGCCGAGCTGGCGCCGGTGGACAGCCAGCTGATGGCGGCACAGCTGGCGCCTCGGGCCGCTCGCCTGTCGATGTATAAGGAGGCTTACGACCGGTATCCCGCCAGCGACTTCGCCGCCTTCCTCTACGGCGAAGAGCTGTTCAACCGGGGACCGCTTTGGGGAAGGCCGCTGGAGGATGCGGTGGAGGTGCTCGAGGCTGCGGTCGCTCTGAACCCCTATTGGGCGTTCTCGTTCGTACACCTGGCCTGGGCCAACATCCGTCTCGGACATCATGAGGCCGCGGCGCGCGCGGTGCGCCGGCTATTTGAGATCGCTCCGTCTCTGGAAGAGGGATGGTTACACCCGCCGGAATTGTTCGAACAGGCTTCCGTCGAACGCTTTGGACCTCAGGAGACGGCGATCGCGGGTCGCCGCCGGATCTTCAACCACCCCTTCTTCGGACAACCCACCCAGTTGGCCGTGCTGGCCCGACTGGCCGGGTCGCTGGACATACCCGAGACCCAGGTGGCTTTTGGCCGCGAGCTGGTGAGCCGGTCGCCGGCTCGCTCGCCCTTCAGCGCCGGGGGCCACTGGGCTCAGGGGCTGGGTCTGGTCGCGACCGGTCGCCTGGAAGAGGCCCAGCTCCATTTCGACTCTGCCGCGGCGGCCCTGGACAACCCCGAGGGGCGGCTTCAGGCGCTGGAATGGCGGGTGATTCCGCCTGCCCTGATTGGGTCGGTCTCGCGCGACGGCGACCGGCAGGACCGTGAGCGGCTGGCTGAGCTGGCCGGCAAACCTGAAGTCGGGGTGAGAGCCGCCTGGGCTCTCGCTCTCGACGCATACGCCGCGGGAGACACGGCACGCGCGCGCTCCTGGGCGAGCGCGCTGCGCAAAGCTCACCGGGTCCGCGACGTGAGCCCGCTCGCGCGGCTGTTGGAATCGATGGACCTGGCCGCGCGAGGCCTTTACCGGGAGGCGCTCAGCCTGTCCGAGCCTCTGCTGGCTTACCAGACGCAGGCCACGCCCCTGCGCCGGGGAGAGACGGGGCCAGTCTGGCTCGGCGATCCGTTCGCCCGCACCACGCTGCACCTGAAACGGGCCGAGTGGCTGGAGAGTCTGGGGGACCCAGCGGCGGCGGAGCGGGAACTGCTCTGGTACGAAGCGGTGGACATCAGGGGCTATCCCAGCGTGGAGCCGCCGCAGGACGGCGAGATCGATTGGGCGTTGGGGTCTTACGGTCGCTACCGGCGTGGTCTGGCCGCTCAGCAGCGCGGTGATGTGGAGGCGGCGTGCCGGCACCTGCGGCGCGTGGCAGAGATCTGGGCGGCCGCGAGTGGGGCGTTCGAATCGCTGGCTCGTCAGGCGCATGAGCGGAAGCGGGAGGCCTGCGGGGCGCAGGAGGGTACCACGTGAGGCTGCCGCCACTTGAGGCTCGCTTGACCGTGAGACTGCACGGTTTGAAGTGTGCAGCCCGTAGACCTGCACCGAGTTAGTCCGATGATCTTGTGCCGTGTACTGGGTCCAGTCGAAGTCAGCGTGGACGGCGGGCCCGCACCGCCGGAACTGCTGTGGCGAAAGAACCTCGCCCTGCTGCTCTACCTGGCGCGGTCGCCCGGCCGAAGCCGCTCCCGCGATCATTTGATCGGTCTGCTGTGGGGGGACAAGCCGGAGTCGGCGGCCCGTCACTCTCTCAACGAGTCGCTGCGCGTTTTGCGCAAACACCTCGGCGCGGCCGGACTGGAAAGCGAGGCGGCGCTGGTACGGCTGACGCCGGAGGCGGTCGAGCTCGATGTGGACGAGTTCGACGCCCGTGTCCGGGATCGAGATTGGCGGGAAGCGGCGCGGCTCGTCGCCGGCGAGTTTATGGAGGGTTTCAGCGTCCCGGGTTGCTCCCAAATGGAGGACTGGCTCTACGCCGAACGGGTCGCGTGGCGCGAACGCTCGGTCGAGGCGCTGGTGTCGCGCGCCGCTGAGCTCGTGGACGTGGGCGAGCTGCGGGAGGCCACGACCCTCGCCCTCAGAGCGCTGACCCTCGACCCCAAGTCGGCGCCGGCGGCCGAGGCGGCGATGCGCAGCCTGGCGATCGCCGGCGACCGGGCGGCGGCACTCGACCTGTATCGGAACTTCGTCGAAAGGCTCGAACAGGAGATCGGGATCGAGCCGGACCAGGGGACTCAGGAACTGGCCGAGCGCATCCGCTCGGAGCGTGCCTGGAAGCTCCCGGAGCGGCTCGCCGCGCCGGCGGCCGAGGTCGAGTCACGGCGGGCGCCGCTGGTCGGTCGCGAAGTCGAACTCGGCCGGTTGCTGGAGGCCTGGAACCGCTGCCAAGGGACCGGGTGCGCGGCGCTGGGCATCATCGAGGGCGATGCCGGGACCGGCAAGAGCCGGTTGGCGGAGGAGCTTGCGGCTCGTGCCCGGCTGGACGGCGCCGTGGTCAGCACGGCGCGGGCCGTGGAGGCGGATGCGGAGGAGGCGTGGAGCGGCGTGTTGGCGCTGGCTCGGGGCCTCCCCGTGGATGGCGACGCGCTGGAGTCGGCGCCGGTGGCGGCGCTGAACGCCCTGGCCTCACGACTGCCGGAATGGGCCGAGCGCTTCCCAGCAGAGGCGCGAGATGAAACGGCGCCGGGTTTGGGGCGGGCTTTATTGGATGTGCTCGGGGCGATCGGCGAGCGACGGCCGGTGCTCCTCCTGGTGGACGACGGGCATTGGCTGGACCGGGAGTCGCTGCTCACGCTGGGCGCGCTACTGCGCGATCTGCGGCGAACTCCGATCTTCGTCCTCATCGGCGCGGCCCTTCAGCCCGTGCGGGCCGAGCTGGACGAGCTGCGGGCGCATATCGGCCGCGAGCTGGAGGGCGTCGCTATAACGCTGGGGCCTCTGTCGGTCGAGGCGCTGCACGCGTTGGCCGCTTGGGCGTTCCCCAGCTATGCCGAGGTCGAACTCGATCGGCTCGCCCGGCGGCTGTCCACCGATTCGGCGGGCCTGCCGCTGCTGGCGCTAGAGCTGCTACACGCTGTCGCTCTCGGCCTCGACCTCAGCTCCGCCGGGAAGGCGTGGCCAGAGCCGTACCACACCCTCGACCAGTCGCTGCCGGGCGAGCTCCCGGATGCGGTCGTGGCGGCGGTGAGAGTCGGCTTCAGGCGACTGTCGTCCGACGCGCAGCAGGTGCTGGCGGCGGCGGCGGCGCTCGACGGGCGCGTTGACGAGAACATCTTGCGACGCGTGACGGCTCTCGAGCGCGAGGCGCTCGAGAGGGCGCTCGATGAGCTGGAGTGGCAGCGCTGGCTCAGCGCCGACTCGCGGGGCTACTCGTTTGTGGCGCGTATCGTCCGCGAAGTGGTGGCCCGCGACATGCTGACCCCAGGCCAACGGAAGCGTCTCGTCGAGGCGGCGCGCGCGCACCAAGACTGACGGTTGTTTGACCACGAGGGCCGACCTGGAGGGGGTCAGCGTCCGCCGTGACCCCTGCCGGGCGCGCCCCAGGCCCCCGAACAGGTCCAGGCCGATGGCGGGTGTAGATGGGCGGCCTACTTTCTTTCTCCGATTTAAACGATATTATTGCCCCCTAGCGCGGGCCTGCGGTTCGACCCGCGCAAGCAGGGCAGTCCGCCAGGCCCCGCTGATCAGTCTAACTCCGAGCATTCAGACAGCTCCCGACGAAACCTAGGCATGCGCTGGACACCTTTTGCATCCGACGAGGCTCCGCCCACTGGAGTCGGTTTGCCACCGCCGGAGGAGACGCAGATCGTCGTGGTAGACGACGAGGTTGCGGTGCTGAACCTGTTGCAGCGGGCGCTCAGCCGCGAGGGCTATCAGGTCGAGGCTTTCGGCGCCGCGCCGGATGCGCTGAAGCGCGTCGCTGAGGGCGGAGTCGCGCTGTTGATCACCGACATCCGCATGCCGGAGATAGACGGGATCGAGCTCTCACGCCGGGCGCTGGAGGAGGACCCGGATCTGGCGGTCCTCGTGCTCACCGGCGCTGCCGACGCCGACACCGCGGTCGAATCGCTGAGACTGGGTGTGCGGGACTATCTAACGAAGCCGATCTCGATCGAAAAACTCAACGAGGCGGTGAGCCGGGCGCTGAGGCGGCGGGGCCAGGAGTTGTATCGGCGTGGGCTCGAAGCATGGCTGCGCGCGGAGGTCGAGCGACGGACCGAGGAGCTGCACAGCAAGTCGCGCGAGCTGGAGCGGGTATCGGTGGCGATGCTGTCCTCTCTGGTTCGCGCGATGGAGGCGAAGGACGCCCGCCTCAAGGGCCATAGCGAGCGGGTGGCGGAATACTGCGAAGGGATGGGAAGGAAGCTGCGCCTGGAGGCGCGTGTGGTGGATCAGCTACGCGTCGCGGGTCTGCTGCACGACATCGGGATGATCGCGATCCCCGAATCGTTGTTCCTGAAGTCCGGTCAGCTGAGCCCCGAGGAGTATCAGAGCATCCAGAAGCACACCGAAGTCGGGGCCAGCATCTTGAAGCCGCTGACGCACATCGGACAGGCGGTGGAGTTCGTTCGTTGCCATCACGAGCGGATTAACGGCTCCGGGTACCCGCGAGGCCTGAAGGGCTCGCAGATCCCACTCGGCGCACAGGTCGTGGGCCTGGCTGAGATGTTCGCGTCGATGACCGAGAAGCGCTCGCATCGGCCGGCCTGTTCCGAACAGGAGGCGCTGGAAGCGCTACGTGAGAGCCAGGGCATCTGGTTCGAGCCTCGCGTCTTCGCTGCGCTGGAAGGCGTGCTCCGTGATCGCAGGGGCTCGAAAGGGCCGACCCGGTAAGCGCCCGCAAACGCTCCGGCGCCGGTCTGAGACGCGAAAGGGATGTCGTTCGACATCCCTTTCGCTCGCTTGGGCGCCTGGCCGAGCTCGATCGGCTGCCGCCGGCCGGGCCTCCGCTGCGTCAGGCTAACCCTTGATACCCGCCACCTCCTCCAACATCGCCGTGGTCACCGACTTCGGCCGCTCGATCGGATAGCCGAGGGCACGGTCCCAAACGACGTTGGACAGGACGCCGAGCGCTCGGCCGATCCCGAACATCACGGTGTAGAAGTCGTACTCACGCACACCGTAGTGCCACTGGATGACACCGGACTGAGCATCGACGTTCGGCCAGGGGTTCTTCGCCTTGCCCTGCTCCTGAAGGATCGGTGGGACGACCTTGTACAGCATGTCCACGTACTTGAAGATCGGGTCGTCCGGCAGGTGCTTGAGGCAGAAGTTGCGCTGCTCCATGTAGCGCGGATCGGTCTTGCGGAGTACGGCGTGACCGAAGCCCGGGATGACCTGGCCCGAGTTCAGCGTGTCCCAAACGAACTGCGACATCACGTCTTCGTTCGGGATCTCGCCGCCCATCTTGTCCATCACACCCTGGATCCAGCGAAGCACCTCCTGGTTCGCCAGGCCGTGCAGCGGTCCGGCCAGCCCATTGATCATCGCCGAGGCGGCGTAGTAGACGTCCGACAGAGCGCTGCCCACCAGGTGGCCGGCGTGGGCGCTGACGTTACCGCTCTCGTGGTCGGAGTGCAGGATGAAGTAAAGCCGAGCGACGTCGTCGTAGGGCTTATCGATACCCATCATGTGGGCGAAGTTGCCGCCGAAGTCGAGATCGGGATCCGGCTCGATGATCGTGTCACCGCGGTACTTCATGCGGTAGATGTACGCGCCGATCTGCGGCATCTTGGCCCAAAGGTACAAAGCGTCCTCGAGCGTGGGCTTCCAATAGTCCATCTTGTCGATGCCCTTTTGATACTCCTGCACGAACACGGAGTCACGCTGCATCGAGAGCAGCGCCGCCGAGAACATCGTCATCGGATGCGTGTCACGCGGCATCGCGCGCAGCACATCCCAGACGTACTGAGGCACCTGGCTCCGCTTCTTGAACTCGCGGGCCAGCTCCTCCACTTCCTTCTTGCTCGGAATATCGCCGGTCAGCAGCAGCCAGACGTGGCCCTCGACGTAGGGCATCTCGGCGCCGGGAACCTTGGGCAACTTCGCGAGCGTCTCGGGGATCGTGTAGCCGCGGAAACGGATGCCTTCGTTCGGGTCGAGATATGATATGTCCGTGACCAGGGACTTGACGCCACGCATGCCACCGATCGCTTGGGCGATCGTGACCTCGCCGACCTTCTTGTCACCATGCTCCTTGAGCAGCTTGGCCGTCCTCGGGCGCCAGGCCTCGATCTTCTCCTGTAGCTTTTTCTGTAGCGACATGTTGCCTCCTTTAGCGGTCGCCCTCGACGAGCCGCCCGCCTCCGGCCCCGGCGAGCGGATCGGCCCTCTGCACGGCCGCAAGTTTACTTCCGGGCATACGAGGACTCACAGCTAAAGCGCATAACCCGTGCCTCGACACCGCTCGATCGGCCGGCCCTCCCAGACCCTTTTTACTATTTAGTTAACCGGGCTGATGTTCCGCCAGTTCGCGGGCTCGGGCGGCCGGCCGCAGGGGCGATCTGACACGGCGTGGGGCGGAAGTGGCGGACTCAGACCGCCGTCGAGCCGGGGGCGCCCTCCTCCAGCTCCTTGACCAGCCCGGCGTAGCGGCGCTCGATCTTGAAGCCGTACGAATAGAAATACTCGGGTCGGAAAAAGCCCGTGGTCAGCGTCTTGACCCCGGCCGCGCGCAGGCGGTTGAAGAACTGCTTCATCAGCCCGTCGGCGACTCCCTTCCTACGATAGAGCTCGGCCACCACGATCTTTTCTAGGTGCGCCGCTGTGCCGCTTTCCTCCACCGTGTAGTAGATGCCTCCGATGATCTGCTCCCTGTCGCTGATCGCCACCAGATATCTGTGCTCGGGTCCGAATCGCACATCCAGCTTGGCGGCGAGGAATAAGCGGTGAAGCCGCTCCAC